>JGI12109J20283_10325337_pt1 | contig 34327 bp, 32 predicted proteins | sample ElkSlonscriptome_12_FD_20283 | JGI IMG/M metagenome (IMG submission 20283)
CAAATTGGCCAGATTGAGTCTGCGCAAACGCCAGCGTAGCATGACTAAGGCAAAGCAGAACCAGAGGAATAATTTTTGTTGTTTTTTTCAATGTCAGACTCTCCTTTTCGTACAGGCTAGGATAACGAGCTAGGATAACGAGCTAGGATAACGAAGAGTAGTGTCAATCGCGGTTGTTGTAGCGGGCGATTTTCGTGGTCAGGAAGCATTAATGCGACACGCAACCCTGGCCCTGCGCAAATTCCGATTCAAACTCTGCTGGATACCAGGTTGTCTTGATTCTTAGACCGGGTTGTTAGGATAAGGTCTTCAGGTAAATCACAAGCTCTCGGGATCAATACCTCGCTCGCAACAAGGCTCCGCAATGGGAAATGACATCAGTATGCTGACTTTGCCAAAAACCTAGCAAGAACATGATTGGCAAGTCAAACCGGGGGGAGTCACCGTTGGTAATATTGTTAGCTAAATGGGTGTTCCACAGGCTAGTAAGTCAAATAGATTTAGGAAGAATATGACCCAGATAGCCGTAGTCCGCAAATGCCATATACCGGAAGACTGTTGAGACGATGAATAAATTTCGACTGTTGGTTTTTAGCACTTTATCAGCGACCCAGATTGCTAATGCGCAACCAGCTTCTGACGAGCAGTTAGTATTAGAAACAGTGTGGGGTACGTTAGGTGCAGTCACTGATGAAAAAGTTATTCGCCTCTATGAAGAATCTATAGCTGAAATTGAACTATTGGCAAGTAACCCCCGGACAGAATTGGAGGTCGTTGGTGTGACTGTGGTCTTTGCCCACGGGAAAACACCTCTGGAGCTTGAGCGATTTACCAATAAATACAGCTTTGAAGCAGTATCCGTTCAAGCTAAATATCCTTCAGGTGAGCAAGGGCAGGTAGCCACCATGGGCATTGAGGCGCTAAGCCTGTTACTGTTACCTGGCACATTGTCAGAACGGCTCCGTGTGGCTTTAAGTCAGAATCAATTGATGTCACCTGTGAACCGAACTGGCACAGGTAGATACGCGCCGAGCAATCTAGATTCTGGTCAGTTAAGCGGTACCAATATTCCAGACGTAAAAATCTATCAACTCAAATTCGTAGGTACAGTCAATGAATTGGATCGCGCTGTAGACGACGAGGATTTCTCAGTAGTCAGCATAGATCGTAGTAATAGAATTATTGATAGCTACACCAATATAGTTGCAAGAGCGGCTCAAATGCCGGTTCGGTCGAGTGGACCGGTAATGATCAGACCTAAACCTGGACAAAGCCTGGAAGACGCCATTTTTGATTCTTTACCGCCAGGTATTCCAAGAGACCGCGTAATTATCCATCGACCTCCAATGCCTCCGCCGTTAAAACCAACCATCCCACAGTGATGAACAAGTAATGTCTGTTCCTAGAATAGAAACTTCAGTTTATGGCTGCGGCCCCATAATCCTATGGGCAATAACGTCCGGTAAATGGATCGAAACGGCTGTACGAGCGCGCTGGTGCGTGCAAGGTTAATCAAAACCAGCCCCCAAAAAATAAGCGCATATTGATAGCCCTCGATGCTGCAACCAACCTCGAAGACATGGACTTACCGGGCTGGCGGTTTCACCGTCTCCATGGTGAGCTGCAAGCTCACTATTCGGTTTGGGTCAGTGGTAACTGGCGGATAATTTAAAATCTTATGATGAGCCACAAGATGTTGATTTGGTGGCGCGCTCCAGTACTGCATGCGTCTAATCATGAATCGAGGGCTCCCGGCATTTTTGTAGCTTAAGATAACTATTTCCAAGAAGGCTTTTTGCTTATCGACGGTTTGGTGTTGTAAATCTCAGGTATATCATCATCTAATTTACCGGATTCAGAAAAACGCCGTTCAAACTCTTGTATCGAGGATTTTATTAGCTGTATTACGGCCTCAGTCCTTTCTTGTCTGCGTAGAAGGCGCGAATCTCAGCCATGTCCTTGTCCAGGTCTCCGCTTGGAGTAAAGAAATCCGCGAAGCCGGCTTCTTTTTTTTCTGCGTCTAAATAGCCCATGAGTATGGGCACCCGGGCCTGATTAGCAATGTGATAAAAGCCCGACTTCCATTGGGTCACTTTCTTACGAGTGCCTTCTGGCGGAATCAGAATGATGAGTTCTGCCTGTTCCCGGTAAAGGCGCACTGTCGCTTCTACAACGCCGCTGGCCTTGCTGCGATCTATGGGCATGCCGCCCAGCCATTTCATGAACCAGCCGAAGGGGAAGGGAAACAGTGTGTTTTTTCCCATCCAGTAAACCCTAAGCCGCAGCTTCAGTACCACCATGAGCATAAGCGGGAAATCCCAGTTACTGGTGTGGGGTGCCGCGATAAGCACGAAGCGCTGGCGTTCCAGCTCATGGCCGCGACTGCGCCAGCCTGACAGTTTAAGTCCGATAATGCTGAGAATGCGCAGCAGTGGCGTGAGCAGGGGTGTGCAAAACACAGTCGTACGCATCGTTCGCAGCCTATGCGGCAGGGGTCTGGTCAATCATCGCCGAAAAGGCGCTTGAGTTGCGCCAGCGCTTCGTCGGCCTCGCTTTGCGCAGACTTCTGCCTGGGAACTTCATCTTCATGGCCGGCCTCACCGAATAACTCGGCCAGTTTGGACCGGGCCCGCCTGGCTTCTTGGTTTTCCTGCTCCCTGTAGGGGCGGGGGTTGGGCTTGAAATAATCGCAGAAGTTGGCCTTGTCCCGGTCCAGCACGAATTCGGCTCGATCCTCGCGGCAGCCCGAACTGAGCGCAGCGTCATCATGGCGACAGGCGAGACAGACATGCAGATCGGCCTTGCAGGTACTGCATTCCTCGTAGCGCGAAAAAGGCAGCAACAGATTCTTTATCTGCGTGCCACACTTCCAGCACTGCATGTCCATGCTGCGACAGGCCAAGTCACCACTCCGTGAAATAGTCGTTGGGGTCTGTCTCCTGCGGGCTGCGGCCGTTTTCCTGCGCCGTGCCGAGATACAGAAAGCTGACTATTTTTTCGTGTTGGGCCAAGCCCAGGCCGCGCTTGACAGTGGGGTGATAGGCCATGGCGCCGGTCCGCCACATGGCGCCAACGCCCTGCGCGTGGGCAGCGATCAGCATGTTCTGGGTGGCGGCTGCCGCCGACAGATCCTGCTCGAATTGGGGAATCTTAGGATGCTCACAGGGGCTGGAGATAGTGACCAGAATAAGCGGCGCGCGCAGCGGCTTTTGCCGCATTTTGTCTTTTTGCGGTTCATTCAGCTTGTCGCCACTGGACTCGGCAGCGGCCACGAACAGATCGCCGAGGCGGTCGCGGGAGTCGCCGCGAATGATTAAAAAACGCCACGGCCGGAGCAGGCCGTGATCTGCGGCCCGCAAGGCCGAACGATAAATATTCTCCAGGACTTCGGCGCTGGGTGCCGGGTCGGTCAGGCGCGGCTGGGAGCTGCGCGTCTGCAGGGCCTGCAAGGCTTCCATAGGGTCGCTCATGAAAAATAGTCAGAGCGCAAATGGTGAGTAGTCTGAGCGCAGAAAGCAAGTTATGTTATCCAGACTTAAACTTTATAACCGCGCATTTTATGCGGTCATTGGGAAAAAATCCCGCCTTAATCAGCACCCTCCTTGCGTGGTATACTTTCCCACGCTTCAGTCGATAAGGATCTGAAAGGTCTGTAATCTACGTAAAAGCCGCAGTCGCTGCGCGCCCTCAGGCCAGAATCAATTCACAGTGCTCAACACCCGATTAAGGATTTCACATGAACTCCAAAGCTGATGTGATAGCCGTCAGTAATGCCCGCCCTCCCTACCCGCAGGATAAGTCTCGCTGGTTCGGCTCGGCCAAACGCGAGCGGCTGCGCCTGGTGTTTTCCTTTTATTCTCCCGATGGCAACGAGATCGCCATGCCTATCGCCAGTATGGCCGCCTACCTGAAGCGGGACTTTCCCTGGGTTGACGTGCTTCTGGAGCCGATTCTCATCCTGCGCGATGAAGAGAAATATTCTCCGGAGAATTACGCGCGCATGATTCAGGCACTGGACGCCGACGTGATCGCCTTTTCAGTAATGAGCCCGCACTGGTTTCCCATGGAGCCGTACTTTGCCGAGCTGAAGCAATTGATGCCGGACTTGCCTGTAGTCATCGGCGGCTATCAGGCCATGCTGTCCCAGGACGAGACTATCGCCAACCCGAACGTGGACTTTATTTGCGTGGGCGATGGAGAATATGCCATCGGCAATCTGGTCCAGCATCTGCGCGGCAGTAAAGATGGGGCGGCCGACGGCATGTGGGAAAAACTGCTGGACGGTGAGGTCTACGAGACCGAGCCGCATCAGATCGGCGACCTGCAGGCGCTGCCATTCCCGGACTATGACATCTTTTCTAAAGAGGATGGGTTCAAGGACGTCAATTCATCCATTTTTGGCCCCAAGGGCAAACTGGTTTTGCCGGTCATGACCGGCCGCGGCTGCCCCTATCGCTGCACCTACTGCTGCAATACGCCGCTATTGGAAGGCTGGAAGACCAAGAAGAATTTTCTGCGCAAATATGAGCCCGAGGCTATGGTGGATGAACTGATTCGCCTGCGCGATCAATATAACGTTGGCTACTTCGAATTCTGGGATGAGCTGTTTCTATCCAACCTTAAATTCGTGCGCGCCTTTTTCGCGATCTACAAAGACAAGATTCGCCTGCCGTTTTCGATCAACTCGCGGGTCGAGGTCATGAACGAGGATTTCTGCAAGCTCGCCGCGGAGGCGGGGTGCCACACTATCTGGTTTGGTATCGAGAGCGGTGACGAGGAGTATCGAACCACCATGCTGGGTCGTAAGATGACCAATCAGCAGGTTCTGGACGCAGCCGAGAACTGCAAGAAGGCTGGCATTAACCGCCTGACCTTCAATATTGTCGGCGCGCCGCTGGAAACGGCCGAGAACATGCGTCAGACCCTGAAACTCAACCAGCAGATAGCGCCAGAACATTTCTTCTTCTTCCCCTACATCCCCCTGCGCGGAACGCCTCTTTATGACGTGGCGAAGAAGGAGGGCCTGTTACTGAGCACCAAGAAGAATCTGCACTATCTTTCCGCGGCAAACGATCGTCAGTTCACCCTCAACATGAAAGAGCGCCCTGAGTTGCTGACCCAGGAGGAATACAACGAGATTTGTCTGCAGATGCTGGCTTTTCAGGAAAGCAACAATCGGTTGAGCTATGCCGATGACGAAGAATTGTCGGAGCGGCCGGCTACCATTGACGACAAGAGCTTCGAACTGCGAGCGGTGGAAGACAGCGAGGCTGAGGTAGCTGAGGCTGAGGTAGCTGAGGTAGTAAGAGTCCCGCCGCAGGTGGCGCAGAAGTCTGGCAGCTCCCTGTTTCGCGGCGTACGCAACCTATTCCGCAGCTAGCAACCCTGGGTCCGCCGAATGGTGCACCGGGCAAAAGCTTAACTGACAGCTTCGGCCTGAAGCCGCTGTGCCTCCTCCGCTGCCAGTGCGCGCCTGAAGCTTTGCCAGGAAATGAGACTCATTATGAGATTGCCACAGACCGCTCCGGCGAAAAGCCCCGGTAGGCCGAAAAGTCTGCTGCCGAGCCAGGCCAGAGGCACGTAGAACAGGAAAAAGCGGGCCAGGCTCAAAGACAAGGCAGCCAATGGTCGGTGCAGAGCGTTCAGGGAAGAGTTGGTAAGGATGATAATCCCCTGCAGTCCATAGCCCAGGGGCATGATCCAAATGAAGAGCTTGATGGCTTCGATCACCTCGTCATTGTCAGAAAACACCGCCGCTATAAGCCCTGCAGCCAAAGCCAACACCAGATACACCAGCATCTGCCACAGCATAATGAAGCGGGTGGCAAGCTGGTAGGCTTCAGCGACCCGGTCCATGCGTCCGGCCCCGAAGTTCTGGCTGATCAACGGCGGCAGGGATGAAGACATTGCCAGCACCAGAAGCGTCGCAATGGGTTCAATGCGCGCGCCGACACCAAACGCGGCAACCGCCGTATCGCCAAAGCCGGCAGCGATGGCAGTCATGATGCCGGCGGCAAGCGGAGTCATCATATTGGCGCCCGCGGCGGGGATACCGATCCTGAGCATGTCCCTCGACGAAGCAAGCACAACGGCGCGGCTGGGAAAGACCCGGCTCACTATCTCCATCTGCACGACCAGCACATAGAGCAACCAGCCGATGGCGAGCAGCCAGGCGATCACCGTGGCCCAGGCGGCACCAGCAATGCCCAGTTCCGGGAACGGACCCAAGCCGAAGATGAGAAAGGGATCGAGTACTGCGTTAACCAGGCCGGCCCCGGCCATGATCATGCTCGGGGTCTTGGTGTCGCCACATGCCCGCATGACGCTGTTGCCTGTAATCATGCAGACCACCAGCACACTGGCGGGAAGCCAGACATTCATGTAGGCGCGTATGGGCAACATCAGTTCGGCGCTGGCTCCCATGAGTGCGAAGATCGTGTCCATGAGTAACCACAGCACGAGCACCACCAGACACGCGATCAGAAACGACTCGTAGGTGATGACGGTGGCGGCCTCACGAGCTCTGTCTTCCTGCTCCCTGCCGAGACATCTTGCCACCACTGCTGAGGCACCTATGCCGAGGCCAATGGCCAGGCTCATGATGGTGAAAGTGACCGGAAAGGTAAATGAGATTGCCGTCAGTGCTTCGGTGCCAAGAAAGCTGATAAACAGCGTGTCCACCAGGCTGAAGGTAAAGAGCATGATCATGCCCACGATCATGGGCAGGGTCATGCGGATGAGCGACTCCCTGGTGGAGCCTTCGGTCAGGTTGCGACGACTTTTTCGATGGGCCATGGAGTTACCGGTGCCGCCTACTGTTTGCCGCGCAATCTGAGGAACTCGCGAAACAGTTTCGGTGAGCCGAAAATCAACTCCTGAGCCTGTTTCAAATCGGGTTCACCGGTATGCGCTGCGACCAGACCTCCAGCTTCCCTCAGGATCAGCACAGCGGCGGCTGTCTCCAGGCGGCCCTGATTGGCGCACCAGCCGCCGGCGAGGCGCGAACAAGCGCAATAGGCCAGGTCCAGAGCGCCGCAGCCACTGATACGGGGACTGGCACCGCCGCCAATCAGGGCTTTTTCCATGGCCAGGAACACTTCAATATCGAGCCCGGCAGGATTCAGGCCAAGCAACGCCTGGCGCAGCTCGGATTTTCCACTGACGCGGATCCGGCGTCCGTTGAACTGGGAACCACTGCCACGACTGGCGGTGAACTCTTCGCCCATGAGGGGATTGATCAGTACGGCGTGAGTCACCACGCCTTTAATCTGGCAAGCCACTGAGACTGCGAACTGGCTGTAGCCAGCCATGTAATTGCGATTGCCCACCAGTGGATCGACGAGCCAGACTGTTTCTCCCTCCTTGCCCTGGTGCAGACCGGATACTCTTGATTCGATGCTGTGGTCCGGATAGGACTTGCCGAGATGATAAAGCACCGTACGATCGGCGTTTTCATCCATCGACGTCAACAATCCGCGGTCGTTGTCCCTGAGAATACTGACTCGATCGAGGCGGTCGGCACCCTGTGCGATTATCTCACCGGCATCACGCGCGGCGCGCAGGGCGATGTTGACCATGGGGTGCATGGAGGAGGTCCTGAAGCAGTAAAAGAGGATGGTCTGCGGCAATTCGCCCGCAGCGGCTGGCGCATGATAGCAGCATCGGACTTGCCGCGAAAAGCGACCTGGCTCCGATGCCGGCGACTGCTATAATCCCGGCTCCTCAAAACGGGCATAAGCCAGGGCTGCTTAGTGTTTAGCGACAGACGAATCCGGATCATATTGGTCAACACTTCCCACCCGGGAAATATTGGGGCCAGTGCCCGCGCCATGAAAAACATGGGACTCAGTGAACTGGTGCTCGTGCAGCCCGAGGAATTTCCCAGCGGCGTTGCCGTCGGCCGGGCAGCGTCGGCGCTGGATCTGCTGGAAAACGCCAGGGTCGTGGCAACTCTCAGCGAGGCAGTTGCCGACTGCGGCCTCATTATTGGTACCAGCGCGCGTTCCCGGAGTCTGCCCTGGCCGATGTTGTCGCCAGCGCAGTGCGGGGAAAAAGCAGTCGCCGAGAGTCGAAAGCATCCTGTGGCGCTGGTCTTTGGCCGCGAAGACAGCGGCCTGAATAACGAGGAGCTGCAGCTGTGCCACTACCACACGCAGATCCCCACCAACCCGGGATACAGTTCTCTGAATCTGGCTGCCGCAGTGCTGCTTATCAGCTATGAGCTACATCAGGCGGCTCTGGCGATGGATGCGGCGACTAATAATGCGGCGACCGGGGCTGCGGCCACCGCTGCGGAGTCAGAAGCCAATTGGGATGTTGAACGTGCGTCGGGGGAGCAAGTCGAACACTTTTTCGCGCATCTGGAGCGCGCTCTCATTGCCATTGATTTTCATGACCCGCAGAACCCACGCCAGCTCATGCAGCGGCTGCGTCGTCTTTTCTCGCGCGTGCGGCTGGACACCATGGAGATCAATATCCTCCGCGGCATACTCACGCACATAGAGAAGCATCGGCAACAATCTGACGATTGATCGCTGCTGTCGAAGACTATTACTGGACAATAAACTGGTCCAGGGAAATGGTGTCGCCATTGAGGCTGAGTTCGTCGTCCGCAAGAGCGCCCTTTAATGTCACGCGGTCGCCTTCGATCTTAAGGTAACCGCCCTGAACGTAAGCTTCGACGACGTCGGCGTAGGGACTGCGCCGAACCGCATTCAAATCAAGGGACACATCGATTTGCAGAGTCAGGGCCGCAACGATAGCCGCTGGGTCCAGTTGCTGTAGCGACCCCAACTGGGGTAACCCGTCCCAGTTCATATCGAGGCTGGCCTGATGCTCGCCTTGATAGGCCGAGGCCTCTATCTTGTTGACCAGGATCAGCCCATCGCGCAGCAGCGACAGGCCAAGTTCCTGACTCAGGGCAGCGACAGTGCTGGTGACGACGGTGGCGCTGTTGATCTGGCGCTGATACTCGGTTACGAGGTCGAAGTAGGAGCGGGCTACCTCCCGCCTCAGTTCGCGAATTTCCAGAGTAAAGTGCAAATCATCAAGGGGAAATTCACTGTCGATGTCGACAAGACTGAAATTCTGGATGATATCGATCATGTCTGGGCCGGCAGCGGCGGCTCGCAGCTGGGAATCGCCGCTGATTCTGGCGATGGACAGATCGGTGATGCCGGTGCTGCGAATCTGATTGACGGTAAAACGAGCGCTTGCGGGTGCCAGTAGATTGTCTATCTGATCGAAGTGGCTCTGAACGCTCAGGCCGCCCACTTCGAGTTGCGCCTGGGTATCGGGTTCACGAGCGCGCAACAAGCCCATACTCAGTGACAGGTCGGCGGAGCGATCGGCATAGGCTAGCAGCGTGCCGTTGAGGCCCTCGAACACAAGCTCACCTGCACTGTTCTGATAGTCCGCGGGTTCGATCTCGAACGCCACGGTCGTGGATTGATCAAAGCCGGTCAATACCTGCACTCTTGACTTCGGCAGATCGAAAGGCAGCTCCTGCAGGGCCGCGATGGATCCGCTTTCTTCAATCTCTGGATAGAGTTGAGCCTGGGCGAGGCCCAGCTGGTACCCCGTTTCCGATCTCAGTAAGGGGCCATGACTCACTTGATAGGGCACATTGAAAGTAGTGCTTTCACCCAGGGCCCCGAAGGGAGCGTACTGCACCTCCAAAGCGCCGGAACTGCTGAACCAGCCGCCGCGGAATTCGGTCTCGAGAAAAACAAGCTGCTGGCTTGTCTCGGGCGGAAACAGTTCGATGGCTCTGCGTACGGTGGCATCGCGCACGCCCAGACCGATGATGCCCGGACTGATAATGAAAACCAGGAAGGCGATGACCAGAACGAATGCAGTCAGCCTGGAAAGAAGTTTACCCATACAGCGACCTCTTGTTCATTGAGGAGCGACTATATCAGGAATGAGTGAAAATCTCGGCACTAGAAGCCGATGCTCGACAATCCAGGACTCTGCGCGCGGCGTTGGATTTTGCCATCAGTTGCCTGGTTAAGGTAGCTTAAGCGGCTGGTCCGAACCGGCACGAGTCGCATGAATCCAGATCTACCGCTGTTGATTACTTTCACTGCCTACCTGCTGTTGGTTCTTATACTGGGGATCAAAGCTTACGGGCGAACCCACAATCTTGGCGACTATATCCTCGGTGGCCGAAAATTGGGTGCCATGGTCACTGCTCTCAGTGTTGGCGCCTCAGACATGAGCGGCTGGCTCTTGCTTGGCCTGCCGGGCGCCATCTACCTGGCCGGATTGAGTGAAATCTGGATCGGCATAGGGCTGCTTGTCGGCGCCTGGATCAACTGGCTCGTGGTGGCGAAGCCACTCAGGGTATTCAGTGAACGCGCCAGTAATTCGCTGACTCTGCCGGACTATCTGGAGAATCGCTTCCACGATCGGTCGCGTCTGCTGCGGCTGTTGTCGGCTGCGGTCATCCTGCTGTTTTTTACTTTCTATACGGCCTCTGGCCTGGTCGGAGGAGCTATCCTGTTCGAAAACAGCTTCGGCCTGGACTATCGGCTCGCCCTGCTGATTGGCGCCCTGGTCATCGTCGGCTACACCTTTATTGGGGGCTTCCTGGCGGTCGCCTGGACCGATGCTATCCAGGCCAGTTTGATGCTCCTGGCCCTTATTTTCACGCCGCTGGTGGTGATCTCCCAGTCCGGCGGCTGGTCCAATCTGGTGGCGGACATGGAGGCTGTCGACCCGGACAGTCTGTCGCTGTTTGCCGATCTGGGTCCGTTGGGCTTGATTTCCCTGCTTGCCTGGGGGCTCGGTTACATGGGACAACCACATATTCTCGCTCGCTTCATGGCTGCGGAATCCGCTGCCAGACTCCAGCGCTCGCGTCGAATCGCCATGACCTGGATGATCATTGTCATGATTGGTTCAGTGACCACCGGGCTCGCCGGTATTGCTTACTTCAGCGGCCAGCCCCTGGACAATCCCGAGACGGTGTTCATCGCGCTCAGTCAGATTCTATTCAATCCCTGGATAGCCGGAATCATTACCGCAGCAATTCTGTCTGCCATCATGTCTACTATCGATTCCCAGCTCCTGGTTTCTTCAAGTGTCATTAGTGAGGACTTCTACCGGGTGTTCGTGCGCCCGCAAGCGGGGGATAAAGAACTGCTGACCGTCAGCCGGGCGGCGGTGCTTGGCATCGCGCTGGTAGCATTGGTCATTGCCAGCGACCGGGATAGTCGCGTGCTGGACCTGGTCAGCTACGCCTGGGCCGGCTTCGGTGCCGCCTTCGGGCCAGTGATCCTGCTGTCGCTGAAATGGCGGCGCATGTCAGCCGGTGGCGCTATCGCCGGCATGCTGACCGGGGCACTCACCGTTGTACTCTGGTCCAATGTATCCGGAGGATTGTTCGACTTGTATGAAATTCTGCCGGGTTTTGTATTGGCTGTGCTGGCCATAGTGATCGGGAGCATCCTGCTGCCGGCCAGGAACACGGCGATCACAGACGACTATGACGCTATCACGAGGCTGCTGTAGTTGCGCCTGATGTAATTCAGGCAGTAGACACCAGAATTCGCGGTTGAAACAAGTTTCCAGATTCAATCACTATCCACGGATGTTTGTATTAATTACAACATTCCAAAAAGGAGAATTGTCATGACTATCCAACGATTACATTCGAGCCCGGTCCGCCGCAGGCGTCAGATCGGCGGCGCCGTTGCCCTGGGTCTTCTGGGGCTGGCGGCGCTGGCCGTTGGTGCGGCCTCCTACTGGTTTGTCGCCTGTCCGTGCGAACGCATTCCCGGATCTTATCTGGTCGGGGAGGCGGCGGCAGACCCTGTCGACGAATGGTCCTTCGCCAATCAGGTGCCCCTGTGCCAGATTCAGACCAACGCCGGCCTGCTGCCCCATTCGATCAATCTAAACTGCATGGCCAGCGACAGCGGCAGATTGTTTCTCAGTTGTTCTCAGTGTGAGGGCAAGCGCTGGTCCAGCGCGGCTCTGGAGCAGCCGGCCGCCCGCATTCGCCTGGACGGGATTGTTTATCCTGTCACTCTGCGTCGGGTAACGACAGCGGACGAACTGGATCTGGCCTGGACATCTCGAATGGGTAAACTGCAGCCGAATAGTGGCGCCACTGAAGACAGTACGCCGCCTCGACCCGACCACTGGTGGTCATTCGAAGTGACTTCGAGGCGCCAGGGGGCCGCCGATTGAGGCAGGGCAGAGTAGGGGGTGCTCCGAATTATTTTTCGGTTCCCTGTGGCAGCGGCAGTTCCGACTCTGCGCCCAGGTGCATTTCCAGGTGGGGGATTCCGTCTTCGGGGTAGGGACCCCTGACGGTCACGAAACCGAAACTCTGGTAAAACTTCTCCAGGTAACTCTGGGCGGAAATGCTGATAGTTGTCTGCGGCCAGTGTTCGCGGCAGCTATGCAGGCAAAAACCCATGAGCGCCCGGCCAAACCCATCGCGCCTGACTGACTGCGCCGAGACCACGCGGCCAATCGAGGCAGCCGGGAATTTGACTCCAGCGGGCAGAAGTCGAGCATAGCAGACCAGTTCGCCGTTCAATTCACCCAGGACATGAAGTGACTCTTGGTCCGCGTTGTCAAGGTCCTGGAAGGGACACTGCTGTTCGACGATGAAGACTTCGGCGCGCAGCCGGAGCAGGCGATAAAGGTCTTCCTTGCTAAGGTCCTGAAAATTCAGGCAGCGGAAGCTTAGAGAGAGTGCAGGCATAAATTGCTCGGTCTGTCAGGCGTGCTTTAGTTGAAATGAGGAGGTTCTGAGTAATATAGACAAGCCTCTGGCTTACAGCCTCCCGTGGAGGCTTGCCTGCATTATTCAGAGCATCCCTGAATAGTCCAGAATGAAATACTATGCGCTATTATTCCAGGACACTCCTGATGAGAAAAATCTCCGGTGAGGTGTCTGTCATGCAGAGAATTTTGGTCAACTTAACTCTGGCGCTACTCGTTACCGGGTTGGCGCCCGCCCGTGCCGCCGAGGAAGCGGCGGGCCTATGGGAGTTTGCAGAGGCCAGAGACTTCTGTTCGACACTGCCGCAGCCAACGCGCCAGGCATTCGACACCCACCTGGGTGAATTCTCCAGGGCCTTCCACAGCCGAACAACAGTCGATTTCGAGGACATTCGACTGCTCAGCGCAGAAGCCGCCAGGGACCTGTTGGAACTGGCGATTGCCCGTGGCCTCGGGATGATAGATCTGGTCACCGATCCGGTGTTTCTTGCCGATGGCCCCTGTGCGCTGTTTGGTGCCGATGCAGCTCTGCAGGAAATTAATAACTTGTTCGACCTGCATACGCTTTGGCTGATTCAAGCCCAGGACCGACGCAACGAGCCGATCGGGATGGATTATTTCCTGTTAGGCAAGGGTGAACTGCTGATTGGCTATCCGCGTGAAGCCAGGGTTTCGGTGCCGGATTATGAAGTGTGGGGAAGTGACCGGTTTCGCTACCAGCCCTATATTGCCGGGCTACTGACAGTCATTAACGGGGTACGCGGTATTCGCGACCTGTTTGTGCTTGAATCGCCCGCGGGTGAGCGCGGGGATTTCCGCGGTCCCTTCAACAGTCGCATCAATGACCTGCTGATTTCAGTCACTGGCGATATCCAGGTTGAATACTCTGTGCCTTTTCTAGGCAATGAGACAATAGTCTTGCCCAATCTGAAAATCGAGAGGCGCTGATTATTCGGGTGTGACTGCCAGTGTTGTTTGCGCAGTCACAGCCCGGCCGCTGGTATCCTCGACACTGATTCGAACCGGCACGAAACTGTTTTCCTGCACGACTGGCACCGCGATTTCCTGAACGATCCATCCATTCTGGGGTACGAATGCCGTGCCCGCCGGACTGCCGCCACCGACAGTATAGACGTATTCGTAAGGCCCATTACCGCCGCTCACGGCTGCGGTGATATTGATGGTATCGCCACTTGCCGTCTGTTGTTCACTGGCCAGCAGTGAGGTAATCGACAGTTCGTCGACCGTTCCTGGAGCTCCGGCACCCAGTTCAGTCCCGAAGTAGAAGCCTACGATGGTGCCGAACACGCCCAGAAGCAAGGAAAGTATGTCCTTGCCCTTGTCGATGCGCTGTTTGTTCCCTTCATCATATTCCGTGGTGAGAAGGGAAATGATCAGTACGACGGCGGTGCCGATGGTCACAACTGAAAATAGGTAGGTGATCAGTCCACGGGCGAAAGCCGATCTCGACATATTGAGGAGTACGGTATCGAAGCCGATGATTGCCGATCCGATCACTATGAAGACACCCGCCATGATGATCATGGAGGTGACGAATACCGGGTTTTTAAAGGGTGATTTTTCAGTCACGCGCGTTCTCCTGTGAACGTCCCTGACTACTTATTTTACTACCCGGGACAGCATTCAATAAGTGAATTCGGCCAGCGCAAACGACATGCCGGCGCTGGCTGGACAGATTGCACACTGCATACCACGCCTGAGCCTGCCCTGTTGTTCAGCCAGCAGCATCGCCGCCGGTATCGAAGCCGAGATCAGGTTGCCATAGCTGGCAAAGGCTTCGTTAAACACCTGGTTCTTTGGGATCCCGAGTTTTTCCAGCAGCTGGTTCACCGGCCTGGCGGCGGCGCCGTGGGGGAAAATGAGATCTGCCTGCGCCAGGTTTATAGCCGATCTGCCGATCAGTTCAGCGAAGCTGGCCTCGGCTCGTTCGAACATGGCGGCGCCGAAAGAGACAAACTGTCCTATCCCGTTCAGAGCCAGTCGCTCGTCGGCCGCGCTGAAATCGGCATACTGCTGCAAGGGAATATTGCACAGGGCAGCGGCGCTGGGATCAGCTTGGTAATCGAAGCGCCAGGGCTGATCGGATGCTCGCACGAGTGTCGCCGTTGCGCCTTCGCCAATGGTGTAGGCGGGGAAGGTATAGGCCAGTCGGTTGCGGTCGCCGATTGTAAATACCTGCGGATAGCCGTGTTCATAAACGGTAAACTCGCCGTTGACCACCAGCACGTTGTCTATGCCGTCGCACTGGAGATAGAAACCGGCTAGTTCAAGCGCCCGGGTCCAGCTCATACAGGCGTCGGTGAGGTCGAAACCCTGGCAGTGCAGCCCAAGTTTCTCAGCGATGAAATAGGCGTTGGCAGGTTCGATAAAACCGCGGCCAACGCCACAGTAAATTAGAAGGTCAACATCGGAACGGTCCAGCGCCGCTCCGGCCAGTGCCGCGGTAATGGCGTCAGTAATAAAATCAAGAGCCTTCTCACCCCTGTCCAGATCGCGATAGAAGCGCGTAACCGAACCAGTGCGTCTCAGCAACAGCGCGACTTCCCGCTGGTACTGCGTGACCGAAGCGGCAGCCTGGTGCGTATTGTGTCGCGCTATTAAAGACAGGATGCTCTCGTTACTGACCTCCAGAGAGGGCGTGCGCAACGCGATTGATGCAATTTTCATTTCGGAGAGATTCTGGCTCGGCGGCAGCCTGAAGGGTACTGACTATGCCGCGATGCGTCCAGCAAGGGGCGGACACAGCATCCCGAAGAGTGGCTCTGACCTTGCACAGCCTCCGGTGCACCCCATGCTCCGTACGCACCTCCACTCAACGGCCCATCGGTGACATCGTTGAGCAATTCCAAGTCTTTCCATCAATGGCAAATTCATTTGATTTGAACGCAGCCGAAGCGATGATTCTGGCGCTGGAGATCGAACTGCTGGCTTGATGCGCATGGAGAATGGCAAGATTCCACGGTACTCCTTGGCCGATGCTGCCTCCGAGATGCCCCTCGCAGATTGATTTATATGGTGCCCCGGGCAGGATTCGAACCTGCGACCTGCCCCTTAGGAGGGGGCCGCGCTATCCAGCTGTGCCACCGGGGCTATACACTCAGTATAACATCCCGAATCGGCCAACTGGATAAGATCTTATCGGGCAACCAGCGGGCCAGCGAGCGCGAGAGGTTTCGCTGCGCCTCTGGGCTAAGACGTTTTTGGGGCGGTTTCTGATTCTCTTTATTGATCTAAACCGACGTCTAGCTACCGTGAAGGGGGTAGGGTCATAAAGAGTATGGACGTAAGTATTGAGGCAGATATAGGCGACCTTGGAACTCTGCCTGACTTCGCCCCCGCCCTCACGAAGTGTTCAATGAGCAAGAATTATTTAAAAAGCGAGGGTTCGTATTGAAACCACGAACTCAGGATTGAAAGGTTTATGATAACAATGGACTCCTTTATTAAGCGGGTGGCCCAGGCCTGAAATGGAGCTTTCAGTTCTGCAATTGCCCCTGTATTTTCAGTTATCAGTTATTGCAAAATCAAATCATCCCCTAAAAAATCTAATATAAATCAGTAACTTGACCATCTCGTCAAACAGGCAGGACAATAGGCCCCACGTAATTGATACCGGCACCGCCTGCCCCTGCAGGTCACTCGCCGGACAGTTGATGAGGCGGGCGACGATCTCGATTCTGCCCTAAGAATTAACGAACGGAAGGCTTAATGTTATGGGACAAGTACTAAGAATGATTGATTATCGACGTCAGACACCAGCGACGTGGGAGCAGGATGCCTGCAACGGCTTGATCCCTGTCGAACTTGGTACCGCTGCGAGCGATTGTAGTGCAGCTCTGCGTATAATTGAGGATTATGGCATTGACGATATTCAGGCCCATCGTATTGCCGGGGGCTCCAATAGTCTGGTCTACCTGATGTGGATAACTGACGCGATCCGGCTCAACAAAATGATCCTGGACCAGGAAGAACTGGAGGACGCAGAAGTCGCTCGTCGAATCGACTTGATCCAGATGCTGGAAAATGCCGACATGTCACTGCTGAACAGATTCTGGCAGTCTTTACTCTTTAGCATCCAGGCTGAGAGCTCCTAAGCAGGATCCATGTAGGGCAGCTTCACGATTTCCAGGGGCTGGCTGCCGGCAGTGAGCTGCAGGCTGCCGTGCTCGGAGACACCTTCCGTGGCGAGCAACGCCAGAATCAGGTGCCGCTCCGGGTGGCTGACTCCTCCATCGGCCCGCGCCAGGACTTCACCGGGCTCGCTCTTACCGTCCCAGCGCAGTGTCAGTTCGCTTGGGTCGTCGACGGGATGGTTGCTGCTCAACAAATACAGTCTTTTCTTGGCTCGACTGCGAAAATACATGCGGGCGACAACCTCCTGACCGGTGTAGCAACCTTTCTTGAAATTGATTACGCCGCTGAGGTCATAGTTCAGCAGCTGTGGCGTATAATTTCCGCTCATTTCACTGTTTACATGGATCTCGCCGGCCATAAACTCCTGCTGGCGCCAGTCTGCAAGTCCGGCCTGTTCGCCGGCCGAGTTCTGTAGCAGCCAGTTCAGCTCCTCCGGCGAGCGGCCCCAGATCTCAAAGCGAAGCGTCGGACCCGCCAGGCAAATCACCAGGGCATTGCCGACGCGGGTTACGCCATTGGGAGTCTGCGGCGGCTCCGGCAAATGGTTTTTGAGTCGTTCAGCGATATCATCACCAAACACTCCGAATGCGCAGTTGAATTCCATATCAGCCTCTATCGTGACCTTGGAAAACACAGCATATTTGGCCAGAGTCTGCAGGACTGTGTCACCCACACCCGCCTGTGTCTGCAGCAGGTAAGCATCGCCGCTTCGAGCGATTCTGAAATCGGCAATGACTCGCCCCTTCAAATTGCACAGGGCGCCACGGAGGCTGTTGTCCGGACCAAGTTGATTCATGTCACAACTCACTTGGCCCTGGAGAAAACTCACAGCGTCTTCGCCGCTAATGCGAATGAACTCGGAATCGGACAGGTCAACTACATACATTCGTGCCTCCTGGGCGCGCAGCAACTGTTGCAGGGGCATTATTGGGGTAGAGGCGGTCGGTCGCAAGGTTGAAATTTATTGGCGATAATGTGGTTTCGATACCGACTATCACGGGGCACAGGAAATGCGGCATGAGTGACAATCTTAAACAGCGGGTGTGGTGGCACAGCCGCCGCGGCATGTTGGAGTTAGACCTGCTGCTAATGCCGTTTACCAGCGAGGTATTCGACACGCTTGACCCCGAGGATCAGGCTCGATACCAGCAGCTGCTGGCTCAGGAAGACCAGGATTTATGGAATTGGATGGTGGATCGCGACAAGCCGGATGACGTCGGGCTGCAAATGATTATTAACAGGATTCTCGCGCACAACGAAGCCAGATCCTAAACTGATGGTGTCTCAAGCGGTAGCGACATGTTCACCATCAGTTTACACAAATCCCGGCTGGGATCATTCATTCAGTCTAGCAGTCACTTACTGGCTGGCCTGGCCCTGATCGTCGCCGATATAGCGTTGATTCTGCTGCCTTTGGGGCTGCTTGTAGTGGGCGCGAGCTATGTCTTTCTCGTCTGGCAGGACAGGGATCCGGCTTGCCTGCGACCGCAGGCGCTAAGCCTTGCCCGCAACCGGGCCCGGCTCATTCTGAGCGCTGGCAGCATCGACTGCGACGTCCCAGGTATCAGTTTCTACAGTGAATGGTTATTAGTGCTCAAGTTCAAGGAAACGGAGTCGGGGCGAAGGCGGTCGGTCAATATCTGGCTGGACAGCCTCACCAATAACGATAACTGGCGCCTGCGGCGGTATTTAAACGGTCATACCGCGCCGCTGTAGAAATTGTCCGGAGTCAAGACTGTGTCCCTGGCCTCGGCAGCCTGCTGCGGATGATCCAGCGTGTAATGCAGGCCGCGGCTCTCCTGGCGCGCAAGGGCGCAATCAATGATCAATTCCGCTACCAGCGCCAGATTGCGCAATTCCAGGTTATCGTTGGTTACCTTGTGGCGGATGTAATAGTCCCGAATCTCCTCCCTGAGCAGGCGTATGCGTCGGTCTGCGCGATGCAGGCGTTTGCTACTGCGGACGATGCCAACGAAATCCCACATGAAGCGACGAATCTCATCCCAGTCATGGGACACCAGCACCTCATCGTCGGAGTCCGTAACCCGGCTTTCATCCCAGGCTTTGAGACTGCTTATCAGGGCAGTGTCAGGGAGCAACTCGCGAATTCTCTCTGCCGCTCCGAAAGCGACGACAAAGCATTCGAGCAACGAGTTGCTGGCCATGCGATTAGCGCCATGGAGTCCGGTGAAACTGGCTTCACCGATAGCGAACAGGTTCCTGATGTCGGTTTCACCCCGGGTGTTAACCATGACGCCGCCACAGGTGTAGTGGGCGGCCGGCACGACGGGAATACGCTCGCGGGTAATGTCGATGCCAAATTCCAGGCAGCGTTGGTAAATCGTGGGAAAATGGCTGCGAATGAAAGCCGTCGGCTTGTGGGTGATGTTAAGAAAGACACAATCACAGCCCAGGCGCTTCATCTCATGGTCGATTGCCCTGGCGACAATGTCTCTCGGCGCCAGCTCGCCGCGTTCATCGAAGCGTTTCATAAAGCGGCTGCCGTCCGGTAACTCCAGCTGGGCACCCTCACCGCGCAGGGCTTCAGTGATCAGAAAGGATTTGGCGTGGGGGTGGAATAGACAGGTTGGATGAAACTGGTTGAATTCCATGTTGGCTACCCGGCAGCCTGCACGCCAGGCCATGGCGATGCCGTCTCCACTGGCACCGTCTGGATTGGTGGTATACAGATAAGCCTTGCTGGCGCCGCCCGTGGCCAGGGCTACGAAGCGGGCCGGTAAGGCCTCAACCTGGCTTGTGGCCTGGTTCAGCGCATAGACGCCTGTGCAAACCGGGGCGCCGCTGTGGCCCTCGCGCCGGGTCACTATATCCACTGCCGTGCTGCCTTCTACCAGGGAGATGTTAGGGTGTGCCTGAGCCTGCCGCTGCAGCGTCTCGAAAACCGCCTTGCCGGTGGCATCGGTGGCATGGATGATGCGTCTGTGTGAATGTCCGCCTTCCTGGGTCAAGTGCAGCGAGCTGAGTTCCTTGGCCTCGACCGTCGTCGCATCGGCGCTACCATGAGCCTTGCGCGTGGTGAAGGGCACTCCCTGGGACAGCAACCACTCTACAGCCTCGGCACTGTGGCGAACGATGTGGTCGACCACAGGGCGATGACAAAGTCCGACTCCAGCCGTCAGCGTGTCTTCGACATGGGATTCGATGCTGTCGGTTTCGTCCAGTACAGCAGCGATGCCGCCCTGGGCGTAGTAGGTCGCGCCCTCTCTTAAATCGCCTTTGCTCAGCACCGTAACGCGGGCGAATTCTGCCGCGCGCAGGGCCAGGGTTAAACCGGCGGCGCCACTGCCGATAACCAGCAGGTCCGTTTCGGGGTTAGCGTTTGTTAAAGGCTCAGCCATGTTGAAAAATCTTGTTTGTTAAGATTATCGATTGCCAGCACTATTTTTTGCCAGCACCGTGTTCGACAGCAATACGGTAGTTGGTGGCACCGGGATTCTTCGCCTTGCTATCTTCCTAGACAGTTTTGCACTTAATTCTGCGCCGGCGCATGCCACCAAGCCTGACCGTTGTCGCCTGATTATCGGTCCTGGTTTACAGGGGGCGCGTCAAACAGGCATGCTTGCTTAGCTCCGGACTGCCTATTCTTGTTGATCCATCGGGCTTTTGCACCCGGGATGATTCTGGCGGTGCCGGGTTTAACACATTGGTCACCGGCGGCTAAGCTAAGCAGCTACGCCTACTCGATTCAAGACAGGAAAGCAGCGACACAGATGTCCAAGGAGACTGATCAGCAGCTTGTCGACCGCGTGCTTGCCGGCAACAAGCAAGCCTTCGATTTACTGGTTTTGCGGTATCAGCATCGAGTCGCCGCTCTGATCGGCAGGTTTGTCCAGGATTCCCAGGAGGTCGAGGATGTGGCCCAGGAAGCCTTCATCAAGGCCTATAGGGCACTACCGCTATTCCGGGGCGACAGTGCATTTTACACCTGGCTCTACCGGATCGCCGTCAATACCGCCAAGAATTACCTGGTAGCGCGCAATCGGCGTCCTCCCGGGTCGGATCTGGAAGTGGAGGAAGCGGAAGCCACGGAGCTGGGCAGTGTGCTCCGGCAAATAGAAAATCCGGAAGGGCAATTGGCGACTGAGAAGCTGAAACAGGCTATTAACGAGGCTATAGAACAACTGCCGGAGGATCTGCGCACGGCGTTTACGCTGCGAGAATTCTCGGGAATGAGTTACGAGGACATCACCGAGGTCATGGACTGCCCTGTTGGCACAGTCAGATCCCGAATATTCAGAGCGCGTGAGGCCATAGACAAAAGAATTCGTGAACTTTTGTGAACCAATTGCAAATTTCGTTGACTAATTTAATGCGGGATTAAAACCAAGCTGGCTGGCAACGGCATCGTGCCGATTCAAAGCTGGTTGGGGTTGAGAGCTGATTATGAGCTCTATACCCGATAACAAGACGAGCGAGACCTGAGAAGGCTTATTTTATGAACACAGTGGATCACAACAGCAGGGAAACCCTAAGCGCATTGCTTGATGATGCCGCGGACGACCTTGAATTGCGCCGTCTGTTACGGGACTGGGAACAACTCCCCGAATCCGGGCGCGCCGATCTTGCCGCCACCTGGTCGCGCTATAATCTGGTTCACGCGGCGCTGCACGGCCTAGCCAAGCCGGTGTCGGCGCGCCTAGCGAGCCGAGTGAGCGCCGCCGTCGCTGAAGAACCGGGCCTGGCGCAGAGAAGCGGTGCTGCCAGTTGGCAGCAGTCCCTGGCCAAAGTCGCCGTCGCTGCCTCGGTGGCGTTGGCAGTTGTACTGGGCTTTCAATCCTCTTTTGAATTTCCTGCTACCACAGAAGTTGCCGATAGGGCCGCTGAGGAGGCTACCACGACAGCGCCGGCTGCCACCCTGGTCGCCGATTCGGTGCCGACCGAGCCCAGTCCGCTTAACGCCGCGGAGCAGGGCCTGGTTCGAGAATATATAGGTAATATCGTTATCGATCCCGCAGAACCGACGGGATTCGAGTCCATCGAAGACTCCCCTCTCTATCGCCTGGTCAATGATCTTCAGGTACAGGACTGACAGTTCTGCGCTGATTCTCCTGAATAGCGGGTCCAGGCTGCTACAAGTTTCCTTTTGCTTTGTGCTACATTTGTCTGCCTGACTAGGTCACTGCGTCCTGTCGGCAGTTTCCGCCGCCAGCCCGAAGTTGACCCAATTCAACCAATTGGACCATCTGAGAGGTTACCTTGTTTATGCGCCGCGCTCCCCTGGCTCTGTCTTTCATCTTCGCCATTGCCCTGGCCACGTTGTCCGTGCAGGCCGCCGAACTGCCCAGTTTTGCCGATCTCGTCGAACGCAATGCGCCCAGCATCGTGGAGATCTCCACTGTCAGGCAGGTCCAAGCCCGGCCCCAAGTGCTGGATGAGGAATTGGAGGAATTGCTGCGGCGTTTCAATGAGGGCAGGGAGCCGGATCTGGACCTGGACGATTTACCGCAACAACGCCAGCGTGCTGCGGTCGGGTCGGGCTTTATCATGTCCGCCGATGGCTATGTGATTACCAACAACCATGTGGTGGCCGGTGCCGATGAGATTCAGGTGCACCTCAATGACCGTCGTGTTTTCGATGCCAACATAATTGGCCTGGACGAGCCGTCCGATCTGGCTCTGCTTAAGGTCGAGGCAACCGATCTGCCGCACGTCGAGATAGGCGACTCGAACGCACTGAGGGTTGGCGACTGGGTGCTGGCAATAGGCTCGCCGTTCGGCCTGGAATTTTCGGCTGCTGCCGGCATCGTCAGTGCGATGGGACGTTCTATTCCCAATCGATCCAGCTATAACTATATGGCTTTCATTCAGTCCGATGTCGCGATCAATCAGGGTAATTCAGGTGGGCCACTATTTAACCTTGACGGCGAAGTAGTGGGCATCAATTCCCAGATACTGAGCAGCACCGGTGGATCCAACGGCATATCGTTTTCCATTCCCAGTAATATTGCCGTCAACGTGATAAATCAACTGCGTGATAACGGTCGCGTCGAGCGCGGGCTTCTGGGGGTCCGTATGCGCGAAGTGGATTATGCGCTGGCGGAAATCTTCGGGATGGAAAGACCGCGAGGTGCGTTCGTCGATGAGGTACAGCCGGATAGCCCGGCTCAGGCTGGTGGTCTGCGCAATGAAGACATCATCCTGGAGTTCAACGGTCACGACATCGAGTTTTTTACTGATCTGCCGTTTTACGTCGGCCAGTACCAGCCCGGTACCGAGGCCGATGTTGTCGTCTATCGCAATGGTGACCTGCTGGAGCGCACCGTGGTTTTAGGCGAGTCGCCTACCAACGTTGTCGCCAGCAATCAGCCGGAGGTAGTGCGCGACAGAGGCAATCCACTGGGATTTCGGGTCGCACCACTGAGCCAGGAAACCCGGCAGGTAACTGGTCTCAACGGCGTGCGCATTACCGAGCTCAATGAAGGTCCAGGTCAGGAAGCCGGCTTGCAGGAAGGAGACGTCATTGTTTCTCTCAATCGCCGTGAGGTCGAATCCCTTGAGGAATTTGCCGAAATCGCCAATGCGCTGCCAGGCACCGGCTTTGTACCGATCCGTATCGTGCGCGAAGGTCAGGGTACGACGCTGGCGCTGGAACTTTCTCCCTGAGTGACACTCCCAGGCTGCTGCCTGACAGGGCTGCGGGTTTGCTGTAGACTTGCCCCCTTTTTCAGCGCGCCCCATGGCGCCGGTCGGGACCTGTGGCCACAGACTTAAGCCATATTCGTAATTTCTCAATTATTGCCCACATCGATCACGGCAAATCGACTCTGGCGGATCGCTTCATTCAGGTCTGTGGTGGTCTCACCGAAAGAGAAATGGCGGAGCAGATTCTCGATACACTCGATATCGAGAGAGAGCGCGGCATTACCATCAAGGCGCAAAGCGTCACTCTTTACTATGATGCCCGCGACGGTCGCCGCTATCAGCTCAATTTCATCGACACGCCGGGTCATGTCGACTTCACCTATGAAGTTTCGCGGTCATTAGCAGCCTGTGAGGGTGCGCTTCTGGTCGTGGATGCGGGCCAGGGCGTAGAAGCACAGTCTGTGGCCACCTGCTACACGGCTATAGATCAGGGCCTGGAAGTCATCCCGGTATTGAACAAGATGGACCTGCCGCAGGCCGAACCTGAGCGTGTGCGTCAGGAAATCGAAGAAATCATTGGCCTTGATGCCAGCGAGGCCGTAATGGCCAGCGCCAAGACCGGGCTGGGCGTAGAAGAGGTTCTTGAAGAAATAGTAAAAAAAATACCGCCACCGACTGGCGATGTCGACGCGGATCTGAGCGCATTAATCATTGACTCCTGGTTTGATAATTACCTTGGTGTCGTGTCCCTGGTTCGGGTCATGTCCGGCGCCCTCAAGAAGGGCGACAAGATTATTGCCAAGAGTATCGGCAAGGGGCATGTCGTCGACAGCGTTGGCGTTTTTACCCCCAAGCGCAAGACGACCGACAAACTCGAAGTAGGCGAGGTGGGCTTTATCGTCGCCGGTATCAAGGATATTCAAGGCGCGCCCGTTGGTGACACGCTGACTCTGGCCAAGACGCCAGAGGTAAAATCCCTGGCCGGGTTTAAACGCATCAAGCCGCAAGTCTATGCCGGCCTGTTCCCGATCTCGTCAGATGATTTTGAGGACTTCCGTGATGCCCTGGAAAAGCTCACTTTGAATGATGCCTCCCTGTACTACGAGCCCGAGAATTCCGACGCCCTGGGATTTGGTTTCCGCTGTGGTTTTCTCGGTATGCTGCATATGGAAATCATTCAGGAGCGCCTCGAGCGCGAATACGACCTGTCTCTGATCACTACTGCACCGACGGTGGTTTACGAGGTGGAACTCGCCAGTGGCGAAACCATCAATGTCGACAGTCCCTCCGACCTGCCGCCAGTCAATGATATTGCCGAGATGCGCGAGCCCATCGTCGTGGCTAATATTCTGGTGCCCCAGGAGCATCTGGGTAACGTCATCACTCTGTGCGAGCACAAGCGTGGTGAGCAGAAGAATATGCATTTTCTCGGCCGTCAGGTTTCCTTGCGTTATGAGTTGCCCATGAATGAAGTCGTTTTGGACTTCTTCGACAGATTAAAATCAGTGAGCCGGGGCTATGCGTCTCTGGACTACCAGTTCGAGCGATTCCAGGCGGCGAGTCTTGTTCGCCTGGATGTGCTGATCAACGGTGACCGTGTCGACGCTCTGGCGCTCATTGTGCATCGGGACCAAGCCCAGTCCAAAGGCCGTATGCTGGTGGAGAAAATGAAGGATCTCATTCCCCGACAGATGTATGACGTGGCTATTCAGGCTGCGATTGGTGGGCACATCATCGCGCGCTCAACAGTGAAGGCGCTGCGCAAGAATGTCACCGCTAAATGCTATGGGGGAGACATCACGCGCAAGAAAAAACTATTGGAGAAGCAAAAAGAGGGCAAGAAGCGAATGAAACAGGTGGGTAGTGTCGAAGTGCCCCAGGAAGCCTTCCTGGCGGTTTTGAAAATGGACAGCTAGGGAACCTCTGATTGATTATGAAATTGCTCTGCGGGAGTCTGTCGGGCGTCAATGCAAGGCGTCGTGCGCAGGGAATGGCCGACACCCTTGCCAAGCGCGACAACGCAGCAGTGGCGCCCGACAGGCCCCGCCCGAAGGGGCTTGCAGGCGAGACTTCTGTCTTCGTTGCCTCGCCTTGACAGGCCGACGCATGCCGGCGGCAAGGCGCCTCGACAGAGACCTCGCCTGCGAGCCAGAGCATTTCCATAATTAATCAGAGGTTCCCTTAGGCATGGATATCGATTTTTCACTGGTTCTGGTTATCCTGGTCGCAGCCTGCGGCGCTCTGTGGCTGCTTGATTCGCTGCTGCTGAAAAAACCGCGGCAGGCAGCGATTCAGGCTTACCGAGACAAACGCCAGGGTGCCAGGGAGGAAGACCTGCAGAAAGAACTTGCCGAGCTGGCACGGGAACCTGTGCTCATCGAGTACGCCAAGTCCTTCTTCCCGGTACTTCTGATCGTGCTGGTTCTGCGCTCCTTTGTCATGGAGCCCTTCCAGATTCCCACGGGGTCAATGATTCCCACTCTGCAGGTCGGAGATTTTATTGTCGTCAACAAATATGCCTATGGTTTACGGCTGCCGGTGATCGGCACCAAGATTGTTGATATAGACGAGCCCGAGCGGGGCGAGGTCATGGTTTTCATTCCGCCCCATGAAAACAAATATTACATTAAGCGGGTCATTGGATTACCCGGCGACACAATCCGTTATGAGGACAAGAATCTCTACGTCAACGGGGAACTGATCGATTCCGAATATGTCCGCCCCATCACAGTCGATACCAGTATTGGTGGGCTGCCGGGTGGGCTGTACCGGGAGACGATAGGTGATGTCGAGCACAATACTCAGCATATCGATGGAGTCGGGCGCAGGCGGGCTCGAACCACTTGGGTGATCCCGAATGGTCAATATTTTATGATGGGTGATAATAGAGATAACAGCAGCGACAGCAGGGAGTGGGGCGCGGTGTCAGAGGACGATATCGTGGGCAAGGCGATCGCCGTATGGATGCACAAAGATCCCGGATTCAATCTTCCGACTTTTGCCCGCAATAAATTCATCCGCTGAGGCAAACACCATGTTCACTAATGATTATCGGGAGGGCCTTGCTGTCAGCATGCTTGCTGTTGGTCTTCGCCAATTTTCCCCTGTAGTAAATGACTGATCCGCTCGCCAGGCTGCAGCAGAAACTCAACTACCACTTTACCGACCTGGCGCTGGCCCGACTGGCGCTGACCCATCGCAGTGCCAGCCGAAACAATAATGAACGCCTGGAATTTCTTGGTGATGCGTTGCTGGACTTTATCGTCGCCGAACTCCTGTTTCAGCACTACCCTGATGCCAGCGAGGGGGAACTTAGCCGTCAGCGCGCCGCTGTGGTCAATAAAACGGCACTGGCCAGAGTCGGCAGCGAGTTGGACCTGGGCGCAATGGTGCAGCTCGGCACCGGCGAGGCAAAAAGCGGTGGTCGCCAGCGTCAGTCGATTCTTGCTGACACAGTAGAGGCGCTGATCGCCGCCGTGTATCTGGATGCCGGGCTCGATCCCTGCGCCGACCTGGTTGAGCATCTTCTGGGTGAATTGGTTCGAAGCCCCGGTCTGGCCGAACCCGAGAAAGACGCCAAGACTCAACTGCAGGAGTTGATGCAGTCTCGGGGACTGGCGCTGCCGCAATACCAGGTCGTAGACACGACGGGCGAGGCGCATGACCAGACATTCTATGTAGAATGCTTGGTGAAACCTTTAGCTGAAGTGGTCAAAGGCAAGGGTAACAGCAAGCGCAGCGCCGAGCAGCGTGCCGCCAGTGCCGCACTCGCCTTGCTGCAGGAGACGGGGGCATGACCGAGTCCCCCAGCTACTGTGGCTACGTGGCCATTGTCGGCAGACCAAATGTGGGCAAGTCGACACTGTTGAACTATTTGCTGAGGCAGAAGCTCAGTATAACCTCGCGCAAACCGCAGACAACCCGGCACCGTATTTTGGGCATCAACAGCAGCGAGCACCATCAGTGCGTGCTGGTGGATACGCCGGGGCTGCACAAGTCCGGCGGCAAGGCCCTGAATCAGGCCATGAATGAGACCGTGCACAACGTGATCCGCGACGTTGACCTCATACTGTTCGTGGTAGAAAGGCTGGCTTTCAACGCCGGCGATGAGAGAGTCCTGGAGCGGCTCAAGTCTGTAAAGGTGCCGGTAATCCTGGTGATCAACAAAGTCGACTTGCTTAAGGACAAGGCGGCTCTGTTGCCACACATCGAAAAACTGGCGCGACTGGGTGACTTCAGCGCCATTGTGCCGCTATCAGCGCTGGGTGGTCATAACATCGGGCGCCTGTTGGTGCTGATCAGGCAGAACCTTCCAGCCGGGCCCTTCTTGTTCCCGGAAGATCAGTTGACCGACCGCAGTTCACGCTTCCTCGCCGCAGAATTGATTCGTGAAAAGATTACTCGCCAGTTGGGCGATGAACTGCCTTATGATGCCACTGTGGAGATAGAGCGGTTTCAAAAGGATGGCGACGTTCTGCATATTCACGGGCTCGTCCTCGTGGACAAGGCCGGGCAGAAAAGGATTCTTGTCGGCAAGGAAGGAGACCGTCTGAAGCAGATCGGCAAGGCGGCACGGGAAGATATGGAGAAGGCTTTTGATTCCAGGGTCATGCTGAACCTGTGGGTCAAGGTGCGCTCCGGCTGGGCTGATGATCAGCGCGCCCTGAAAAGCATGGGTTATCTTGATCAGGAGCAATGATGGACAGCAGAGTCAGCCTGCAACCGGCTTATATCCTGCACCGACGTCCTTTTCAGAACAGTAGTCTGCTGGTGGATTTTTTTACCCTGGATCATGGCCGCGTCACGGCCGTGGCCAAAGGGGCGCGGCGGCAGAAATCCCGTTACCGCGCTCTGATGCAATTGTTTCACCCGTTGCTGGTGTCCTTCAGCGGGCGTGGCGAGGTAAAGACCGTCACCGCGGTGGAAGCCGCAAGAGAAGCTATCACCCTACGTGGGGAGAGACTGTTCAGCGCTCTCTATCTCAATGAGCTGCTGGCCAGATTGTTACAGAACGGAGAGGAACAAATCGGGCTGTATAAACACTATCAACGCAGCCTGTTGGCCCTGCAGGACAGGTTCGAACTTGAAGTGGTCCTGCGCAATTTCGAGCTCAATCTGTTGATGGAGTTGGGATATGGTATAAATCTTCAGGAAGACTGTTTGTCCCAGCAGCCCATAGCGGCAGAAGCCGTCTATCGATTTACCGCGGATCTAGGTTTCGAGCGCATCGAAGCCGACGGAGACATCACCGGCAATCTGTTTTATGGTCGCCACCTCACTGCATTGCGCGAGCTGCGTTTAGACGAACCCGAAGCAGCAGCCGCCGCCAAGCGTCTGTTGCGGATGGCCCTGTCTGCACATCTTGGCGACAAACCACTGACGAGTCGCAGCCTTTTCATGGCCCGACTTTGACGCCGTAATCAATCGTTGTAGAATGCCGGGCCTTGCCATTGAGGCAGTAAGATTGTTTTCTGCCCTATTTAGCCAGTCAGGCTTTTACTCCTATGTCCTATCGGACCATCGCTAATCTAATCGGTAACACACCACTGGTTCGTCTGCAGCGCCTGGCGGGTGATACCAGTAACACGATTCTGGCGAAGCTGGAGGGCAACAATCCCGCCGGTTCAGTAAAGGATCGGCCGGCGTTCAACATGATTCAGCAGGCAGAGTTGCGCGGCGACATCCAAAGCGGGGACAGGATAATCGAAGCCACCAGTGGCAATACCGGTATCGCCCTGGCCATGGTAGCGGCAGTTAAAGGATACCGCATGACTTTGATCATGCCAGACAATCTGAGCGCTGAAAGAAAGGCTTCGATGCTGGCTTACGGGGCCGAACTTATCCTGGTTTCGGAGGCAGAAGGCATGGAGGGCGCCCGCGATCTTGCCCATGCTATGGAGCGGGACGGCAAGGGCAGGGTGCTCGATCAGTTCGCCAATCAAGACAACCCCAATGCACACTACCTGCACACTGGCCCGGAGATCTGGCGCGACACCGGTGGGCAGGTGACTCACTTTATCAGCTCCATGGGGACAACTGGCACCATCATGGGAGTATCCCGTTATCTCAAAGAGCAGAACCCGGACATCCAGATAATTGGCCTGCAGCCCAAAGAGGGCTCCCGCATCCCGGGCATCCGGCGCTGGCCCGAGGCCTACCTGCCAAAAATTTTCGACCGTAGCCGAGTCGATAGAATCGTCGACGTAGAGCAAAGCAGTGCCGAACAGACCGCGCGCGCCCTGGCGACGGAAGAAGGCATTTTCTCTGGAGTCTCCTCCGGCGGGTCCATCTATGCCGCCCTGCAGCTATCGCAAGAGCTGGAAAACGCCACCATCGTGGCTATTATTTGTGACCGTGGCGACCGCTATGTTTCCACCGGCGTGTTTACTGCCTCCGAGTGACTACTCTTTGGCCGCATTACCTCGTGACGATTACAAAGTAATGAGTCCCAGACTATGAGTCGTCGACGTCGTCAGCGTTTTCCCAGCGAACCCGTGCGCCTTCATATCAATTCTCTCAGCCACGAGGGGCGCGGTGTCAGTAATATCGATGGTAAGGTCTGCTTCGTTTCTGGTGCATTACCGGGGGAAGAGGTCCTGGCTCGTTATGTCAACAGCCGCCGACAATTCGACGAACTCGTGACCGAGAAAGTCATCGCAGCTGTCAGCGAGCGCGTGCAGCCGCCCTGTGAATTTGCCGGTATTTGCGGTGGATGCTCGCTCCAGCACTTCAACCCGGACTCGCAGCTGGCTTTTAAGGAGTCAGTGCTGCTTGAACACCTCTCACATCACGCCGGCATCGATCGGCATGAGATCGAACTGCTGCCCCGGCTAAACGGCCCCAACGAACACTATCGTCGCAAGGCTCGATTGGCGGTACGCATTGTCAGTAAAAAAGGCGGTGCACTGGTCGGCTTTCGAGAACACCGCAGCAGCTTCATCACCGATATGAATAATTGCCAGGTACTGGTTGCCGAGGCGGCCAGACTCATTACCCCATTGCGGCACCTCATTGACGCGCTGCAGATTAGCCGAGAGATCCCGCAGATTGAGCTGGCAGCGGGCGAGCTAGGGCCTGATACTGATGCTCTGCAGGTAGCTCTGGTGCTGCGTCACCTGGCGCCTCTACCGGACGGTGACCTGGAACGCCTGCGCAGCTTCTCTGAAGAGTGGAATGTGCATTGGTACCTGCAACCAGGCGGCGTCGATACTGTAGAACTGTTTTATCCCGTTCTGCCGCAGCCGCGGTTGCATTATTTTTTGCCCGAGTTTGACCTGGATATCGCTTTTCATCCCATGGACTTCACGCAGATCAACGGCAACGTTAATCGGGCTATTGTTTCCCGGACTATGGGCTTACTGGCGCTTAGTCCTGAGGACCGCGTTCTTGATCTATTCTGCGGGCTGGGAAATTTCACCCTGGCGCTGGCGCGCACAGCGTCTGCCGTCGTCGGTGTCGAGGGCAGTGCGGCCATGGTGCAGCGCGGGCAGGAGAACGCCGCGCACAACGGACTGATCAATACACAATTTTACGCTGCCGACTTGAGTAAAACCATAGCCAGCCAGCCGTGGGTGGGGCAGTCCTATGAAAAGATACTTCTCGACCCGCCGCGTTCCGGCGCTGCAGAGATAATTGACGACGTCGCCCGGCTGGCTGCGAAGCGCATCGTCTACGTCTCATGCAATCCGGTTACACTGGCGCGCGATGCCGGTAAGCTACTAAATGCCGGCTATCGATTGAAATCAGCTGGGGTAATGGATATGTTCCCACACACAACTCACGTCGAGTCCATAGCGCTGTTTGAAACTATGGACTGAAACAGGCAAGGGGAAGTGTTTGCAGTCCGGCGATTCAAGTATTGATCAGCTCATCAGGGTGATGCAGATGCTCCGCGATGGAGAATTCGGTTGTCCCTGGGACCTCGAACAGTCTCTACGCTCGCTGATTCCCCACACTATCGAGGAGGTCTACGAAGTTGTCGATGCCATAGAGCGCGACGACATGGTGGATCTGGAAGATGAGCTTGGTGACCTGTTGTTCCAGGTAGTCTTCTACGCTCAAATAGCCACAGAGAGAGAGCAGTTTGATTTCGATGCCGTGGCGGCCGCCATCACCCGTAAATTGATACGCCGGCATCCACACGTGTTTCCTGGAGGCACTCTGGAAGGATTCGGTCGCAAGTCTGAAATCTCTTCAGAGCAAGTGCTAGTTAACTGGGAGACCATCAAGCAGCAGGAACGGGAGGAGAAGCGCCGTCGACAGGGTGGTGCGCAAGAAAATCAGGCCCAGGAAAGCGTCCTGGACGATATACCCAAGGCGCTGCCTGCACTCGAGCGAGCTCGCAAACTGCAGAAGCGTGCAGCCAATTATGGTTTTGATTGGGAAACAGTTGGCCCGGTGTTGGCCAAATTGAAAGAAGAAATCGAGGAATTTGAATCCGCTTTGGCGGCAGGAGACAATGCCCACGCTGAAGCGGAACTGGGTGACATTCTCTTCGCCAGCGTCAACCTGGCACGGCACAGTGGTATTGAATCAGAATCCGCGCTTCGCGGCGCCAATAAACGTTTCGACGCACGTTTTCGCTGGATCGAAGCCAGGCTTAAGAGTCAGGGTAAAGTGCTTGAGAAGACGGAACTGTCAGAACTTGAGCTGCTCTGGCAGCAGGCCAAGGCCAGCGGACTTTAACATTGAGTTTTTCTGTAGCGAGGAGAGTTAACAGAGTATGAGAATAATTCTATTGGGAGCGCCAGGCGCCGGAAAAGGAACCCAGGCACAGTTCATCAGTGAAAAATTTGCCATTCCCCAAATATCGACCGGGGACATGTTGCGCGCTGCGGTAAAGGCTAAAACCGAATTGGGGCAGAAAGTCGAGTCTGTAATGGCCAGCGGCGGCCTGGTGACCGATGACATCATCATTGCCCTGGTCGAAGAGCGGATTGCTGCAGATGATTGCCGCAACGGCTTCCTGTTTGATGGTTTTCCGCGCACCATTCCCCAGGCGCAGGCTCTGGTAGATGCGGACATCAGCATCGATGTGGTGTTGGAAATAGACGTCGATGACGAGGAGATCGTCAAACGACTGTCTGGCAGGCGTGTGCATCCGGATTCAGGGCGTATTTATCACATCGACTTCAATCCGCCCAAAGCAGAAGGGCGTGATGATGAAACCGGTGCTCCCTTGGTGCAGCGAGATGACGACAAGGAGGAAACCGTTCGCAAACGGCTGGCTGTCTATCATGAGCAGACGGAACCGCTGGTAGGGTTTTACAAGCAGCAGGCAAGCGCTGGCGCCGGCGTAAAAGTGGTTTCAATTAACGGTGTGGCGCCAGTCGATGAAATACGCGAACAGTTATCGGTACAACTTGGCGCTAGCTGAAACAAAGCCAAAGAAATAGAAAAAGCCCGGAACTCCCGGGTTTTTTTGTGCCCTGAAATCGCCGCTGAGGAGAAAAACTAAAGGCATTCACCCACGCATTGGAAGTGATTGCCAAAGTTCGTGTGGCGAAAAGAAACACCAAAAGCCAATTAAGACTCAATTTTATTGATGCATCAGTCTTAAAGTGTGATCAACTTCAGTGCTGTTTTTCTTAAAGTTTTCCAAACTAGAAGCGAAATAGGTGATTGACACCGTTGAGAAGCGGCTCTTTTTTTATGGATCTATACAAGAGGATTTTTGCTAAGCCAGTTGTGTATTCTATTTTCTGTTAGCCCGATACGTTTTGTGATATGTTGCCGGCGAACATTGAGTACATTAATGGTCTTAAGCGGGCAAGTTTATCACCTAGGAGACTAACGAGTTATGGCTAAAGCAAAGGCAAAGAAAAAAGCGCCTGCCAAGAAGAAGGCAACTGCGGTGAATGCAGTCAACAGTCCAGCTTTGAAAAAGGCAAAGGCTAACCTGGCGAAACTGGATAAAGAATCAAAGGCCGCCGAGAAGAAAGCACAAGCTGCCCGCAAGAAAGCGGTGGCAGCGAAAAAGAAGGCTGGCAATTCCAATACAGCGGCGGTCAAAAAAGCTGCCACGCAGGCTCAATCTTCTGCTCGCAAGGCCGCGGCTGCTGTTGCAAGTACCAAAGCCAAGATAAGGACTGCCAAGGCTAGGGCTAGAGCAGCCGAAGCGGCCGCTAAAGCAAAGGCCAAGAAGGCTGCCGATGCGCAAAAGGCCGAAGAGGATCTAAAGAAAGCGGTAGACGCATTTACGGCGCGGTGGAAGCGGCAGCGCGCGAAGGAAGACGCCGCCAAAGCCGCCAAGCAGGCGCGCAGAGAGGCTTTAAAGGCGCGTAAGGCGGCCAAGAAAGCCGCATTGAAGGAGCGCGCCGCCGCCAAGAAAGCGGCAGCTAAAGCCAAAGCAGCTGCGAAGAAGAAAGCCGCTGCCAAGAAGAAAGTAAGCAAGAAAGCCGTGAAGAAAAAGACGGCTGCCAAGAAAACCGGTAAAAAGAAAGTGGCAAAGAAGAAGGCAGCAAAAAAGAAGTCTACCGTTAAGAGCAGCGCAGCCGCGAAGAAGGCCTCCCCTAAAAAGGTAGCAAAGCGCAAAGCCGCCAAAAAGCCAGCCAAGAAAAAAGTAGCCAAGAAAAAGGCCGTTAAGAAGAAAGTTGCTAAAAAGAAAGTGGCTAAGAAGAAGGTAGCCAAGAAGAAAGCAGCCACGAAAAAAGTGGCTAAAAAGAAGACCGCAAAGAAAAAGGCTGCCAAGAAAAAGTCTCCGGCACGCAAGAAAGTAGCGAAAAAGAAAACTGCCAAGAAGAAGGTAGCCAAGAAGAAAGCGGCCAAGAAACCAGCCAAGAAAAAAGTGGCTAAAAAGAAGACCGCAAAGAAAAAGGCTGCCAAGAAAAAG
>JGI12109J20283_10031646_pt1 | contig 34298 bp, 22 predicted proteins | sample ElkSlonscriptome_12_FD_20283 | JGI IMG/M metagenome (IMG submission 20283)
TATCTATTCCCAAAGGAATAGCCACCTCCTCAATTCGAACCGCCGACCCATTACAAATAGGTTCGAGCCGAGCCAAAGCGCCGGCGTTGGAGGGCTTGCGGTTTGCGCGCAGCGCAAGAAGCGAGCTCGGAATGCCGCTGCGCGTAGGGTCAGCGACGATCTGGTGAAAGATCGAGTGGTCGATCGGTCAGAAAAATCAGTCGGCTTTCCAGCGATGCGCGCCGAGAAATATCAAACGCAGCTGCATGACGAAGTGTTCCGTCATTTCCTTCTCGGCCTGGGCGTTGCCCTCGGGTAGGTCGAGAATGTCACTGGCCGCGTTCATCATGGTCGTGACCACCAGGCTGCAGATCAGCTGCAGGGTGCTCATGGATAGCTGCGGCATCAGGTTCAGATCGCGCATGTCCTGCGCCATTTCGTTGGCGAAATGGGCCTCTTCGATGCGAATGGCCTTGCGGATGCTGGGTGAGCCACCGCCCCGCGCGCCGGCGGCAAACCGGAAGTAACGGTGGTTCTGAAGGACGTGGTCTTTGTAAATCGCCACCGAGTTTCGCAGCATCTGGGTCGGCGGTAGTTCGCGTCGGCGAACGTCGCGCAGCAGGTGGCGCAGGGTCAGACCACAGGCCTCGACCAGCGCCAGTCCGAGCTCGTCCAGATCGGCGAAGTGACGATAGAAGGCTGCGGGCACTACGCCGGCTTCGCGGGTGACTTCGCGCAGGCTGAGCGACGAGAAGCCCCGACCTGTATCCATCAAGTCCAGCGCCGCGTCGAGCAGGCGCTCGCGCGTGCGCTGCTTCTGTTCACTGCGCGTGGTGGCCGCCGGAGTGGTCGGGCTGCCGCGCTGGCGCTTCTTGGCGTCGACTGAGGCTGAATCGGAGCTCATGGATTGATTGCCGTAAACGTTCTTCGAGTTTAACTCAGCGCGCCTTTGCCAGCCCTCCGATCTGTTCCGACGCGGACAAATAAGTCACGACGATTCCAGCAGCGGTCGACAAATGAACACTCTCGATGTATTCTAGTAAACAAGCGTACACTTAAAATCCACCATGACCGCTCACGAAAACGTCGATTCCTCCAGAGCAGCGCGAGCGCGCTGGCTGCTTCATCCCTTCGATGACGCCCCGGCCTGGAACCGGCTGCTCCAGCGCATCAACCCCGTCTGGTCGCTGAACGAGATCCGCGCGCGTCTTGTCCGACGCGTCGAGGAGGATGACGAGACGATCAGCCTGTGGCTGCAAGCCAACGGTCGCTGGCCCGGTCATGCGGCGGGTCAGCACGTGGCATTGGGCGTCGAGATCGACGGCGTCATGCGTCAGCGCGTGTTCACGTTGTCGACTCCCGAGCGGCCCGACGGCAGGCTGCGCATAACCCTGCGTCGCCAGCCCGGCGGGGGCGTCACTGACTGGCTTCATCGCAATGCCCGCACGGGTCAAATCGTGACGCTCAGCCGCCCGAGTGGCAATTTTGTTCTCCCTCAGCCGTGGCCTAAAAGGCTGCTAATGCTGGCCGGGGGCAGCGGCCTGACCCCGATGATGGCGATGCTCGGCCAGCTTGCCGATGAGAACTACGACGGTGACATCGTGCTGGTCCAGCTCTGCCGAGACGCCCGCAAGCGCCTGTTTGCCGGCGAGCTAGACCAACTGCAGGCAAAGCTTCCGGGCCTGCAGATTCACGTCCACGCCAGCAGCCAGAGCGGCCGGCTCTGCGCGAGCGCGCTGGCGGCCCTGGTGCCCGAACTGGCAGGCCGTCACTGCCTGTTGTGCGGTCCTTCCGCCTGGATGGCAGAGGTTGGCCGCCTTTACAAGAGGCGTGGCCTGAGCGATCGGCTGCAGCGGGAGCGCTTTGGCGCACCGCGCCCCGAGTCAGCGGCCGGTGATGACCAACACATCACTGCAAGCCGTTCAAGACAAATGTTCACTCAAAAACCCGGCGCCAGCCTGCTGGAATCGGCCGAGGCGGCTGGACTGACCCCGGCCTACGGGTGCCGGGCCGGTCTGTGTCGCACCTGCCTGTGCAAGAAGCAGCGCGGGACGGTGCGCAACCTGATCACCGGATTGCGCTCGGAGCAGCCCGATGAATGGGTCCAGCTCTGCGTCTCGGTCGCCGAATCCGATCTCGAACTCAGCCTTTGATTTCCGCCAAGAGAGACCTATGACGATGCATGAAAAACATCCCATTAAGCCCCAGCTGAGCCCTGAGCAGCTCGATAGCCTGGCCGGCGAACTCGACGCGCTGCGTCGCGAGGTGGCCGAGAGCTATGGCGAGCGCGACGCCCAGCACATCCGCCGCATGGTTCGTCGTGCCCAGGGCAGCGCCATTGCCGGACGCGGCCTGCTGATGTTCGGCTGGGGGCCGATCAGCTGGATCGTCGGGGTGGTCGCCCTGGCGCACGCTAAAATCCTGGAGAACATGGAGATCGGTCACAACGTCATGCACGGGCAGTACGACTGGATGAATGATCCCGACCTCAGCTCCCAAAACTACGACTGGGATATCGTCTGCGCGCGTGAGCATTGGATCAACTCGCACAACGTCGAGCATCACAACTACACCAACATCATCGGCAAGGATCACGACTACGGCTACGGCATGCTGCGCCTGACTAGCGAACAGCGCTGGCGACCGGCCACGCTGCTGCAGCCGCTGTGGTACTTGCTGCTGGCGATCTATTTCCAGTGGGGCGTCGCCATCCACGATATAAAGCTGGGTCGCTTCTTCAAGGGCCGAATGAGCCGCAAGGAACTGGCCGCCCGTTCCCATCCTTTTCTGGCCAAGGCGGGTCGCCAGCTGTTCAAGGACTACCTGTTCTTCCCGCTCATTGCGCTGTGGAACTGGCAGCGCGTGCTGTTGGGCAACCTCGCCGCCAATCTGATCCGCAACCTGTGGACCAATGCGATTATCTTCTGCGGCCACTTCACGGGCGATGCGCAGACTTTCTCACGCAGGGAGTCCAAGGATGAAACCCGCGGCCAGTGGTATCTGCGCCAGATTCAAGGCTCGAGCAACCTGCAAGGCGGGCACTGGTTTCATGTCCTGAGCGGCCACTTGAGTCATCAGATCGAACACCACCTGTTCCCGGACATGCCGGCTCCGCGCTACGCGGAAATCGCCCCGCGTGTTCAGGACATCTGTGAGCGCTACGGAATCCACTACAACAGCGCCGGATTCTGGTCGCAATATGGCTCGGTACTCAAGCGCATCGTCATCCACGCCTGGCCGACTTGTTCTTCAAAAGTTTCGTAGGACACTCTTGGTCCCTTGATCGAAGCCGACGATCGTTGATCGTCGCACTGAGTGCGCTGGCTATCTACCCAATCGATCTGCTACTGAGCCTCTCGGTTGATCTGGTCAACTACTGATGGAAATTCCTCTGCGCTGACGGCCGGACTCCAGAAGAAGCCTTGCCCGAATTCGCAGCCGGCGTCCCGAAGCCAAGCCGCCTGGATTTCGTTGTCGACTCCCTCGGCAACGATTTCCAGATGCAGGGATCGGGCCATCGTCAATAGTGATTCGACAACGGCTCGCGCGTGCTGATCGCGTTCAACCTGCATGATGAACGAGCGATCGATTTTGATGCAGTCCATCTTGAGTCGGTGGATGTGGCTGAGTGAGGAATAACCCGTTCCGAAATCATCCAGTGCGATCTGCATTCCCAATTCGCTGAGTTCGGAGGTGACGGCCACGCAGGTTTCTTCGTCGTCAAGGATGCTTGACTCGGTCAGTTCGATCGACAGGTTCGCCGGATCGACGCCATGGCTCTCGATTGCCTGTTTGATCACCGTAATGATTTCCGGTTCGCGTAACTGCGTGAAGGATGCGTTGAAGGCAATCGAGAAGTCCGGTCCAATGCTTTGGTTCCAGGCAGCGGCCTGACGGGCGGATTCATTGATGACCCATTTTCCGATCGCCCTCATCAATCCCTTTTCTTCGGCAACGGGCAAAAAGAAGTCCGGCATGACGAGTCCACGAGTCGGATGTTGCCAGCGGATCAAAGCTTCGCAGCCAATGACCTGGCCTGTCGCAAGATCAATTTGCGGTTGATAGTAAAGAACGAACTGGTCTGATTTGATTGCCTCTATGAGGTCCTGTTCGATCTCAACCTTCTGTCTGAAGGTCTCTTCCATTCCTTCAATGTAGAGAGTGCACTGACCGCCGCCCATTTTTTTCGCTTCGAACAGCGCAATATCCGCTCGATTAAAAAGCTGCTGTGCTTTGGTCCCGTGGTCAGGACTGACTGCGAGTCCAATAGACGCATTCAGGTTCAGGGTGTTCGTTCCATGGGTAAAGGGTTGTCTAATCAAGTCGAGCAGCGACTCGGCCATGGCCTCGATTTTATCGGCGCAATCGAGCGCCGCCTGCAGCGGGAAAATAAGGATGAATTCGTCACTGCCTATTCTTCCCACCTCTTCTTTATCTCGGGTGTGTGCGGTCAGGCGCGCAGCGATCTGTTTGAGGACCATGTCACCCACGTCGTTTCCGCCGATGTCGTTGATTCGCTGAAAATTATCAAGGTCGATGATGGCAATGGCCGTTGGTCCCTGCTTAAGTCTGTTTTGTAACACGCCGAGGAGGGCGTTTCGATTCAGCAGGCTGGTCAGAGTATCGTGCGTCGCGGACCAGTCAAGGTGCTGTCTTAGACGTTCGCTAGTTAGCTCGTGGAGCATGTTGTTGACGCGTTTGGCCGCTGCTTTCGCCAGAAGCTGATCAACAGGGGTCCAAAGTTCGCACCGACCTCTGCGCTCTTCTTTCCAGATTTCGAATGATCGACGCGGCTCAAGCTTGAGCCCTGTGTCATCGTCAGCGATGGTGAATTTGTCGGGCTTCCCCGCCCAGTGCACTTCGGTGATGATCTCGTTTCGAAGCCAAAAGATACAGTCGTTATTTTTTTCTGAAAGTCTCGCCAGTAAAAGGCCCGCGCTTTCGCACGGTAGGTCATTTTTCCCTTGCAGCGAGTCTGGCAGGGTTTCAAGGCTAAACAAGTCGTCTGCTCCGATGGTATTTGCGATGTCCCAGAGCTTTCGTCCCAGTCTGCGCTTGGATTCTGGCTCGAGATCAAAGGACGTGTGAAGCACTCGACCGGTCAGAAGTCCGATGTTTGCAGCGGCCATTGAGTTACACAGCGCTGTTTCATGATTTTTTATCGAGTGTTTCAACTGCTGATTAGAACTCAGGTCGTCATAAAAGCGCTGAAGATTGTCTTCCAGCGATTCGAGTCGTGCATCAAATTCCAGCTGCTTCAGCTCGGCTACGCGTGTGGAGATCACTGTAGAGAGAAGTTTCGCCGAGGATCGCATTCCCTGTATTACCTGGTTCGGTGGCACAAGGGGCTTGGAATGATGGCAGGCAATCATTCCCCATAATTCTTCGTCGATAACGATGGACAGGGTGAGCGTGGCCTGGACTCCCATATTTTTGAGATAACACAAATGAGCCTCCGACATTGATCGGAGCAGTCCCGTTGATTGATCAAGCGTTTTTCCGCAGGGCAGGTGCTGAGGAATGAGTGAGTCAGCCTCGGCGTCAACGTCTCCTAGGATGCGAAGGCGATTACTGAGATACAGCGCGCGTGCTTGCGGTGGGATGTCCGTGGCCGGGAAGCGTTGCCCTAGAAAGCGCTGATCAACTCCTGAGGCAGTCGCTTCCGCCAGGATTTCGCCCGACCAGTCCGGCAGGAAGCGGTAGACCATAACCCGCTCGTAGCCTGAAAGCGTCTGCAGTCGAGAGGAAGCATCTCGCAGGTAGGCCTTGACCTGAACGAAGTCAGAAGAATCGCTGATTAGATCAGTGAATTCGTTCATCGCCTTGTATTGCTGAACGATCTTTACCATATCGAACTGCGCCGGCTGCCACTCCAGAACCGCATAGTTCGCGAAACGATAGCCGGTACATTCAGTCTCGCTACCCGTCTCCCACTCGATTTCGGAAGGCCCAGCCTTTCTTCGCTGAAGGTGGAGTTCTTTTCTAAGATCGCTGCGCAGCGTTTCGATCACCTCGCTGAGAGTGCCTTGTTCTGGTCGAATCCATTCTCGAGCTGGTTGTTCCAGTAGGTCGCGGGCATCTTTGACGCCAGGATAGTGGCGGGTGACGCCAGCTGAAATCTGGCAAAAACAGTCGGTGTTTAAATCAATCACCGTCAGATAACCGTGCGGCTGTACTTCTCCAAGAAGATGGATAGGTTCAGATGCGCACTGATCTGCATAAAGCTGGCTGATCAACTGCTCGTTGGCTTTAGCTCGGGCGGTTTTGCGATCTTCGCCTGATTGCTCAACCGAAGTGGTCGGGCCTGGATCATTCTGCAAGGAAGGGTTGCCTGAATCGAGCCCGACGTTACCGTCCGATGATGGACGGTTTCCTTCGGTTTGATCTTTGACAAACTTCGAGCCGGTCATAATGCCCAGGGATTCCGAGCGCCGAGTTGTCGGGGTAAAGGTGTTCTAGTCGACATGGGTCATCAGTGGACCTTACCCGCTGGGTATTTACCATTGTCTAGTCCCTGCGAGATGCGATCGCGACTCCCCCTATAACGATCATCGAAACGATGAGGGTAACTCACTAATAGTGTGAGCAGCAAGGTAATTTTTATATTAGGAATTCAAGCGACTTCTGGACCAAAGATCGCTTCTCAGCACCTTGAGTTGGCAGGTGTTGAAGGAAGAGGAGATTCACTGGCGTTTCGCGCTCATTCAGAAACTGCTAGATCCGGGGCAGTGGCCCGGGCTGTCCTGCCATTGTGAGATTTTTAGCGTTTTCCGTTTGAACTTGATTATCATTCAAACGATTAGGATGAGTTAGATCGCGCATATTTGGCGAAGGCCGAGAATCAGACCGCGCTGAATTGGAAAGTCGAGCTGATTGCTATGCGTCCACGCCATCCTCTATCCTGCGAGCTATCTTAATAACTATTGGGGTGCACAGCATGGAGATTGAGGCCTATCTAAGGGCGATGGTTAAGCACAACGCCTCTGATCTTTTTCTGAGTGCCGGGGCGCCTGCCGGGATCAAGATCGAAGGCGAAACACAGCGCCTGGGCAGGGAAAAGCTGTCGTCCCATCAGGTCCGCCAGATGGCGTATTCCCTGCTTAACGACAAGCAGATCAGTACGTTTGAATCAGAGATGGAGCTGAATCTGGCCATCGCGTTGGAATCGGTCGGGCGCTTTCGGGTCAATCTGTTCCGTCAGCGGGGTTCGGTGGCAGTGGTCGTGCGCTACATCAAAAACAAGATTCCCTCGATCGAGTCGCTTAATCTTCCGCCCATCCTCAAGGATTTGATCATGGAGCCGCGTGGGCTGATCTTGGTGGTCGGGTCGACCGGTTCAGGCAAGTCGACCACGCTGGCTTCCATGATTGATCATCGCAACGAAAACAAGAGCGGCCATATCCTAACAATCGAAGAGCCCATTGAGTTCATGCATCAGCACAAAAAGTCGATCGTAGACCAGCGCGAGCTTGGGCTGGATACGCTCAGCTACAGCAATGCGCTCAAAAACGCGATGCGAGAAGCACCGGATGTGATTCTGATCGGTGAGATCCGCGACCAGCAGACAATGAAGCATGCGATCAGCTACGCCGAGACGGGTCATCTTTGTCTGTCCACGCTGCACGCAAACAACGCCAATCAGACGCTAGATCGCATCGTCAATTTCTTCCCGGAGTCGGCACACCACCAGCTGTTCATCGATTTATCTGCACACTTACGTGCGATCGTGAGTCAACGCCTCGTGCCCTCGATCGACGGGAAACGCGTTCCGGCGGTCGAAATCATGATTCGCACCCCCTACATTGCTGATCTGATCGAGAAAAACGACATCGACAGCCTCAAGGATGCGATGAAGGAAGGCTCGCCGCACGGCATGCAAACCTTCGATCAGGCGCTGTTTCGACTATTCAAGGACGAAAAGATCAGCGAAGAGCAAGCGCTGGCGCATGCGGATTCCCGCAATGATCTGGGTCTGGCGATCCGAACATCGCGGCAGCAGAGCTCGGACGACGCCCCTGGAGGCCTGAGTCTTGACCGCTTCGAATAAACCCGGTGACACCGTGCGGTTTGGGTCTCAGCCAGGCGCGCGGTTGGTCGATGCCTTCGCTTCAACCCGACGCGTTCGCGATCGCTTTCTCTACTACGCGGGCAAACGGTATGAAAAGTTTATCCAGAATCCCCACCAGCCGCCCCATGGCGTGGCGTGTATCCGCCTGAACAACTGGCAAGAGTTCCGCGACCGCTTTGGCTTTCGGCTGCTGGAGGATCTTGAAGACCAGATCGAGGAGCGGGTCCTGGCTGGCCTCGAGGAAAGGGATTTTTTTCTTAAAGACTCAGAGAACAGCCTGATCGGTATTCTGGCGCCGGGGCAGGATGGCCGAGATGTCGATCAGTGGGCCAAAGCCATGCTTGATCGTCTTACTGATCCGGCCTATCAGATCGGCGCGCATCAAATTACCTCGAATTTCAGCATCGGGTTTTGCTGGTTCGATCGCCGTGTCCGTGATATCGAAGAAGCATTGCTAGATGCCGTACAGATCGCCGATCAGCTCTCTTCTTCGGCCAGCAATCAGTTTCGCGTTTTCGTTCCGGATATTGCGCCAGACGATGAGCTAGGGGGCGCAGAGGATACGGCTGAGCTGATTCGGCAGTCACTGCAGGCGAATCGACTCCGTATGGTGTTCCAGCCGCTGCTGACAGCGTCCAGTGAGGAAAACCGCTTTTATCAGACCTGGCCCCGGCTGATCAGCGGGAGCGGTCGCCTGATTGCAGCCCACCAATTTTTGAAAGTCGCACGGCGCAATGACCTGCTGGGCGAGCTGCAGACATGGGCGATCAAGCATAGTCTCCACTACCTGATCAAGGTCCAGAGTGACGCTTCGCACCTGCGCTTATTTGTGAACGTCTCGCCCGAGGCGTTTTCAGAATCGACAATGTCCTGGCTCGAGAAGACCTTCAGTAGATATCCTGACGCATCACCTCGGTTGATCACCGAGTTCGAGGCCTTTTATCTTGAACATCAGACCAGCGACACCTTGCGTACTACCGAGCGGCTCAGGTCGATGGGCGTGATTCTGGGTGTAAGCAACATTACAAAAAAGCATCTGCAGTCTCAAATTCTTGACGACGTGCCGGCGCGGTTTCTTCGTCTGGCTTCTAACTTTGCCCAGACGCTCAACCGCGACGAGGAGGGCTTCGATGAGTTTATTGCTTTCGTGAAAAGCGCCCACCTTCATCAGAGAAAGGTCATTGTGCCGGACGTCAGAGAAGAGCAGCAGGTGATCAATTTCTGGCAGGCCGGAGTTGATCTGATCCAGGGGGACTACATCGAAAAGCCGACCACGGCAATTGAGCCGGGTGTCTGACAGGCTCAGCCCGCATTCGAAGCAGTGGCTCCAGTGTGACCATCGCCTTTGGACGATTGGCATGATCAGATTTTCACCGGGCATCGTTATAAAATCAGAGGCCGTCGCAGGGGATTTGGTTCAATGCTCCTGTACGTCGGATCAAGGTGCCGTGGCTCGCTAAGCTCATCAGGTCGCCCGTTGGGAGTTGAGGTTTGATACGCATAGAGAATTCGCAAATGGACTTCAGTCTGCTCACGACCGTTTTTATCGGGGCCGTCCGGATTGGTTTCGTCGATGTGAGTGCAGGGGGAGCGGCATGAAACCGCTATCCAGTACGAGTTTTGCGCTATTCGGCGCGTCCCTCATCGCGATCAGTTTCGGGCTGGCCCGATTCGCCTTCGGCCTGTTCGTCCCTCCGATTCGAGATGACCTTGGGCTGACGTCCTACACGATCGGCATCATCGGATCGCTTCCGCTGGTTAGCTTTTTGTTGGCAACGATAGTGGCTCCCTGGACCACAGACCGATTCGGCGCCCGAGCCGCGGCAGTGCTGTCCGGGCTATTTGGGGTCGCGGGTCTGGGATTGATCGCCTCGGCCGAGGACGCCGTGTTTCTGGGCATCGGAGTGTTTGCCTGTGGGATCTGCACGGGCCTGATGATGCCGGCGCTCACCGCCGCTATGCAGGCTGTTGTCAGGCGCGCGGTGCATGGTCGGGTCAGTGCAACGATGAACGCTGGGACCAGCATTGGCGTCGCAGTGGCCGTTCCGATAGTGCTTTTGATGGCGGGGGACTGGCGCCTCGCCTACGCCCTTTTTGCGGCGCTTGCGGGAATCGGGGTCATCGCGGCCTGGCATCTGATTCCGTCGGTGTCGAGAATTCTTCCAGCTGACGCCGTTCCACCGCCGATCAGCGAGCTACAGTGGTGGCGTCTTGCTCGCCTCTCACTATTTGCCTTTGTCATGGGCTTCATCTCAGCAGCCTACTGGATCTTTGCGCCAGATCTGGTGATCAGCCTGGGCAATCTTCCGCCGGGCTGGACTGGCTGGCTATGGCTGGCAGTCGGTCTCGCAGGGTTGGGTGGAGCGATCGTTGCGGATCTGGCGGACCGCAATAATCCACCCATTACCCATGCTCTGATGCTCATGATGCTGTCGGCCAGCCTGGCGCTTTTGGCGGCAAGTCCTGGAAACATTGGCCTTGCCGCGTTCTCAGCACTAGTTTTCGGTGCGTCCTATATGAGCTTGACCGGCCTGTATCTTTTGACCGGAATTCGCTTATTGCCGAGCCGGATTTCGATGGGACCGGTGCTGCCGTTCATGGCCTGCGCTCTGGGCCAAGCCGTTGGTTCGCCGGTCGTTGGTACCATGGTTGACCGCGTCGGCTACGCCGATACTTTCTCTTCGTTTGCCGCGCTGGGAATCCTGGTCTCAGTCCTGTCCCCGTTTTATCCGCGCTATCTGGACCAGGAGGAAGAAGAAGCACACGAGGACGACGACACGGGCCTGCAGGCTGCGTTCGACAATCAGCTTGTTGATGAGGACGGCGAAACGATGCTGCCTCGGCCGATTGAGGAGAGCAATGACCTCGGGCCGTAGTTGAGGTGGACTATTGGATTTATGGCGCTTAAGGCCACCGGAAAGAGGTTCCCTAAGAAGCAATTGACAATCATTCTCATTATCAATACAATTTCAGCTTTCTAGAAAAGCGCAAGTTATCTCCTATGTATCATTGCTACACTGCACGGCTCTTCGCGGTCGTGATTTGTCTGTTCCTTACGACCTCTGCACTCAGTCAAACCAACGAATCTGACGGGAAAGAGAATCGCCCGGCCTCTTCGCCGAACGTCGATTCCGCGTCCGATACGGATGATCGGATTCGCGTGGTCGGCAATGTGCTCTACGCCGACCAGCTCAACGCGCTGCGTACGCCCACTCCGATTATCGATGTGCCACAGAGCCTAACCGTCGTCACGGCTGAGGAGTTCGAGCGACGAGGATTCGACAGCATCGGCGAGATCGTTGACTACACCCCCGGCGTCAATAATTCGCAGGGGGAGGGGCATCGCGATTCCATCGTTTTCCGCGGCGTCCGCTCGACCGCAGACTTCTTCATTGATGGCATGCGAGACGACGTGCAGTACTATCGGCCGCTTTATAACCTCGAGCAGATCGAAATTCTTCGTGGTCCCAATGCGCTGCTGTTCGGTCGAGGCGGCACGGGGGGAATCCTGAATCGCGTCACCAAAAAAGGCGTGATCGGTGATGCTTTCACCACGGCGCGAGCGCATGTCGATTCTTTCGGTGGCTATGGCGCCCAAATTGACAGCAACGTCGATACGGGCAGCAGCTCGGCGTTTCGAATTAACGCCATGTACGAAAGCCTGAGTAACCATCGGGATTTCTTCGACGGTGAGCGGCTCGGCTTCAATCCCACCGTTCGCTTCGAGGTGAGCGATCGCTCTGTCATTGATCTGTCCTACGAATACATCGACCATGAACGTTTTATCGATCGCGGTATTCCGACCGGTTCCGACGGTCGCCCAGTCGAAGATTTTAAGGACATCGTTTTCGGTGATCCCGAATTGAACGAGAGCACGCTAGAGGCACACCTGTTTCGTGCCGCGCTAAAACATGAATTCTCGGCCAATCTCAAAGCCAATGTAAGCGCCTTTTACGGGGACTACGACAAGTTCTACGGCAACTTCTATGCTTCAGGCTATGACCAGGCCAGCAACCCGAACGTAGTGACCCTGGACGGCTACATCGACAATACCGACCGCCAAAACCTGATCCTTTCAGGCAATCTGATCGGCGGCTTCTTTACCGGCCAGATCGAACACACGGTCATCGCCGGTATTGAATCCATCGATACCTCTTCGGATCAGAACAGATTCAACGCGTTCTGGAGCACCACCCTGGACGACAACGAGATGTTTACCATCGCACGTCCGCTTCAGCTTAGCGGCGGCGTCGGGGTCAACGCTTCAGGTGTGCCGACGGTCAACGACTACAGCGCTGATCTGAACGACGACACGCGGGTTGATATCGACGTCTTTTCGGCCTACCTTCAAGACGAAATACAGCTCACCGACCGCCTCGATCTGATTCTTGGCGCGCGCTTCGACAGTTTCGATATTAGCGTTCTGAACGTGCCGACAGACGAGCGCCGCTCGCGCAAGGACGAAGAAGTTTCACCGCGCGGGGGGCTGATCTTCAAGCCGCGGGAGGAGATATCCATCTACGCCAGCTACAGCGAATCGTTCCTGCCGCGCAGCGGCGAACAGTTCGCCAATATCAACGGTGTTAACAACCAGCTCGACCCCAATACCTTTACCAACCTTGAGGCCGGTCTGAAATGGGATATCAACCCGGGGCTGAGTCTGACAGCAGCGATCTTCGAGATCGAGCAGAGCTCGCCGCAGGTGGCCGACGACGATCCCGAAACCCTGGATGTGATCGATTCTGAGATCTCCGGTTTCGAGGCGCAGCTGAAAGGTCGACTCACCGAGCGCTGGTTCATCTCGGCCGGCTACAGCTACCTTGACGGAGAGCAGGTCGATCGCCAGGGCGATACGGGCTTGCGCCCTAGAGAGCTCCCAGAAAATACCTTCTCAATCTGGAATAACTTCGAAATCACCGACCGGATCGGCGTAGGTGTTGGCCTGACCTATCAGGACGAGAGCTTTATCAACAACAGCAACACGGCCGTGCTGCCCAGCTACACGCGCGTGGATGCGGCGGCCTATTACGAAGTGTCCGACCAGCTCAGCCTGCAGCTCAATGTTGAGAATCTGACTGACGAGCTGTATTTCCCGAACTCGCACAGCACGCACCAGGCCACGGTTGGTGCACCTCTGAATGCCCGTCTAACGGTTGACTGGCGGTACTGATTCTTCAGCCGGACCCGGGCATCCGGCCGGGTCCGGTTTATTTGCCCCAGCACCCCCGGGCAGCTTGGCTCAGGGCGATGCCAACTGCCGTTATTTCATTTCTTTCTGGCATCGGCTGATAACCTGCCGACGAATTTAATCGGCGGATCACCTGATGAAAGCCCTACTAGCCATCATGCTCATCGTTGTCCTGATCGGCTGTCAGGGCCAGCCACGATCTAGCGTGGATACGGGAAAAGCTCGGGAGATCAGCGAGCTCAATTTCGAGTGGCCGGACAATGCGCGCGAGTTCGTCATTGATCAGTCCGCCTCGGAGTTACGCATTGTGGTGTTTCCGGCTGGCGCGCTGGCGCGGCTGGGACATTCCCACGTGATCGGCGGCCCCGTCATCTCGGGCCGAGTGGCCCTGGCAGAATCCTGGCAGGACTCGGCGCTCCATGTGACGGTCGATGTCGAGGGCCTTCAGGTCGATCGTCCGGAATGGCGCCGAGACGAGGGTTTCAAGCGCGATCCGTCCGAGTCGGCGATTGAGGGCACGCGGGAGAACCTGCTTTCGCCTGCTGTGCTTGATGTGGCGAGTCACCCGGTGATTGAGATTGAATCGCTGGGCCTGCGCGGCCCGCGATGGCAGCCCGATATCGATCTTCGAATCCGCCTCCGGGGTGTGACGCGCGAGCTGACGGTCCCGATTGCCTTGGGGATGTCAGACGACCGCATCTCGGCGACCGGACAGCTCAGCCTGCGCCAGAGCGATTTCGGGATGACACCCTTCAGCGTCGCCGGAGGCCAACTGGCCGTGGCAGACCAGATTCTCCTTCGCTTCAGAATCGTTGCAACAGCCAGCGGTCGAAGGCCATAGCGTCCCGAAGCAGCTCGAAGGTTTTCACAGCCTCAGTTCTGTCAGGTGTCGCCAAGGCCAGTGTCTGGTCGGGAAGGCGCCGCTGATGGGTCGTTAGGGAACCGCTGAATAACTCCGCGCAGAGTTATTCAGAGGTTCCTCAGTCAGTCGCGCTTGACGTACTGCGCGACCTTGTTCGTGATTCGCCAGCTGCCCTCGGCGTGGATGAGGTTGAGGTAGTCGACATAGCCGTGCTGACGGCCTTCGCCCCAGATGAACTCGACGGTGGCGTTGGCGGCCTTGCCCGTCCGGAGCATGTGGGTAATGCTGATCTCGGCATCCCAGGTATTGCCCGTATCGACGAGCTCGGCGAATTCCGCGCGAGTGTAGCGGCGGTACTCCTCTTCGGGGTTGTAATATTGGATCATTGCGCCTTCGGCAAAGGCCTGCTCGATGTGCGAGCCGGAGCCCGTGCTGACGCCCGTGATGTAGGCCTGGACGGCCGCTTCGGGCTCGGCGAAATCGTCCGCCGTTGCCGTCGAGCTGAAGGCCAGGGACAAGCCGAAGAGAGAGTAGAAAAGCGAACGCATGGCAGTTTCCTCCAAGAGCCGGTCAAGACCCAATCAAGAGGGCCAGGCCCGGTGATTCTGCACCAAGCCGCAGCGAGGCGCCATTGTTTGAGGTCAATCGGGTGATTGCCGCCGGGTCAGTCTCGATTGATGTGTCCTTTCTCCCCGCGCCGGCATTTGACTCAGCGGTGGTCTATTTCCTAATCCGATGACCCGCTGTTATTTTATTAATCGAGCCTCGATGGAGCCAAGGTCATGAAAATTTCGCCCCCAACCCTGCTGCCGAGCCTTCTGCTGGTCCTGCTGCCCTGGACCGTTCAGGCGCAGCTGGCCGGTGTGACGGAAGTTCAGCTCTCCAATCCTCAGCACGCAGGATCGGATGTCGATACGTCGTTTCAGAATCTGATCTTCTCAGCCGATGGGCAGCATGCCTGCTTCGTTGGCGATACGGAGACCGACGGCGCCAGCGAACTTTGGTGTGCCGACACGGCGGCAGGCACCCCGGCGGTTCGCGTCAGCGGTATTTTGCCTACGGGAACGAGCGTCCAGCGTCCGCGGTTCAGTGACGACAGCACGCTGGTCTTCTACGTCGCCCCGGGTCCCGATTCGAGCAGGAACGACCTGTTCATGGTGCCTCCAGATGCATCTTCTGCGCCGGTTCGTCTGAACGCTCCGCTGGTGCCATCGGGTGTGGGTGTCGGGCTTTTCGAGTACGTCGCGGCGACGCGCCAGATCGTATATCAAGCCGACTCTCAGTCGCTGGGTCAGAGCCGGCTGCACATCGTGTCGATCGATCAGCCCGAGGATGCCACGATCCTGAACGGGCCGCTGGTCGCCGGCGGTGAGGTGGACAGCTTTGAGGTCATTGCGGACGCGAATCGGGTGGTTTACCTGGCTGATCAGCAGACCGATAGCGTGCCCGAGCTCTACAGCGTTCGATTCAACGGCGCCGGCGCTACCAAACTCAATGGGCCGCTGGTCAGCGGCGGCTTCGTAAGGAGCTTCTCAGTGTCCGCAGATGGGTCGCGCGTCGCCTATCTTGCCGATGAGGACACCGACGGCGTAATGGAGCTGTTCGTGGCAGCCGTTGACGGCGGCGGCAGCACAAAGATCAGCGGGACAGCGGTGGCTGGCGGTGATGTCCGCTTCTACTTTTTCACGCCGGATTCCCAGTGGCTGATGTTTCTCGGTGATCTGGCCATCAACGGCTGGCGGCATCTCTATTCCTCGCCGTCCGACGGCTCCCAAATCACCCCTAATGTCTTGGCCACCCAGGTGCAGTTGGCGCCGAAACCGCCCGGTATCGAGTTCGTGCCCAGGCTGCAGGTGACCGCCGACGGAAGCGAAGTGGTGTTCGCCTCGCTCCAGGGCACTCCATCCACTCTTCGAATCCTGAAGGCCCCGCTTGATGGCAGCGCTCCGACGACGGTGCTCAGCGGCGGTTTTACGCAGGTCAGCTCGCGCTTTGAGTACGTCTCTGACCTCGAGCGGATTGTGTTCAGAACCACGACCACGCCGGCGAACTTATACTCAGTGGCGATCGACAACAGCAGTTTCATTCCCCTCACGAACTTTTCAGACCCGTCGATACAGGTGATCTCAACCGCAACGCCTTTTGGTATGGTCTATCGAGCCGATCCGTCCGTTGATGACCGGTTCTCGCTGTTCCTGGTGGACTACTTCGGTCAGACGACGACGGAATTGAGTTCGACAAGCCCGCTGTTCAGGGGAGTGCAGTCGATTCCCTATTATCCTCCCTCGCGCGATTGGGTCTACTTCGTCGAGCGGATCAACAGCACCTTTGCCGGCCTCTCGACGGATCGCCTGTCGGTCGCTGATCTCGCTTCCGGTACCACCAAGGAAATGGCGGTCATCAGCAACTCGGCGCTGGTGACCGGCGATCGTGAATTCCTCCGAGTCGTCCCCAATCCGGTCGCGCGCAATCAGGCGTTTTACGTCGCCGACAGCCTCGCCGACGAACAGGTCGATGCCTTCCTTGTCACGCTGGAGGAGATTATTTTCAGCGATCGCTTTCAATGACCCGAACGAGCGCATCCCGTGCTGAGCCCCACAGCCCCAGCAACCTGGCCTCCGGCGCCGCGACCTCGTTGAATTGAACGAGTTCTGAAGGGTGGAGGCCCTGCCAATGCCCGGGCCGGGGCGCAGATATTCACGGACTGGCTTTACGAGCCGTCATCGGTCGTCGACTCGAGGATTGATGACACGCATGGGAGCTCTACCCAGTATCTCTGGCAAACGATTGGGTGCAGGGACGTTGTCATTTCTGAGCAGCTCCCAATGGCCGAAGGAAAACGGACTGAAATGCAACAGGTCACAAAGATGTGCGCCAAGTCGCGCCAGCATTCCCGGTATCGGAATCGCGAGTGCCGGTCTGGGGGTGTAGCGACGGCGCAAGCCAAGCACATAGTCCTTGAACGGAAAGGCCTCAAGTCCACCGAACTCGAGGGTCCTGGCCTGATCCGTTCCGAGGTCTTCCGGTGGCGCGAGGCAGAGTGTCGCCAGGGCCACGCCCAGATCGGTGGCGGTCAATGCGGCAATGCGGCCGCCGGCATCCATGGGCACCGCGAATACCGGTAAACGAGAAACGCCGCGCAGCCAGCTGGCACCAAACCCGCCTTCTCCGTCGAGCAGGGAAGGCCGAACGATCATCCACCGGCAGCCGGATGTCGAAATGGCTGCCTCACCGGCTTGCTTCGAGGTCAGGAAACGACTTCTATATCGTGATTGCAGAGCCAGCGCCGAGACATGGATGAATGTTGCCCCTGATTGCTTGCAGGCGCCAGCGAGTGCTTTCGGAGCCAGATGGTGAACTCGATCATAGGTGGCCTGACCGACGGGCCGAAGAATACCGACGCAGTTGAGGATGACATCGAATTCTGCGGTGGTTTCGCGCCAGTCATCGATGCTCAACCGCTGATGAAGGTTGATCGATATCTCTTCCAGGCCATCAATTCTTGCCGAGCTTGCGCGCGTTCCAATGACCAGGTGAGCGGGGTTGCGCTCAAGCAGGGCGGCCACCGCATGGCGACCGACAAAGCCGTTTCCCCCGAGGACCAGTACGCGCTTGCTCATGGCGTGAGGTCCGGCAACCAAGAGACGGGTGATGCTGAGAGAAGAGCATTTGGCGCGTGAGGCAAGAAATCACCCTACTGGTCATGACCAGGGTCCAGGACAGCGCTGAGCTTAACAGCTCCATGATCTCCCCGATCACCCTGAGCCAGCGATTGTGGCGCCTGCAATCAACCAGACTTGTAACGCTTCTGGCGGGTCAGAAGCCGAGTGCGAACAGCCCCAGGCACAGCAGGAGTCCGACAAGCGGTACGACCACGGTCAGGGCACCCATCGGTGCATAGGCGGCGGCATGGGTTTCCTTGCAGATGGCCCGGATCGTGGTCACGACATAGCCGTTGTGGGGGAGGGAGTCCAGAGCGCCGGAGGAAATCGCGACCACTCGATGAAGCTGGTCGGGGTCGACGCCCTGGTCGAGATAATGCGGACCCAGAATCGGCAGGGCAATCGCCTGGCCGCCCGACGCGGAGCCGGTCATCGCCGCAATGGCCGAGACCGCGACGGCGGCCGAAGCCAGGCCCGAGCCAGGCATCGACGTGACCCAGGCGACGGCCGAATCGAAGGCCGGTGAGACCTTGGCAACGGTCCCGAAGCCGACGACTGCTGCCGTGTTGCCGATGGCGACCAGTGCGCCGGTGCCGCCCTCGCTCAGGGCCAGACCGGGTGCATGTAAATGCTTCGGGTTGATCAGAACCGCACCGATGCAGCCGGCCAGTAGCGCCACGATCAAGGCAGAGGTGCCGAGTTGATCATGCGTGGTAAAAGAAATTCCGAGCACCAGCAGGAGCGGGATCATCGAGACCCATGGGTTGGGTAGATCGCCACGGCCGCCCTCCGGGTCATCGACGCGTTCCTCGAACAGCTCACCGCGTGCGACCGCACGATCCAGCATCCAGCGCAGCCAGAAGTAACCGGACGTCGCCATGAAGATCGCCACGATTAAACTGGCCTGCCAGGCCGCCAGCGGCGAAGTGCCCAGAAACTCAATCGGGATCCAGTTCTGGATCTCCGGCGAGCCCGCCGAGGTCATGGTGAAGGTGACCGACCCGAATGCCATCGTCGCGGGAATGAAGCGCCGGGGCAGGTTGGCCTCGCGAAACAGGGCCAAGGCCATCGGGTAGACCGAGAACGCAACCACGAAAAGAGACACGCCCCCATAGGTGAGTATCGCGCAGGCGATGACCACGGCGAGGGCCGCACGCTGGGTGCCGAGCCGGGTGATGATCCAGTGGGAGACGCTGTCAGCACCGCCCGAGGACTCCATCAGCTTGCCGAACAGCGAACCGAACAGAAAGATGAAGAACCAGGAGGCGATAAAGCCGGTGAATCCGTTCATGTACTGAGTCACCAGATTGATACCGTCTTCCCCGGCCAGGGGCGGTAGCAAAGGCACTCCGGCGGTGACCGCAACGACCAGGGCGCACAGCGGAGTGGCCACGAACAGGCTCATTCCGCGCATGGTCAGCACGATCAGCAGGGCAAGCCCGATAACAAGCCCAACAATACTCAGCATGAAGTCTCCTTAGCAAGGCGATAGAGAATCATCCGAAGCAACGACTGATCCCTTTAGATGGACACAATCATCGAACCGCCGTCCGCATTTGATAACTGTACCAAGGTCCAGTGTGAGCACGGGAGGGGCTGGGATACGCTCCCAGCATCAATAAGAACGAACCCAATCGATATTCCACTCTGGAGGGCGATGTCCCATGAACCACACCGTACTTAAATTGTCCACCTTGACGCTGGCCATGGCCGTTGCTTTTGGCGCCGCTGCCCAACAGAACGATGACGACCGCGACGACGACGAGCGCAACGGGGATGTCACCGATACCGTTACTGTGACGGCCCGTCGGCGCGAAGAAAGCCAGCAGGATGTGCCGATTGCGATGACGGCCGTATCCGGACAGGCGCTCCAGGATGCGGGCGCCCAGGACATCACTTTTCTGCAGCAGGTCTCGCCGAATACCACGTTGGAAATCTCGCGGGGTACCAACAACACGCTGACCGCATTCATTCGCGGCATCGGGCAGCAGGATCCAGTGGCCGGCTTCGAGTCCGGCGTGGGGATCTATATCGATGATGTTTATCTCAATCGACCGCAGGCCGCCGTCCTCGATATCTACGACGTTGAACGGATTGAAGTGTTGAGAGGGCCACAGGGAACGCTCTACGGCCGCAATACGATCGGTGGCGCCGTCAAGTACGTGACCAAGCGGCTCGACGACCAGGCGTCAGCGAAGATTCGCGGGTCGATCGGCAGCTTCTCGCAGCGCGACCTTGTGCTTAGCGGTTCGGCGCCGCTCTCAGACTCGTTCCGCGTTGGCGGTGCCATAGCAACCTTCAATCGCGATGGCTTCGGCACCAACCTCACGACCGGTGCAGATAATTACAACAAAGACGTTATGGCCTACCGCTTTAACGCCGAATGGGAACCGACCGACAGCTGGTTCTTTCGCCTGTCAGTGGACGGTTATGAAGATGACTCGAATCCGCTGGGTGGACACCGTTTGATTCCGGGCCTGTTCAGCGGTGCACCGGTCCTTGACGATGTCTACGACTCTCGTGGCGGTATGACCGGCAAGAACGAAACCAGCGCAGTTGGTGCGTCGCTCTTGGCTGAGTACTACATTTCTCCGAACTGGACCTTTAAGTCAATTACTGCGTATCGCGAGGACGACACCACCACCCAGATCGATTTCGATGCGCTGCCTGCAGCTGATCTGGACGTGGCGGCGATCTACGACAACGAGCAGTTCAGCCAGGAATTCCAGCTCAACTTCACCACCGATCGCATGGCCGGCGTGATGGGCTTCTACTATCTGGACGCCAACGCCTTTGGCCCCTTCGATGTTCGACTGTTCACGACCGGTGAACTACTCGATCTTCCGGGACTGAATGCATTTACCTCCGGCGATGTCGATACAGAAACCTGGTCCCTGTTCGCCGACGTCAGCTTTGACCTGGGCCGAAACTTCGAGCTCTCTCTGGGTGGTCGCTACACCAGCGATGAGCGCAGCTCTCGCGTGCTCCGTCAGACGCTGCTCGGCGCATCGAGCTTCTTTGGCGGCGATCCGATCGTTGCAGCGACGACCTCGGACTTCGAGGGTTCCGAGGAATTCACCGAATTTACGCCGCGGGCTAGCTTGGCCTTCAAGCCCAATGAAGATCACAACCTCTACGTGTCCTATAGCCAGGGCTTCAAGGGCGGGAGCTTCGATCCACGTGGTCTGACCACAGCAGCTCCCGACCTTAACGGCGACGGTGTGGTTGACGAAGACGAGGTCTTCGACTTTATGCGCTTCGAGCCCGAAACGGTGGACAGCTATGAGATTGGAGTCAAATCGCGCTTTGCCGGAGGCCGCATCAACACCTCCCTAGCGGCCTTCTACTCCGACTATACCGATATCCAGGTGCCGGGCTCGATCGGGGTCGATACGGATGGCGATGGTGTATTCGATACGTTCGCTGGCGTGACGACCAATGCGGGCAAGGCGACGGTGCAGGGTGTCGAATTCGAACTGAACGGAATGATCGCCTCTGACCTGGCGACGGTCGGCGATGCGCTCTTTGCCAACATCGCGCTGGGCTATATCGATGCAGGTTACGACGAGTTTGTGACTGCAGTCAGCGATCCGGCGACTGGGTCCACTGCGCTGGAGGACGTGGCCGACCAGCGCCGCATCCAGAACACCCCGGAGCGCACGGCCCATGCAAGCTTGAACTATGATCTGCCCGTCAATCTGTTTGGCGCTGATGGATCTCTGTCATTTTCCGGAGCCTGGTCGTATCGCTCTAAGACCAATCAATTCGAGATTCCTTCCCAATTTCTAGATCAGTCCGCTTACTCGCTCTACGACGCGAACATCGTCTGGAAGCCGGACAGCGGTCGCTACGAGATTGGACTGCACGGCAGGAATCTTTCCGACAAGCAATACAAGACGGCCGGCTACGTGTTTGCCACTCCAGATGGAACTGCGTCGACTCTGGGTTTGGAAGGCGTTATGAACGCATTCTACGGCCCCCCAAGAACCGTTACGCTCACGGCAACGGTGAACTTTTAGCGTCTCTCCAGTACGATCAGATCGCTTCGACATGATCGAATCCCCACCCGGCTTTGGGTGGGGATTTTTTTATGAGACTCTCTATACTGCCGGCATGCCTGCAAGCGTCCCGCATCGATGACCGGTCTGACGACGACCACTTTGGCCATCGCCGGCCTCGCCTGGGTGAGCCTATTATTCCTGGTCGCGGTGCTCGGTGAACGCTATCGATCGCGACTGGCGCGATTCTGGCCGCTTATCTATGCGCTTTCGCTGGCGGTCTACTGCACCGCATGGACGTTCTATGGGGTCACCACGCAGACCATTCAGTACGGCTGGCCCATACCGCCCACTTTCGTCGGCACGATCCTGATTTTTGTCTTCGGCTTCGGGTTTTTGAAGCGCCTGGTTGAATTGAGTAAGGCCGAGAACTCGACCAGCATTGCAGACTTTGTGGCTTCGCGCTTCGGGAAGTCGTCGAGTCTGGCAGCGGTCATCACCGGTGTCGCCGTGATCGGGATCGTCCCTTATATTTCGCTGCAGCTCAAGGCCGTGGCTATGAGCGTCGAGACGCTAACAGCGCGCGAGAGCGTGATGGGAACGGCCTCCACCATTACCGATTCAGTCTTTTATGTCGCTGTATTCATGGCCATCTTCGCCGTTCTGTTCGGTACTCGCAGTGCGTCGGTGAAGGATCACAACCCCGGCCTGGTCGCCGCGATGGGCTTTGAGTCCCTGCTCAAGCTGGCGGCCATGCTGGCCCTTGGCGCGTTCGCTCTTTGGGGGCTCTATGATCATCCGCAGGTGCTTTTTAGGGAGACTGAGCCTCTCGAGTTTTCCGGCATGGACAGCTTCACAGTGCTAATGCTCCTCGGTGTTTTGGCCATGTTCACCCTGCCGCATCAGTTCCACATCACGCTTATCGAATGTCGCGAACGTCGCCAGTTGAACGTGGCGCGTTGGCTATTTCCGATTTTTCTGTTACTGATCGCCCTGCCGATCGTACCGCTGGCCCGTGCCGGTCGCGACCTGTTTGCCAGTCAGGGGATATCAACGGATCTTTACGTGTTAATGCTGCCGCTGGCCAACGGACAGACGGGCTTGGCCCTGTTCGCGTTCCTAGGGGGATTGAGTGCCGCCACCGGTATGGTGATACTGGCCAGCCTCACGCTCTCGATCATGATGGGCAACCACTGGCTGACGCCCGCAGCGCTGCAGCTGACCCGGGTAGAGGGACGTCCACTTGGATGGGTGCGTCTGCAGCGGCGGGTCGGAATCGTCGTGGTCATGACGCTGGCCTATATCTACCATCGGCAGATTGGTTCCTCGGAGGCTCTGGCGGATCTCGGGGCCCTGTCGTTTTCCGGCTTGGCCCAGCTGGGCCCTGCCGTGGTCCTGGCAGTCTACCGGCCGGGCCTCCGCGCTACGGCCGTTATGATCGGCTTACTGGCCGGGGTTGCTGTCTGGGCCTATGTTCTGGTCGTGCCGTTGCTCTACGTCGAGAGCATTCCCGGCTGGTTGAGCCAGGGCCCCTTGGGCTGGGCATGGCTGTCGCCTGAGGGCCTGCTGGGTCTGAGCGATTGGGATCCGCTGGCTCGTGGCGTCTGGATTTCGCTGGCCGTCAACGTCATCGTGACTTTGGCCGTCGGCGCCCGGCCAGTCAATCAAGGGGCCGGGCCTTCGAGCGTTGACCATGGCGGACCGCTAGAGCAAGCCGTGCTCGCGCGGATCGCCAACCGCTTTCTGCCGCCGGACAGAACAACTCAATGGCTCGCGGGCCAAAGCGATCCCCTCGCCCTGGAACAGACCCTCGAACACGAGTTGGCGGCGGTGGTGGGCTCGGCGTCAGCTCGGCTACTGCTAGAGGCCGCACGCCGGCGGACCCCCGCGCCGCTGGACGAAGTGGCTGACATGGTCGGCGCGGCCACGCGACAGGCGCGTTTTTCCAGCGGCGTATTGTCCGGTGCGCTCGAGAACATGAGCCAGGGCGTTTGCGTGGTCGACGAGGACATGCGTTTGGTGGCCTGGAATTCAGCCTATCTGGATCTGTTCGACTATCCGCCGGAGCTAATTCGCGTCGGTCGTCCGGTTGCCGACTTATTGCGGCACAACGCCGAACAGGGTTTGATGGGATCAAAAGAGGGCATGGACCGCGATATCGAGCGCCGATTGAGCTTCAAGCGCCAGGGGTCGCGGCATCTGGTCGAGCGGCGCTGGACCGACGGGCGAATCATTGAGATTCGCGGCAACCCGATGTCCGGCGGTGGTTTCGTGGCGACTTTTACCGACGTGACCGAATTCCGGACAACCGCCGAGGAGCTGCGCCGCATCAACGAAACGCTGGAACAGCGTGTGGCTGATCGAACGAAGGAGCTCGAGGACGCCAAGCTAGATGCCGAAACAGCATCCGAGGCCAAGACACGCTTTTTGGCCGCGGTCAGCCATGACCTGGTTCAACCGCTCAATGCAGCGCAGCTTTTGACCCATTCGGTCAGCACGCGCCTCGGCAACCATCCGAGCAGACAGGCTCTGTCCCAGATTTCCGGTGCCTTGAGCGCTACCGAGGGTTTGATCGAGAGCTTGCTCGACATTTCGAGGCTCGACGCTGGCGGACTGCAGCCGAGGATCACCCGTTTCCCTCTCTCTGAGGTATTCGATCAGCTCGATGGCGAGTTTCGCCTGCTGGCGGCCGAGCGCAAATTAACGCTTAGCACGATCCCGACCTCGGTCTGGGTCGAGACCGACCCGCATTTACTCAGGCGGATTCTTCAGAACTTTCTATCCAACGCCGTGCGCTACACGGAGACGGGGCGGATCGTGATGGGGGTGAGGCGGAAGGGCGATCAGGTGCTGATCGGAGTCTGGGATACGGGGCCGGGCATCACACTCGAGGACCGGGCGGTGATCTTCGAAGAGTTTCGACGACTGGAATCCGACCATGGCTCGCCCGGTCTCGGCTTAGGGCTCGCCATCGCCGAGCGTATGGCCCGCCTGCTCGATCATCCCCTCAGGCTCGAGTCGAAAGCCGGCGGGCCGACTCTGTTTGGTGTGACCGTGCCTCGAGCTGCGCCGCGAGAGCAGACCGAGGCCGAGCCGGATGCTGACAACATCGTCCGGCGCGGCCGTATTCTGGTGGTCGATAACGACGCCAACATGCGAGAGTCTCTGGCTGCTCTGATTTCGGGCTGGGGCTTCGAGGTCAGACTGTCCAGCGATCTTGAGGGCGCACGGTCCCTGGTCAACTCGACGGACATCGATTTACTGATTCTGGATTACCATCTGAACCAGGGTCTGACCGGGCTGGACCTCTATCGGTCGCTGTGCGATGAAGGTCAAGCTCTACCGGCGATCATGATCAGCGCTGATCACGCCTCCGAGGTCCGTCAGGCCGCCCAGGCTGCCCATTGCCAGTTCCTACACAAGCCGATACGGCCGCTGGCGCTGCGCTCGGTGATCAACGGGATCCTGCGCTGAAAACCCGCAGGGCTCGTGGCTTGATCGGGACTGGTTTAGCGGTCCATGGTCTCCTCCTGCAGGGCTAACCAGGCTTGATCCAGAGCCGCCCAGCCCTCGGGCAGGATCGGCGCCCAGTCGTGGTCGCCCGGCAGGACATTCAGGAAGGCATCGAAATGCTGGGCGCCTCTGATCTCTCGGTACTCGACCGACATGCCGTTGGCGCGTGCCTGGGCAACGTAGGGGCGAGATGAAAACGCCGCGGGAATCAGCGCATCGTGCTGTCCGTGCACGATGAAGACGGGAATATCATGGGGCCAGCGGGCCTGCGCCCGCGTTGCTGCCGTTGCGTTCTGCAGGCGGCTGTCGTTTTGCAGTTCGGCGAGGCATCGAAGACCCGCAAAATGTCGGTCTGTCGGGTATTCGGCCATCATGGTGTCAACCAAAATCACGCCGTTGCCGGGCGGCGATCCCGAGGTAGCAGCCCACCAGCTCTGTTTTTCGGCGAGGGAAGCCTCGGGCGCCTCGAAACGAAAGCCACAGGGCATGGCATCGGCCGGTGTGGCCAGATAGGCCGAGGCGTAGTTGGCCAGGACGGAGCGCCAGACATCCAGGGCCACGATCGCCGCCGAAAAAGACAGGCTGCTCTGATCGAATCCGAAATTGCTCAGTACCTGCCCTGCTTCCTCCGGGCTCGCCTCGTTCAGAAGGCCGGCCTGGGCCAGGCTCTGGCAACGGTTGCGGCCGGCTCCGATCAGCAGCGGGTTGGCAAAGGGCAGGCCAGCGGCGAATTCGGCATCACCCAAAAGGCAGGGCTGGTACAGGGCCGCCGTGGCGGCATATTCGTATAGATGGGGAGTATCGGGTGGGGTGATATTCGGCATCACCGAGACCACAGCGTCGATGACCCCATCCGCGTCGGCCTCGAGGGCGCGAAGCACGGCATTACCGCCGTTCGACAGGCCGGCCGCGATTACCGTGACCCGACCGCGCATCAGGCCATCGAAGCGAGTTTCGAGCTGGTCCAATGCCCAGCGGGCCGCATCCAGGGTGATCTCGCCCCAGAAGGCTTCGACGTTGATCTGGCTGTGAGCATGCGCCGTCGCGACAAGCGGTCCGGGGACTGCCGTGTCGGTCGGAACGAAGACCGGTTCGCTCTCAGCCAGCGCTGCACGCTGGCCGTTCAGCTGCACGCCGGTCTGCGTGGCGAAGTCGAAATAGTCGGTGCCGGCAGCCTTATCGGAATAGACAACGGCGCAGCCCTTTGGCAGGGCCCAGGGGGCGGCCAGCGGAACGCCCCCGTAGACTCCTCGGGATCCCGAGGCCGGAGCGACGACGAGACAGGGCATGTTGTCATCGAAGGTCTCTGGAATCTGGAGCAGGGCACGCGAGGAAAGACCGTGTCCGGGCAGGCCGCGTAAGGTCATGATCTCAACGCCGGCGACTCGGGGTAGTCCCTGATCGGCCATCGCGCCCATGCCATTAGGGGTCCTGAGCGCCGATAGACTATTGAACTGGGTATGAAATGCCATCGCCCGGAGCTCCTCGGCGCTGGGGGCTTCGGGGTCACTGGGTGTCGGGCTCGCGCGCCGCAGGCCACTTAGGGACAGGCCCGCACTGACCAGATCGTCATGGGTTGTGACTAAAACAGCGGAGCCTGAGGCAGTCGGGTCCTGATGCACCGCCACCCGGTCCGACGCCACAACCATGCTGTCGTCATTGGTTTGCGGGCTACAGGCGATGAGCATCAGCGATGCCGACGACAGAGCAACCATTGTGATGATGCAAGGTGATTTGAAGCGGACCATGGCGTTTTCCCCGGTTAGGTACCCGGCGAGATTAGCAGAGTCGCCGAGAGGCTTTAATGGACTTTGGTACAGGCTTTTTAGCCCTGCCGAGCTGCTAGACTTTCGGTCCATGAGTACACGGGTTCTGATCGCCGACGATCATCCGCTTTTCCGGGCCGCCCTGGTCCAGACCTTGGGTGACTGTATCGAGGATGCCGATGTTCTGCAGGCGCGTGACCTGCCCGAAGTCTTCGAACAACTGAAACACACCGCGGGCGTGGATCTTGTGCTCCTGGATTTGAATATGCCGGGTAATCAGGGCTTGACCGGGTTAGCCCAGATTCGGGGTCAATTCCCGGCCGTCGCGGTGGTCGTGGTTTCCGCCAACGAGGACCCGATGGTAATCCGGCGCGCGCTGGATCATGGCGCGGCGGGTTTTATCCCCAAAAGCGTTGATTTATCCGAACTCTCCGAAGCGCTCGAAGCAGTATTTGATTGCCGCGAATGGGTGCCGGCGCGCTTGTCTAGAGCTGTTGCCGAGGCGGGCGAGGGCGGTCCCGATGATGATTTAGCTCAGCGCATCGCCAGCCTGACTCCACAGCAGCTGCGCGTGCTGGAAATGGTCGCTCAGGGGCGGCTCAACAAGCAGATCGCCGACGCGTTGGGGATACAGCTTCGCACCGTAAAAGCGCACATGAGTGAGATCTTCCATAAACTCAACGTTAGAAACAGAACGCAGGCTGGAGTTGCTTTTCGGGCCCTGGATGTCAATTTACAGGAGCGGCTCGACGCTCATTTTTGATTGGCAAGATTGGCCGACAACAGGTCAGTGTCGCTGATGCCCCGGCTCAGCGTGGTCGATGACAAGATGCTCAAGCGCACTTTTAATCAGGTCGTTGAGTCAGCGCATGGAATCAGCGCATGGAATCAGCAATTCGGCTTGATCGGCTGGCATCGGCCGGCCCAGGCCATATCCCTGTAGCATGTCGCAACCCAGCGCTTGTACGGTCATGTCCTGGCTTTCTGTTTCGACGCCCTCGGCAATTGTCTTGAGACCATACTCGTCGGCAAGAATCTGTATGGCAGCGACAATGCTGTGGTCCGAGGGTCTCCCCTCCATATGCTGCACGAAGCTCTTGTCGATTTTCAGCGCATGGACCGGCAGATCCCGGAGATAGGCCAGAGACGATTGCCCCGTTCCAAAGTCGTCGATCGCCAAAATAACGCCCAGATCGCGCAAACGCTGCAGCGCCTCAATGCTGCGTTCGCGCCGCTCCATCAATGCGGTTTCTGTCACTTCCAGGCAAAGGCTGGAGGCCGGCAGGTCACAATCACCGAGTACCGACTGGACCAGGTCGGGGAAGGTCGGATCGCGCAGCTGGACCGGCGACACATTGACCGACATGTACACGCCCGCTTTGGGGTGTTGATCGACCCAAGCGCGCAATTGAGTGGTCGCCTGATTCAAGACCCAGGTGCCGAGTTCAACGATTAAACCGGATTGTTCCGAAGCCGTAATGAACTGATCGGGCATGATTAGACCCCGCTCCGGATGCTCCCAGCGCAGCAGGGCCTCGAAGCCGGCCAGACGCCGTGGGTTGGTTGAGAATATCGGCTGGTAATGCAATCGAAGTTGCCGACGTTCTCGAGCCCTGCTCAGGTCGTTCTCGAGCTCGATTCGCTCCATAAGCTCATCGCGCAGTTCTTCGTCAAAATACTGCAGGCAGGAGCGTCCCCGTTCTTTGGCCAGATACATGGCCGCATCGGCATTGCCAATGACTTCTTCCGCCGTGACGGCACCCGCGCTGATGGCCAGCCCCGCGCTGGCAGTAACGACACGTCTGACGCCTGCGATGTCGAAGGGCTGGTCGAATACGCTCAACAAACGCTTTGCGGCTTTGGCCAGGGTCGTATCCTGTCCAGGCGGCGCATTCAATATGGCCACGAATTCATCGCCTCCAAAGCGGGCTATCGTGTCATCCTGGCGCAGCTGTTTGAGGAGTCGCTCTGCCACACTGATCAGCAGCTCGTCACCGACACGGTGTCCCTGGCCATCGTTGATTAGTTTGAAATGATCGAGGTCGATGAACATAACGCCGACAAGGTCACCGTATCTTCGAAAGCGGCCGATCGCATGATTGAGAAGTTCGCCCAGCAGGGAGCGATTTGGAAGGCCGGTCAAGGCGTCGTGGGTGGCTTGACGTTGTAGCGACTGCTCGGCTTCCTTGCGGTCGTTGATTTCCTGCGCGTTGAAAACGATACCGCCAACCGCTGGGTCGTTGCTGAGATCTCGCGCCCTTCCCATCAACCAGGCCCAGTCTCCCGAATGATGCTTCAGGCGGAAATCCGGCAGGGCCTCGATGTCGCCATGACGCGTTGTTGCCAGAGCATTGCTCACGGCAGTTCGGTCGGATGGATGGACGCAGTCCAGCAGGGAGTGACCGATTGCCGACGTTTCAGACATACCCAGCAGTCGGGCCGCAGTCGGGCTCAGATAGGTAAAGCAGTTGCGATGATCGAGCACCATGAGAACATCGGTAGAATGCTGAATTAGAGCAGAGAATTGCCGCTCACTGGCCAGCAGTCTGGTGAGTACATCCCGCCGCTCCATGGCCCCGACAAAGATATCGGCGACGGACCTTAGCAGAATCTGGGCCTCTGGCGACCAGTCGCGCTGCTGACGTACAGAATCGAAACCGAGAAAGCCGCGGAGTCGATCGGGTCCCATCAGCGGCACCACCAAAAGGGATTGAATCGATTGGGCGTCCAGCAGATCCCGCTCGGCCTTTCGAGAGTCGGGAAGGTTTTGGACACTGGGAATGTAGATCGTTTTGTCGGCCTTCAGACGCGGCTGCCACCACTTGATGGTTTCGAACGGAAGATCCTGAAGATTATCGATTTCCGGGTCGATGCCTACTGCGCACCATTCGTGGGTATTCGTAACGCCTTGACCACTCTCGCTCACGATAAACAGGTAGCAGCGATCGACCTGTACATGGTTGCCAATCGCTGCGAGGGTTACGTTGATGCCCTGGTCCAGATCGCGGTCCTCCACCCCAGCAAATCGGCGCAGAATACGCTTCATGATCTTGAGCAGATCCAGCGTCTCCAAAGAACCCCGAACAGTGGTCTGTGATTTCGGCTCGACGTGCACTCGAACAACACTCTTATTTTGTTACCGAAATATAGCACCACAATGGCACGCCGGTATCTGCCTGATACACGTGAGACGCCGGCACCGTTCGTTGTTTAGCTGTCCTATGAAGGCGATGATGCTTCAGACATCAGCCTATCGATTATCGATCTATGACGATGTCGAGACTACGACAGCAAATGGAGAGTGGGCCTGCGACAGAAATCATCGAGCGATTGTTGATGATGGATTACAACTGCATCTGATGTTGCCGGCGCCTTGTCTCGGCCAACTACCTGCCCTTCTTTCTAAGATCGCTCGGCCCTCTAGCGCAGTACAACCTCCAGCGCTGCGGACCGAAAATGCCGACGTGCTGTGATGGCGTAGAAGTTTTCAAAGACGTCGGGCACTTCGCAGTACTTTGTCAGGATGCCCTGTTCCAGTTCATCCTGGACGACAACCTCGGGCACCAGCGCCACGGTGCCGGAGTCGCGGGCCAGAAGGCGGAGCATGGCCATATCGTCGACTTCAGCCGAGACCCTAGGGCGGACGCCGAGCTCCTCGCATTTGAGATCAAACTGGCTACGGACTTCGCTGCTGTGGCCGGGCAGCAGCAGCGGTGTGGCGGCCAAGTTTTCGGAAAAACAGAAGCGCGTATGGCCCTGCTGCGGCGGGCCGACCAGGCAAACGGATTGCTGGGCCAGGCGTCGGCAGCTCAGCGGCTGTTGGTCGTCGCTGGTCACTGGCCGGTTGGAAAGGATCACATCGAGCTTGTGCACTCGCAGGCGGTCGAGCAGTTCCGCCAGGCTGGCCGACTCGATGATCAGATGCAGGTGCTCGTCACGGATGACAGGGCGCAGGAGGTTCTGCTGAAAGTTTCGAGACAGGGTGGCAACCGCACCCACGCGCAGTTCGGGCAGGCCCTGCCCAGCGCCATCCCGGACGGTTTCCATCAGTTCGGCACCGAGACTGAAGATGCTGTCGGCGTAGCCCAAGACTCGACTGCCGACCTCGGTCAGGCTCAACGATCGGCCTTCGCGCAAAAAGAGGTTGTGGCCGAGCTCCTCTTCCAGTCGACGAATCTGAGAGGATACGGCCGACTGCGAGATATGCAGGCGCTCGGCCGCGCGCGTCAGGTGCTGCTCCTGGGCTACCACCCAGAAGTAGTGCAGGTGGCGGAAGTTCAGGCGGCGAAGGCTGTCTGTTCTCATAAAAAGAACGATGTGGAAAGATAAATCTATTTTACTTAATGATTGATTCCGCGCAAGATGCGCTCCGAACCCACGTACGGTCTGAATGCGCCATGGATCTCCTGCTCGATTTTCTAAGCCGCCTGATCACCCAATTCCAATCGCCGGCGCTGGCCTTCTTGATCGGAGGGATGGTCCTAGCCGCCTGCGGCAGCAAGCTGCAGATTCCGGATGCGATCTACAAATTCTGCGTTTTCATGCTGCTGATGCGCATCGGCCTCGAGGGCGGCTTGGAAATCCGCGAGGCCGATTTAAGCGAAATGCTGCTGCCGGCGATTATCGCCTTCGTGGTTGGCTGCGCGATCGTCATCGTCGGCCGCTTCACGCTGGTCCGTCTGCCGGGGGTCAAGAGCGAGGATGGTATTGCTACCGCTGGGCTGTTCGGCGCGGTCAGCGCCTCAACCCTGGCCGCTGCTATGGTGATGCTTGAGGAGCAGGACGTGTTCTATGAGGCCTGGGTGCCGGCACTCTATCCGTTCATGGACATCCCGGCTTTGATCGTCGCCATTTTGCTAGCCAACATGTATCTGGCCAGGAAAAAGGGCGCGAAGCGCGAAGAGCTTCGTCCCATGAACATCGTCGCCGACAGCCTGCGTGGGTCGGCTCTGTCTGCCTTGCTGCTCGGCCTGGCTCTTGGCCTGTTGACGCATCCAGAGCGCGTGTTCGAGGGCTTCTACGATCCGCTGTTTCGCGGCTTCCTGTCGATTCTGATGCTGACGATGGGCATGGAGGCCTGGACCCGCCTGAATGAATTGCGACGGGTTGCCCACTGGTACGTTGTCTACGGTGCGCTTGCGCCGCTGACGCATGGTCTGATTGCCTTTGGCCTGGGCTATATCGCTCACGTCCTGACCGGATTCAGCCCGGGCGGCGTCGTGCTGTTGGCAGTGATGGCCGGATCGAGTTCCGACATTTCCGGTCCGCCGACGCTGCGCGCTGCCATCCCGAGCGCTAATCCGTCGTCCTACATCGGCTCGTCGACTAGCATTGGTACGCCGGTGGCGATCGCGATCGGCATTCCGCTGTATATCGCGCTGGCCCAGGCGGTGTTCGGCCTCTAGACCAAAGGCATTGCAAAACGCAGAATCAATTCATAGCTCCAGAATCCACGCCGGGGCGCAGCAGGAGGAAATAGACTATGAACCATCATAAGGCCAGCAAGGTCGTCATCATTACCGAGAAGATCATCTTGGAGAAGGTGGCGACGCTCATTGAGCGAGCCGGGGCACGCGGTTACACAGTCACGCCCGCCGGCGGCAAGGGCAGCCGTGGCGTGCGCTCGACCAGCCGAGCGAACGTCATCGATGAACTCAGCAACGTCAAGATCGAGGTCATCACCGGCAGCAAGGACGCCGCCAACCGCATCGCCGACGAGGTCGCCGAGACCTTCTTCGAGAACTATTCGGGCATTACTTATCTCGAAGAGGTCGAGATTCTCCGGCCGCACAAGTTTTGAATGCTGCTGCCCATGTCAGACGGCCGATGACCGGCGCCGCGCTTCTCGCAGCTGGACCAGGATGGGTGCCAGCCGTCTAGATCACGGCTGAGACATCTGGGAAATCAGGTAGCCCTGCGCACCTTTTGCTAATCACGACTGCGCCGCTTTGCGTCCAGTCCGGGTGTTCAAGACGTCTTGCCAGGGAAAGAAGAACACCACGTACACCACCGAGTAACTGAAGAATTCCGGCAGGTTCAGCGCGTCGGCCGCGAACAGGAAGAAGATCAGCAGATGCAGCTTTACAACACCCTTGTAGGCCGCGCCCATGTCCTGCGAATTGGCGCTTTTGGGCCGTCGTTGGGCTCGTAAGGACTGGTTTGTGCTCAGCGCCTGGCCTTCGTCCCGAGCGCGCATTCTTGCTGCATCACTTGCCGAAGCTTCGCGGGCATCGGGCCATTTGAACAAGGCTCGCTGAGCCAGAAACGCCAGAGGCAGGAACCAGCCATAGGCCTTGAGCACCATCCAGTAGTCAGCCGGAGTGGGGCTGAATTCCGATGCTGTGCCGGGAGCGATCGGATAGAAGCTGTTGACGAAGATCGAGTGGCCCCAATGAAAGCCGCCGAAGTGGATCGTGAAGAAGGCCAGCAGGAACAACTTGCCGAACAGCAGAACGCCCAGGCCGGCGGCGGTTTTTCCTGGTGCCGTTTCCAGGTGCTCGGCAATGGCGTGGCGCTGGCCGGCGATCAGAATCACCGGGCTGAACAGGTTCCATACGATCAAGCTGTAGCCGATCACCAAGCTGGCCAGCCACATTGACCAGATCAGGTCGCCGGTGCGCCAACCCAGGGCCCAGGCCAGCGCCAACGCGATCGCGCAGCCGAGCATGTCAGGGAGGACACGCTGCCAGCGTGGCCTGGCGTGCGCGGCGGATTTGGACTTAGCGGCGACCATCAGGACGTCGAGTGTACGGTATGGTGAGGTTTTGATTTTGCGTGGTTTGATGTAAACCGGAGTTCAATCATGCCGCAGTGCCCTCGAGTAACCGAAGCCGCCTCGGCGGTCAAGGGAGACGTCTATTCGCAGGTCAAGCCAGCCGCCGCGCCGGCCGACCGCATTCCGCTGCACGTGGGCGACACCTGGATGGAGCCGGCGGTGGGTTGTCGGATGCAGGATCTGACCGTCAAGGCCCATCCGGGCTTGCATCGCTACAGCCCTGTGCCGGGACTGCCAGCCTTGCGGCAGGCCGTGGCGGATCACCATTCGGGGCGGGCCGGGATCGAGACTCATTCCTCGCAGGTCATCATCACGGCCGGAGCCACGGCTGGGCTCGCCGCTGCCGTCGGCGCGCTGGTCTCGCCGGATGAGTCGGTGCTGCTGGCCGCGCCGCACTGGCCGCTGATCGCCGGTTCGCTCCGTGCCTTCAACGCGCAGCCGGTCGACGTGCCGCTGATGATCGACTGCGAGAGCGCCGAGGAGGCGG
>JGI12109J20283_10919583_pt1 | contig 33911 bp, 36 predicted proteins | sample ElkSlonscriptome_12_FD_20283 | JGI IMG/M metagenome (IMG submission 20283)
CACGCATCGGAGATTGCACTTGTCGGTGACGGAGATGCGGAGGTACTCGATACGCCGCCCGAATCCGTCGACCATGCGGTCGTCGGCGCGCACCAGCGAGGGGTCGCTGCCCGGTGCGGGCGACGCTTCGCGCAGCTCCCCCGCCCCGGACGAGTTCGACGCGCCGTTCGCCAGGATGGGTAGCTCGGGCCCTCGCGCCGTCCCGCCGCTCATGCGTCGGCCTCCAGGGGCGTGCCCTCGACCCAGGCGGCGTCTCCGTCCGCGTAGTGCTCGTGCTTCCAGACGGGAAGTCGTCGCTTGATCTCCTCGATGATCCACCGATTCACCTCGTAGGCCGGAGCGCGGTGGGGCGTAGCCACGGCGATCCCGACGCTGGCCTCGCGGAGATCGAGCGTCCCGATTCGGTGCACGACGGCGAGCGCGCCGGCCTCCATCCGCTCAGCCGCAGCTCCGGCGATCTCGGTCATCACCCGCTCGGCCATCTCCAGATACGCCTCGTACCGCATCCCGGAGACCGGGCGCCCATCCGCATGGTCCCGGACGGTGCCCAGGAAGAGGAGCGCCGCCCCATGCCCGTCGGACGAAACCGCCTCGAGCAGTGCGCCCGGGACGATCTCGGCGTCGGTGATCTCCGCGAGCGCGACCGTGCCACTCATCCGCCGGCCACGGGAGGGAGGAGCGCCACCTCGTCGGAGGGGGCGATGGAATGGTCCGGGCGGACGACGTGATGGTTCACGACGACCGCCGCAGTGTCGGGCAGGCGCGCGAGGCTCTCGTCGAGCGACCTCAGCCGCGCGACGAGATCCCCCGCGGACGCACCCTCGGGGAGAGTCACCGAGCGACGTTCCGCTCCGGCGAGTTCCCGATAGGATGCGAAGAAGAGAACGTCGATCTGCATGGGCGGGTCACGGAGACGGCGGTGTGCGCCGGGAGGTGTACGCTCGAAGCGACGCTCCCGGAGGTCCTGCCGGTGCGCCGCACATCAGGGTAGCCGCTCGACGCGGGATTCGTTCCCCGCCGGCGGGACGCGGCACGCGAGGCGCACTGTCGAGCGTCGACCCCGATCAGTCGAACGGCTGCCCCGATGGTGCCCCCCGCGGCCCGCGTTCGCCACCCCTGAGGCGGCGAATCCGCTCGCCCATCTGGTCCCGCAATACGTAGAAGCGCAGAAGCTGTCCCGGAGCGAGCACCGTCTCGAGCCGGGCGTGCTCGGCCTCCAGCAGTCTCAGCTCCTCTCGCTTGAGGGCGAGGAACTCGTCCAGCGCGGCGATGGACTGCTCCTCCGACAGGTAGACACCAGTGCCGCTCAGGCGGCGTTCCAGACCGATCTCCCGGATCCTCAGAGCGCGGCGCTCCTCCTGCATCGCCTCCACCACGCCGAAGAGGGCGTCGGTGGTCGCGGAGTCGATCCCGAGCTCACGTCGCACCAGGGACCGGAACTGAGACATGATCCGACGTTCGATCTGTGTCCGATCCATCTGTGGCCGATCCGTGGAACCCCGCCCCGACGGCGGCCCCTGCTGCGCGGCCAATGGCGTCGCACCCGTCACCAGAAGCGTGAGCGCGAGCACCCCCGTCCCGAGACGCCCGCAGCGACTCCATGTGCCTGGACGTTCACATCCTCGGCTCGACGTCATGCTCCTGCCTCCAGTTCCTCGAGCAACGCGAGAAGCGCCGCATCCGAAAGTCCATCCAACGCGGGTGATCCCGCGATGAGCCCGTCGTCACTCGCCCAGACCGACGGCGTCAAGGTCCGCTCCGCCATCGCGAGCTCCGCCGCCTCGGCGGTGCCCGGCGCCTGGGGCATCCGATCGACCATCAGCGGTGTCCCCACCGCCAGGACGAGCAGCGCCGCGGCCGCGAGCATCCAGGCAGGGGGCCGCATCGACCTGCTGCGCCCGGCCGGCCGTCGGGTGTCCAGGGTCAGAACGCTCGCCTCCGGTGCCGCCACCTCTGCGTGCACGGCCCTTCGGATCCGGGATTCGAGGTCCGTCGGCACGGTCGGGCGCGTCGCCGACAGAGCCTGGACCGTCGCCCACGTGTCGCTGCAGGCCGCGCACCCGCGCAGGTGTCGCTCGACCTCGTGTCGGATCTCGACCGGTATCGCGCCCACGGCGACGTCGGGCAGTCTGTCGTTCACGTCCGCGCATCTCATGCCGGCTCCTCCATCATCCATGATCTCAGTTTCGTGATGCCATGGTGGTAGTTCACCCGGGCCGAACCCTCGCTCGACCCGATCATCTCTCCGACCTCCCGGAAGCTCAGCCCCTGATCGATTCGGAGTTCTACCGCCAGCCGCTGTTTCTCCGGCAGGCGATCCACATGCCGACGCACCCGCCGGGCTTCGTCTCTGGTCACCGCGCGGTCGGCCGGGGACCATCCCGATGCCGCGACCGGCGCCACGTCGTCGAGCGCCGACTCCCTCCGGCGTCCCGCTGAGCGAAGTGCGGTTCGACCTTCGTTCTTCACGATCGTCGCGAGCCAGCCTGGAAACGGACTCTCCCCTCGGTATCCATCCAGGCCACGAGCCGCCTTCACGAAGGCGTCCTGCACCACGTCGGCGGCCATGTCGGGATCGCGCACGAGGCTCAGCGCCACCCGATACGCCAGTTCGTAGTGGCGGCGGATCAGCGCGTCGAGCGCCGCGACATCTCCGTCGCGCGCCCGGTCTACGAGCGCGTCGTCGCGCTCCCGGTCCTCACGGCTGGCGTGCATCATCTCGATCGGGAGACGCAGCGCGGTCCGAATTCGTTAAATGGGCGCGACCGAAGGGGTACGGCACGGGAGGATGTCGTCCGGGGCGGTGTGGTACGAAAGAGGCCCGTCTGCCGGCGGCAGACGGGCCTCGGGTCGAACCCCGGGTGCGACCCTGGGCATCCGACCCTGACGTGCGAACCGCGATCAGCCGACGTCCTCGAAGTCCACATTCCGGGAAACCCGAGCCGTCAGATGCTTCGACGGCTTGAAGACCGGAACCACTCGACGCGGGACATCGACCTGCTCTCCGGTCCGAGGGTTCCGAGCGACTCGCGCCTTCCGCTTCTTCACCTTGAAGGTCCCGAAGCCACGAATCTCGATGTGATCACCGTGGGCGATCGCCCGCTTCACCGCGTTGATGAAGCCATCCACCACCAGGGCACAGTCCTTCTTGGTGACACCGGGCCCGATCGCCTCCGCGACCTGCTCTACGAGGTCGGCTTTCGTCATCCAGCGATTCCTCCGAAAGGATCCTTCAGGGACATGAACGGGCGAGACGGTAAGTGCCGTCGTGCAATGTCGTCAAGTGCATGCGCGCGAATACGATGCATGACGTCAATCCAGGTCGCGACTCTCCATCAGTTCGATGAACCGATCGAAGAGATACCGACTGTCGTGCGGACCGGGTGCCGCCTCGGGATGATACTGGACCGAAAAAACGGGAAGGGATCGGTGCGCGATGCCCTCGACCGTGCCGTCGTAGAGGTTCACGTGCGTCAGCCGCAGGTCGGGCGCGCCGGCAATCGTCCCGTCCTCCCCCGCCCGCACGGAAAAGCCATGGTTCTGCGAGGTGATCTCGATGGTGCCCGTATCGAGGTCGCGAACCGGATGGTTTCCGCCGTGATGGCCGAACGGAAGCTTGTAGGTCTCGCCGCCGAACGCCCGGGAGATGAGCTGGTGGCCGAGACAGATCCCAAAGATGGGCACATCCTCGGAGGCCAGGCTCCGGATGGCCTCGAGGGCGCTGTCGACCGCGGCCGGGTCACCCGGGCCGTTGGAAACGAAGATGCCGTCCGGCGATTCGGCGCGGACCGCGTCCAGATCGACCGTCCCCTCGAGAACGGTCACCCGGCATCCCCGCTCCGCGAGCAGCTTCGGAGAGTGCGCCTTGACCCCGAAATCGTAGGAGACGACATGAAAACGCTCCTCGCCCACCGCCGGAACCTCGTAGCGCTCCCCCGCCCCGGCAGAGCACGCGAGGTCGAGTCCCTCCATCCTCGGCTGCGCGCGGATCTGTTCGAGCAGGTCATCCGCATCGATGTCGCCGGACGCGATCGCGCCCCGCATCGCCCCGTGCGCCCGGATGTGGCGCGTGAGTGCCCGGGTGTCGACGTCGGCGATCCCCGGCACCCCGTTGCGCTCGAGGTAGTCGTCGAGTCCCTCCTGGCCTCGCCAGTTGGACGGCCGCCGGGCCGCCTCCCGCACGATGAACCCGCCCGCTCGCGGCGTCGGCGATTCGAGGTCCTCGCCGTTCACGCCGTAGTTGCCCTGCAGCGGGTACGTCATGGTCACGAGCTGCCCGGTGTACGAGGGGTCCGTCAGAACCTCCTGGTACCCCGTCATGCAGGTGTTGAAGACGACTTCACCGAAGGCCGTTCCGGAGGCGCCGAGCGTCGAACCGTCGAAACGACGGCCGTCCTCGAGGAGCAGGTAGGCGGGGGTGGGCACGAGGGAGTCGGGCACGGCATGTCGGGTCGATGGACGCGGGGCTTCGCTTCCATCGGAAGGTAGATCGCACCGGGAACGGGTCAAGCAGGGGAGCGTCCGGGGAGCCTCCGGTGCTCCCCTCTCGTCGCCCACCCTCGTCCCCCACCCTCGTGCCCTCGACCCACGCCTTCGGGGTGCTACCTTCCGGCATGCCACTCTCCAACGTCTACATCCACGCCGACGAATCCTGCCTCGGGAACCAGTTCAAGGGCCGCGCGAACCGAGGAGGTGCGGGCGGTCTCATGGAGACCTGGATCGACGGCGAATGGATCGCCCGGGACTTCTGGCTCTCCGAGCCGGACACGACCAACAACCGGATGGCGATCTGGTCCGCGATCGCCGGGCTGACGTCACTCAAGCGCCGAGCGCCCGTGCAGTTCGTGTCGGACAGCCAGTACCTGGTGAAGGGAGCCTCGGAGTGGATGCCGGGCTGGAAACGACGCGGCTGGAAGCGGAAGGCCGGCCCGATCGAGAATCTCGACCTCTGGCAGAAGCTCGACCGGATTCTGGAGCCTCTCGACGTGTCGTGGCACTGGGTGCGGGGCCACGACGGTCACGCCCGCAACGAGTACGTGGACGACCTCGCGGTGCGGGCGGCCCAGGAACAGTCCTCCTCGGGGGGCCTGGTGGAATCCGGTTTCGTCGACTGGCTCAACGAGCAGCGGGAGAAGCGGGAGCGCTACCTCGACTTCATGGAGTTCGTCGAGCCGGAGCTGTAGCCCCGGGACATCTCTGCCGGCTCTCGGATCGGATCGTGGCGGGCCGAGCCCGGATCGTAGCGGGCCGAACCCGGATCGTGGCGGGCCGAACCCGGATCGTGGCGGGCACAACCCGGGACCGCGAAGGAAACGAGCGCGGTCCGACGTCAGCCTTCCGGACTTCTCCCGAACCAGGCGGCGAACTCCTCCACGACGACGTCGCGCACCGTCTCCGGCGTGGGTGTGTCACTCCCGAGGATCCGGTGGAGAGACGTCACGTCCCGGTCGCCGATCCCACACGGCACGATCGTCTCGAAGTGCGAGAGGTCCGGCCTCACGTTCAGTGCAAAGCCGTGCGAGGTGATCCAGCCCGACGACACGCGTACTCCGATCGCGGCGATCTTGCCCGCCGGCGTCCACACACCGGTCAGCCCCTCCTCCCGGGCCGCATCGACACCGAACCGGCCGAGAGAGCGGATCACCACCTCTTCGAGATCCCGAAGGTACCGGTGCAGGTCTTTTCGATCGGGCTTGAGATCGAGGATCGGATACCCGACCAGCTGGCCCGGACCGTGGTAGGTGATGTCCCCGCCCCGCCCCGCGTCCGAGACCTCGATACCGAGCCGCTCGAGTTCGCGCTCGGACGCCAGCAGGTGGTCGTCCTGCGTTCCCGTTCCCCGCGTGAGGACTGGATCGTGCTCGAGCAGGAAGAGTGTTTCCGGCTCCTCCCCCGAGCGGACGGTCGCCACCCGCGCCGCCTGCAGCTCGAGGCCGCGACGGTAGGGAATCCGCCCGAGACGCTCGACCCGAAGCGAACGGGCGCCGACCGCTTCCGCGACCGACGCCCGTGACTCCTGCTCCATGCCGTTCGCCCGCGCCGTCAGACGTCTTCGGGGAAGTCCTCGAGGAACGCCTTGAGGTCGGCGAGGAAGCGCGCCGCGTCGGCCCCGTCCACCAGGCGGTGGTCGTACCCGAGGCTGAAGAACGAGCGCTTCCGGATGGCGATCTGGTCCGAGCCCGTGTCCGGGTCGGTCACCGCGACCACCCGCTTCTCGATCGCGCCCGTTCCCAGGATCGCGGACGTACCCTTCGGAATGACCGGCATTCCGACCATCGTGCCGAGCACGCCGGGGTTGGTGATCGAGAAGGTCGCGCCCTGAATCTCCTGCGGCTGCAGCTTCCGCCCGCGGGCGCGCTCGGCCAGATCGATGATCTTGCGCCCGATCCCTACCAGACTCAGGTCGTCCGCGTCGTGGATCACCGGCACGATGAGGCCCGGATTCAGATCCACCGCCATCCCCATGTTCACGTTGCCCCGGTGGATGATGTTGTTGCCCGACACCGTGCCATTGATCGTCGGATAGTCACGGAGCAGTCGGCTGACCGCGAAGGCAACGAAGGCGGTGTAGCTGACCTTCGCGCCCTGCTCGGCCCAGCGGGCCTTGTTCGCCGACCGGATCCTGTCCACCCGGGTGAAGTCGATCTCGATGAAGGAGTGGACGTGGGGAGCGATCCGCTTGGCCAGCACCATGTGCTCGGCCGTGAGCCGCCGGATCTTGTCCATCGGCTCGACGTTGTCCGCCTCCCGCACCGGAAATTCAGGATGCTCGACCTTGGTGTAGAAGGTCTTGAAGAACTCCGAAGCGTCCATCGGTCCCGCCGCAGCGAGCCGCGACGGCCGGGCCGGCGGCGAGGCGCGCGTCGGGGCGGGAGCCGCCTCTTCACGCTGGGCAGGCTGCGGCGTCGGACGAGCGTCCGGAGTCTTCCGGGGCGGAGCCGCAGGTCGATCCTGTGTTGGAGAGGACTGCGGGTCGGAGGCCGTGGACCCCTCGGTGCCGCCGGCCTCGATGTAGTCGAGAATATCCTGCTTGGTCACGCGCCCGGCGTGCCCGGAGCCCGGGACATCCTCGATCTCGACGCCGTGCTCCTCCGCGATCTTGCGGACGACCGGGGTAGATCGAGTCCTCAGTCGGTCCTCGGCGGAATCGGCCGACGCCGACCCGCCGTTCGAAGACTCGGTCGTCGTCGACGCCGTGGTGGCGGGTTCGGGCTCAGGCTGCGTTTCCCGTGGACCCGGCTCCGGCGGGGTTTCCGCCTCGGTCTCGGCCCGGGCCTCACCGCCGTCGTCTGCCGCTCCGTCCGGAGCGCCGCCCTCGTCGTCGATGTAGGCGACGATCGTGCCGACTTCGACCGTCTCGCCCTCCTGCACCTCGACGGCCACGAGCGTTCCGGCCGCCGGAGCCGGGATCTCCGCATCGACCTTGTCGGTGGAGATCTCGAGGATCGGCTCGTCCCGCTCGACGGTGTCGCCGAGTTCCTTGAGCCACTTGGATACGGTCCCCTCGGCGATCGACTCGCCCATCTGGGGCATCGGAACTTCGATTCGAGCCACGCTCGATTCTCCGGACTGTTTTGTTTGGTTGTTCGACCACGCAGGATCGACGGCGTGCCGACCGAGTCGCGAACATGGAGTTTACCCCAGCACGCCTCGAAGGCAAGACGCCCTTCACCTCGTGATCCCCGATACCGCGCCCGCGTCCGCAGGTGTAGGCGTCCGGAGGTCGATGCCCTCGACCTCGAACCCACCGTCCTCCGGCAGCCCCGTCGTCGCCGCCATGCGTCGGCGGGCCCTTGCTCCGTACGTGACCGTCGTCGGCCCATCCCCCGGTGGAACGGCATCGATCGATCCGAGGTCGTGCCTCACGGGGTGCCGGACGCGGGTAGCCCGGGGGGCCGGATGGAGCGCCAGTTCACATGAGCAGAATCCGCGAAGGTGGCGCGATCTCGCGCGTCCCACGCGGGCCGACGGAGGTCAGTCGTTCCCGGTCGGGTCGTCCGTGCCGCCGGCATCACCGCCGGACGTTCCCGGGATCACGGCCGGCGCCTCTCCGGCGTCGCCCGAGGCGCCCGGCAGAACCGGCTGCGGTGCGGCGGGCTGCTGGATGTCCGGTCGGATGACCGACTCGGGTGCGGCCGCTCGCGACGACATGATCGAAAGAACCAGAGCGAGCACCATGAACGCCGTTCCGGCGATCCAGGTCGAACGCGTGAGCACGGTCGTCGCCTGACGCCCCGCCAGAATGCCGTCCGTCATCGTGGTGCCGCTGCCGCCCATCGCGGCAAGGCCGCCGCCCTTTCCGGACTGGAGCAGGATCACGACGGTCAGGAAGATTCCGTCGAGGATGAGGAGCATCAGTAGTAGACCGTACATCTGGGTTCCTGCGATTGAAGTGCCGGGCCTGCGCCGTGCCGGGGCCAGAGACTCCAAAGATCATCCCGTGCCGGGAGGGACGTCAACGGGTGGACGTCGCTCGCGCGATGGCCAGGAAGTCGCCCGCGTCGAGACTCGCCCCGCCGACCAGGACGCCACCCACCCCCTCCGTAGCGAGCAGCTCGGCGGCGTTGGTCGGTTTCACGCTGCCCCCGTAGAGGATCCGCGGCACGTCGACGTCAGCGTGCTCCAGCACGGAGCGAAGGAATGCGTGCGCCTCGCGTGCATCGTCCGGACTGGCGGTCTCTCCGGTACCGATCGCCCAGACCGGCTCGTAGGCGATCGCCCAGCCGCCCGGGACCAGCCCGTCGACCGCGGGAAGCACAGCCCCGAGCTGCCGAGCCAGAACCTCCTCCAACCGACCCCCATTCCGTTCTCCCAGCGTCTCGCCGACGCAGACGATCGGTCGCAGGCCCGTTCGGGTGCACGCGCGGAACCGCGCGACCACGTCGTCGTCGCTCTCACCGAAGAGATGCCGGCGCTCCGAGTGCCCGACCAGCGACCAGGTCGCACCGGCGTCGGTGGCCATTTCGGCGGACAGCTCGCCGGTGAAGGCACCCGACGGATCCGGGTGGACGGTCTGGCTCCCGACATGAAGGTCGGCGGCGACATCGTGATCGGCGACCGCCGCGAGCGACACCGCGGGCGGGAAGAGCAGCAGATCGGCCTCGGGACGTCCTTCCTCCTGGAGGTGGGCGCGCAGATCGTCGCAGAAGCGACGCGCCGCCGTCGGGCCCTTGTGCATCTTCCAGTTGCCGGCGATCAGCGCCACATCTCGGCGATGGGTCATGCTCCTACCCCCGCGAGATCCTCGGCAGCCGACAGCGCCTCTACGCCGGGAAGCGCCTCCCCGGCGAGGAAGGTCAGCGACGCCCCCCCACCCGTGGATATGTGTGTGATTCGGTCGGTCACTCCGGCGACCGCCGCGGCCCTCGCCGAATCGCCGCCGCCGATGACGGATACGGCCCCGCCGTCGGTCGCATCGGCGACCGCCCGAGCGAGTGCCAGTGTACCCGCAGCGAACGCCCGCTCCTCGAAGATGCCCGCCGGCCCGTTCCAGACGACCGTGGCGGCCGAGGCGATCGCGGCTGCGTACAACTTCTCCGTCTCCGGACCGATATCGCCGATCGCCTCGTCTTCCGCGATTCCGTCGGGCCCGGCCACGCGCGGTGTGACCGAGCCGTCGAGCGCCGTCGCGACGCGGGCGTCCACCGGGAGCAGCAGACGGTCGCCGGCGGCCTCCATGATCTCCCGGGCGACGTCGACACGATCGGGCTCGACCAGCGAAGTGCCGACCGCATGGCCCCGGGCGAGCCAGAAGGTGTTGGCCATGGCGCCGCCGATGAGGAGTCGGTCCACGCGAGGCAGCAGCGCGGAGACGACGTCGATCTTCCCGGAGATCTTCGCCCCACCGAGGATGCTCACGAAGGGCCGATCCGGATCCTCGAGTGCGTCCCCCAGCCACCGCAGCTCCTTCTCCAGCAGCAGGCCCGCCACCGCGAGCCCGCCCCGCTCGCGGATGACCGTCGCGGCGCCGGCCGTCGAGGCGTGGGCGCGGTGGACGGTCCCGAAGGCGTCCTGCACGAAGAGGTCGGCGCTCCCCGCGAGCTCCGCGGCGAACTCCGGATCGTTGTCGGTCTCGCCCGCCTCGAAACGGGTGTTCTCCAGCACGAGTACGTCGCCCGGTCCGAGCCCGCCGATCGCAGCGCGTGCGTCCTCACCCACCGTCCGACCCACGAAGGACACGGGACGGCCCAGCTTCTCGTCGAGGCGCGCCGCCACCGGCCGGAGTGAGAAGGCCGGGTCACGGCCCGCCGGGCGGCCGAGGTGACTGGTGACCACGACGCGCCCGCCCCGATCGGCCAGGTACCGCAGCGTCGGGAGTGCCGCATCGATGCGTGTGTCGTCGGTGACCTCCCCCTCCTCGAGCGGCACGTTCAGGTCGACGCGAACGAGGACGGTGCATCCCTCGATGACCTCGTCGGGAAGTTCGGAGAGTCGGGCTTTCGGCATGGAATCAGGCGTCGTGTCGGGGGTGCGGTTCCCGTCCCGCCGAGTCGGCCACGCCTGCGGTCGCGCCGATGCGCTCCGCCGGGCCTGCCTCGACCTTCGGGGTCGTGTCGCAGTGCGGGCAGTCGAACAGCGCGCCGAAGAGTCTCGGAAGCTCTACACCCTCCCGATGCCCGCCTACGGGGCAGCGGCATGCGCGCCGGTCCGACCGCCCCGGGATCATCCCAGTCGCTCGGCGACGTAGGCCGCGAGGTCCACCACGCGAGCAGAGTATCCCATCTCGTTGTCGTACCAGGACACGACCTTGACCATCCGCTTCCCGATCGTGGCCGTGGACAGCGCGTCCACGATCGAGGATCGGGGATCACCGGTGTAGTCGATCGAGACGAGCGGCTCGTGGCTGATGCCCAGCACGCCCTCCATCTCGCCGTCGGCCGCCGCCTGGAACGCCGCATTGACGGCGTCGACCGTGACATCCGTCTCGAGCGTGGCGACCAGGTCGACCATCGAAACGTCGGGCGTCGGCACCCGAACGGCCATCCCGTCGATCCGCCCGTCCACCTCCGGCAGCACCAGCCCGGTGGCCTTCGCGGCGCCGGTGGTCGTCGGGATCATGGAAACGGCCGCCGCACGGGCACGCCGGAGATCCTTGTGCGGGGCGTCCAGCGTGGCCTGATCGTTGGTGTACGAGTGGATCGTCGTCATGAGCCCCTGCCCGAAGCCGAAGCTGTCGCTCAGGACCTTGACGACGGGGGCGAGGCAGTTCGTGGTGCAACTCGCATTGGAGATGACATCGTGCGCGTCCGGATCGTAGTCGTCGTGGTTCACGCCCAGCACGACCGTCACGTCCTCGTTCTTCGCCGGCGCGGAGATGATGACCTTCCGTGCGCCCGCCTCGAGATGCCTCGCTGCACCCGCCCGATCGCGGAAGATACCGGTCGACTCGATCACGATGTCGACTCCGAGTTCCTCCCAGGGAAGCGCCGCGGGGTCCCGCTCGCTGAAGACGGCGATGTCGTCGCCGTCGACGGCAAGGCCTTCGTCCGTGACCTCCACCGTACCGTCATAGCGGCCGTGCACCGAGTCGTACCGCAGGAGGTGGGCGAGCGTTTCGGCATCCGTGAGGTCGTTGACCGCCACGAAGTCGAGGTCGCTGCCGGCGGCCTTGGCGGCTCGAAGTACGTTGCGGCCGATCCGTCCGAAGCCGTTGATCGCGACACGAGTGGACATGGGGACTCCCTTGGTATGAATCACGACGCGTCGGCACCACCGGGGAGGACCGGGATCGCCCGCGCGAACGTCAGCACGTCCACGCGCACCGCACCCACCTGTCCCAGCGTCGTCGCGGCGGCTGCCGCGGTTGCCCCCGTGGTGAAGACGTCGTCGACGAGAACGAGGCGTTCCGACTCGTCGATCCCATCGACGGTCGGAACGAAAGCGTTCCGAACGTTAGCCGCCCGCTGATCCGGCGACAACCCGACCTGACGGGGGGCGTCGGCAGGTCGGCGAAGGGCTTCGTGCACGGGGATCCCGGTGCGTCGCGAGAGGCACCTCGCCAGCTCCTCGGACGGGTTGAAGCCGCGGCTCCGGCGTCGTCGCGGGGGGCTCGCCACCGGCACCAGGCTGTCGGCGTCCTGCGGCAGGAGCGACTCCATGCGCTCCGCCATCGATCCGGCGAGGTCCAGCCAGCCATCGTACTTGAAGGCGTGAACGAGCGCGCCGGCCGGAGGTCGGTGGAGTACGGCGCTGCGGACCGTACCCACGACGTCGGGCAGAGCTTCACAGATGGGACATGCACCCCCGAGGGCGAAGCGGACCGGGTGGTCGCACCGTTCGCATCGGGGGGCCGGAGGTCTCCGCAGACGCATGCGGCACGAGACACACACGGACACAGCAATACCCGCCGGCATCGGGTCCCCGCACCCATGGCACCGGGCCGGAAGCAACGTATCCAGCCATCGGATCGCCCAGCCCTTCCATCCTGTCGAGAGATCCGCCGCGCCCGCTCGCCGAGGCCCGGCGGAGCGGGTCAGATCTGCGCCTCGCCCGCATCGGGCGTGGGGCGGAGGGCGGCGCGCCGACGTGCGAACGCCTCGCGCATGGCCTCGAGAGGTGCCTCGATGTCCCACCAGCGTTCGAAGGCGGCCGCACCCTGCTGAATCAGCATCTCGATGCCGTCGGTCGCCCGAATCCCCCGGGCCTCGGCCGCACGCACGAAGGGCGTGCCGTTCTCCGCGTACACCATGTCGAAGACCGCACCGACCCGTCCGGGGACCTCGAGATCGAGTGGAAGTGGATCGTCCTCCTCGAGGCCGAGTCGAGTCGCATTCACGATCAGGTCGAAGTTCTCGTCGGACAGCTCCGACGCGGCGGTCACGACCCGAACCCGCTCACCGCCGATCCGTCGCGACACCAGCCGCGCCCGCTCGACCGACCGGTTCAGGATACGAACCTCCTCCACACCATCGTCGAGCAGCGCGACCAGCGCGGCCCGGGCCGCCCCACCGGCACCCAGCATCAGGACACGTGCGTCCCGGGGCCCGCCCTGGATGAAGCGTGCGATGGCTCGCCGGAAGCCCTCCACATCGGTGTTGTCGCCGACCACGGTCCCGTCGTCTTCGGCCCAGAAGGTGTTGCACGCCCCGGTACGGCGGACGGTCGAGTTCGGTCGGTCGAGGATGCTGGCCGCCTTTTCCTTGTGCGGCAGTGTCACGTTGCCCCCGCCCCCGCTGCGGGCGAGCCCTCGCATCAGGCCCGCGAGATCCGCCTCGAGGGTCGCCATCGCGACGTACACACCGTCCACCCCCGCGGTGGACATCGCCGCGTTCTGGATCTCGGGCGAGAGGGAGTGGCCGACGGGATCGCCCAGCAGCGCGAACACGCGGGAGGTGGCGGAAATCCGGCTCATGGGGCAAGCAGGGGTTCGAGTCGATCGAGGACCTGACGGATCAGGGTGTCGATCCGGTCCCGGGTCCGCACGTATTCCTCGATCGGACCGCCGAAGGGATCCGGAATCGAGGGCGCGTCGAGCGCATCCTCATTCTCTCGTCCCTCGGCGAAGGCGCTGAGGAGGGTCGCTCGCTCGCCCCCGCCCAGCTCCACGACCCGCACGAGGTGATGCGGGGACATCGTGAGGATGAGATCCGATGCCTCCACGACGTCTGCCGTAAGCGGCGTCGAGGTGTGCCCCCTCAGGTCCAGGCCGATCTGCTCCGCAGCGTCGATCGAGCCGCTGGACGCCGGCGTCCCCCCGCCGGCGGCCACACCGGCGCTTCCGATGTCGAGCTGAGTCCACCCACGATCGGCCGCATACCGACGTGCGATCGCCTCGGCCAGCGGACTCCGGCAGGTGTTGCCGGTGCAGACGAACACCAGTCTGAAGGGACGCGTCTCGGGGTCGTCGGTCATCCGCTCGATGGTCGGAGGCTGGTCGTGTGTCGCGGGGCCGGCAGATCCGGTGACACCGCATGGTCGACGCAGACGGGCGCGGTCACCGGGACCGACCCACGGCGCGACGCGACAGGTGGAATTCCGCCACCGGTACGTCCTCGGGCCGCGTGACCTTGAAGTTCTCGGGATGACCCTCGACCATGACGACGGTGCCGCCGATCGCCTCCACCAGCGAGGCGTCGTCGGTCGATGTATCGAAGAGGTCCTCCCGCGCGACCGCCCGGCGAAACAGGGCCGCCGGAAAGCCCTGAGGTGTCTGCGCGTGCCAGAATCGGGCGCGGTCGGGGGTCGTGACGATCCGCGGACTCGCAGTGCCCCCATCGACCCGCTTCAGGGTGTCGGTCGCCCGGACACCCGCGACGGCCCCGACGCCGGTCGTCGCGGTCCGCACGCAGCGGTCGATCGTGCCGCGGTCCACGAGGGGACGGGCGGCATCGTGCACCACGATGACGTCCAGGGCGTCGGGAAGGGCGTGCACCGCCCTTGCCACCGAGGCGGCACGCGACTCGCCGCCCGCGACCGTGATCACCCGCGGGTCGATGTCCCGTAGCCACTCGGGAGGATCGTCCGCATCCTGCGCGGCCAGTGCGACCGCGACACACACGACGCGGTCGTCCCGCAGAAAGGGCCGAAGGGCGTGCCGAAGCGTCGGTTCGCCGGCAAGCTCGAGCCACGGCTTTCTGACGCCGCCCATGCGGCGCCCGAATCCGGCCGCCGGCATCGCGACGCCGACGCGTGGAGCCGCCGAGGTCGAGACGCTCACGACTTGAAGCCGCCTCCGCCACCACCCCTGGCACCGCCGTAGCCACCACTCTTACCTCCGCCGAAGCCGTCGGACGAGCCCGGTCCCCCTCCATTTCCACCGCTGCCCGGTGTCGGTCCGGCGTGTTCGCGCTGCATCGAGTCGAAGCGGGTGTAAGCCTTGTGGAAGAAGAGCGGTACGGTACCGACCGGTCCATTCCGCTGCTTGGACACGATCAGCTCCGCATGCCCTTCGATCGAATTCCCCTCGTCGTCCACCGGCCCAAAGTAGTACTCCGGGCGGAACAGAAACATGACCAGATCGGCATCCTGCTCGATCGAACCGGACTCGCGCAGGTCGCTGAGCATGGGCCGCTTGTCGTTGCGCTGCTCCGGGGCACGGGACAGCTGTGAGAGCGCCACCACGGGCACGTCCAGCTCGCGGGCCAATGCCTTGAGACCCCGGGACATCATCGAGACCTCCTGCACCCGGTTCTCCGACCGACCGTCGGAGCCCATGAGCTGGAGGTAGTCGATCACGATGAGCCCGAGTTCCTGATCTTCCTGCTTCATCTCAGACGCCAGTCGACGAGCCTTCGCCCGCATCTCGAGCACCGATGCGCCCGGAGAGTCGTCGATCCAGATCGGAGCCGTGTTGAGGTGTCCCGCAGCCGCGGCCAGCCGCTTGTGGTCCTCCGCGGTCATGCCGCCACGCCGGAGATGCTGTGCGTCGATCCGGCCCTCGGACGAAAGAAACCGTTTGAGGAGCTGCTCCTTGCCCATCTCGAGGGAGAAGATGGCGGTGGCGGTCCGATGCTCGATCGCGGCCGTGGCGGCCACATTCAACACCCAGGACGTCTTTCCCATCGATGGACGGGCCGCGACGATGACGAGATCGCCCTTCTGCAGCCCCGTCGTCATCTTGTCGAGGTCCTTGAAGCCGGTCGGGACACCCGTCACCGGAGACCCCGACTCCTGCAGCTTCTCGATCTCCTCGAAGGTCGGCCAGAGCAGATCCTTCACCCGCACGAAGCCTTCGCGCTCGTGGCTCTGCGCGACCTGGAAAATTCGCGACTCCGCCTCGTCGAGGAGTTCCTCGACGACCCGCTCGCCCTGCTCGTAGGCGCTCCGGATCGTCTCCTGGGCCGCATCGATCATGCGCCGCAGGAGGGCCTTCTCCCGGACGATCTTCGCGTGGTACTCGAGGTTGGCCGCCGAGGGCACGGCGTCCATGAGTTCGGCGATGTAGTCCAGACCTCCGACGGAGTCGAGCTCCTCCGTCTTCTTCAGATCGTCCTGCACCGTGACCGGGTCGATGGCGTCGCCCCGCTCGAAAATCCGCGACAGCGACCTGAACAGCCTCCGGTGCGCCTCCCTGTAGAACATCGTCGCATCGACGACCTCGATCGCGCGCGCCACCGCGTCGCGGTCGATGAGCATCCCGCCGAGTACGGAAACTTCCGCCTCGGGCGAATAGGGAGGACGACGGTCGTACCCCGGGACCGATGTCGAGCCCGAGCTGAGGGATTCCGGTGCGTTCACGAGTGTCTGGCTGCGGCCGCCGCGACAGCGGTCCGGGGAGAGGACGCCCTCACCCGTCCATCACATGACGGAGGAGCTGAAGGTCATCCCAGGTCGGTCGAACCCAGCCGGAATTCCGGAGAAGCGCAGCCGGATGATAGGTCACGACGAGCGGAACTCCCTCGTAGCTGTGCACGTCACCCCGCAGGCGCCCGAGCGGACGGTCCCGACCCGTGAGAAGCTGGGCGGCGAAGGTCCCGACGGCAAGCAACGCCTCCGGCTGGACGAGCTCGAGCTGGCGCTTGAGAAAGGGAGCGCACGCCTGGATCTCCTCGGCCTGCGGATTGCGGTTTCCGGGTGGCCTGCACTTGAGGACGTTGCAGATGTACACCGAGTCTTCCCGCGACAGATCCACGGATGCGAGCGCGAGGTCGAGGAGCTTCCCCGCCGCTCCGACGAAGGGCACACCGGTGCGATCCTCGTTCGCACCGGGCGCCTCGCCGACGACGACCAGCCGCGCGTCGGGGTTGCCGTCGGAGAAGACCACGCTGTTCCGGGTCTCCGAGAGGCCGCACCGCGTGCACCCCATCGCGGCGTCTCGCAGCTGCTCGTAGTCCATCTCCGAGCGAGGGGGCTCCGTATCGGCCGCCTCCGAGGAGGAGGGCTCCGCGGCGGAGGTGTCCGAGGAGGAGGGGTCCGGGAGAGTGGCGTCGGGATTCGCGTTCGCCGACCCGGTTTCTTCCGCGCGCGAGGATTCCGCCCGGGCGCTTCTGGATCGTGCCGCCATTCGCTCACCCGCGCTGGGGCCGGGATTCGGTGCGGACGCCTTCCGTGCGGACGCGTCGCGAGAGGACGTGGCGGGAGCGGAATGGTCCGCGTCGGCCGACAGGTCTGTCGCCTCGACGAGGGCTGCGACACGCGCCATGAAGTCGTCGCGGGTCGAGCCCTCGAGGAAGAGGGGGGGTGCAGCGAGGTCCGCCCGCTGGCGGAGGAGACGCGCGAGCGCTGACGGGTCGAAGGGAGGGCGGTCCATCACCGGAGGCCCGTCACGCGGGGTTCGAGCCGCGTAAGGGTCGGGCATGCCGCACCAGGCTCGTACCCGCTCACGAGCCGGCGTGGACCGCGTCCTGGACGCGATCCAGGATGATCTCCGCGACCTCGTCCTTGTTCTGCAATGGGAGCTCCTCCGCCCCGGACTCGCCGACGAGGGTCACCCGGTTCGTCTCGGTACCGAACCCCGCGCCCGGCTCGTTGGCGGGGTTCGCCACGATCCAGTGAAACCCCTTCCTCTTCCGCTTCCGCTCCGCGTTGGCGACGAGGTCTTCGGTCTCCAGCGCGAAGCCCACGCGCACCGCCCCGGACCAGGTGGCCGCGGCGCTTCCCGCAGCCACGTCGGGGTTGGCGACGAGCTCGACATGCCACGACTCGCCCTCCTTGTCCCGCTTGATCTTCGAACTCGCCGGCTCGACGGGGCGGAAATCGGCGACCGCGGCCGCGAAGATCTGCAGGTCGGCGTCTCCGACACGCCGTTGCACCGCGGCATCCATCTCGGCGGCCGTCTCGACCCGGATCGTGTCCACACCCACCGGGTCGGGGAGTCGTGTCGGTCCGGAGACCAGCACCACGCGGGCACCCCGTCGCCACGCCGCGGAGGCCAGCGCATAGCCCATGCGCCCCGAGCTCCGATTTCCGAGAAACCGCACTGGATCGAGCGGTTCGTGGGTGGGCCCTGCGGTCACCAGCACCGTACGACCGTCGAGCGGTCCTCCGCGAGCCAGCGCGCGCCCGACCCGTTCGACGATCTCCTCCGGCTCCACGAGGCGTCCCGCCCCGTCGGCCTCACCGACCGCGAGCGGACCCACCGTCGGCCCGACGATCGTGTACCCCAACTCGTCCTCGCAATACCGAGCGTTGGCGATCACCTGCGGGTGCGCCCACATGCGATCGTTCATCGCCGGGCAGATCAGCACCGGAGCGTCCGTCGCGAGAAGGGTGGTCGTGAGGAGGTCGTCGGCCCGACCTGTGGCGGCGCGGGACAGAAAATCGGCGGTGGCGGGGGCCACACAGACGACATCCGCCTCCTGACCGAGACGGATGTGCCGAGCCGCACCCTCCACGGAGAAGAGATCCGTGAACACGCTGCGACCCGTCACCCCCTCGAAGGTCAGGGGCGTCACGAAGTGCTGCGCGGCCTCGGAGAGCACGACGTCCACCTCGGCACCCAGCTGTGTGAGGCGCCGAGCGACGAGGATCGCCTTGTAGGCGGCGATCCCGCCCGTGACGCCGAGGACGACGCGATGGTCGTTCCACGGCCTCCGGGCGACGATTCTCCGGGATTCGACGGGCGAATGCACCGGAGGAGAACCGTCAGTCGTCCAGCTTGCGACGCTTCATCAGCCGGAACTCGATCTGTCCCGACGTGAGCGCCTCGAGGGCGCGCGTCGTCAGCTTCTTCGACTCGCCGAGCGGAAGGACTTCGCGCGGCAGGAGGTTCAGCTCACGGGTGTACTTCGCGGCGACGACGACGCCCAGATACTTGCTGTAGCTGTGGCTCGCGACTTCATCGGGCGTGAAGACCTGCATGGTGTTCTCCTTCGATGGACTTCGTGCGGCGGATCGGCGACGTCGATCGCCAGACTCGTAACATACAGAGAAACGGGCTCGGCGTTCACCCCGTTCCGTGTGCGGACTCGGCATCCTGGAGCTTCCTCGCCCTCGTCCGCAGCTCCTCGGCGAGATCCCGGCGCAGGGTGTCGATGCGCCTGGCCTCGTCCATCGGACGCCGTCCCGCGGCCTCTCCGAGCGCCATCGCCTTCACCTCGGCCACGGCCACCTCCAGCTCGTCGTTCACGACGACCCGTTCGAATTCGTAGACGCGGGCGAGCTCCTCGAGGGCCGAGCGGAGCCGCCGCACGACCTCCTCCTCCGACTCGGTGCCCCGCTTCGTGATCCGATCGAGCATCGTGGGTGCGTCGGGCGGGAGCACGAAGACGAGGGTGACGTCGGGCATCGTCGCCTGGATCTGTGCCGCGCCCTGGACATCGATGTCCATCACCACCGTTTCCCCGCGCTCCGACGCGGCTTCGAGGTTCGCGGTCGGCGTACCGTACATGTTGCCGTGTACCTCGGCCCACTCGGCGAACTCTCCAGCGGCCGTCATCTCCTCGAAGCGCTCGGCCGTCACGAAGGAGTAGTCGAGCCCGTCCGTCTCCTCCGGCCGCGGCGCCCGGGTAGTTGCGGAGGTGGAGAATACGAAGTCCTCGTTCTCGTCGACGAGGCGACGGGCGATGGTCGTCTTGCCCGTCCCACTGGGTGCGGCCAGTACCAGGGGCCGCGAAGTCTTCGGTGCCTTCGACGTGTCGCTCATTCGACGTTCTCCACCTGTTCCCTGAGGCGCTCGACCTCTTCCTTGAGGGTCACCGCCGCATGCCCGATCTCGGTATCGTTGGCCTTCGCACCGATCGTGTTCGCTTCCCGGTGCATCTCCTGCACGATGAAGGAGAGCCGCTTCCCGACCGCCTCGGACCCGTCGCCATCGAGGGTCTCGCGCATCAGTGCGCAGTGGCCGCGGAATCGCACGATCTCCTCGTTGATGTCCCACTTCTCGGCCAGCCACGCGATCTCCCGCGCCAGACGCTCCTCGTCCACCTCACGGGACTCGAGGAGCTCGTCGACCTTCTCCCGGAGACGGTCTCGCTCCGCGACGAGGCGTGCCGGAGCCCGATCCTCGACCACGTCGAGGGCACCGTCGATCTCGTCGAGCCTCCCCTCGAGGTCGTCCCGGAGCGAACTCCCCTCCCGCTCCCGGAAGTCGACGAGCTGGTCGAGCGCGGCGGCGAGTGTCGCCTCGATCGCCTCCTCCGGAACCTCGCCGCCCTCGGACGACCGATCGGGGGACCGAATCACCTCCGGGAACCGCGCGATGGTCGATACGTCGACCTCGCCGATGATGCCCAGTTCGTGCCCGAGGTTGCGAAACAACTCGTACGCGTGACGAGCCCGATCGAGGTCCAGCTGCGGGAACCCGTCGCCGTCCGCCCCCGCTCGATCGAGCGATACCGACACGCTGACGTGGCCTCTGTGCAGCCTGGTCTTGAGCCATCCCGTCACCTTCGACTGGAGGCGGTCGTGGCCGGAGGGCAGCCGAATGGAGGTGTTGAGAAAGCGGTGATTCACCGTCTTCACCTCGACCCGCAGACGCCCGACTTCGATATCGGATTCCGCCTCGCCCCAGCCCGTCATGCTTCGAATCATCGTGTCCTTCGGTTCATCGTGTACGTCGGTGCGTCATGTACGTCGGTGCATCATGTACGTCGGTTCGTGAAACGCCCGGCAGCCCATGCATGCCGGCACGTTCCGGTCGTTCGGCCTTCGCCCCATCCGTGCCGCGCGGTCTCATCAGTTGCGGAGGGTCCAGCGGACCCCGTAGCTGGCACGGATACCCGGCATCGTTCGACCGGGAATGTCCTGGAGTTCCCGCCGGCCGAAGGTGTTTTCCCACTTGAGGAAGATGCGGACGTTGACGATCCGGATCTGGAGGTAGGCGTTCCAACTCTGGTAGAAGGGCACCCGGGCGGGTCCGGGAAGCACATCGGGATCCTCCGGCGGGGCCACGAAGTCCGGATCGGCGATCGCGACGAGCATCGAGTCGCGTCCCTCCACCATCATGCTGGCACGGATTCCGAGGTTTCCCGTTTCGTAGAAGGTGTTCGCGAAGTCGAACCCGCCCCGGTAGATGCGGCCCGGTCGGTAGACCCCCTCCTCCTCCCACTGTTGCAGTGACCCGACGAGCGAGAGGCCCTCCAGGAGGGGAAGCCCGATGCGTCCCCCCACCTCGAAGCCGGAGACCTCGTCCCCCGGAAAGGCGAGTCCGCCGCGCGCGACGAGCCCGCCCCGATCCGACGTACCGATCGGCAGGACGGAGTCGGTCCGCAGAGACAGCCACGCTCCCTGCAGTTCCACGCGGCCTGAACGAAACCGGGCACCCGCTCTCGTCATCTCACGATCCGTGAACCGCACATCGGGCTGCGCAAAGCCCACGGCCACCGAATCCACCACCGCGCTGTCCGCGGGGAGGCGACGGAAGACGGGACGCCAGCCACGCTCCCCCCGGTCGTGCGAGGCGAACAGCGACAGCCCGAACACGGGGGCGGTCCAGGCGTGCACGCCGGCCACCCCACGTCGCTCGTCGTCCCACCCGTCGCTCCCGAGGCGAAGGGACGCTCCGCCGACCGTCGCGGACTCGACGCCCAGATCGAGATCGAACCGGTCGTCCGGACGCCCCCCCGGAGCCGCCGAAACGGCGCTGGCCGGCGCCGACCCGGCGAGCGAATCGAGTCGTGACGATCCCAGGGAGGTACCCTCGCCGCCGAACAGCCTCGCCTCGCCCCGCGCCCACACCGACACGTCCTCGGTGGTGCGGTCCCACGCACCCCTAAGGCCGAGCTGGGTTCGGGAGAGCCGTGCCGGTCGGACCGACTCGCCCTCGAGTCCTTCCCCGTCCTCGAGATTCAGGCCGGTGCTCGCCCAGAACACCTCACCGCGCAGACCGCCGGGATCCCCGGCACGCGCCCGGAGTGTCGTCGTGTTCCGCGTGGATTCCGTCGCCCCGAGCGACGCGATCGGGTGCGCGGCGTTCGCGCGGCGAAGCTCCGCCGACAGCGTTGCGGGCCCGACGGGTCGGAGGTACCTGAGCCAGACGCCCTGCAACGTGCCCTCCTCGTTGCCTCTGGTCCCCCGGGTATCGATCCGCTCGATCCCGACACCCACCGCGCCCCCGAAGGCGCTCGGGTGCAGGAAGGTGCCGCGGAAGAGGTTGGTGTCGAGGTCGCCCGTCCCGGCTGAGATACGCGTGAGCGGACGGGGATCGTCGTCGGCGCGCTCCGTCTCCAGCTCCACACGCAGTTCACCTCCGGACCGTCGCACGGTGACGCCACCGATTCCCGCCAGCGGAATGCGGGCCAGGTCGACCAGGCTCCCGTCGATCGGCAGTTCCTCGACCCCGTCCACGAAGACCCGGACGCGCCCGGCACCCATGCCGACGGAGGTGATGTTCTCGGGCGTCCCGTAGTCCCCCCCTCGGATCGGGAGGATCCCCGGAAGAGGCTCCAGGAGCTCCTGCAGGGTGAGCGCTCGCGCGCCGAGAAGGTCCTCGAGATCCCAGCGCTCGATCACGCTCGGATCCCGATCGCTCCCGAACCGCCCGAAGTCCGGGAGATTCCGGATCGGCGGAGGCAGGGAGTCGCCGGGAAGCGTGTCGGACTCGGCTCCGAGCGTGTCCGCCGTCACGGCGGCGGGGACCGTGTCCGGCGGTAGTGAGTCCGGCGGCTCCTGGGCGGCCAGCGGCGACGCGATCATCGCCGCGAGGACAGCAGCCGAACAACGGATCACGCGCGACTCCGCACCCACTCCACGAGGAGTCGCGTCGGAACGCCGTATCCGCCCTTCCTGAGATAGGAGGCTCGCTCTCCATCTCCATACGACGTCCCGGCCACATCGAGATGGGCCCACTTCGTGTCCTTGACGAACTCACGCAGGAACCAGCCAGCCGTGATCGTGCCGCCGGGCCGTCCCCCGATGTTCTGGAGGTCGGCCTGCTCCGAGTCGAGCTGCCTGCGGTACTCGGGCCACATCGGGAGGGCCCAGCACCGCTCCCCCGAGCGCTCGCCGGCCTTTCGGATCTCCTCGACGAGATCGTCGTCCGTCCCCATCAGGCCGATCGCGTGATGACCCAGCCCGACGACCACGGCCCCCGTGAGCGTGGCGCAGTCGACCATCGCTTCCGGCTCGAACTGGAGGGCGTAGTCGAGCGAGTCGCAGAGGATCAGACGCCCCTCGGCGTCGGTGTTGAGGATCTCCACCGTCTTCCCGCTGCGCGTCTTCACCACGTCTCCCGGTTTCACCGCCCGCCCGCCGAGGAGATTCTCGGAGGAGGGCACGATCCCGATCACGTTGCGCTTCACCCCGAGGCGAGCGACCGCCGACATGGCCGCGATGACCGCGGCGCCCCCCGACATGTCGAAGCGCATCTCCTCCATTCCCTTGGGGGGCTTGAGCGAGATACCACCGGCGTCGAAGGTGAGCCCCTTGCCCACCAGTACGAGGGGTCTGTCGCCCTCTTCCCCGCCGTTGTAGGTCATCACGATGAGGCGTGGCTCCTGCTCCGATCCCTGCGAGACCGCAAGGAGCGCCCGCATGCGCTCCTCCTCGAGCCGATCGGGACCGAGGATATCGACCTCGAAGCCGACGTCACGGCCGAGAGCCTCCGACACGCGTGCGAGATGCCTCGGCGTGGCCACATTCCCGGGCCGTGACTGCAGCACCCGCGCGACGTTCTCGGCGTCCGCGATGACGACGCCATTCTCGGCACCCCGCTCGAACGCCTCGCCGTCGCCGACCAGGATCACGTCCTTCACCTCGGTCGGCGTCTCGGTCTCGCCCGCGCCCGTCTTGAGCTCACGAAAACGCCACGACGCCAGCACCGCTCCCTCGGCCGCCGACTGTGCCGACACCTCCGGTCCGTCGGAGAGCGAAGGGACGAGCACGCCGAGCGCATCGATCCGGATGTTCTCGGCCTCGCGGACGGCGGTCCCGGCGAACCGCCGGACGTCCTCGGCGGTGAGGTCCGACTCGCGCTTTCCGACGCCGATGAACACGACCCGCAGGGGCCCCTGGGCCTCCTCGGACCACACCAGCGTGGTAGAGCCCGACCTCGCGTCGAGATCGGCGCGCGCCCGCCTCAGAGCCGCGGCGAGCGAGGCCGGGAGGGCGTCCGGAAGCTGCGGCTCACCGGGACCCTCCGTGTCCCGTGCGTCGGCCCCGTTCGTGCCGAACACGGGTACCGCGAGAAGCGGCGTGTCGAGGGTTTCGAGCAATTCGATGGACGTGGTCGTGAGCGCCATGGATCCGTTGCGGTGGAGCACCGCGGTCGTGGTTCGAAGGTGGGGCGAGCCCGATTCCGCGGGCCCGCCTCAGAGAGTACGGGAAAACGGACGAGTAGATCCGCCGCGGCCGCGCGCCGCGCCGGAGATCCACATGCCGTCGCAGGGGGTTCACATCCCCCGAATGATCGCCCTGCCGAACTCCGATGTCTTGAGGAGCGTCGCCCCCTCCATCTGACGCTCGAGATCGTACGTGACGGTCTTCGCCTGGACTGCGGCCTCGAGACCACGGTCGATCGCGCCCGCGGCCTCGTCCCACCCCATGTACTCGAGCATCATCACGGCCGACAGGATGAGCGAGCCGGGATTCACCTTGTCCATTCCGGTGTACTTGGGTGCCGTCCCGTGTGTCGCCTCGAACACCGCCACCTCGTCCCCGACGTTGGCACCCGGCGCCATGCCGAGGCCGCCGACCTGCGCCGCGCAGGCATCCGAGAGATAGTCGCCGTTCAGGTTGGGTGTCGTGAGGATGTCGTACTCGTCCGGCCGCAGCAGGAGCTGCTGGAACATCGCGTCGGCGATCCGGTCGCCGACCACGATCCGACCCTCGGCCGACGCTCCCTCCCAGATCTCCCTCTCCGGGATCGTCGCCTTCGGGAATTTCTCCGCCGCGACCTCGTACCCCCAGTCGCGAAAGGCTCCCTCCGTGAACTTCATGATGTTGCCCTTGTGCACGAGCGTGACGGCATCGCGTCCCCGCTCGATGCCGTACCGGATGGACGCCGCCACGTGGCGCTTCGTGCCGAAGGGCGAGATCGGCTTGATCCCGATGCCACTGGCCTCGCGGATGTTCGAGCCCATCTCGTTCACCAGGAAGTCGCGGACCTTCTCCGCCTCCGGTGTGCCGGAGGCCCACTCGATCCCCGCGTACACGTCTTCGGTGTTCTCCCGGAAGATCACGACGTCGAGCTTCTCCGGCTCCTTCATCGGGCTCGGCGTTCCCCTGATCCAGCGCACCGGTCGGATGCACGAATAGAGGTCGAGCACCTGACGGATCGTCACGTTGAGCGACCGGATGCCACCACCCACGGGCGTCGTCAGCGGGCCCTTGATCGAGACCTTGAACTCCGTCAGCGCGTCGAAGGTCTCCTGCGGGAGCCACTCTCCCGTCTTCTCGTGCGCCTTCTCCCCGGCATAGACCTCCATCCAGGAGATCTTGCGATCGCCACCGTACGCCTTCTCGACGGCCGCATCCACCACGGTCCGCGTGGCGCGCCAGATATCCGGCCCGATGCCGTCGCCCTCGATGAAGGGGATGATGGGATGATCGGGGACGCGGATCTGGTCGCCGTCGAAGCTGATGGGATCTCCCGAGTCGGGGATCCTCGCGTGCTGATAGTCGGCCATCGCTCGTACGAAAAAAGGGTGGATTCCCGCGCCGCATGCTCCTGCGCGGAGGCTGCCGGACAGAGATCAGGAAAATGACGGGATCCGCGCGCGGCGGGCAAGGTGGAACGGCTGCGATGCGCGCGGGTCGAAGCGACGTGCCGTCGGGGACTCCGGCGGTCGGGTTCCACCCGATACGACTCCGAGCGAGGAAGCCAGGGACATGTCCGAGCAGATCGCACTCGTGACCGGCGGTACGGGCGGCCTCGGCCGCGCCGTCGTGCTCCGCCTACTCCAGCGGGGGGATCGTGTCATCGTCCCCTGGTACGCGCAGGCGGAGGTCGATCGCCTCACCGACCACGTCGAGGAATACTCCCCCGGGGCCGCCCGTCGCCTTGAGCTGATGGCCGCCGACCTCACGGATGCCGAGGATCTGGAGGGCCTCGGGCACCGCATCGACGAGCTCGGGCACCTCGACGTCCTGTGTAATCTGGCGGGCGGATTCGCCATGAACGACGTCGGCGAGACCGAGGTGGAGGAGTGGGAGCGGATGATCGGCATGAATGCGACGACCGTATTCTTCACGACCAGGACGGCGCTACCCTCCCTCCGGAAGTCCGACGAGGGCGCCATCGTCAACATCGCCGCCGTACCCGCCATCACCGGTGGCGGGGCCGGTATGGTGGCCTACACCGCATCCAAGGCGGCCGTCGTGGCCATGACGAGGGCCATGGCGCTCGAGTTCGCGGAGGACGACATCACCGTGAATGCGATCGCGCCGAAGGTCATCGACACGCCCGCCAACCGGGACGCGATGCCGGACGCGAATTTCGCCGAGTGGGTCACCCCCGAGGCCATCGCGGACGAGATCGCGCACCTGACGGGGCCGGCCGGGCGGCGGGTCAGCGGAAACGTGATCGTCATGGGGCGGTAGCGGCGCGCCTTTCGCGGGCGGGCCGGCCGGTCGCAGACTGGGAGCGCCATCCGCCTGTACCCGGAGCTCCTCATGCATCCGCGCCGCCTGCCCGCCGTGCTCGGTCTCCTGCTCCTGCCCCTCGCGGCATGTGCGGAGGACGACATATCCGTCGACACCTCCTCCGGCGTCACCGTCCGCGACTCCGCGGGCGTCCGCATCGTCGAGAACCACGACTCGGTGTGGACGGAGGAGACGAGGTGGCGGCTCGGGGACGAGCCGGAGCTGGTGATCGGCTCGGTGGACGGGAGCGTCCCGGGGACGGACTTCGGACGGGTGGACGACGTCCTCGTCGTGAGCGGGCGCGTCGTGGTGGCGGACGGACAGACGCGCCTGCTCCGCATCTTCGACGAGGAGGGCCGATGGCTGCGTGATCTCGGTGGCCAGGGGGACGGCCCCTTCGAATTCCGCTTTCTCCAGGCGGTCTTCGCCGTCGGCGACTCCGTGGCCGTGTGGGACGCGAACCGGCGCAGGGCCGTCCTGCTGCCGGTCGACGGCGGCACACCCAGAGCCGCGCTGTTCACGACGGACAACGAGCCGGGTCGGGGCGAGTTCGTCGAGCTACTGCTGCCGGACGGCCGGGCCGTCGTGGGCCCGACGCCCCTCTTCGGAGCGGCGCTGCCGGAGGGCCCGCGAACCCGGGCCGACCGGCTGTATCGCGTTGTGCCGGAGGCGGGTGCGGCCGGTGACACGATCGGTGCCCTGCCCTACTACCTCGCCTACAACTTCGGCACCGAGCGCACGACGGGGCCGGTCCTGTTCGCCCCGACGAGTTCCTTCGAGCCGGCCGGAGCGGACGCGGTGTGGTTCGGGTGGTCGATCGACGCCTACGAGCTGCGGCGGATCCCGCTCCACGAAGGGGACGTACCGGAGCTTCGGGTTCGGCGAGCCTGGGAAGCCCCTGCCCTGCCGGACGACATCCATGCGCGCTTGGCGACCCACTTCGACAGCAGCTTCGCCGCCGCGGGTCTTTCCGCCGGTGTCGTGGCAGAACAGCGCGAGATGGTGGATGCACTGCAGATCGTCGACCCCCTGCCGGCATACGCGGACTTCGAGGTCGCCTCGGACGGCCACCTGTGGGTAAACGACTTCCGACGGCCGGATGAGGTCACCGTCGCAGCGGTACTCGGGCGGGAGCGGATCGGCTCGACGAGGTGGAGCGTCTTCACGCCCCGGGGCCGCTGGCTCGGAACCATCGGCGTCCCGGAGAATTTCGTGCCGACCGCGTTCGACTCCGACCGGGTACTCGGCATCCGGACCGACGAGTTCGACGTCCAGTGGATCGAACGCTACCGGCTCATCAAGCCCGAGTAGATCGAGCCCCCCCTCACCCCGCCACCGCCCGCACGACGTCCATCGTACTCACTACACCGAGCAGCTGGTCGTCGTCCATCACGAGCAGCCGATGGACGCCCCGCTCGACCATGAGTCGGGCGGCATCCGACACGGAGGCGTCGGGCCCGAGCGCCACGAGCTTCCGCGACATCACCTCGGCGATGGAGTGCTCGTCCAGCCGGTCCCACTCCGGTGACTCCGTCTCCGAGATGCGGGACCAGACATCCGCCTCGGAATCGGCCCACCGATCGACGAAGTAGGCCGCGGGCTCGTTCTCCTCGTCGAAGGTCGGGTCGTCCATCGGGACCTCCCCAAGTTCCACGGCCCTCTCGCGATGCGGAGGCACCCCGGGCGACGAGGCCTCGAACTCCAGGATATCGGTACGGGATGCGACCCCGACCACGACCGAGCCGGCCACGACCGGAGCTCCGCTGATGCGCGCGGCGGAAAGAGCCTCGATGGCTTCCCGAAGCGTCATGTACTCCTCCAGGGTGACGGCCTCGGCCGTCATGATGTCACGAACGGTCTTCATGGTTTCCAGGGGTCTCTCTGATCAGGATCGTGTGTCGTGTGGTATCGGGTCCATCGGACGCTGGTGAACGAGCATCGCCCGGACTCTCGACTACGCATCTTAAGGGTACTTCGGCCTCCGAGTCCATTGCACCACCCATGTATTCGGTCTATCTTCGGTTTTCGGTATCTATTCGGTATTCTCGACCGAGCCACACACACACCGGAAACCCGCACCACATGGCCCGTTCCGTCGGTTCCACGGCTTCTTCCACCACCTCGTCTTCGGCGCACTCCACCGCCTCCCGCGACGCCCGCACCTCGTCACATGCCCGACGCATGTCCAACGGTTCGGGTACCGCCGCGACCACGACGGCCACCGGGGTCCACGGAGGCGCCAGACGGGGCAGCCGGATGGCGGCCTGCCTCTGGCTTCCGACCTTCGAGCTCCGGCTCGAGCTGGTGCGCTTTCCCGACCTCGACTCGACGTCGGTCGCCCTGCTCTCCCCCGGCGAGAGTACGCGGCGCACGCTCTGGCAGGTGTCGGAGCGGGCGTGGGAGGCGGGAGCGCGTCCGGGACAGCTCATCTCGCAGGCGGTCTCACTCTGCCCCTCGCTCACCCTCCTCGACCCCGACCCGGCCCACTACGACGCCGCCGTCGAGGCGATCCTCGAGGCGCTTTCGGGGCGCACACCGATCGTCGAGCCGGGGGTGGAGCGCGGGAAGGTCTTCCTGGGGATGGACGGGCTCGGACGGCTGTACGGATCGCCGAAGAATCAGCTGCGGGCGATGCTGCGTACGCTCTTCGACGTGCTTCCGCGTCCCCTCGTGGCGTCATACCGGGTCGGCTACGCGCCGGGAACGTTCGGGGCGTGGACGGCGGCGGCACGGGCGACACCGGGTGGACCGGTGATCGTGGAGGACGACGCCTCGCTCGCCGGCTTCCTGGCACGCTGCCCGGTGCAGGCGCTGCCCGTCGAGGACGAGATGGTCACCCGGCTGGAACGCCTGAGCATCCGGACGCTGGGCGATCTCGTCCGCCTGCCCGAGCCGGCGCTCGTCGCCCAGTTCGGGCAGGACGGACGGGACGCGCTCGCGTGGGCCACGGCCCGGCGCATCGATCCCGTGCGTCCCTGGCATCGCCCCCGGCCCATCCGCGCCTCGCTCGAGTTCGCCGACGCGACCGGTCAGCTGGAGGTCTGGCACGCCGCACTCGACCGGCTCGTGGAGCGGGCGCTCGCTCGCGACGCACGACGCGGGCGGAGCATCCACGAGATGCGGATCGTCGGCCACCTCGAAGGCGGGGGCTCCTGGTCGGTGGATGCGATCCTGCGCGAGCCCAGCGGGGAGAAGGAGCGGCTCGTCTTCGTCCTCCGGTCGCGCATGGGGCTTTCCCCCCCACCCCGTGCGCTCACCGGCCTCGCGCTGGAGTTGACCGACTTCGGCGCGCCCGCCGCGCAGTCCGATCTCTTCGAGGCCAACGTCGAGCGGGGTCGCACCCTGGCCGACGGTAAGGTGCCGCCCTCGCTGAAGGAGGCGGTGCGGGAGCTACGGCTGCGCCTCGGCGACTCGCCCCTCTACCGCGTGGTCGAGCTCGACCCCTGGTCGCGGATCCCCGAACGTCGCCACGCGCTGCTCCGCTTCGAGGCGTAGGAGCGCAGGCACGACCCACTCGACGAACGCTCACGAATCCGGAAACACACACCATGGCCCTGCGAAAGGCGACCGGCTCCGCCACCCGCCGACTCCGGCGTCTCGACGCCCCGCACGACATCCGCGTGAAGATGGACGACGCCGGCCGGCCGGTCCGTCTGGCCCGTGCCCGACGCGTGCTCGCCGTCGAGCGGATCATCGAGTCGTGGCGCATCGACGACGAGTGGTGGCGGACACCGATCTCACGACGCTACTTCACGGTCGTGCTCGAGGACGGGGCGCACCTGACGCTCTACCGGGACCTGATCGCGAAACGCTGGTACGTGCACGGCTGACGATGCGCGCACCCCTCCAGCGCGGCGATCCGATCCAGCACATCCCTCCAGCGCGGCACTCCAGCACGTCCCTCCAGCGCGGCTCTCGGATCCGTCGCGGCGCCTTGATCGGTAGCTGGAGCAGCTCGAGCCCCGGGGACTAGCCGCCCAGCGGCATCCGCACCCGGAGCACCACGTCGCGGCCCGGATCTTCGACGAAGAGCCGGTAGCGGCTCAGGTAGTCTCGGTAGGCGCGGTCGAAGAGATTGGTGACGTCCAGCGACACGTCGAAGGACCGGCCGGTGACCTCGAGCGCGGTCCAGGAGAGTCCGACATCGACGAGCTGGTAGCCTTCGGTGGGAAGGCCGTAGATCGTCTCGGCGGGCACCCGGTCCTGCTCACGGACGAGCAGCGCCGATACCTCGGCCGAAAATCCGTCGAATCCGCGCGCGGCGGGCGCCCAGCGCACCCCCGTCCGCAGCCGGTCGGCCGGCATGTCGTAGAGGGGCTCGTCGAGTTCGCGGTTCTCGCCCCGGATCAGGCTGCCCTGCCCGAATAGCGCGACACCCGCGCCCACCTCTACGTCGAGATCGAGCTCGAGCCCGGATAGAAAGGCATCCGCCTGCCGGTACTCGAAGGCCGGATACGCGCCACGAATCGTGAGCACGGGCTCGCGAGGACGCAGGAAGATGTAGCCGTCGATGACGTTGCGGAACGCGTTCAACTGCAGGCGGAAGCGCTCACCCGTTCGCCGAAGCGTCGCATCCACATTCGTGGTCGACTCCTTGTCGAGCGTCGCGTCGCCGAGCTCGTACTGCGCAGTGCCGTGGTGAACGCCCTGGCTGAAGCGCTCGTTCACGTTGGCCGCACGCCACGCGCGCCCCACGTAGGAGCCGACGAACCACCCGTCCGAGAACTCCCACGTCACGCCCACACCGCCCGAGACGTCGGCCCAGCTGTCGGTCGTACGCTCGAGATCGAGCCCCCGATCGGGCGGCGGGAAGGTACGCTGCCACCGGTAGTCGCCACGGACGCCCGCATTGAGCGTGACGGATCCGAAGCTGCGCTCGTCCCGCACCCATGCGCCGCTCGTGTAGAGCCGATACTGCGGGATCAGGTAGCCCCGCCCGATGCTGATGTTGCCCTGACGCATCCCGCTCACGCCGAACCGGGTCGTACCGCTTCCGTGATCGATTCCGTATGCGCCCTCGAGGGAGTGCGTGTAGAGATCCAGTCCGAAGGCGGGCTCGTCGCGGTTGGCGAGGCGACCATGGTTGTCGAACTCGCGTCGGCGGTTGAGCTGGAAGGCGTAGGAGACGTCGAGCTCGCGATCGTCGGCGAGCAGCGAGCGGTAGCGCAGGAGAACGCGGTCGTGCGTCACCTGCTGCCGCGGATTGTCGATCTCGTAGGCGAACTCGGAGGGTCGTGGGCCGCGCTCGATCACCCGCTGCAGGTCCTCGAAGTTTCCGACGTGCGCGCCCGAGAAGAGGCCCAGCTGCGTGTCGTATCGAGAGACGGTCAGCTCGGTGCGTCGCCGGTCGCCGATCCATCCGATCGAGCCCGAAAGGCTGAACTCCGAAAAGCCGGTGTTGTCGAGATTGAATCCGGGCGCGGTCGCGTCTCCGGCACGACGTCCCGTGACGCGGAAACGGGACGACACCGTGCCCAGGAGCGGCAGGTCGAGTGCGCCGTTCTCGAGCCCCAGCGAGGCGGCGCCCTGCTGGTTGTTCGCGAAGGCGTGCGTGGCCAGCTCGCCCGACCAGCCCGCCGTCCGCCCGAGTCGGGACGGCTCCACCCGGACGACGCCACCCATGGCGTCCGAGCCGTACTCCACCGCACCAGGGCCACGCACGATCTCGATCTGATCCGCACCGAACACGTCGATCTCCGGCGCGTGCTCGCCACCCCACTGCTGGCCCTCCTGCCGCACGCCGTCGTTCGACACGACGACCCGCTGCGAGTGGAGTCCGCGCACCACCGGCTTCGAAATGCTCGGCCCGTACTGGATCACGGACACGCCCGGAACGCTCTCGATGGTGCCGCCGAGGGTCTGGCCCTGCACTCGGTCGATGGTCTCGGCATCCAGCAGCGAGGTGCTCTGGGCGCGACGCACCCTGGACCGCACCTCCGACGCCTCCGCGCTCACATCGATCCCGTCGAGGCGTACGCCCATCGGGACGAGTTCGACGCGCATACCATCGCTGGCCGGCACCCGGGCCGTGGCGTATCCGATCCGACGGATCAGCAGGGTGTCTCCGATGGCGCCGAGGCCATCATGGACGAACTTCCCCTCGGGACCGGTCAGGACCCCGGCCTCCGTCGTGTCCGTTCCGACCCACACACCCTCCAGTGGCACGCCGGTGGACGCATCCACCACGGTCCCGGAGACCCCCGCCTGCGCGGCGAGGGCCCCCGAACCGCAGAAGAAAAGCAGCGTCGCGACGAGAAGTGCGCGACGCACGTGGTCAGCCCACCGTGAGCGTGAAGCTCACATCGGCGTCCGTCTCGTCGCTCGGCGCGAGACCGTCACCCTTCGGCTCGTCGTCGAAGTGGCTCAGGAGCACCCGAAGGCTTCCCGCGCCGCCCGACGTGGCTCCCGTCACGACCTGGAAGGACAGCCCCAGAGGAGCTCCATTCCCGTCGAGATCGAGCGACGCGAGCGGCACTTCGACCCCGGTGAGTCCCGTCACGGTGTAGAAGACCCGATGCTCGTCATCCTCCTCCTGCACCTCCAGCGTGATGTCCTCGACGTCGTCCGGATCGGAGGCATCGAGGAAGCGGACGGTGCCGGTGTAGGTGGCGCCGGCCTCGAGCGCGAGCGGCGTGTCCTGCGCCTCGGGAGGGAGCGGCCCCAGGCCGTCCGGGTCCGTGATGGTGGAAACGAGAGCCGCACCGCCGGCGACGGGTGTGAGCGTGACCTCGACCGCGGTGATGAGTTCCTGGTCGTTTCCTTCGGGTGCGGTGGGATCGTCGTCGCAGGCGGCGACGCCGATGAGAGAGATGAGAGCTGCGGACGCAATGCTACGGACGTGCGAATTCATGAAGTACTCCAGCAGTTGTCGATCGAGTTCACGAGCTAGGAGGCCCTGCGCACACAGGTGCGCGAGATGGGCCCGAAGCTCGAAGCAATTCAGATGGTTCCGAACTCGATCGCCGGAGGACCCCGGGCGCGCGGCGAACGGCGCTCCGCCTCGCAGGCCGCGGTGGAGGATGTCGGTCGCACCTCGATACGGGCGACCGGGGGCACCGTGGAGACCGCCGCGGACGCGCCGGTCGTGGGCAGCACGGCCGTACCCGCGACGACGCACACNCGGGAATGCGCCTCCGCACCATCGTCGAGCGCGTGATCGTGCGCGGACACCCCCACCAGAGCGATCGAGATCGCCAGCGTCGCGAGCATCCCGAGCAGGGACCTCGGCGGCAGGAAGGAGCGAGAGTGCATCGAACTCGGGTGCGGGTCGAGGCGGAGGTGCAGGTCCGAAGGACCGTACGATGGCACTTCCGTGGATCGGTGTCCCGGCGGCAACATCTCCGCCAGCCGGGTACGCGATGTGGTACCACCACCCGGTGCCGAGGTTCCCGAGGGGGGCGGTGGGTGGGCGGTGCGGCTCGCGGTGGTATTGTGGCGCCCCCCGGATTCTCGCACGCTTCGGGGTATCGGGTGCGAAATCGGGCTTTCACGGATCCCGCACGAACGACCGCGCA
>JGI12109J20283_10162909_pt1 | contig 33859 bp, 26 predicted proteins | sample ElkSlonscriptome_12_FD_20283 | JGI IMG/M metagenome (IMG submission 20283)
GGAAGGTGCAGCCCTTCGGGCGCCGGCCGCGCCAATCAGCTTCTGCCAATCATCGTGCTGCGCGCGATCCTGGCCACCAAGGTGACCATTCCGGGGTGATTTGCTCCCCCATAGGTTGATCCCGTCCCCAATTCGCGTGCGAGACGACGGTGTGCCTCGGGCAGATCATGATAGGGCATAGATGGCATCAAGTGATGCAAGGCATGATATCGCAAGCCCACCGGAGCCCACACCTCTGCCGCGAACCCCGGAGGCGGGACGTTCACGCTGTCCAAAAACTGGGCGGTTACCGTCATTGGCTCTCCCTCGTTCTCCCACAGATGCGCAACAAGGGTCCGCAATTGATTGAGCAAGGCTGTAAGCGAGAGAATAGCCAGCGCAATCAGCAAAGGCCGCCAGCCAATCCACCATGTACTCGCCAACAAAGTGATAGCCCAGAGACTGGCGCCCGCTTCTTGCCACATCACTCGCCTGGCGAAGTCACCGGCTGGCGCTTTGCGGCGGAAATCAGGATTGATCGAAAGCGAGGAAAACCGCTCCCACGTGAACGTGCGGACCGCCGGAAACACTGCACCCAACGGCACCAGAACCGCAAAACGCGCAAGCAGCGCAACTGGCGCAAGCAAAGCTACGATTACAAAAAGCGGCAAACTCCATGGCTTCATCAGCGCAAGGGGAAGGTATTCCGGATCTTCAAGCGTGCCATATTGCGTGCGCTTATGGTGGATCGTGTGCACACCTTCATACATGAAACTTGGGGTGAGCAATGGAATGCCGACAACCGCGTTCCAGCCCAGACGAAAGCCGGGCAAGGCATCGCGGTGAATGTGCGTAAGCTCGTGAATGAACATCAGCGCGCGGTAAAACGCCAGAGCCCCGATCAAACCGGCCCCAACAGCAATCGCAACGCTTTCGGTCAGAACAGCAAGTGCAATAGCACCATAGCCAAGCGCGGCGGAAATGAGCATGTCCGGCCAATACACTTCGCCCCGCGCGCGCCCGAGATCCTTGACCAGATCCCGCGCGGCACGAAGCATCGCCTTATCATCGCTGGTCTGAAAATCAGCACGAGAAGGGCGGGCCGCGCGGTGAGAGGCGTTGAGGGAAGAAGATTGCATATTCATTTAGCTGTACCTTATCGCCAGTCGGTATATCCCAGATTGTGTAGTTTTGCCAATCGCAGATACCCGCTCCTAGCCATCGGGAAAATCAATCGGATGGCCTTGCGCCGGCTAGCCGCGCAATCCAAGAGACGCTTTGAGCAGAAACAAACCCCTTCAAAGGCAATACGGATAATTGGGCGTGACAGTTGCATCATCAAGAGCAGATAAAGCCGCAGACCGCCTTATCGTAGAACCGGTGGACGGCAAGAAAGGCCGGGCACGGTTTGTCGATCTCGGGCGCAGGTTTGCACAAAAGCTGGACCACTCCGTTCCACAATTGCGAAAGGAACAGCTTGAACTGGTAGATCCGCAAAAAAATCCCTTCTTTGATCATGCGCGCGCACAGCTTTTCGTGGCGCACCGCGATGGTCGTGATGTCGGCCGTATTTCGGCACATATAGATGAACTGGCGCTCGACATGCCGGCAGAACAGGGTTTTGGCCCGGGCACCGGTTTTTTTGGCTATTTTGATGCCGAGGACGAGAAGACTGCAAAAGCGCTTCTGACAGCTGCTGAGGGATGGCTGCGCGAGGAGAACATGGACCGTGTTCTGGGCCCGATTTCGATGTCAATCTGGGAAGAGCCTGGCTTGCTCACCAAAGGGCAAGATCACCCTCCCATGATCATGATGGGGCACCACCCTTCCCAATACGCCGGCTGGATCGAGAATGCGGGCTACGACCCTGCGCAAACCCTTCACACCTACCACCTAGAAGTTCGCCGAGAATTCCCGCCACTGGTAAAGCGCATCGTCAAATCGGGTGAGCGCAATGACCGCATCACCGTGCGGCGCGTGGACAAGTCGCGCTGGGATGAAGAGGCGGCCATTGTCCTCGCCATTCTCAATGACGCCTGGTCCCACAATTGGGGCTTTGTGCCCTTCACCGCAGCCGAAGTGGCCTATGCCAGCAAAAAGCTAAAACCGATCATCCACGAAAACCTGAACATGATCGCCGAACTGGATGGCCGCCCCGTGGCTTTCACGCTGACGTTTCCAGACGTCAACGGCGTCCTTTCCCGGATCAAGGGCAAGCTGTTTCCGTTTGGCTGGATTGCTATGCTGCGTTGGTTGAGAAAGCCGACCGGTTCCGGAATGCGTGTGCCGCTGATGGGTGTGCGCAAGGAACTCCACAATAGCCGTCTTGCCAGCCAGCTCGCATTTATGATGATCGACGCGATACGCAGGGAAGCTGATGAAACATACGGTTCTGAGCGCGGAGAGATCGGGTGGATTTTGGAAGGCAATAAAGGAATGGTCGCCATTGCAGAGACCATTCAAAGCACCATCAATCGCGAGTATACGATATACGAAAAGCGGCTGTAGCCGATTGCGCTGCAAGCATCGGTACAACAAAAAAGGCCTCCACTCGCGAAGAGTGGAGGCCTTTCGGGATCGTATCACCAGCCGCTTGGACGGGAGGGGGGTCTCGGCGGTGACATAGAGAAAATGCGCGGCCTGAAAGGCAGTTCCCAGCATCGAAATTTTTTTTTGGAAAATTGCCGAAGAACGTATTTCAGCAAGCAAGAAAACTATGCCTGAATGCCCCATACTCTACGACTCCGGCATAGTTTTCATGCAGTTGACAATGGCATCCGAACGAACAGGGCGACTTGTCTGAAATCTCTCGCTATGGCGCATGGCATTACGAATCGCTCGGTGTGAGCCTGATTGGAGAATACAAAATGGCGTTGGGCCAACAAGTTGCCGCCGATTTGCCCTTCCTTCGCCGCTATGCGCGAGCCTTGACTGGATCTCAGAGCGCCGGCGATGCTTTCGTAGGCGCCACGTTAGAGGCGGCGCTTGCCGAGGAAGAGCTTCGGCAATCTCTCGAAGGGGGACGGCTCGCCCTTTATCACGCTTTTCACAAGATCTGGACCAACGCGCACCTCGACGCACAGCCAGCGGGATCATCACCAGAATCCATGGGCGAACACGAAACCGGCGCCCAAATCCGGCTCGGAGCGATAACTCCCATAAACCGCCAGGCGCTGCTCCTCACGACCCTTGAGGATTTTACTCCATCTCAGGCAGCGCAGATCATGGATTGTTCGACCGAGCAGGTCGAAGCATTGGTCGCAGAAGCGATCAACGAAATTGACCTTGAACAAGCCACTTCGGTGCTCATTATCGAAGATGAGCCGCTCATCTCGATGCAATTGGAAGATGTGGTAAGCGCGCTTGGCCATACTGTATGTGGAACTGCCGCAACACGCACACAGGCTGTTGAAGCAGTCGAACAGTCCCGCCCGGGCCTTGTCCTTGCGGACATCCAATTGGCAGATGGTTCGTCCGGACTCGACGCTGTTGACGACATTCTTGCGATCGAGACCGTGCCGGTGATTTTCATCACTGCCTATCCAGAACGATTGTTGACCGGTGATCGGCCAGAACCCACGTATCTTGTCACCAAACCGTTTCAGGAAAAAACCGTGCGGGCTGCGATCAGCCAAGCACTGTTCTTCGGATCAAGCCGCCCGCTTGATTGAAAACAACCCCAGAATCGGTAGCGCAGTCAATGGCCGAGAATGCTATGTGCGGATCTGAAAATCGCCGTGCCGGCGCACAGGCACCCGCATCAAACAGCGCACACCTTCGCGTTCGAATGAAAGATTTACGGGATGGCGCAATTCGTGTGCGACGATCTTTTCGATAAGCTCGGTGCCAAAGCCACGCTCGCGCTGCGATGACACCTCAGGCCCTTCACTCTCGCGCCATTCGATTTGCACGAGGTGATCCTCGATCAGTTTCCAATAAATTGAAACGCGCCCACCAGCCACGCTCAACGCGCCGTACTTTGCTGCGTTTGTCGCCAACTCATGGATCGCCAAACCAAGCGAAAGGGCATCGTTCGGCGCTAATTCGACAGGCGGACCATCAATGTTAACGAGATAGTCTCCACCAGCCTTAAAATGCTGCAATTCGGCTTCAATCACCGACCTGATCGGGGTCGTCCCCCAGTCCGTGCCAGTCAGTAGATCATGCGTTGCCGAAAGCGAACGAATGCGTCCTTCCAGGCTATCGGCAAATTGATCGAGGCTCTTCGAACGTCGGCGGGTCAATGACAGAATGGAGAGCACATTAGCCAGTGTATTTTTCACCCGGTGATTGAGCTCTCGGGTGAGAGAATTGCGGATCGAATGCTGTTCCTCAAAAAATGCAAGCCGCGACTGATCCTCGAACGCTTGCTGCGTCAATAGACGCACTAGCAGCATCAACAGGCTGCCCAACACCAGGCCAAACACAAGAGTAATCATCGAAAGCGGATCGAGCGACGTGCCGTGCGGCGCCTCAACCACCAGAAGCAGGTTTCGATTGGCGATCGTCACCGGCTCTTCCACTAGGGTCCCGCCACCGTCAGATAACGAATGTGCGACCAGGAGATGATCGGTTTGAGCAGTGCCATCGTAAAGACGCACACCGAAAGATGAGAGCGCATCGTTCGCTTGAGCAGCATCCAGAAAATCGCTGGCACTGAACGGGGAATAAACAAAGCCCGCAAGCGCTCTATCAACGGTTCGGCCGCCAGGAATTTGACGAAACACTGGCATAAAAATGGTAAAGCCGGGGGCATTGCCGGCCCCTTCTTGTACCAGCACTATAGGTGCAGAGGCGGTCGGCTGCACAATGCGCTGCGACTCCTTCATCGCCGCAGCGCGGACGGGGTCGGAATACATATCAAAGCCAAGCGCGCTGCGATTTCGCAGGTTGTCGGGCTCAAAATACGTGACCGGAGCAACAAACGCGGTGTCATTATCGGGTGACGGACGAATGGCAGGGTAATTGCGTTGCTGTTGGCGTTGCTGAGCAAGAAAACTGGGCAATTCGTCTTTGCTTAATACTGCCGCCCACCCGATTCCCTCGACCCCGCGATATTCAAGATCCAAGCGCAACTCACTGACAAATTGACGGAATGTTTTAAGGTCAACGTTGCGCGTTGTTGAAAAAAGGGCTGCACCTGCACGAAGGTAAGACGAAAAGCTGTTTGCTCGCCGCTCCATTGCCGACGCAATAGATTGAGCAGCTTCGCCGACTTCGGCCTGTTCACGCGCTCGCGCATTGCTTTCGATAGCGTAGACGGCGAGCAAGGTGATCGCGAAGATGGCAAGGAAGCTGGCAAGCGGTACGGCCCGCGGAAAGCTCACCAACCAGCGACGCACGCGGCTTAGCGAATAAGGAGCCTGCTCGTATGAACGGCTTTCAGGGTGCGTCGCCTTGCCTAACACTTTGTCCAGATCATCGTTTTTATGGAACGCCTTTGGTTAAACAGGCGCTCCGATTACATGTGCTCACGGAACCAAAGATCACTGCCTTCGTTCCCAGACTGTCTAGCCCGAACTTAGAAAAATGGACACCTCCTGCTCCCTCGGGCAAGGGATGAGGAGCCCGCATCAAACGTGCGGCTTGTGATTAAAGGTTACGACAAGCGATTTATGTCATCTCAACCACCATCAAATGGCCGAGGGCCTGACGGCAAGGCAACCTCGTCCGGCTCTCAGGCTCAACGTCCTGGCTGGGCGGATGGCTTGCGCCAGCTTTACGATTCGGTCGTCGATGAACCTCTTCCCGATACATTCAAAGACCTGCTTAATCGGTTGGATAGTGATCAAGCGGACGATGGTGACGCGCGATCCGAAACTGACGGCTCCGATAGGGGCCGTGGCTAATGGCAAGAGTTCAAGAGACCGAAAAATCCACGCCCAAGCGCACTCCGGGCGAAAAAGCAGATTTTAAGCGCGAGCTGACAGAGGTTGTGCCGCATTTGCGCGCTTTTGCCCGCGGCCTTTGTGGCCGTCCTGATATGGCGGATGACCTCGTTCAGGAAACGCTTCTGAAAGCGTGGGCAGCCCAAGAGCGTTTTGAACCGGGGACCTCGATGCGAGCATGGACCTTTGTCATCCTGCGCAACGCCTACCTCACGGATATGCGACGCAATCGCTTTCGCGGCGAATATGATGAAGGCGTCGCAGAACGTATCCTTACTGCGCCCGCAGGCCAGGAGGAGCCGATCCACCTGTCTGATATGCACCGTGCGCTGTTGACCCTTCCACCCGAAAGGCGGGAAGCACTTCTCCTCGTTGGCGCAGGCGGGTTCTCCTACGAAGAAGCCGCAAATATTTGCGGCTGCGCGGTGGGCACGATCAAGAGTCGTGTGGGCCGCGCTCGGGCAACGCTAAATTCGATGCTGTCCGAAGGATCGATACCCCAACGCTCGATTGAGGATGAAACGGCGCACCGGGCAATTCTGGAAGAGCTTGACGAAGTGGCCGCGGGGCGCGGTGAGACCGGTAACGACTAACTGCGAGAAGACTCGTCGTTTGTCCGATCCACCAAGCTCGCAACGGCCACATTCATCGTCACATTGCCTAACGTTCGCATAATGTCGGGCAACATCTCAACAGCCACAAGCAGCGCGAGAGGTTCGATAGGAACACCCATGGCGAGCGCTATGGGACCGATGGAAACCACAAAGCTGATTGATCCGGGAAGGCTCACCGATCCAACGCTGATGATAACGGCAACGCCGATCCCGACAGCAACCAGTGCCAACGGCACCTCAATGCCGGCAAGCTGCGCGACATAAAGCGCGACGGCCAAGTTCATCGCAACGCTGGTCGCCCGAAAGATCGCCACTGCCAACGGCAAGACAAACTCGGCAGTGCTCGGCTTAAGATCCAGCGCCGATGCGCTTTCCAGCATGGCGGGCAGGCTGGCAAGCGAGCTCTGCGTTGATAGTGCAACGGCTTGAGCCGGAAGTAGCGCCCGGGCGAAATCGACAAGGCCAACTCCGCCCAGTCCCCACGCCATCGCATAAGCCAAGACCAGGATAAACGCGCCCATCGCCGATACCAGCACGATATAATGCGCAAGGGCAGCGAAAGCCCCACCCCCGCTTTTCAGTCCAACTCCAAAGGCCAGCGCGGCGACGCCCACCGGCGCGATCCACAAAACCCAGCCAATGATTTGTAGCATCGCGTTGGCAAGGGCGTGGAAGAAAGACAGCAGGACTTCGCCTTGCGCCTGCGGCAAGCGCGTGATCGCGACCGCCAGAAGCGCAAAAAAGACAGTCACAGGCAGCATCGCAGTCTCAGCGGCAGCAGCGATAATATTCGGCGCGACAAGCGATTTGAGAAATTCGAGTATGCCCGGGACTTCGCCGGTATCAGCCGGGACTTGAGCCAAAAATCCGCTCGCCGTCTCCGGGATGGGAAACATTTGAAATGCCAGAGGCATGATCAAGGCGGTAAACGCACCCCCTGCCACTGCCACACCCAGCACCAGCATTACGAACCGGCGTGCGGCTGCGCCTGCCCGCGCTGCCGCGACCATCTGCCCCAGACCAAGAACCAATAGACTGGCGACAAGCGGGATGATTGTCATCTGTAGAGCCTGCAGCCAAAGCGAACCCATTAAAGAGACCACTTGGACGCCCCCCTCCGGAAGCTGCATCCCGGACAGGAGTACCCCCAATGCAAGGCCGGCGACAAGAGCTGCGAAGGTTGCGAGAACGGGCAGGCGGATCGGCGTCAACTCGAACCGCCCCCCCGCCTGCGCAAGCGTAGAATTGTCCGGATCGTCAGCCAATTTGATATCCTTTTGCCCCACGCGCCCTTTCAATCAGGCGATAACCACGCCAGAGGTAACTGACAATCAAAGCCGACGCGGCAAGGAGTCTTATCTGTCAATGACTGACACAGTCACACGCAAATTCTTTGGTACGGATGGCATCAGGGGGCGCACCAATCAGGGCGTCATGACCGCTGCGACAGCGATGAAAGTCGGGCAGGCGGCCGGACGGCATTTCGTAAGAGGCGGGCATCGTCACCGCGTCGTGATCGGCAAAGACACCCGCCTGTCAGGCTACATGGTGGAAAGCGCGCTCGTCGCCGGATTTACGAGCGTGGGTGTGGATGTCATCATGACCGGCCCTCTGCCCACGCCCGCAATTGCCCTGCTCACCCGCGAGATGCGCGCCGATCTTGGCGTGATGATTTCCGCCAGCCACAATCTTTTTCCCGATAACGGCATAAAGCTGTTTGGCCCTGATGGCTTCAAGCTCTCGGACACGGCAGAGGCTGAAATCGAACGCCTGATCGAAACCGACATTCCGCTTGTCCCCGCAGAAGCCATAGGACGCGCGCGCCGGATAGAAGATGCACGCGGACGATATATCCACGCTGTGAAACAATCGGTGGCACAGCAGGTCCGCTTTGATGGTCTGAAGGTGGTTGTCGATTGCGCGCATGGCGCAGCCTATCAGGTTGCCCCATCGGCGATCTGGGAATTGGGCGCAGACGTGATCGCGTTGGGCGTCAATCCCAACGGTACGAATATCAACGACGGCGTAGGCTCGACCGCGATCGAAACCTTGCAGGCGCGCGTGGTCGAAGAAGGCGCGGATATTGGCATTGCGCTTGATGGGGATGCGGACCGGCTCATCGTTGTTGATGAAAAGGGTAAGAAGGTCGATGGCGATCAAATCATGGCGTTGATTGCCACACGGATGCACGAAAAGGGCGCTCTTCGCGGTGGCGGAATTGTCGCCACAATCATGTCGAATTTGGGCCTTGAGCGATATCTTGCCAGCATCGGGCTTACCCTTGAGCGAACTCAAGTGGGAGACCGCTATGTGCTCGAACGGATGAAAGAGGGTGACTTCAATGTCGGTGGGGAGCAATCGGGTCACATGATCCTTCTCGATCATGCCACTACGGGCGACGGCACTATTGCTGCCATGCGTGTGCTCACAAGCCTTGTGCGCTCAGGCAAACCGGCTAGCGAGATTTTACACCTCTTCGATCCAGTGCCGCAATTGCTCAAAAACGTGCGCTTTGACAGCGGCACGCCGCTTGATTCGGCAGGCGTGAAGGGTGCAATTGCAGAGGCAGAAGCCCAATTGCAGGGCCAAGGCCGCCTTGTGATCAGACCATCGGGAACCGAGCCTGTGATCCGGGTAATGGCAGAAGGCGATGATCCGGCACGCGTGGAAAGCGTTGTCGACAAGGTCTGCGAGGCGCTGCGGGCCGCTGCCTGATCGGGAGGGCGCGATTGCGGCGGCAGGAAGGGGCAGTCGATCACTTCCGATGTGGCCTGGTTATAGTTGCGCCTCGTTTCAGCACCAGTCGTGGGAGTAAGAGCGCGGCCGAGCGAGGCATCCCGGGCAATGATTTGGAGTGGCGTACCGAACCCTCTGCTTGCTTGGGACAGAGCATCCCCGCATCCGCTAGGGCTGTTCCTCTGGCTCTGGCGTCTCGTTTATTTCCCATCCGCCGCCAAGCGCACGGTAGGCTCCGACGGTCGCGGCGAGCACATCGCCTCTGGCTCTTGCGATTTCTGAACGCGCTGCGAGCAATTGGCGCTGCGTATCGAGCACTGTGAGTTGGCTGTCGAGCCCCTGTTCGAGACGCAATTTGGCAAAGCCAAAGCTGCGCTCTCGCTCTTCCAGAACAGTTTCAAGAACGCTCAGCCGCCGCTGCGCAAAAGCATAAGCTGTAAGCGCTCTGTCCGCATCTTCGAAGGCGCGCAATATAGCACCGCGATAAAGTGCCCTTGCCTCGTCTGCCCCGGCTCGCGCTTCTGCAATTTCGGCCCTCGCGCGCCCGCCCGAGAAAATCGGCCAATTGAGCGCCGCCCCAACCGAGAAATTCTCCGAGTCTTCCGAAAATAGCGTGTCGAGTGCGGTCGATGAAAGCCCAAGCAGACCCGAGAGGCTGAAACTCGGGTAAAGATCGGCAATTTCGCCGCCAATGTCCGCGGTTTCTGCTGCCAGCCTGCGTTCGGCGAGACGAATATCGGGCCTACGGCGCAACACGTCGCTCGGCATTCCGGCGGGGAACGCATCGCGCGGAACGGATATATTCGCTGATGCGATGAGCTTGTCACCAAGCTGGCCAGGGAACTGTCCAGTCAATGCTGCGATGGCGGCGTTGTTTGCTCTGATTTGCGCTTGCAGCGGAGAGAGCTGCGCCTGCGCAATGCGGGCATCGCCCTCGGCGCGGGACAAGTCGAATTGCGATGCTAATCCTTTGTCGAGCCGTAATTGAATGAGCCTGACGGTCTCTCGCGCGGTCGCAAGATTGGCTTCGACCGCGTCTGCCTGCTCCTGCGCGATGCGCAATTCAGCATAATTCTGAACAGTATCGGCGATGACGGTCAACAACAGCCCATTACGATCCTCGCGCGCTATATCGATGCGCGCCTCGGCGGCTTCGACCCGGCGGCCGATCCTGCCGAACAGGTCGAGCTCCCACGATGCCGAAGTGCCGACACTGTAGATCGTTTGCGGCGCACCGATGCCGCCGATGGGAGCGCCACCGCCGCCGCCCGCGCCGCCGCCAAGGCCGCTCAGGTCAATTGCGTTCGCGCTGGTTTGGGAGCGTGTAACGCTGCTGTTTGCCGAGACGTTCGGCCGGGCGCCACCGGCTGCCACTGCGCGCAGAGCTCTCGCCTGTTCTATCCGGGCCGCGGCAGCTTCAAGATCGGCGTTGTTCGCCATCGCCTTGTTCACCAACTGATCAAGCACAGGATCACCAAACACGCGCCACCAATCTGGATCGGGCGAGCTTTGTGAAATCTCGGCTGCGTCAGGCAGCGTGGTTATGGCAGGGGGCAGGTTTTGTTCCGGCCGGACGTAATCCGGACCAACCGCGCAGCCGGTCAGGACAAATGCCGCTGTGCTGAGCGCAATGGCCATGATGCGTGCATTGCTGGTCATGCCTTAGACCTTTTGACGATCGGCAATTTGCGGGTGAGGCGCGTCCACCATGATTCTTTCGTTTGTTCTCCAGTGTCTTCGTCGGGGTCGACTTTCTTGATGCCAAAGAAGAGACAGTAAAAAACCGGGGTAAGGCCCAGCGAGACTACGAACGTGCCAATCAGGAGGCCAAACGCGACCGAGCTCGCAAAGCCGTAGAACAGGACATCCTGCGCGATGATGAGCGGGAGCAGGCCTGCAATGGTCGTGAGTGTCGTCATCACCACCGGGCGAAAGCGCCTACGACACGCCGATACCACTGCTTCGAATTCGCGCTCGCGACTGGCTGACGTTTGAGCTGCCCCCTTGGGTCGCGCCACATCCTCGGCAATTACTTCATTGCGTTCGATATCGATCCGGTCGACCAACACAATCGAGTTGTTGATGATCACACCGAACAGAGCGAACAGGCTCAGGATCGCCATAAAGCCGAACGGCGCTTGCATAATTAACAGGCCCAGAAAAGCTCCGAAAGTTGCGAACGGCAAGCTCAGGAAGATCACCAAGGGGCGTCGGAAATCACCAAACTGCGCGATCAGCAGAAAGAAGGTGATGCCAATCACAATCGGCAGGGTCGCAACGAGGGCTGAATTGTTCTTGCCTGATTCTTCGAGAATACCCGCAATCTTGACATTATGACCCGGAGCAAGGCCCTCATTCATCGCGTCCAGCTTTGGTTGGAGCATTGGCGCTAAATCCTCGGGGCTTATGCTCAGATGGCGCCCTTCAACCGTAACGGTGCGCTGCATATCTTCGCGCTGGATGAACCCCCATTCCCCGCTCAGTTCCAGCTCGGCGACTTGTCCCAATGGAACGCTGGTGCCATCCGCTGCATAAACAGCGGACGAGCGAAGCCGGTCGATGCTCGTGCGTTCATCGTCTTTCGCGCGCATAACGATCGGGAAACTCTCATCGGCTTCGCGGAAGGTCGAAATCGGCTGGCCATCGAGCTGGCGTTGCAGCGAGGTTGCGATGTCCGCCGAGGTTACGCCGGCTGCCCGTGCCGCCTGCTGGTCAACCCTCAGATCAATCTCGACCGTGCGCGAGCGCCAATTTGACCAGATATCAATCATATCGGGTTCCTGCGCGAGCAAATCCATGACATCGCCAGCGAGCGCATTGATGTAATCGGCATCGGGCCCGGTGACCTGCAGCTTAATAACCTTAGGGTCTTCTGGCCCCAGAAACATGCGGGTTACGCGCGCGTTCACATCGGGCACCTGCTCTGCAAAAACTTCCCGCAGGCGCGGCACGATTGCCTGCGCGCCCGCAAGATCTTTCGTGTTGACGACGATAAAACCCTTATTGGGAGCGGGATTGACGGGAGAGAGTGAAAGCACAAAACGGGGGCCGCCAAAGCCGACATAGGCAGCAAAGCCTTCGACCTCGGGAAAGCGATCCTTATCGTCGATCAAATCTACGATATGGCGGACGCCCTCATCAGTCTGGCTGCTGGTCGAGCCCGACGGCAGCTCGATATAGACCAGCACCTGCGGATTGTTGTTGCTTGGGAAAAACTCCTTCGGAATCGCGGATTGCAGCAGCCCCGCTGCAACGAACAGTCCAACCATTCCGCCAAGATACAGCCAGCGATTGGCAAGCGCCTTGCGAAGGATCGCAGCATAAAGGTCGGTCAGCCGGTCAAAGCCTTTTGCAATGCGTCCCTTGTCCTCGTCGTTGGCGTCCGGATTGTCGGGATCGGGGACCTTGAGAAAACGGTAGCACAAGGCTGTCGTCACAGTCATGGCGAAGACATAGGAGACCGCAAGCGCGATCATTACAACCAGAGTGATGGAGCGCGTGTATTCCGTGCTGTCGCTCTGCCCAATCAGCAAAGGTAGGAACACCGAAATCGTGGTCAGCGATGATACCAGCAGCGGAAAGGCAAGCTCTCGGCTTGTATGCGCAATGGCCTTGTCCCGGTCGCCCAGTTCCTGAACCCGGCGTTTGAAATCTTCGGCAATAACGATGCCGTTATCGACCAGAAGGCCTAACGAAATAATGATCGTTGCAAGGCTCATGCGTTGCAGCGAGATCTCGAAGACTCCCATCACCGCAAAGGTCGAAAGGATCACCGCTGGAATGATCGCACCAACTATCAGTCCGGTTCGCACGCCCAGAAAAAGGATGACAATGCCCAGCACCACAGCGAGCGTCTGGAGCATATTGAAGCTCACTCCGTAGACGGCAGCTTCCACCTTGGTCGCCTCATAGGTAACAATATCGAGCGATAATCCCACGGGCAGAATGGTCGACAGGCGTTCGACTTCCGCGCGTGCCACTTCCGAATAGTTGAGAACGCTCAGCCCCTCTTCCATCACCACTGCCAGGATTATGGTCTCGTCATTATTGAAGTAGGCAAGGCGTTGCGGAGGGTCCTCGTATCCGCGGCTGACGGTTGCGATATCAGCAAGCCGGATGAGATTTCCATCGGGTGAACGGATCAGTGCACCGCGTATATCTTCGATATTCTCGAAGTCTCCGCCGGGGCGCACCGAAATCGAGCCATCGGCAAAATTAATGTTCCCGCCTGGACGAATGATGTTTTCTGAATCGATCGCAGCGGCAATCGCGCCCGGTGAGATTCCGGCTTGCGACAAGACAGCGTTTTCGAACTCGATAAATATCCGTTCAGGGCGGATACCGAGCAGATCGACTTTCTTCGTACCTGCAACAAGGATCAGCCTGTCACGCACATATTCGGCGTATTCGGCCAGTTCGGCATTGCTGAACTCCGGGCCATGAAGCGCAAGGGTCATGGTAGCGATATCGCCGAAATCATCGTTGACTACAGGCGTGTTGGTCCCTGCTGGGAGTGCGGGCACCGTTTCAGCGACGGTCTCAGCCAGATTTTCGAAAGCGATTTCAAGGTTGGGCGTGTCGAAATCGAACCGCGGTTTCACAATCGAAACACCGTTCATCGACGTGCTCTCGATGTCCCGCATATGGGGGAGCGCGATGATCCTTTCTTCCAGCGGCTTGGTGATGAGCAATTCCACCTGATCGGCGGGCAGGCCGGGATATGTGGTCGTCACCACCGCTTGGCGAATTATCAATTTGGGATCTTCGCGGGCGGGCAAAGTGAGATAGCTGTAGACCCCGAACAGCATCAGAATGCTGACCAGAAACAACAATAGCGGTTGAGCCCGCAGCGCAGCGACCGAAATATTCACGGATTGAATCGCCGCGGCCCGGAAGAAGTCGGACTTACCGTTTCGCCCGGTCGCAGCAGCCGCGCGCCCTTGATCACAACGATTTCACCGGGCTTCAGTCCATCGGTGATGATGGCGCCGCCGTCGCTGACTTTACCCAGAGTTACAGACCGTTCGGAGACCTGGTTTGTTTCGGGGTCGACAACCAACACGCCGCCCTGACGATTTTCTCCCATCCTGATAGCGGAAAGTGGCAGCCTGACACCGTCCACACCTTCTGATCGCAGGATAACTTCGCCACGGCTGCCCGGCGCAAGACCGCTTCGACCGGCATTTGGCACGCTAAGAACAAGCTCGAATAGACCGTTGCTGCCAGCCGCAGCGTTGATCTGTTGCACGATTGCGGGGAGCTGCGGGCCGTTCTCGGGCATAAAACTAACGCGCTGCCCGATTGAAAATTCTCCGCGCTGGCGGGCAGGAGCGGTGATCACCGCTTCGAGCCCTGCGGCAAGGCCGCTCACCTCAAGCACGGGTTGGCCTATGCCGACAACTTCGGCGGGTTCAACCAAGCGATCAGTCACTACACCTGAATAGGGAGCGATAAGCCTTGTATCACGCAAGGCATCCTCTGCCTGGCCGCGCTGTGCCTTCAAGGCGTTTACGCGCTGCGCTGTTTCGTCGCGAACGCGCCGGGCATTATCAACTTCGGTTTGGGAGACAGCCCCGGTGCCATCAAGAGCGGATTTGCGTTCAAAATCGAGCTCGGCTTCGCGGGCCAATGCCTGCGCTTGAGCGAGATTTGCCGATGCCCCCTCAACGCCAAGTTGCTGTTGATCGGCTTGCAAGGTGGCCAGCAATTCGCCGCGACGAAACCGGTCGCCTATCTCGACATTTACACGTGCAACCACCCCCCCCAATTCAAATCCCAAGCGGCCCCTGTCGTCCGCGCGCAAAACTGCAGGAAACCGATCGCTGGAGACAAGCGTTGATGTTGTGACTTCGGTAGTTTCAACCACGCGTGGGGACGGCTTGTTGACCGCATCCCCGCCGCAAGCGGCCAGTACAGACATTGCCAGCAAAGCAATAAATGGGCGCGTAGGGCGAGGCATGAAGTGCTCTTCTCCTGGCGGTTGAAATTGAGTACTGATCAGTACTCTTAAATTGCAATTGACGTCTTTCGCTGGCAATTGCAAGAGCAGAACGCGCATTGAGCGGATTTTCTGGCAGCGCATCACGGCAGAATATGGCATCAGACGACGCAAAATCGGCGGGGTCGCCCACGCGATCACATGCCTCGCAAGATGCAGAGACTCGGCTTTTGAGTATCGCCCGAATGCTGATGTTTGTGCATGGTTACGAGAACGTCACCACAGACATGTTGGCGCGCGAAGCCAATGTGAGCAAAGCTACAATTTACCGCAATTTCGCAAGCAAAACGGATTTGATGGCGCGCGTGGTCAACGCCGAATCCGAGAAGATTTTTCACGGTATTCCCGATCGCGTGGACAGCAATTCGGCTTTTCGGGACGCGCTCCAAAACTATGGAGAGCGGTTTCTCGATCTGGTTCTCAGCCCTGAAAAAATCGTGTTCGAACGTACTTTGCTCAGCAAGGCGGACGAACTGCCCCAAGGTGCAAGCCTGTTTTTTGCGAACGCACATGTCGCAACGCGGGATCGACTTGCGAGGTTCATATCAAAAGCTCAGGAAAACGGTCAGGCGCGCAGCGATTTGCCCGCGTCCAGGCTAGCGGAGCACCTGCTGATGATGTGGAGAGGGATGGACCATTGCGCCCTTCAACTTGGCCTGCCGATCAACCATCAGACTGATCGTCCCTCCCATGTGGGCGAGTGCATCGATCTGGTTTTTCCCGCAGAGCGAGCGAGCGCATAATTTTCTATCCGCTTCGCGAACGCAAGTTCTCGGCCAAAAACTATGTCGTCAGCAATTGGCGGAATTTGTTTTGCCCGACAGTATCAGCAGGCCGAGAGAATTTGCCAATACGCGCGGTATGATCGTGATGGCCACAAGAATAGATACAGTTCGCCATCCACTCCAGCGCTCTAGGTTTCGATAAATAGTCGAAGGACGCCCCCCAATCCGCGCGCTGCTTTGCATATGTTGCCAGCGTTGCGCGTTATGGCTTGTTCGATCGCCATTCGCTCAATCTGGTCAAGGGTGAGGCCCTCAAAATCAGACAGGGTGGGCGCAGTGGGCGAGGCTGCGCTTTGTGATAAAGCCGCAGTCGGGCCGGCGCTTGGCATGGGCTCCAGTGCGTCTTGGCGGCGGGGCCCACCAGAGGATGCAACACCGCTCAGCTCAATCTGTTTTCCTGAGCCGGTTATAATTGCCCGGCGAAGCGCGTTCTGAAGCTCGCGCACATTACCAGGCCAGTCATGGTTCAGAAGGAACGCCTCACTCGCTTTTGAAAAGGCGGTCACTGCTCGCCCCTCTTCGGTTGCAATCTGTTGCGCCAAGACTTGGGCGATGAGCGTGATATCGTCGCCGCGTTTGCGAAGAGGAGATAACGTGTTTGGAATCACGTTGAGACGATAATAAAGATCCTCGCGAAACCGGCCCTCGGCCACTTCGCGTTCGGGGTCGCGGTTGGTCGCGCACACAATCCGCACGTTGACAGGCTCCGCAGCCGATGAACCGACCCGCTGGATGATACCGGTTTGCAGGAAGCGCAGCAGCTTGACCTGCAATTTGGGACCCATCTCGCAGATCTCATCAAGAAACAACGTCCCCCCGTCGGCGGCCTTGGCCGCGCCGATGCGATGTTCAATCGCTCCCGTAAAAGCGCCTTTCACATGGCCGAAGATTTCCGACTCCAAGAGATTGTCCGGAATAGCGCCGCAGTTTATGGCAACAAGGGGTCCGTTGCAGCGTTTACTGGCAGCGTGAATGGCTTCAGCGGTGACTTCCTTACCGGTGCCGCTTTCGCCGGTAACAAAAACCGTCGCTTTGGAATCCACGACGCTTTTGATGGTGCGAAAAACCGCCTTCATCGAAGCGGACTTGCCAATGAAGCCATGGAAATTGTCGCGATCAAATTTGGTGGATTGCGGTTCCCCACCGCTAATTGCCTGCCCCTCGATACTTTGTTGAGCGGCGTTTGCCACTGTCGTCAAAGGGCGTGATCCCGCGACTGGTTTGACTAAAAAGTCATAAGCTCCAAGCCGCATCGCGGTGATCGCCCGATTAAGTGAGCCATCCGCGGTGACGACGATCACACTTGGTGCGCCATTCATGCCAGCGCCTTAGTTGCCAGTCCAAGCGTCGAAGATGGTCAAACCGTCACCATCGCCATAGCGTCCCGGCAGGCTCGCTGCCTCCACCGCCGTTGCCGTGAGCTTACCCATACCTTACCGTGACCTTCCCGTTTCCCCTCACTCTTTCCCACACCAGAGTGCGGCTGGCAGGGAACGGCAAGGTCCAGCCGGGAACGTGGAACCCTTCTATTTTCGCCTATTTTAGAAACGTTGGGGTGTGCTTGGGGTGGCCGGGGAACGGGTGGGTGGCGGAGCAGGAGGGATTCGAACCCTCGATACGGGGTTACCGTATACACACTTTCCAGGCGTGCGCCTTCGACCACTCGGCCACTGCTCCGCACTTTTCTGTCATTCGCCACTTTTACAGCGATACAGCCCATGCATCTCGCCTCATCGCAAACCGGAAGCGCGAAACATTGAGCAGGCCCGATAGACGTCGCTTTCCCCTTTCGCAACCCGCTAAGCGGTGGCACACAGGTGGTATGACAAAACTCATGATCGCTTCCGCTCTCCCTGCCCTTGCCGCTTTGGCCTTTAGCCCGCCCACCGCAGCGCAGCAGGAGAGCGAGCCTGTAGCCGCGTCAGCTAGTCCCTCGGAGATCGTCAACGCTGCCGGACAGGAGGATTGGAAGCCAATCGCACCTGATGCCCTGCTTGTGATGACGCTTGCGGGCAGTGCCAATGGTGCCGGGCGTGAGGTCATTATACAGCTTTTGCCTGCGCCGCTTTCTGAAGGGTGGACTGGCAATATCCGCGCTCTCGCCAAAGCGGGGTGGTACGATGGCACAAGCATCAATCGGGTCCAGGACAACTATGTGGTCCAGTGGGGTGATCCCAATTACGACAATCCCGAGAGCAGCGGGAAAGCCAAATCGCTGCCTGATGGTCTGAAAGCGATGACCGAGGGACAGTATCTGACCGTTCAAAACGGCTGGGAGGGAATTGCCGAGCTTGGCGAGCTGATGCAGCGCGGCGCGATCCTCAATAACAAGACTTCGAGCGATGCATCGGCTGATACGACGGGGTTTGAGCGACCCTATGACCTGTATGCGGAATATGCGGGATTTGTGGACGGCTGGCCTGTGGCCTTCGGCAGCGCCTTTACCGCGTTTCCGGGCGATCTTGTAATTCCTGAAGATGTCGCGCAGCGCATGATTCAAGGGATGCGCGGCGATGCTGCCGCGCCGCTGTTTGGTGCGCTGAGCGAGGATGAGGGGCAAGAGGCTCGCCGGATCGCGTCAAAATCGCTCACTGCGCTTTGGCCGGTCCACTGCTATGGCATGGTGGGAGTGGGACGTAACCTCTCGCCAGATACGGGAACGGGCGCAGAACTCTACACCGTGATCGGCCACGCACCCCGGCATCTGGATCGTAACATTGCACTGGTTGGCCGGGTCATTTCCGGGATGCAGCACCTGTCATCCCTTCCCCGCGGCAACGGCGCTCTTGGCTTCTATACCAGCGAGGAGGCACGCAAGCGCACACCGATCGTCTCGATCCGCCTCGCCAGCGACCTGCCTGAAGACGATCGCCCGCAATTCGAATACCTCTCGACTGCCAGCGGAGCCTTTGCCCGCTACGTCCACGCCAGAGCAAATCGCAGCGATCCGTTCTTCATCGCTCCGGCAAACGGCGCGGATCTGTGCAATGTGCCTGTCCCAGTGCGGCCTTTCGAATACAATGATGACAAATAGGGATGAGTGAAACCCTGCATGCATACCTGCCGCTCTTGCGCTGGCAGGGGGAGCGCGGAACCTATCACCTTGTTACCTTTATTGGCGAAATCGCAGACTCTCTCACTAAGCATGCAATGCTTCACAAGCTGGAATTTGGCCGGAAACGCGGCTTTGGGTCAGTGAAACTGACAGCCCGCATCGGTGACACGCAATGGCGCACCAGCGTATTTCCGCAAAAACAATCGAGCGAATGGATGCTGCTCATATCGCGCAAAGTCATGCGGGCCGAAGGGCTTGATCCCGGCCAGCCGGTCGACGTCACCCTTCTGCTGTAAGGTCAGCGCGCGGTTCGCCGCCGGTCCAGCTGATCAGCCCCCTGCGCGGCCAATTCAAGCGATGCGCGTTGAATGTCCGAGATAAAGCGTTCCGCTTTTTGCTGAAGAGCTTCAGCATGGTGCCCAAGGTTTTCCGCACCATCCTGGACATCGCCCGCAGCTCTACCTGTTTCCTGGCTGGCCTTGCTGAGAGTGGATAGGCGATTGCTGACTTCCTGAGCTCCCTCAGCGACAGTATCGATATTGCGCGAGAGTTCCTCGCCTGAAAGCGATTGTTGATCAACCGCGCTGGCGATCACAATTGCAGCTTCTTCGAGCTTGGCAATCTGTTCGACAATCAGCGACAAATCCCCCGCGCTTGCCTGCGTAGAACTTTGCATGGCGGCGATTTTTTCCGAAACGCTGCTTGTTGCCTGACTGGTCTGGTTTGCAAGGTCTTTGACCTCGCTTGCCACCACGGCAAATCCGCGTCCCGCCTCGCCGCCCCGCGCTGCTTCGATCGAAGCGTTGAGTGCCAGCAAATTGGTGCGCTGGGCGATCGTTTGGATAAGTCCCGCGATTTCGCCGATTTCCTCAGCTGCGGCATTAAGATCGCTCATCTTGGTATTTGCCGATCCGACCAAGTCGTTCGCCTCTCGGGCAAGGGTAGCGGACGCTGTAGCCTGACGGCTGATCTCGGTGATTGAGAGGGCGAACTCATCAGTTGCGGCAGCAGCGGCGGTGACATTGCGAGACGCTGTCTCCATTGCACTGGCCGCTTCGCCTGATTGTTCCACCGAATTGTGCGCAAGCGCCGCCATATCTCGCGATGTGGTGCGCAAACCCTTGGCAGAAGTCTGCACCAGTGCGATCACCTCGCCGACGCTAACTCTGAAGCCCTGGGCAAGTTCGCTTAGCATCGCGCTTTGCTGGGCGCGCATGGCCTGCGCTTCGCTGTTGATTTCCTGCTGTTTGACCAGTTGCTTTTCGGCGTCGCGCGCGCGTTGTGCAGTCAGATCACGAAGGGCCAGCGTTGCGCTGCGGAATACACCAAGCGCGCGTGCCATGGCTCCGATCTCGTCTTTCCGCTCAGATCCGGGAATGGCGACATCGGTATCGCCCGCAGCAACGCTGTTCATTGCCTCGGTGATGCTACGAAGGGCGCCTGCGATATTTCTTATGATCCCGCGCGCAGCGACAAGTGAGAGACACACTCCAGTCACGGTCAAGATCATGAAAGTTATCAGGAAACGGCTAATTCCAGCGAACATCGTGTCGGCAGACGAAGCTGCTCTTTCGTGAATACCCACAGCAAATGTGCTCACCTCAGTGTAGAGCTGCTTTGAGCGTTGAAACAAATCGGCCACGCTGGCTTCGTCCAGACGGCCCGCGCCAAGGCCGGCCTGGATTGCGGAGACTTCATCACGAAACGCGAATACCCGTGGGCCAAGGTCTTCAGGCATACGATCGCCTGCGAATTCGATCGGATCGCTTAAAGCTGCATAGGCTTTATCAAGCGCACGCCTTGCTTGTTTGTAGCCAGCGTCACCCTCACCTTCTTGAGCCATCTCCAGACCGTCAACCGCATCGACAAGAGCAATTGCGGCATTGTTGGTGCGCACCTCCACGGAAGCAAGGACCGCTTGCCTATGCCCCATATCGGCAAGGTGAAACGTACCCGCCAGCATGACAAGCGCGATAACCGCTAGAACAACGGTGTTACCGAACACAGCAAGATTGAGCTTCGCTGTAACTGAAAGACGCGCGAACCATGAAGTCCGTTCAGGCGCGTCACGTTCCGGCCCCTGCAGAACGGACGTTCCATCAAATTGATGATCAAGCGAAGTCAAAGGCGGTGCCCCTAGCAAAAGCAGGAGACGCCTCGCAGGCACCCCCTCATGCTTTAGGTGTTAGCACGGTCCCGTTTAACGCTTGGTAAACCTTAATCCGAGCGCGCGAAGGTGCTTCAGATACGCTCCGCCTGAGCCACGGCATCGCTGGCGCGCAATGCGCTCAAGATGCGGCTGAAGTGAGCCAGATCCTGCACGTCGGCGAGGATTTCATACGTGGTGAAGGGGTGTTCCAACTGGGTCTGGTCCAGGCTGATCACGTTCGCTTTGTTCTTGGCAAAGATGCCCGCCATTTCTGCCAGGGTCCCCATCCGATCATAGAGCGTCACGCGCAGCATGCCGGTTGCCCCATGGCTGGCTTTGCCCCAGGAAAGATCAAGCCAGTCATTATCCACGCCGCTGGCGAGTTCCAGACAGGTGATGGCATGGACCAAGACCGGCTCTCCCTTTCGCCTGAGGCCGACGATCCTGTCACCGGGCACTGGGTGGCAGCAGGTTGCAAGTTCGAACGCGACGCCTGGCGTCAAACCTTTGATCGAGATCGCATGATCGCGCCGTGCCCAATCGTCATCGTCTTCAAAGCCGGCGGTGCAACCGGGCACCAATGCCTCCATCACTTCGCGGTCGGTGATCTTGGCAGAGCCGATTGCGAACATCAGGTCCTCCGGTCCTTCCATGCCCAGCCGCGCGATAGCCTCACGGATTGCCTTCTTGCCTACCTTGGCGGGCACTCTATCGGCCATTGCATCGAACAGCTTCGATCCGATGGTTGCAACTTCCGCGCGTTCCTTAAGCCGCACCGCACGGCGGATGGCGGCACGCGCCTTGCCAGTCACGACAAAGCTCAACCACGATAGCTGCGGCTCTGCGTAAGGGCCTTTGATGATCTCGACCACATCGCCATTGTCGAGCGGCGTGCGCAAGGGCATATGCCGCCCGTTGATCTTTGCACCCACGCACGAAAGGCCAAGATCGGTGTGGACGGTGAAGGCGAAATCGACAGGGGTTGCGCCCTTGGGCAATTGAAACAGCGCCCCCTTGGGCGTGAAGGCGAAGATGCGATCCTGGTAGATTGCCAGCCGCGTGTGTTCGAGCAATTCCTCGGCATCGTGGCTGCTATCAACAATCTCGATCAGATCGCGCAGCCAGCCAACGGCTCCATCGGGCCGATCGCCCTGCTTGTAGGCCCAATGCGCTGCAAAGCCGAATTCGTTGCGCTGGTGCATTTCGCGGGTGCGGATCTGCACTTCCACCCGCATCGAATTTTCCCACATCAGCGATGTGTGGATCGAGCGATACCCATTCGTCTTGGGCGTCGAGATGTAGTCCTTGAACTTGCCCGGCAAAAACTGCCAGGTCATATGCAGGACGCCCAGGGCCCGATAGCAATCCGCCTCATTTTCGGTAATCACGCGGAAAGCCATGATGTCCGTCACCTGCTCAAAGCTGACATGGCGCTCCTGCATCTTGATCCAGATCGAGTAGGGGTGCTTTTCGCGGCCAGCCACTTCTACCTGTAGCCCCGCCTCGGCCAGCGCCTGCTTGATCGTGAAGGCGATCGCGTCAACCTCGCCGCCATCTTGCCCGCGCAGTTTTTCAAGCCTGTCGGTGATCGTCGCATAAGCTTCCGGCTCGAGCTCACGGAAGGCAAGCGCCTGCATTTCGCGCATATATTCATACATGCCCACGCGCTCAGCAAGGGGTGCGTAGATATCCATGGTTTCGCGCGCGATGCGCTGGCGCTTTTCCGGCTTCTTGATGAAGTGAAGTGTGCGCATATTGTGCAAGCGGTCTGCCAGCTTCACAAGCAGCACGCGGATATCCTCGGACATCGCCAGCAGAAACTTGCGCAGATTTTCTGCCGCCCGCTCGTTCTCGGGCATCTGCTCGATCTTGGAAAGCTTGGTCACCCCGTCCACCAGACGCGCGACTTCGGCACCGAAATGCGCCTCGATATCATCAATCGTAGCCAGCGTATCCTCAACCGTGTCGTGCAGCAGCGCGGTGATGATCGTTTCCTGATCAAGCTGGAGATCGGTCATCAGCCCCGCAACTTCGACAGGATGAGAAAAATAGGGATCACCGCTCGCACGCTTCTGGCTGCCGTGCTTTTGAACGGTGTAGACATAGGCGCGGTTGAGCATCGCCTCGTCCGCATCGGGCGCGTAGTCCTTGACCTTCTCGACGAGTTCGTACTGGCGCAGCATTGACATGAATATGATGCGGACAGTGAGGCCAAGCAAGCGCTAAGACAGTTGGAAGCTATCCGATGATCGGATCGCGCCCGTCGGTCTTTGCCGGTGTCCCCCGTCCCGCTGCGCCCATGGCCAGCCACGTCGCCGCGGTTATCGTGCCGACGCGGCCCAAAAACATCAACGCGACAATGACGAGTTCGGCATCGACCGGCAATTGCCCGGTAATCCCCTGGCTAAGGCCCACCGTTGCAAATGCAGAGATGCATTCGAACAAGATCAAGTCGAGCGAATGCGGCGTGCGCACCGCGAGATAAAAGGCTGCGAGGAAGATTACACTGAGCCCCAGCATGATCACCGTCACCGCCTGGCTGGCGAGTTGATAGCTGAGCCTGTGGCCCTCCAATTCAGGCCCACCTTGCCCGCGCACCTGATAGATGAGAATCACGAAAAGCACCGCAACCGTGGTAATCTTGATGCCGCCCGCCGTGCCCGCGCTGCCACCGCCGATGAACATGAGCGCGTAGTGAAACAGCGCCGTCTCGTCCCGAAACGCGCTGACATCGAGGCTGTTGAATCCAGCGGTGCGCGGCATTGCAGAATGGAAAAAGGCGTTGAGCGTGCGCTCACCCCAACCCATCGGCCCCAACGTTTCGGCGTTGCCGCTCTCCGCAATCAGAATGACGAGGAAACCCGCAATCAGCAGGGCAACGGTGCCGCCGACAGTAATGTTGGTGTGAAGGGTCCAGTTTCCGGGGCGTCGCCCGCATCTGAGGAGATCCTGCAAAACCGGAAAACCGAGCGAACCTATGATGACCGCCGCCGCCAAGGGCAGCAGGATGGCGCCATCCCACTGGAAGCCCATTACGCTGTCAGAAAAGGTTGAAAAACCGGCATTGTTGAACGCGCTCACGGCATGAAACAAGCCATGCCAGATGGCGCTGCCCCACTCCAATGCGTGCGAGGTGTGAAACCGGTATGCGAGGATCGCGGCGGTAATCGCTTCCACGATCACGGTGATGATAAGGATCAATTTGATCGCAAATGTCGCGTCCGAAAGGTTGAGCTGCTCGCGCTCGACCTCGCGTTCCAGAGTGCGCCGAAGCACAAAGCCCCGGCCAACAGTCAGTGCAAAAAAACTCGCCGCTGTCTTGGTCCCCAGCCCCCCGATCTGGATCAGCACCAAGATGGCGATCTGGCCGAAGTGGCTCCAATAAACAGGCGTATCCTCGACGATCAGCCCGGTCACAGCGACGGCCGACACTGAGGTGAACAATGCGGTTACAAGGGGGGCAGAGCCACCTTCCGCGCGCGCCATAGGCAGCCACAAAACCAGCGTGCCGATGGAAATCGCGATGATGTAAAGCACTGGAACAATGCGGATGGGATGGCGGAGGGACCAGAACATGCCGGATTAATGCGCCGCCCCCTGAAACGGTCCTGTTACCAAAGTCTGATTTTCAGTCCCTTAGCGCTAACTCCACGTCGCGCGCGGCGGCAGGCTCATCAGGATGGCATCGATATTGCCGCCTGTTTTCAGGCCAAAGATCGTTCCGCGATCATAGACAAGATTGAACTCGGCATACCGCCCACGATATTCCAGCTGGACTGCCTCATCTTCAGGCGTGAACGCAGCGTTCATCCGCTTTCTCACCAGTTTGGGAAAAACATCGAGAAACGCGCGCCCCACATCCTGTGTAAAAGCGAAATTGCGTTCCCATGCGGCATCATCCTCACATTCGAGGTGGTCATAGAAAATCCCGCCAACACCGCGATGCACCTGCCGGTGAGGGAGATAGAAATAATCATCCGCCCATTTCTTGTAGCGTTCATAATAGGACGGGTCATGCGCCGAACAGGCCGCCTCCAAGGCAGCGTGAAACGCCTCGGTATCCTCCTCGTAGGGGATGGGCGGGTTGAGATCTGCACCGCCGCCAAACCACGCTTTGCCGGTAACCAGAAAACGGGTGTTCATGTGCACCGCCGGTACGTGCGGATTGGCCATATGAGCGACCAAGCTGATCCCTGTTGCAGTAAAGCCCGGATTTTCTTCGTCCGCGCCATTGATCTGCCCGGCAAATTCCTTTGGAAAGCTGCCCATCACGGTTGAGCAATTGACCCCGACCTTCTCGAACACCCGGCCCTTCATCAGGCCCTGAACACCGCCGCCGGGACTATCGTTGCCTTCCTCTTCGCGGTTCCACGGAGTGTACTGAAAGCGCGCATCCGATCCCGCTTCCTGTTCGATCGCCTCGAACTGCGCACAAATCTGGTCGCGCAGACTTTCAAACCACTGCTTTGCGCGCGCGGTGTGCTCTTGCCATTGGCTCATGATGTATGATCCCCGTGCCGATATAAAGCGCCGCCAAGCCAAGTGACCGCGCCGAATTTGATCCCTGATATGTCCAAAGTGTCCATCCGCGTTGACAAGTCACAAGTCAATGCCCGTTCCACAATGAAAATTTGCGGCAAACTTGCTCTTGCCAATCGGCGCCCGGCACGGCAATTGATCGCCATGGTTCCCGTTTCGTTCCCCAAGCAATATGGCGCAGCGTTCGAGTTTGCTGGCGAGGAGTTCCATCTTCTTCCCGGCAATGCGCTGTATTGGCCGCGCGAAGCTGCGCTTCTGGTCGCGGACCTGCACCTTGAGAAAGCCAGCTGGTTCGCGCGCACCGGCCAGATGCTCCCGCCCTACGACAGTCGTGAGACGCTGGAGCGCATTGCCGATGCCGTGAAGCTTACTGGCGCGCGCCGGGTCATCACCTTGGGTGACAATTTTCACGATGATGAGGGCGCCATCAGGCTCGATCCCTATGCATCGGGAATGCTTGAGGGGCTGATTCGCTCGCTCGACTGGGTGTGGATCACTGGCAACCATGACGAGGAAATGGCGCGCGGTTTTGGCGCGCAGGTTGTAAGCGAAATGGAGCTGGGCGGAATTATCCTGCGCCACGAAGCCCGCGCCGGAGAGACGCAGCCAGAGCTTTCGGGCCATTATCACCCCAAGATGCGCGTGCGGGTGCGCAACCGGCACATCGCCCGGCCCTGCGCGGTTGTCAGCCGATTGGCGGGCGGGCCTCAACGCATGATCGCACCCGCTTTTGGGGCATATACGGGGGGCATGGACGCAGGCGCGCCGGAAATCCTCGCAGCGCTCAGTCCTGCCACTGCGATTGACGCTGTGCTGGCTGCAAAAGGGCGGGTGGTTACATTCCCGCTCTACCGCCAGGCTGCCTGAACGCCCAGGCGATTGCGCTACCGCTCAAACCACCTAGCCTTATCGGCGCTTTGCCCCTACATTGGCGCGATGAAGAATCAGGCTACAACAGGAGAACACACATAGCTCGTCCACCCCGGCGCTCGATGGCCCCGCCCGTTAAAAGCGGCCCTCGCTACGATCAGTTTATTCAAGTCCCCAAGGTCCGCGTTATCGATGACGAAGGCGAGAACCTTGGCGTGATGTACACGCGTGAAGCGGTAGAGCAGGCCCAGGACAAGGGCCTCAATCTTGTTGAAGTGTCCCCCAATGCGGACCCGCCCGTGTGCAAGTTTCTTGATGTCGGCAAGTACCGCTACGAAGCCCAGAAAAAGGCCAATGCGGCGCGCAAGACGCAGAAGACGCAGGATATCAAGGAAGTGAAAATGCGTCCAAACATCGACACGCACGATTATGACGTGAAGATGAAGAACGTGAACAAGTTTATCGATAACGGCGATAAGGTGAAGGTCACGCTGCGTTTTCGCGGGCGTGAGATGGCGCACCAGCATCTGGGAATGGATCTGCTCAAGCGGGTGCAGGAGGATGTCGAGGAAATCGCCAAGGTGGAAGCCTTCCCTCGGCTGGAAGGACGCCAGATGCTGATGGTGCTTGCACCAAAGTAAGCCACTTGGCCAAAACCAGCGCCGTGAGCACGGCGGCCAGATCAATCAAAAGGCGGGCCCTCTTCGCAGCGTCCTCCTTTTGCTTTTGGATGATCTAGAAGCACTCAGCTAGATCGCCCGGCCCGGACGCGGCTGACCGCAATTTGCAATTGGTCGATGCTGATCAGCGCTTTGCCATTTTCGATCAAGTGCGTGCGGAAACCGATCATCTACCCCACGCGTTCGTTTTATTGTATTATATACATTCTCATGACGAGAGCACTCTTACAATCAGACTTGATATCCCCGCCGCGCCCCGCCCCGTTTGCAACAGGGTGTTCTGCAATGGCTGCATCAAGGCAGAAGGAACACGCAATGAAGTCCCCGCGTAATTTGTCTCGCACTGCGGGCTTGGTTGCAACATGCGCAGCCCTAGCCACGGCTTTGGCCTTCGCATCGCCCACCGCCGCTCAAAGCGCACAACCCTCCTTCGAAACCTTCACACCGGGCGAAAAGGCGAACTCGTCTTCGATCGATTATGATGTGTGGAACGAGGCGATGAAGAAAATCGTCATCTCCATGGGCCCGTCGCTGCGTCAGACGGCCGGTCGCCCACCTGCCGGTTTTGGCACGCGCCGCCAATATGGCCACACATCGCGCTACCGGCTGGAAGGATCGCGGGTAACCTTCAGCTTCCTCAACAAGGAAATTATCGCGAACCTGGCGGATTATCGCCAGAACCTTCAGGCAATCGGCAGCCAGGTTGATTTGCAGTCACTCAGCCGCAACGAACAGCTCGCTTACTGGATCAACCTTCACAACGTCGCAATGGTTGAAAAGATCGCGCAGGAATGGCCCGTGCGCCAACCGCGTGAGATGGAAATCGACGGTGTGCCGCTTGATGATGCGAAATTCATCACGGTCGAAGGCGTAGCCCTGTCGCCGCGCGATATTCGCGAAAACATCGTTTATGCCAATTGGAGCGATCCGCGTGTCATCTACGGTTTCTGGCGCGGTGAGATCGGGGGCCCGTCAATCCAGCGCGAAGCGTTTACCGGAGACAATGTCAGCAATCTGCTTGATCGCAGCGCGCGTGAGTTTGTGAACTCGCTGCGCGGCACTCAAAAACTTGGCGGCACGTTGCAGGTTTCAAGCCTGTATGAAGAAGTCGCCCCCTTCTACTTCGATGATTTCGAGAATGATGTGCGCGCCCATATCGCGCAATATGCCAATCAGGATGTTGCCAAAATCATCGCTGAAACCGGCAAGACTGAAGCGGTGATCCGGGAGTATGATATTGCGGACCTTGCTGGCGGCGTTCGAGAGCCAAGTTATTCCAATATCACCCAGGCCGGATCGCAGCAGAGCTTCCGCATACCGCGCGCAATGGGTGCGCTGCTCGCCCAGCGTCAGGAGAAATTCCGCCGGATCATCAAGGAAGGCCGCACCGGCACTGTCACCTTCAGTCCGCTAGAGCTTCCCGATGATGAGGAAGACAAGAACGAAATCCAGTAGTCTGGACCATGTATAGCGCCTTGCCCTGATGGACCCCGGCGTGCGCGCCTCACGACGGACGATCGTCAGAGCCAGGTGCAAAAGGCCATCGAGCCGCAATCAGGCGGAACGGTGGCCTTCGCATGTTCAGCCCTGATCCTTCGCAGAATCTCTTTGTCCGGTTGTCTGGCACCACTTGATTGTCTTGCGCTGTCATGGAACGTGACATCAAGAGAGAATGATATCGTGGCGCAGACAATGCATTCAATTCAGAAATCCAAAGCAGGGCACGCAGTTTCGCTTGGCGGTTGGTGCGTACGATGGTTTTTTGCGCTGGCGGCTGTCTCGCTTGCAGCGCAGCCTACAACGCAGGAAGCCGCAAGCAGCAATCCGTCAACGTTGACGGGCGAGAAGGACCGGTTTGCGGTTTTTGAACCTTCAAGGACCCGGATTGATCACTCCATCGATTATGGAATCTGGGATTTCGCGCTGAAGCAATTGGTCATCACCATGGGGCCGGTAAACCGCAAGCGTCCGATCATTCTGAGCAACAGCATGACAGCGGGCGGATCGCGCATCCGGCAGGGTCACAACTCGCTCTACCGCACCGAGGGTTCGATGATGGCATTTTCGCTGCTTGATCGCGAAGCCATCGCCAGCTTTACCGAATACCGCGAAGATCTGCAGCGGATCGCGGGCGAACTCGACATCGCAACGCTGCCGCGCAACGAACAGCTCGCCTTCTGGTTCAACCTGCACAATGTCACTCTGGTGGAGCAGATCGCCAAGGAATGGCCCTTTCGCCAACCGCGCGACTTGATGATTGATGGGGTACCGCTGGATGAAGCGCAGCTTATCACAATTCGCGGAGTGAAGATGAGCCTGAAGGATATTCGCGAGAACATAGTCTACCGCAATTGGAGCGACCCGCGAGTGATTTACGGCTTTTGGCGCGGCGAGATCGGTTCACCATCGCTTGGGCGCGAGGCGTTCAATGCGCTTAATGTAAATTACCTGCTCACCCAGGAAGCGGACTATTACGTCAACTCGATGCGCGGGACCGAAAAACGCGGAAAAACCCTCCATATCTCGACCCTGTATGACGAGGTTCGCGAATTCTACTTCCCGGATTTCGAGAATGACGTGCGCCGTCACATTGAAAACTTCGCCAATGATGACGTGCTGGAATTTGTCCAAAAGACAGACCGGATAAAGCCGTCAATCCGCGAATACGATATTGCCGATCTTTCAGGCGGGTATCGCGCGCAGCTGGCTTTGCAGGGGTCTCGTCCCGGGCTTTCGGCGGGCGCCGCCGAGCTTTTGCGTCAACGCCAAGTCAAATTGCAGCGGCTCGAGCGCAAGAAGAAACGCACGGGCCGCGTGTTCTTCACACCGCTGGTATTGCCCGGCGATGATCCGGCAAATAGCGAGGTGAAGTAGCAGGCGCGCGAACTGGCGATAGCGCCCTTCGCTTACTCGACTTCTTTTGCCTCCAAACCGCCTTCACCGATGATCACCTGCCCGGTGCGGATGCCCCGGCGCCAGGCGCGATTGAGCTTTTGCCGGCGTTCTTCCATCAGGCGCTGGATCGCCAGATTGGGACGGCTGCGGACCGCTTGGCCTGCACCGTCAAGAAAATCAGTGTTTACAAACAAGTTGCCAAGATACGGTGTGCGTTCGCCGCGTGCGAGATCGGCGAGGTCTTGTTCGTACTGATTGGTGATGGTGCGGTTCGTCTTGGCGATCACGTCTTTCACCTCGTCGCGCGCAAAGGCGGAAAGGTGTGCACGAAGCGCGGCGTCACTTTGAAAATAGAAAGGGGCGGCTTCTTCGAAAATTCGGCTGACGCGCAAAGTCTTGCCAGTGCTCTCAACCCCGCGCAGCGAGTTGACAAACTCCTCGGCAGAAAAAGCCAGAAGCTGGTTCACATTATCTGCCGAAAATGCCGCGCGCTGTATCGAGGGCCCGCCGATCTCGCCGCGCCAGAAGCCATAGATCACGCGCGGGTCTTTCCAGTTGGGATAGACGATACGCTCGCGGATATCGCGGGGTGAAAGCTCAACCCCGGAGACCGTGACAAGTTTTGCATCATCCAAGGGGGCATCATTGCTGCCATAGGTGCGCATGCCGGGCTGGGTGAGCGGGTACTCGCCAGCCAGCGCCTCGATCACAGCGACATTGTGGAGGTTGAACCAGAACGCGAGCTGTTCGTTGCGCGGCAGGCTTGGGACATCGAGCGCGGTGCCAACGCGTTCAAGATCGGCGCGGTATTGGGAAAGCGAGGTGCGCACATCATCGGTGAAGTAGGAAAACGCAACACGGTTGCCTTCCATCCGGTAGCGCGATTCGTGGCCGTAAATGCGGCGCGATCCCAGGCGCTGTTCCACTCGCCTTGCCCCTTCGCGGATCGAAGGACCCATAGGGACAACAAACCATTCAAGCGCTTCATCAAAGAAACTGTAATCGATCTGGTGGTCTTTGCGATTATCCGACGGGCGAAATTGCTGAAGGGCTACGGGGGGAACATAGGCTCTCATATCGGATGGCTGCGCGGCGGCAGGCGCAATTGCTGCGCTTTCAGCATGGATCGGGTTGGCGGCAAGGCCGAGAATTGAACTGCTGGCAACCACGCCCATCAAGGTGCGCAATGAATTTGTACCGGACATATCCCATCTCTCCTAGTTAACCCATCTGCTTTTCATGGTGCCCAGTGGCAGCCTAACACGACATGAACAAAAAGTAAGAAATCAGCGCTCAACTATGACGCCGCACCGTTACCTTTTCGTGCGCCCAAGTCTGGTTCAGTCACCGAATTCACGGATCATCGTCCAGAACCTGGGCCCGTCTTCTGGCGCATCCCATTCAGAGACTATGTCAAAACCCAACCGCGCATACAGCCCGACATTCTCAGGCGTCGCCGTTTCCAGAAGAACGCCGCGCCCCTGCGCAGCAGCACGATCAACACAGGCCCGGATAATGGCAGAGCCCCAGCCTGAACCTTGTGCATCGGGTCGCACCCCTACAAAGCGCAAATAGACATGAGGTTGCGGATCGGGATGATGTGCATGAATCGCGCCGGCAAGCCGCAAGCCCCGCCCCAGCGCACTGCGCAAGACCCGCGCCGTTGCAAGGTTATCCGAAATGTCGGGCCAGAAGCCGTGATGCACGGCGCCCGCAGGGTACTCGAGCACCACTGCCTCGCGCCCATGCGACGCCAACACTTGTCCCGCGCGCAGCGATTGCTTTTCCAAAACGGCAAAAAGTTGGCCCAGACGTCGCGCCCGAATAGCCGGATCGGGCAACAGCCAGGCAAGAGCCGGGTCATTCTGAAAGGCCAACGCGAGCGTGTTCGCTATGCGCGGATCATCAGCATCCCGCCTGATCACCTCGATAGAGCGAGTTTTGTCCATTGAGCCTCTTCCAAAGACGGGCGTGTTCTTTCCAAGGCACATAGTTCGCGATAGGTGTGCCACTTGCAATCGCCCGCTGAGGCTAAATGGGTCACTCCCGCTTGTCCAACTCCGATACAGTCGAGCATCACACTCCCGCGCAAGGATCGCCCGCGCGCAAAATCGGGCTGGTTGCAGGACCGCTCGTCTTCGCTCTCACAGCGCTTACCGCTGCGCCAGAGGGGATGGATGCAAGCGCGTGGCTGGTTGCCGGGCTAGTGATCTGGATGGCGGCCTGGTGGATTACCGAGGCTGTGCCGCTGACGGTGACAGGCTTCCTGCCCTTTCTCATCCTTCCCCTTGGCGGTGTGATGAATGCGCGCGACACGGCAAGCGCGTATTATGCGCCGATCCTGTTCCTGCTGCTGGGCGGGGCATTTCTCGCCCTTGCGATTGAGCGCACCGGCCTGCACCGGAGGCTGAGCCTTGCCATCCTGCGCATATTCGGATCGCACGGGGGAGAGTTCGGGCTGCTGCTTGGCTTCATGGTCTCCGCTGCCGTGCTATCAATGCTGATCTCCAACACCTCGACCACGCTTATCATGATGCCGATGGCGTTGGCCGTGCTTTCAGGCGGTGCGAAAAAGGGCACAGCCGGTGAGGCGGGCGAAAGCCGGGCGCACACCGAAGGCCTTGGCGGGGCACTGCCAATGGGCATTGCCTTTGCAGCCAGCATTGGCGGGCTTGGCACGATCGTCGGCTCTCCGACCAATGGCATTGCGGTGCAATTGCTCGATGACATGATCGGGCTGAAGATCAGCTTTGCGCAATGGGTGCTTTATGGACTTCCAGTGGTGCTGGTGGGTGTTCCGGTTGCCGCGTTGATCATTGCCCGCGTGCAGCGCATCGCAGCCCATCCTTTCGATGTAATCGCGGCGCGCGAGGCGATCGATGATGCCACCCGGTGGTCCTCAGCGGAACGACGGCTGGTTCCCGTCATAGCGATCACCTTTGTCCTGTGGATGAGCCGGCTCTGGATTGCTCCGCTGCTGCCACCGGGCAGTTGGACTGACGGGTCCATCGCCATACTTGCCAGCATTTCTCTATTCCTGATCCCCGATGGCACTGGCCGTTCGCTCCTCATCTGGCCCGAGGCCAATCGCGCACCCTGGGGCATCATCATGATGTTCGGCGGCGGGCTGGCGCTGGCAGCGGGCATGGACGCATCGGGCCTCGCAAAATGGCTGGGCGAGGCCCTGCTCCCTCTCGACACCCTCCCGCTGTTCGTCATGGCGCTCGCAATTGTCGCGATGATCATCCTTGTCACCGAATTTGCGAGCAATGTGGCAACCGCTTCGGGGATCATGCCCGTTGTGGCCAGCCTCGCGGGTGCTCTGGCGCTTGGGCCTGATGCGGTGCTTATCGCGATGCCCGCAGCGCTTGCCGCGAGCTGGGGCTTCATTCTGCCCGCCGGCACCGGACCCAACGCCATCGCCTGGTCAACGGGGCACCTTCGGATCGAGCGATTGGCGATAGCGGGGCTGCTGCTCGATCTAGTCGGTGCCGTGCTGATCGTGAGTATAGTTTGGGCGATGGCCAGCCTGTTCTAAAGAAAAGGCAATGGGCCTTCATATCGTCAATTTAGCTGGTATCCTCGTTGCTAGCGGGCAGCCCGGCAAAGATACAAACGCGGGCGATGCGCTGTCACGCATAATCATTGGCCTTGGTCCCTCGCTCCGCAAA
>JGI12109J20283_10034073_pt1 | contig 33854 bp, 35 predicted proteins | sample ElkSlonscriptome_12_FD_20283 | JGI IMG/M metagenome (IMG submission 20283)
GATTACACTTTGGCTTTTAGCAGGCGCCGGTACGACTTGCTGGCGTACTGTGAGCCGCGGTCTGAATGCACAATCAGTCCCGCTGACGGTTGTCGCCGCCAAATAGCCATGCGCAGCACATCCGTCACCAGCCTGGCATTTATGCGAGACCACATACTCCAGCCCACAACGCGACGGGAATTCAGATCAATAAATTCCGCCAGGTACAGCCAGCCTTCTAGGGTGCGTATTCCGGTCATTCCGATCATCGATTCTGGAACTATCTGATCACCAGATCTGCCTAACGCGTTATTATCGATAGTATCACTCGGAGAGATCGCCTCGAGACTCCGTTCCGGCGGCAAACGATCAAGATAAGCTGGCCAGTCTCCTAGGCGGATATTTGTCTGACGCTGTTACGAGAATAACCTATCATGCGGTTCTTGCCGCGACACTAGCTTTCTGTGAATCGCTGACTAAAGATATCGTAGGGGTTATTCTCGGCGAACGATTAGGTAGGTCCCTAGTCACTAGGGGACGACGATAATTTTGACCAATGATTTAACCCGGATGCCAGAGTGGGGATACCCTAAACTATTTTATAGGTCAAAAAAAGCCGTGCCGAGGCATGAGCCCGGACACGGCCAAGGTTTAGTATAGTCTTTCCTAGATAAAATAAAGTTTTATTCGTTACTCACAAAGAGCTCATTGATAACGGATCGACCTTCACTGGCTTCTTCCGCTATCTGCTGAGCCAAGCTGCGTGCAGAATCGGAATCTACTACACCGCTAAGTAAGATCGAATCTTGCTCGGTATCCACATCGATCTGCATACCCGAAATTTCGGAATTAGCGATCAGGCGGGTTTTAACTTCTGCCGTAGTGGATACTCTATCAAACCAGGCGAGCAGGCCGTCGTCATCATCCATCATGTCGTCGGCATCCGACACCTCTTCCAGGTTTCGCTCAGAGCGCTGATCAGTATCTCGGTTGGCGTCCCTGTCCCGGTTAATGTTCTGGTTTGTGTTCATAGAGACCTCGAGATTATTCTCGACTGATTCGACACCGGAAAGCCCGGTTACCAGCTCGGCAGCCAGTTTTTTGTTGATTTCGCTGTCCACAGTGCCAAAAAGTGTCACAACGCCATCTTCTACTTCCGTTTCAATGTCTAGTGCGCTCACATGCTCGCTCAGCGCTAGCACAGTTTCTGCCTTTCCGTCTATCCAGGCATCTCTTGCATCACCTTCAAATCGCTCAAGTCTACCTTCACGCTCTGCGCGGCTGCCGTCATTGTCAAGGTTGTCCTGAGCAAAACCACTAGCTGCCAATAGCAGCAAGGTGGCGGCTGACAACGTTGCGATTTTCGACGATATATTCCTGTGTAACATTATAAACTCTCCTTCTTTCAATTTATCTGTGAAATTTCATGGTTGAGGGTCTTTCCATTGATTTATTGGATCTATTAATTAGCCAGCCGATCCTTGCAGCTCATCTACATTTGAGCCACTACAAAGAAAATCCAGTCAATCAATGTAACCACTCTATTGTCCTGCTAACTTATTCATCCTTTAAATAACGTTCGTTAAGGAAAATAGTTCCAGAGCTTATAGGGCCGAAGTTCCCTCGATCACAATTGGGCGACCCTACCAGAAAGCCTCGGTCCGTTGGCGTCTCAAGCAGATTGATTGAATAGGATAGTTCATGCTCTCCCAAGAGAGTTAATCACTGAAAAATATTTATGCCTTTCACGGTGGGGCCAACCATGGGCGAAGTGGCGCACAACCAGTCTACAGTCGCTGTTAGTACCGGCCTCGGCAATGCTTAGTCGCAGATTTTTGCGTAGATCAGCAGGTTACGCCGAGGCCAGACGCTATATGCAATCGTGATAGGTTCAAGCTATCCATGGCTAAATCGAAGTCTTGCTTATTCGGATTCGACCGCTGTGGGCCGACCATTTTTAGCTCGGGGGGCCTCCGTGATTAAGGACAGAAACAAACGTTCAACGCACCATCCTTGGTTAGGCCATACCCAAAAAAAGCAGAAAAACGTGTCCATGCCCGAGCGAGTTACGGGTCTGTGCAATAGAAACCATCTCTATATATAGGTTCCATTGATCTGCGCCTTCTTGCATTTCGAAAGATGCGATGTCTCCGCTTGGGAATTTGATCATCATCGCTTAGTACTCTTTAAAGGGTTTGGCATAGTGCAAGATTAGAAGGTTGAGGAGGGATAAAACCGACAGTTGTAACTATACTCGTTTGTATTTCTACGCTCCTCCGATGCCTCGCCGTCGTGCACATACTGGAGGGCCTGCGCCCTTTGACCATCCTCGCTGATGTGAGGCAGCTCATCTTCCGCCGACTGGTCTTGCGTACCGTAAACTATCACGCCGAAGACCGGACTCGTAGCAAGTAATGCCATCGTACCCTGCTTGAGAAGCTTGCCCCGTTTTATACTTTTCTTGATTCTGGTCTTAGTGATTCTCCGCTTTAAGAATAAAGTGCCAGTGATGAGAACTACCTCCTAAAAAATTGAGCCGGCAAAAGGGTTCCCCTCTCTGACTTTCCCGCAACACAAAAAAGGGGCCAAAATCTGCTTTCAGCAGTTGAAGGCTGATCTCGTTTACCTAACGGCTGGCTATCATTTAGCGCCGAAAGGATTTTCCACATGAAAATTGAGGATGCCCTGGCTCTAAATGCTGAAGTTTCCTCGCGGGTGACCCCGAGGTCTATTCATGGATGTTCGAAGACACGGGCAAGGCACGACTGGCTGAATATGCCGCTGGTATTGGCCCTTCCTATCACCTGGTTGTTGAGCACCACTCCAGAGCTGAGAATTTACGCACGACGTCGTCGTTGGCGGCGCAGGCGCACGTGGCAGGTCCTGCCGTCCATCCATACACTTTCCGCATGGATTCTGGTCAGTTCTCGGGCTTCGCGGGGAGCTTCGAGGAATTGCTGGAAATTCATTAATTTCGGGCCGCCGTAGACGGAATCTTCACGGACTTTCCGGATCAGGCTGTGAATTTTCTGCGAAATCGATGAGCCCAGTTTCACTGTGCCGGCAGCGTTGCCAACATTTTGCCAAGCGCCAGTCTATCCGGCTTGGTCACCAGAGAATTGATGTGGTTCGCTGGTTTGCTGCCGACTGGCGGCCGAACAGAGCTCGAGTCAGTCCTCTATCCGTATTTACGATTCTCACGGTAAACTGGCTCCGAATCGGTAAGCCCTGATCTGACAGTTTCAAACAAACGCTTCATGGCGTTTGTTTTGCTGTCCCAAGCTTCGGCCTGCTCGATATGAACCTCCAGAAGTGTCAACTCCTTTGAGCCGCCATTTCCATCGATCCAGGCTGCGGCTGCAGAATTCCAGAATTTTTTGATCAGCGCCCTGTCCTTGATGAACCCGGCAGTGCCTAACATGGAAACAAATACGCCTTTTTTGGGCTCAGCATAGGCCAAGCAGACCTGCTGATTTTCATTGAGTTCACATGTTTTCGCCGATTCGTCAGAGGTTAGGAACCACATCGTACCGTCGAACTTTTTCTGTGCCTGATACATGGGTCGGGCGCGCAATCCATCACCGCTCTGTGTGGTGAGCACGGCCACTTCAATATCCTTTATCAGACTCCAGATTTCCTGGCTTTGTTCTTGCGTCATCATGGCTTATCTCCTCGTTGAAACCCGCTCCACTAAAATTGCGGGTACCACTAGGACTCACCGGATAGTAGAGGTCGTCCGTAGTCGCCGTGAATTTGTCAGCTACCGACCGTCAGAGGGACGGTACAGGTGTCGATCTGCCTATGCCAATGATGTGAGCGCACGAAGGTTCCACTGCAGGAGAGGATTTGCCGGCCACTTGCCTACTGTTGAACGCCGAGACGAGAATGATCGTATAAGAGATAACAAAAGAGGTAGTGAAACTGTGCTAATCCGCGCTGCGAAGAATCTTCACGGTTTCGACGTCGAGCATGTAGCCAACGCCACGCACAGTTCGAATGAAGTCCGAGTCATTGCTGCCATTAAGCCTCTGCCGAATACGGGAGATCTGCACATCGACGGCGCGGTCGAAACTGTCGCTTTCCCTGCCGCGCGTTTCAGCGAAAAGCTGTTCACGGCTGAGCACTTTGCCGGCGGATCGGGCAAGGGTCATCAGGATATCGAGTTCGCCACTCGTAAGATCAATCGGATCGCCATCGAGCTCGCGCAATTCGTACCTGTCGAAATCGAGAATCCAGTTTCTGAACTTCAGCGCCTTGATGTTGCCGCCCTGCTCACAAGCTATGGTTTCATCGCGGACTTCGTCGATTAACTTGAGACTAGACTTGATTCGGGCTGTCAGCTCCGCAATGTCGATCGGTTTATGGACATAGTCATCGGCACCCAGCTCCAGGCTGGTCAATTTACTCGGTGGATGTGATTTATTGCTGATGACGAAAAGCGGCAGTGTGTAAGAAGATTTGATATCCCGGATGACATCAAGGAAATCCACTTCAGGGACCGCCTCATCAAGCAGCACCAGATCAATGACGTCTTCCCTGAGCCTTTGCAAACCTTCCTCAATGCCCCCAGCAAAAAGAAAGCTAAATCCTTTTGATTCAAGAGAGGTCTGAATTTTTCGCCACGACTCAACATCCTCATCTATGGTGAGTATTCTGTAGGTGGACATTATTTGATGTCATCCTCACTGACTACCTTGTTTTTTGTCGAACTATACGCAAAGAGATACCCAAAATCTACAATGCTGGTAATTAGCCCCGATGTTGTACGAGAGTGCCGGTGAAGGCGATATTATTGCTGTAGCGATTCCGTAGCGCGCAGTCACGTCTTCATCTGTACATTTTTTAATCGTTTTCGGAGTTTTCGCTTTTTCAGACACAGCTCCCCCAATCCCCATTGTTTATCCCCCATTGTTTATCAATGTGCCGGGGCAGCACTCATGAGGGGCTATGTGGTGTTGAGGCGTTGGGCCACGATACGGAAGAGATCTTGATGCGGACAGGCACTGCTTAGCAGAATGCGGATCCGGCGGGTATTACGGACTACCACCGCACCGATTCTCAGCAGGGTCAGCCGGAGTGTGTTGGGACTGGCGGTCGCCAGCCGGGTGTTCAGGAGGGCGCGGCGACGCAATCCTTCAAACAATGTGTATGCCAAGCCCGACAGCAACTGGCGGAACTGATTGGGCCACCAGCGATGACTGGAGGTGCGGCCGGCAAACAGGTCGAGCTGCTGGTCTTTGATCCTGTTCTCCATGTCACCACGGGCGCAGTAGAGCTTGTTGTATAAGTATTGATCCGTTTGCGGGAGGTTGGTTAGCACAAAGCGTGGATTGGCACTCAGGCGACTGTGCTCAGCCTTGACGATCACCCGTCGTGGCTTGTCCCAGCTGAGGGCGCCATAGCGAATCGAGGTAAACAAACGCTGCTTCTTACCCGTCAGCTCATACAGTGATTCAGCAAGGTCAATCCACTGAGCAGCCTGTGCCTTGACCCGCGCGTTCTTGGCCAGCCCGACGATGTAGCGCACATCGTGCCGTTCGCACCAGCGCAGGATCTTCCAGCGGCAGAAGCCGCTGTCGCCGCGGAAGACGATCTCCACCTTCGGCCAGTGGCGGCGGAGCGCCTTGACCAGCAGCGACAGGATCGCCCACGTGTGGCGTGCCGGATCGCTGTTGCTGCGCCGCAGATAGCTCACCAGCAAGTGGCGACCACAGAAGACATACAGCGGCAGGAAGCAATAGTGGTCGTAATAACCATGGAAGAAGCGGCCTTCCTGATCGCCGTGTAGTAGTGTAGTAGTGTAGTAGTGTAGTGGTGTAGTGGTGTAGCGGTAGCGTCAAAATCCAGGATCAGCCGACGGGGCGGCTTGTCGTGAGCTTGGACAAACTGCTCGAACAACACCTCGTGGATGGCGACAGCGGTGTCGCGATCGATGCGCTGCTTCAATCGGCACCGAGTCGAAGGGCTGGCCAGCGTCTCGACCCGTGAGGTGGCGGTTTGCAGGGCGATACCGCCGTTACTGGTGATTTCGAAGCCGCTGAAATCAGCTACAACTCGCCGGCGTTTAACGGGTGAAAATACGCTGGAAGTCTGGTAGCGTGAGCCATCGTTGATTAAGGTCTCTATACCTTTACCTTCAAGGACGCTCCGTCGTTTTTCTATTACCTATTCGCAGCTGCTGGTGCAATATCCGGATTAGCCTGTTTCCCGTGTTTTTCGCAGATACAAAATAGAAACAAAGAAATTACACGATGCTGTCGTGACAGAACTCATTGTGTAACTCCCGCACATTTCCTCAAGGGTGACAGACCAACTTTTCGGTCATGCACTTAGTTCCAGCGGAGGCTCAGGCGAGATCTCAGCTTCGAAGAGTGCGATGCGTGCACGCAGCCAAGCCTATGGCCCCAGACAAGTTTGTGGTGTTCATATAGAATCTATTTGCGGTCAGTTGCGCTCTCTATTCATCAAATTGGAACTCACTCGTGAAGCATTCGTTGACTTACTAGTTAATCAATTATTGAGGAATATAAGACAATGGATCTATTGCGCATTATCCTGTCAATTCTGCTCCCGCCGTTGGGGGTCTTCCTGCAAGTGGGCCTCGGAAAGCACTTCTGGCTCAATATAATACTTACCCTATTGGGTTATATTCCCGGCATAGTACACGCCGTGTACATCATTGCGAAGAAATAGGTGTGACAGCAATAAACCTGGATGTCGGATATCAATAGGTAGAAAAATACGGTGGTTAATCCAGAAAATGATTTGGCGGGTGAGCCTGCATTGGATAGAGGTTCCGCCTCTGATCCCGATGGCACCTTTCCCGAAGACTGCGAGATTTACACCGCCGAGGAGCGTGCCTGCGTGGCGCGGCTCGACAGAGTGGCAGAGCTGCTCGACCGTTCGATTAAATTGCCGTTCGATATGCGCGTAGGCTTGGACGGCCTTCTAGGGCTGGTTCCCGGCGTGGGAGATATTACGACTTTTGCCGTCTCCGGTTGGATTATTAACGAAGCAAGACGCCTGGATGTCCCACGATTGACACTATGGCGAATGTTCTGGAATGTCAGTATAGACACACTGATCGGCGCAATTCCATTGGTTGGGGATCTGTTCGATTTCTTCAACAAGGCTAATGTTAAAAATATCGCGATACTAAAAAAGAGCCTGGAAAAACGCAAGGCCAAAAGAATGAGGAAGAAATAAAAATCTTGGGGGGATAACCAGGAGTCAGCCCTATGGAAAACTGGTTCTGGACAGGCTGGCAGTGCTAGCTGAATTTGGCTGCATGAAGCGCAGTGGGTTCAGCTAAGAAAAAGCGCTCGCTGTTGAATGAATCAGCGTCACTCCTACAACTCCACAATAAAGACCTCGAGTCGGCATTGGCAGTCTCAGTCGACAACCATCCATCGTCACTAATCGATTGAAAGTCCGCTGCGCCAGTATCTGTTCTAGTATCTCTGTCGGTATTGCAACGGTACTCCTTCAGACCTCTGCTCTAGCGGTGAGTATTCAATTACTCACTGCTGTGGTTAATAATTGCCGCCAGAGTCTGTCAGGGGCTGATGAGCATATAAGCAACAAAAACACCATAAATCAGTAGTATGGTTAAACTTTCAAATCCGACATTGGCGGGCCCTCCCTCCTGTCTGCGCATCAATCCCAGTAGAAGCACGCCACTCATGATGATCGTAGTGCTAAACAACACCAGATGTGTATTGTCAAGTTGATGATAGATTGAACCTTCCCTGAAAAATACATCAGAACCGGCCAGGAACAGCACGTCAAAGCTATTGCCGCCGATGATATCGCCTACCGCCAGGTTCAGGGCACCCCTTTGTACTGCTGTGATGGCGGTGATTAATTCCGGCAAGCTGGTGGTTATGGAAGTCAATAAGCCACCAATGGCGGTATCAGAAAGGCCACTGCGATCCGAAATTTCGATCGCAACTTCAGCCAGTCCGATACCGGTGACTCCCAGCATAAGTGCCAGCAGTGCGAAGATGAAAATATTCTTCCTGAGAGATTCTGAAATATCGGGTTCAGAGGTACTCGGCTTATTCTCGTCCTGGGTCTCGCGGGTTGTTTGTGGCTTCCACATAGGTTGGGCCTTGGCGCGGCGAATTACTATAAGGCCTGCTCCATAAGCCAGTACTAGAACCAGCGAGACCGGATGAATAGCAAATACAGTCCAGTCAGGCATGGCGAAGCCCAGAATGGGTATGGCCAACAACATCATGAGCAAAGTGGCCTGCATCAAATTATTGAGGGAACTGGCTGAGTGTTCAAGATTGGCGCGTTTGTAAGTAAAATCGGCGATAACGAGGAATGCGGTCTGTGCAGCAATGCCACCTATTGCGTTACTGACAGCCAATGCAGGTCGGTCCTGGCTCGCAGTGTAGAAACTCAATATAGACCCGCTGATGGAGGTGGAGACTCCGAGGAAGATAGCCCCGGTGAGGGCCTGCCCCAATCCCGAAAGCCGAGCGATCTGCTCCGCCGAGTAGGTCAGTTTTACGCCCGCAAATGCGATAATGCCCGCACACAGAAAAAACAGTGCTGCCAGTACGATAGACGAAATTTCAGAAAGATCTAGCATCAGGCGGCCTTCCACGAGATTCGCGATTGGGCTTCTGCTCCCACCCGTGGGCTCGACCAGCACTCACTGACGCGCTCGATTTACGAGTTGGGCAAAAAGTAATGCAGGGAAAGCAAAACGAGCTTCTCTCGACTAATTTCCCAGTTGTTTCCAAAGGGCGTGGATCTCATGCCGCGTTCCGCAAAGACAATGACAGACCAGTGATCGCGGATTGACTTGACAGAATTATTCCGATCCATGTCCGATAGCCCTTAGTCATATTTTGGACATCCAGACTGTAAGCCCGATAGCTGCTCCCTGTGTAGATTTAGTTTCTCTAAGGAAGAAGCCCTAAAAGAGCTCATTCTATCCTTGGCTGTTTATTATTGGAAATGGCAAGACACTTAGAAGCCAGACTCATCTTGAAGGCGACAAGAGAGCTACACCTCTGCATCGAGGTCTTGCACCTGCACTTACTGTCAGTTTCCCTAGATGTTGAGAAATTAAGAAAACAGAGAAGTTCCCAAATACTACAACAATTCCCGATAAAATGAATAAGCCGTCTCCGACAGTCAAGCCGACTCCAAACATCCCCAGGGCGAAAGCTGGAATAAAAACCACGAAGGGAACCAACTCAAGAAGCAGCATGGTCAACGCTACCACAATACAGGTCAAGGCAATAATTCTTACCATAGTAGGCTGTAATACAAAGCGAAGACGGGTTGATTCACTCGATCCACCGCCTTAATTCCCTTTTCGGTACTATTTCGCGCCGAGTTGAATTATGTTTTTGAGATACTGTTTCGTCGCAGAAATCCGAAAAGCCAGGGGTAATTTTTCCCGAATAACATCTGGCCGGAAGTAGAGGACCGTCAGTAACGCACTTATAGTTAGAACAGTCGGGATGAAATGCCCCCGTTCTTTGGCCACTCGGCTTGTTAGGCTTTCCGTTTTTCCCTTAGCCCAAAATACGCCATCTCAGGCGTGATGTAGCCTTGAGAGCTGTGCGGTCGATGCTCGTTGAAGCGACGACGCCAGCGCTCAATGACAACCCTTGCTTCCATTAAGCTACCAAAGATCTCGGCATTGAGACACTCTCGACGGAACGTGCCGTTGAAGCTCTCGTTGCTACCGTTCTGCCATGGCTTGCCAGGTTCGATGTTGGCGAGCTTGATTTTTCGTTTCTCGATTTCCTCGCGCAACGCCGAGGCCAGCAGCTCGCTGCCGTTATCACTTCGGATTGCACGCGGTGTGCCGTAGCGACTGATCAGTTCAGTCAGCGTCGCTTTCACATCCTGGTGCCGAAGATGTCTCGCTGTCTTGATCGTAAGGCAAAAGCCAGTGGCTTCGTCTTTGACGGTTAGGCATCTGAGTGGCTCTGCATCGTGGTAGCGATCGTGTACAAAGTCCCAAGCCCACACGTCGTTGCGTCGCAGTGCTAAGCCCTTAAGCTTCGCGCCTGTCTTGATCTTGCGCTTGGGTCGGTACGGCGGCAAACACAGTCCATTAAGCCTCCAGAGTCGATACACGCGCTTGTCGTTGGCCGTCCAGCCCCGAAGTCGCAGATAGCCTGCAGCGAGACGATAACCCCAAGACGGATCACCACGAGCAACGATCCTCAGCGCTGCCGACAAGTGCCGGTCACGGCGTTCACGCTTCGACCGGTAGTGGATGTCTGACCTTGGCGTTGAGCACAGCCATGCTGCCCGTCGTTGGCTAAGACCCCGCTCGATTGCCAGCTTCGCCATGGCCCGCCGAGCACGCGGGCTCACCACTTTTTTGCCTGAATCTCCTTCATGACCTCAACTTCGAGCTCGCGCTCCGCCAGCAGCTTCTTGAGCCTGGCGTTCTCGTCCTTCAGGCGCTTGAGCTCACGCTCGTCTGACGTCTCCATGCCCGCGTACTGCTTACGCCAGCGATGGATAGAGCCTTCGGATACCTGGTGCTTGCGCGCGGCCCGAGAAGATGAAGAATTTGGCTAAGCCAAAATTGGAAGAAAATTCCAAAAAGGCGGCTACATTTTCGCCTTCAGCCTTTCCTTAGGCCGTTAAACTATCGTGCCCCTTGGGTTGTGCGACGCGTTCAAATCACAAAGTGACTATCACCATCAGAATTACTGCACATTGACAGTCACGAACTCATAACTGGACTTCCCACCATCAAACGCCCGTACCTGTAGCTGATACTCCCCGGGTTCGGTGAAAATAATCTCCGTAATGGAACGCCCGTTTTTAACCTCAGCAAACATCGGCTCGGTCATGATATCCGCCGGTCCCCGCCATACGCTGTAGGAAACCGTCAGCTCGTCCTCGGGCGGCTGTGGCTTGACCTTCGTGCCGCGTACGTTGGTCTGCAGGTGCGGGACGTTGGTCGGGATCGGTAAAGCGCCTTCCGGGCGTGTCAGCAGCGGAGTGCGGTTCCACTCGTTGACAGTGCCGGGTTCCTTTTCCTCCATCGCCGGCTTGGGTGCCGGCAGGCCGTCGTCGCTGACCGACGCGCTCAGCGTCAGCGAGTCGGGGAGGGCGACCGAGGTGGCGCCGACTACACTGAGTTCGGGAGGACGGTTGGCTAGTACCTCGGGGGAGGGCTCATAGCCGCCGTACTCATCGATCTCCCATTCGGACTGCAGCCAGCCGATGGCTTCCAGCGTCTCGCCCTGGGTCGTCAGTCGCCAGACGATCTCACGATTGCCGAAGTCCGCGGGGACGTTGATCGTAAAGATGTCACGGTTGTTACGCGTTTGAAAATAGGTGGGCTGGGTCTGGAGATTGTCCAGGCCGGCCATGTCGATAAAGTTGTCGGCGCCGATGGGGATATGCAGTTTCTCCGAGTAGTTCCGGTTGAGGTAGCCGAAGTGCATATCAAATGTGCCGTCTTCATTTCTCGACCAGCCCTGGAAGATTGGCTGGATGGTCTGGCCGCTGTCGTACTTGTGCTGTAAGGGGAGATGCGCCCGTTGCGCCATCGTCGCCTGGAAGGGGCTGGCCAGTGCCAGTAGAGTTATCAATCCAAATAAACCCTTTATCGTACGCATGTTCATGGCATTCTCTCCGACATCAGAGCAGGGCGATTACCGGATTCTTTGCCGGTAGTCACTGTGGACCGGCCGCTGTTCCATCAATGTCATGTTATTCGGTTACTGTTACTGAATGGTTGCTGTTTTAGTGCTGGTGCCTGGAGCAAAAAACGGATACCCGTACTTCAATGACCGGGTAGCCGCTTCCGCCCAATTTACTACTGGCCCGACGAAGCGATCTCGCTCGTTGGGACGCTTTGCAATGACGCACGGCGCTCCAGTTCGGCCACGTATTGCTCATCGGTCATGGAATACCAGCCGAGCCAGGAAAAACTCATCTCATCGATGGTGCGGGCGCCGTCTCCGGTCCAGTTCCTGGCGTCGTGGTTGCCCGGGTTCGCTTCGGTGTTATCGAAATAACTGATGATGTGCGCCACGGTACCAGCCGGGACCAGCGGTGCGACGTCCTCGTCGTAGTTATAGATGGTGTGCCAGTTGTAGTCCCAGTGGGCGCAACTGATCATCTCGGTCTTGGCAGTGGAGCCTTCGGAGGGATAGATCAGCTCCAGGCACTGGTAAGAACCTAGACCGTGCATGTGCGGCTGAAACGCGGTGATGGTGGCGTTGGTGTGGAAGTAGACATAGCCATCGGTGCGCACGACCTCGTTCGCCGGGATGTCGATCAGGCTCTGGCGCTGGGCAAGCTGCTTGGACCAGCGGCGGTATTCCGGGACATAGCCTTCCGGGTAAAAAACGATACCCAGCTCGACCTTGGCGTTGGTCTCCACGCCTACCGGATGCATGTGGTAGGACAGGCGTATTTCGCTGTCCGGTGGCAGCAGGACGCCGGAGTTTTCAGGATAGATCTCGGCGCTCTTTCCCGAGGCATACTCGACCAGGAACTGATCCCCCTCTGGATTGGTCCTGTCTCCATCGCTCGAGGCATAAGAAAGCGCGTGGTGCACTACGCGGCGAGAGGCGTCATCGACGGTGCGGGTCTGGATGGCCTTGATGTAGCGACCGTTGCGCATCTTGCCGACCAGGTCTTCGGAATAAATGTCACCGTACAGATCGGGGCCCACGGCCGGGACCGTGTACTCCCAGGAAACCACCATGTCCGGCTCCCCGATGCTCCACTCGCCAGCATCGGCGAATTCCCGCGCAGGAGGCAGGTCGGCGGGATTGCCCAGCGGTGAGCCTGCCTCGACCCAGGCAGAGATCATCGCCACCTCGTCATCGCTCAGTGCGCGGTCATTCTTGAACTGCTGGATGCCGATCTCGCGATCGATATGCCAGGGTGGCATCTCCCGGTTGACCACCTTGTACTGGATCAGAGGCGCCCAGGGCTTGACCTCGTCGTAGGTCATCAATGACATTGGGGCGATGCCCTCGGCCCGATGGCAGTCCTGACAGTTCTCCTGAATAATGGGCATGATGTCACGGGCAAAAGTGACGTCCTGGGCAGAAGCAAGTCCGGAGACCAGCAATGTTGCCACTCCGAGCGCGGCAGTCGAGACGGTTCCCCGTAGTGCTGATTTACAGCCTGAAACGGCGTTCATAGCGAATCTCCTCAGATGTTGAGCTATTGGATTGATTGGTTAAAAGTTGATCAGAAGCGCTTGATGAGGAGACTGACTGCAGACGGTCCACACAAACTGACTGGCTCTTCTAATTATTCAAAAGTGATTAACCTTTTATAGCTTAGGAATTTGCCACCGGTTGTGTGAGCTGTCAAGTAGTGGAGACTATGTGGCAGGGGCTCCGAGCGGAATCGCGGGCTTCCAGGCTGTTTTGGGCTGATTAGTCCCTGGCCTCAGGCCAGCAATAGTTCAGGCGCCGCGCTCAGGTTATGGCGGCGTGAGGTTCGGCTTCCGGGTTGGCTTTGCCCCTGGCCTTGCTGCTCCTTTTACCTCGCCTGGCGGGCGTGACTAGTGCACGATGCTTGCTGTTGGCTGCGAACACGCCATGAGAGCGGGGCAGGTTCACTCTGGGCTTGGGTCCCAGGGCAGAGCATATTCCGGCCCATCATGAACATTTATTCTGGTTCATCGTGAACACTATTCGGCTTTTTCCGGCATGCCAAATATTGCCAAATATGGACACCCACAAGCGTATACAGAATATTAAAATATTTCGCTGAACACGGCTTGATCAGAAAGTTTGATATAGCTATTGGCTACGGGTCTAGAAAATGGCTGGATTTACTGACGGACAGAATCTTCAAACAGGATCGTCATCTAGCTCGACCAGTCGGAAGGTATTAATGAGGGAGGCATAGAGAGACCGTATCTAGCAGGCTGTTGATTTTTGCTTCGGGTCATTAGTGTCCCGTTAACTTTTTGAGCTAAGCCAATTGCTTTGGCTTAACATCATCTGGCCTGACAGGATTGCCTCTTATTATCGCCTTTTAGTAGCTCAATCAGATGGCGTTTTTCGAATAGATTAGTCTGTAACAGACGCTGGGTCTTATGCAGACTCAATTGTAAGTCAGACTGAAATTTGATGATCGACAATAGCAGATAGACACAAGTGGCTATCCCTATTTGCGTCATGCCAGCATTTCTACTGGAGCCAAAGAACTTTTTGATTTTCAGATTCTGCTGTATGCACTTAAAGAAAAGTTCGACCTCCCACCGGGATCTGTAGCTATCAGCAGTGGTCTTTGCTACCAGGGTGAAGTTGTTGGTCAGGAATTTGATACCGGCCTTGGTGCTACGAAAATCTGCCAAGGGGAACACTGACGGGCACAGGTCTATGGTACTGGGATCGAGGGCATACAGTGGGTTCTTGAAGCGGAATTTGTGTGTCGGCGATAACGACTGACCGCGCTGGAGTAACTTACCGAACAGACTTTCGTAAAGCTCGTAGGGCTTGTCATTGTTGATCCCGGACAACGTTGTTCTAGTCAACTATCGACTGCCAACATGGTACAGACGATAAGCCTGAGTGGAGAGTGAGCTGATTATATCCCGCAAGCCATGGCGGCCAGAAAGTTGTGCGAAGGTTAGAGCAACAAACTCGTCTCAGCGAGAGGCTTTGCGGAATGAACGCCCGCTATGATGCTGTTTTGCCAGTGCTTCAAATCCATGTCTCGGAACCAGGTTCATGAATTATGCGATTACCTTCTCATTATGAGCCATGTCCTGACTCTTCTTTTTTGTTCAATGAGTTGTGCTAAACCTATTGAAACAAAACCAAGGGATTGTGGGGCCTACTTGTTTACCCTATAACGGGACAGCAGTGGGCCATTGGTTTAAAGATTTCGGGATCGCTGGCTAAGAGAGCTTTATCTGAAACATAAAACCAGCAAGAAGATACGCTCTGAAGTAGAAGACCGAAAGTTCCGGAAACTGCAGTTAACCGATGACGCGACCTATGCTATCGGCTTGCGGTCGCCTCTGGGCAATCATTTCGAAAAGTGATGAGGAGATCTGGCAGGGAAGCATTCGATCCGCGTTAACAAGCAATGGCGGCTGGTGTTGCCAGTGGCAGAATTTCCAGTGCGGAGAGGATCAGATCGAGACATTGCGCGAGTTTTTCGAAGTTCGACTTAGTCGCGCAGAAGCGGAATTCTGCGGCTACTATGATGCTGGTGCAGACAGTATTTTCGCCTGCCTGGGCGATCTGAGCAGCTGCCGCGCCCTGCGTATTGCGGAGCAGATCGGACAGAATTTTGGTATCCAATCAATACATGAGCGACCCACTCACAGCCTTACGTGACCCAGCCGAGATAAGCTCCCATCGACAACGGGGAAGGGTGCGGCCAGGGGGCGGCAGGAGGCTAACAGCGCCAGCAGATTGCCTCTATTAACCGGTTCCACGATCAGTCAGTCGCCCTCTTTGTGGATGAGTGCTTCCTTGCCCTCCAACTCGAACTCGCGAGAGATGTGCAGTGCCTGATTGCGTCCGTTGCGAAAGAGTCGCACCTGGCGTTCAGCAGGTGACATTCTGGTATTTTCTGGCTTATCAGGCATAGGCCCAAGCAGATGCCTGGAAGTGCAGACCGTCAACCAAGATCGTTCTCGCGGTAATTTGGCAGGCCAATAACAATTATTTCTTAAAATGGCGTTTCTCACAGTATTATTGCGTTAGCTGAGAATTAGTCATTGAAAAGAGGGGTCAGAAAGACGTATTTACAATCGAGTGAGAATGCTGCAAAACCTCGCACAGGCCTGCTATTTTCGTTTAAAACTGACTTGCTGCGGGCAGTTCGTCTGGGTCTCCTCTTTCTATCTTCCAGTTCCTCTGGGGCTAATTCATAGAATGCTATTAGAGGTAACGAGACATCACGCAACCTGGCTCTGCCAGTAAAGTAAGCATCCGAACGAATTCAAGCATCGTAAGTACCCCGACAGCAAACAGGAGTGTATAGACCATGATTTTCAAACCGCTGGCGAAGATTCCCAAAGTAGTATTCCTCTGCATTTCGCTCCATGTGCTTATGCTGGCACAGGCCGCTTATGCCGAGATCATTGAGGGTTTCCCCGACGCCATCATCTGTTCGGTGAAAGATCCAACGGGGTTTTTGCCCTGGGAAGAATTGGTCTTCTATGTCAGTGCGCACACTCTGGATGGAGAGACGCTCTATAAAACACTGACTTCGGATCCGGTTGTTATCATCGTCGGCAGCGAGGGAGTCCTAAACGCGGCAAATCTGGCCGACTGTGATGGTCGCTCGGTTGAAGAGTTGTTGAGGGAAGGGCGGGCGTTTTATCTCACTCCAGCCAGTACGGCTGAAGACTCATGAGAGTTTATCGCAGCTGAAAGGTCTTAGGCGCCGACCAGGTTTTGGGTAGATTGGCCTAACGAACCTGACTGACAACTTTATCTAGGCATGTCTGCACCGATCAGAGCATCCCAAGGGACTCATAAATGATTCCGGGCCTGGCCCGCAGGAAAGAGAGCGACGACTGGTCGGGGATTTTGTCTAGGGGAATTTATTCTCCCCTGAAAGCAGGCAGTCGCTCTAAGTTATGCCGCTGCCGTTGGAAACCTGCTTGCTCTATAATCCACTGCATGAACTTCGAATAGCCCGATGAGTACCCTATTGAGCTCGACTTCTGCCGCGTTCGCTGTCGTCGTGGACGCGTTGTCCAGGCGCTAATCAACTTTTACTTGTCTATCGCTTGCTCACTGCTGGCCTGTCGGCGGTGTTGAAAAAGCCCCGGAGATTTTTGGGTGAATGTTTTTGGTGTTAAGTCAGTGCCTTTTGTGTCCTGGAGTTCAGCCCATCCCCTGAATTTCAAGCCGAGATTGACGACGCTGCTCCTGTTAAGCCTTGGGCTGATGCTTTTCGGTCTGGGAGAGGCCCTGTTGATTAGTTCGACGCTCGGCGTCAGTCCCTGGACGGTACTGGCGCAAGGCCTGTCTCTGGTATCTGGCCTCAGCATCGGCGCTGCCACATTCGTGATCAGCCTGCTGGTGTTGTTGCTCTGGTTGCCCCTGCGCCAGGCTCCTGGTCTGGGCACGCTGCTCAATGTGGTCATTATTGCAACTGCCTTAGAGTTTACCCTGCCGCTTTTGAGCGTCTCCGAGTCTGTCTGGATTCGCCTGCTACAAGTGGTTGCAGGAATCTTTCTTGTAGGGCTTGGCAGTGGCCTCTACCTGATGGCTCATCTTGGCACCGGTCCCCGCGACGGCCTGATGACCGGGCTGCAAAGGCTGACTGATTTGCCGATATCTCTGGTAAGGACCGGTCTGGAGATCGGCGTCGTAGTTGTTGGCTGGGTGCTCGGTGGAACGGTCGGTTTGGGAACGCTGCTCTTTGCCCTCGGTATTGGGCCTTCTGTGTCCCTGGGTATCAGCCTGGTGCAAATGCTGTCGGACAGAAGTTCTACCGGTGCCAAAGTCGGCCAGGACCCGAAGCGGTGACTGTGCCCGGTTTGACCGAAAGCGAGGAACTCGCAGTACATCAGCGCTGGATGCGGCTCGCACTAAAGCAAGCCGAAGTTGCGGCCGAAAAAGGAGAAGTGCCGGTAGGGGCGGTGCTGGTACAAGAGGATGTATTGCTTGCAGAAGCTCACAACAGTCCCATTTTAAATAAGGACCCGACGGCTCACGCAGAAATCAGTGCATTGCGCACGGCGGCTGCAGTCAGCAATAATTACCGCCTTTCGGGCGCAGTGCTCTATGTTACAATTGAACCTTGCACTATGTGCGTTGGTGCGATTATGCACGCCAGAATCGATACCCTCGTGTTCGGGGCACGCGAACCAAGAGCCGGCGCCGTAGTGAGCCAACAGTGTTTGCGGGAAATTTCATTCTTCAATCACAAGCTGAACATAATCGAAGGAGTCCTTGCCGCAGATTGTGGGGAGCTTATTCGGGAGTTCTTCACCGCCCGGCGCAATCGCGGGCGCCATCGAGGTCAGCGAGAGAGATGAGCTCTGAAAACAGTTCTGAATTTCTTAATCGAGCGGCAAAGGAGTTTACAGGCGAACGGTGCTGAACAGTAAGAGCAACAGCATCAACAGGCCATTCCGGGGGAGCGAATTTCGCATTCTCTACCGCGCTCTGTGCTTTCTTCTTGTTTCGATTCTGCTGGCAGCCTGTGCCTCAAGCACGGCTTACCAGGCCTATCCCGGCCCAGCGCGGCCAGCATCGCAAGTAGCGGTCCTTGTTGGACAGCAGTACTTGCGCAATGACTGGCTGAATCGGTATGTCGATGCCGTGCGTTTCTCCCACGTCGACGGCGAACCCATCGAGAGAAGCCAGAACTATAGCCGGGTCGAAATTACCCCTGGTGAGCATTCGGTAACCGTCTACTTTTACTGGGACATGGGTAGTCAGCGCGGTTTGGCGCCAGCTCTCGTGCAGTATGCTTCCAGTCGGCAGACACTGTCCCGTACTCTGAGTTTTCAGACCCGACCCGGTGTTCAGTATACCGTGATGGCAGAACCGGTATTCACAGAAGCCGGACAACGCGACATCACAAACCTTGCTTATGTGGATTTCTGGGTGATGGACGAGAGAGGCAATCAGGTGCTGGATCGAGAACACGGTCGCTATATTCCGATGCCGCAGTAATCAGTTCGCAAGAACCTGAATGGCAGGGTCAAATCCTATATCATGTCTCCTGATTATTGGTCCGCAGCATTCCTGCGCAGCTTAATTCAGGTAAGTAATCGAGTTCCCGAATGCAAGTGCTCTTTGGTGCCGAGGCGCTGTCACCTTTCATTGCTTCCAAGCTCCTAGCGAGCCTGCGTCAAGTTGTCCCAACGTCTGTAGCGGTGCGCGCCCAGTTTGTTTACTTTTTGAAATGCGAGCCGGGTTTCGAAGGCGGCAGCTCCCCGGTGCTGCGCTCACTTCTGGAAGCTGGCCCAGCGCAGAAGTTTAATGCCGAGGACACCCTGAGCAGACTGGTAATTCCCCGAGCGGGCACCATTTCGCCGTGGTCCAGCAAGGCTACCGATATCACGCATAACTGCGGACTGCTGCAGATTGAGCGCATAGAGCGGGGCATGTTCTTCCATATTCTTGGCGCCAGGCCAGGCGAAGGGAAAGAGACGCGCGCACTGGAGGCGCTGCTGCATGACCGCATGACTCAGACTGTGGTTGCCGACCCGGCAGCGGCTGCGCTGTTGTTATTTGCCGAGACAGAGCCAGCGGCCGCGCGCGCCATCCCAATACTGGCTGCGGGCAAAGCAGCTTTGACCGAAGCGAATTCATTGATGGGTCTCGCTTTGGCTACGGACGAAATCGACTACCTTTATGCCAGATTCAAGGAACTGGGAAGAGACCCGAATGACATCGAACTGATGATGTTTGCCCAGGCCAATTCTGAGCACTGTCGGCACAAGATTTTCAATGCCAGTTGGTCGATAGACGGCGACAGACAGCCCCACTCCCTCTTTGCCATGGTCCGGCACAGTCATGCACGCTCACCGGAAAACGTACTCTCCGCTTATGCGGACAATGCCGCTGTAATAGCTGGCCACTCTGCGAGTCGCTTCCTCCCTGACCCGGTGACCCAGGCTTACGATTTTCATTCCGAGCCTGTGCACATCCTCGTGAAAGTGGAGACGCATAACCACCCGACCGCGATAGCGCCGTTTCCGGGTGCGGCAACCGGGTCAGGCGGTGAAATCAGAGATGAGGGAGCCACCGGGCGTGGTGCCAAGCCCAAGGCCGGGCTGACGGGGTTTTCGGTTTCTAATTTGCACCTGCCGGGCGCCGCTCAGCCCTGGGAAACGAAGCCGAGCCAGCCCGCCCATATTGCCTCGGCGCTCGATATCATGCTGGAAGGCCCGATCGGAGCGGCGGCCTTCAACAATGAGTTCGGAAGACCCAATCTTTGCGGGTACTTTCGCAGTTTCGAGGCCAGCGTGATTAACGAGCAGGGCCAGGCCCAGGACCGTGGTTATCACAAGCCCATCATGATTGCCGGTGGTCTGGGTAATATCCGCGAGGATCACGTCCAAAAAGGCGAAATTGACATCGGTGCCAAACTGGTTGTGCTGGGCGGCCCAGCCATGCTGATCGGACTGGGCGGTGGAGCAGCCTCGTCCGTGAACTCGGGTTCCGGTAGTGAAGACCTGGATTTTGCCTCGGTTCAACGAGGCAACGCCGAGATGCAACGTCGCTGTCAGGAGGTCATTGATCGCTGTTGGCAATTGGGCGATCGAAACCCGATAGCATTCATTCATGACGTTGGCGCCGGAGGCCTGTCCAACGCGCTGCCGGAGCTGATTAAGGACGGAGGCCGCGGTGGGCGCTTCCAGTTGCGCGCAATACCCAGTATTGAGCCAGGCCTGTCACCGCTGGAAATCTGGTGTAACGAGGCTCAGGAGCGCTACGTCATGGCGGTACCGGCAGCAGATATCGAGGTGTTTGCCAAGATCTGCGAGCGCGAGCGCTGTCCTTTTGCCGTAGTTGGTGAGGCCACAGAGGCAGAGCATCTGCTGCTTGCGGATCCGCTGTTCGGCAATGCTCCGATCGACCTGCCCATGGATGTGCTGTTCGGCAAGCCGCCGAGGATGCATCGGCAGGTCAATTCCGGGCGCGTACCCTTGGGGCCCGCAGACTTTAGTGGTGTCTCTCTGGAAGAGGCCGCAAAACGAGTCTTGAGCCTGCCTACGGTAGCCAGCAAGAACTTTCTGATTACCATAGGCGATCGCACTATCACTGGCCTGGTCTGCCGCGACCAGATGGTCGGACCCTGGCAGGTGCCGGTTGCCGATGCCGCCGTCACCGCTGCCAGCCTGAACTCCCACCATGGCGAGGCCATGGCCATGGGCGAGCGCACGCCGCTGGCTCTGTTCGATGCGCCGGCCTCCGGACGAATGGCTATCGCCGAAGCCATCACCAATATCGCCTGTGCCGATATCGACTCACTGGGAGATATCAAACTGTCTGCCAACTGGATGGTGGCTGCGGGTCATGGGTGTGAGGACGCTAGTCTCTACGCGACGGTGAAAGCGGTCGCCATGGAGCTTTGTCCACAGCTCGGTCTGTGTATTCCTGTGGGTAAGGATTCCATGTCCATGCGTACGGTCTGGAATGAGGAGGGTAAAGAGCGGAGCGTCACGGCACCGCTATCCTTGATCGTCTCCGCCTTCGCTCCGGTGGTTGACATTCGTAAGAGTCTGACGCCACAACTCATCACGGAAAGAGGTGCGAGCTCGCTTTATTTGATTGATCTGGGTCGGGGTCGTAATCGGCTGGGAGGGTCGGCGTTGGCTCAGGTTTTCAATTTACTGCCAGGAACCGTCCCCGATCTCGATGTGCCCGAGGATCTCAAGAATTTCTTTGCCTTCGTCAAACAGGCTCAGGACCAGGGTTTGCTGCTGGCCTATCATGACCGCTCGGATGGGGGACTGTTTACAACCGTTTTAGAGATGGCCTTCGCGGGTGCGGCCGGTGTGCAATTGGATCTGACTGATAGCGGATTCGCTGATAATCCGCTGGCCGGGCTTTTTTGCGAAGAGCCAGGTGCAGTGGTGCAGATTGCAGATGAACACTGCGATGCCCTGCGCGTATTGGCACACGCCCATGGCCTATCAGATTGCCTGCTGCGGCTGGGTTGTGTCGACAATTCACAAAAATTTATCGTCAAGGCAGGCGCTCGGAACCTCTACGACAAAGACAGAGTGGAACTTCAGCGCCTCTGGGCCGGTACCAGCTATCAGATCCAGAGCCTGCGCGATAATAGCGATTGTGCTCGGGAGGAATTTGATCGCATTCTGGATACTGGTGATCCTGGCCTGCATGCAGAGCTGACGTTCAAGGTCGCTGAGGATGTGAGCGCCGCCTACGTGAATCGGGGCGCAGCTCCACGGGCTGCCGTTTTGCGGGAACAAGGTGTGAACGGCCAGGTCGAGATGGCGGCGGCGTTTCACCGGGCGCGCTTCGAAGTCATTGATGTCCACATGACCGATCTATTGACGGGGCGTGTGAATTTGGCGGACTTTCAATTGCTGGTGGCTTGCGGCGGCTTCTCTTATGGTGATGTGTTGGGCGCAGGCGGTGGCTGGGCGAAGTCCATACTTTTCAATGACAGCCTGCGAGAACAGTTCGCCGCTTTCTTTGCTCGCGAGACGACGCTGACTCTGGGGGTATGTAATGGCTGTCAGATGGTTTCGCTACTCAAGGACCTGATTCCGGGAGCGGAATACTGGCCTCGATTCGTGCGTAACCGCTCAGAGCAATTTGAAGCCCGGCTTTCCATGGTTCAGGTGGAGGAATCCGCCTCGGCGTTCCTGGAGGGAATGGCGGGGTCCCGTTTCCCTCTGGCGGTGGCCCATGGTGAAGGCAAAGTGCGCTTCGCCAGTGATGCCGACCAGGCCAGGCTGGAGGCCGGTTCGCGGGTTGCTCTGCGCTTTACTAGCAACTACGGTAAGGTAAGTGAGAGATACCCTGACAACCCCAACGGATCCGAGGCTGGCATAACGGGTCTGACCACGGCCGATGGTCGAGCCACGATCATGATGCCGCATCCGGAAAGAGTGTACCGTAGCTGCCAGAATTCCTGGCACCCCCGGGAATGGCAGGAAGACGCGCCCAGCATGCGTATGTTCCGCAACGCGCGCTGCTGGTTTGACTAAGGGGTCAATTGACCCGGGAAGGCCGATAATGAAGAAGCTTGAAGTCTACGTCCCTGAATCTCACCTGGAGTCTGTCAAAGCGGCCATGTTCGAGGCAGGAGGGGGCAAGGTCGGAGTTTACGACAGTTGCGCCTGGCAGACGCTGGGTCAGGGGCAGTACCGCCCGCTCGAGGGCAGCGATCCTTATCAGGGGCAGAAAGGAAAAGTAGAGCGGGCCAGTGAGTACAAATTGGAGATGGTCTGCACTGACGCGCGAGTACAGGCGGTCATCGCCGCCATGAAGCAGGCGCATCCCTACGAAGAGGTGGCCTTTTCCGTACTCGCGACTGAGTCAGTTTCCTGAATCGTCGCGGGCCAGCGCCCGCGTGCGCCTGGAGACGGTGGCCTCTGAAACACCCAAAGCACAGGCCGTTTTCTTCTGGTTGCCGTCGTAGTAACCGAGGACGTGTTCGACCACTGATCCTTCGAGCTCTCGCATCATCTGCTTAAGATTCAGGGCTTGCTGATTGGCATCATCGCTGATGCTGACACAATCCGTAATTTTGGACAGTAACTGCTTGTGCAGGCGACGCTCGCGCGTATAAGGCATGATCGTCAGCAGGTGAAACAGTCGTGTCTTCTCTTCAGCGTAGACCATCAGACCCAGCATCAGAGAAAGCGTCAGCGACATAAAGATGGCACCATTGATGCTAATGTCGAACGCCATCATCGCTACCACGCCGATGGCCATCATGACGGGCGCCAAAGCGCTCACCAGGACCACCAGACACTTTTGCCGAACCACATTCGATTTCGATTTGAAAATACCCGAGAGCAGCAACGCGACAGCCAGAATCAGGCCGGTTACCAAATAGAGCTGGAATAGCCAGTACGAGTCTCCAGCCATTCGGGTCAGGGTGTAGCCGCTCAATGGCTCAACACCCGCAATGATACCGCGATTGAAGACAAGATTAACGATCATTAGAGCGAGCAGAACATTGAGAACAGTCTTGATGCGCCCTGCCTGCCAATCGAATCGTGAGCAGTACAACGCAACACAAACAAAGCTGTGGACGGTAAAGACAACGCAGCAGTAGTAGGCCAGGAGTATCAGCATTGAGGTGTGGGGGGCGAACTCGGCCTTGATCGATAGCACCTCGAATACGTTCAGGAATAACACGGCCAGGAAGAAAACGCCCAAGACCAGGTTTTCCCGCCGCAGAGAATTGTGGTAGCGGAGGAATATCCCGGCCTTAATGCCTATGGCCAGCATTGAGGGGATAATTAAAATTTCCATCAACTGCTTTCTCCCTTGTAAGTCCTGGGGTTAAAATCGCGCCGCTGCCTACATTACCATGCCGATCTGGCTGACAGACAGACCACTTCCGGCGCTTAGCATTAATACCTTATCACCCGCGCCCGGCTTCGCGGTATCCAAAGTAACGGGTATAGTAGCGGTGGTGAGGTTACCATAACTCTGAAAGATAGTGGGAGCCTTTTTCAACTCAATTCCCGCTAATTTGGCCATTCTTTGATGTGGTTTGCTACCTACCTGGTGGCAGATCAGATGATCTACGTCTCCTGGCTGCCAACTAAGATCTTTGTAAGTGTCCTTTATAAGGGACTGGTGCATTCTGATCATGACAGCCGAGATCTTGTCCATGATCATTTGACCACAGCGTTTGCCGGTATGGTCGAACTTGTAGAAACAGAGCTCGGCATAGCGTCCACGGCTGTGGAAGCGATAGGTCTTGATACCCGAGCGTCCGGAGGCGCGCTGAAGAATCACAGCTCCGCCTGCGTCTCCGGTGGTAAATCCCCCAATTTTACTGTGAAAATTTTCTATAGTGGGGTTCTCGCGAATGTCATTGATGACATCACTGATCAGGTGACTGGGTACTTCACCGGTGACGATCAGAATGTTTTCAGCCGCTCCGGCCGCAATCATGGCATCGGCGACGGACATGCCGTTGGAAAAGCCATGGCAGGCATTGGTCACGTCCAGGCAGGAGGCGCTTACACAACCGAGCTCGCGCTGGACGCGGTGGGCGGTAGCCGGTTCGATCCAGTCCCGGTCTATGCCGCAGTAGATCACCATGCCAATGTCCCGGGGATCCATGCGAGATTGTTCCAGCGCGGCGCGGCCTGCCCGAATTGCAAGGTCAGACGGTTTGTCCTCTGCGGCCGCGAAGCGACGAGAATGAATCCCGGTCAGTTCTTCGATCCAGGTGTTCGGAATGCCGAATTGGCTCTCCGACTTGATCTCGTCCATTAGTTCTTTGGAGCTCACAATTTGATCGGGAAGGTAAGTCCCAATAGAAGCGATTCTTGAATGGCCTGTCATGTACATTAGTTGGTCCTTGTCTTGGTAAGAGCATTTCTATGCGCGACTGTAACGCTTCAATTATCTCTAGGAGAGCTAGTAAATGGGAAGTCATTTCCTGAATCGCCCGCAGAATCCAAAGCACGGAAATCCAGCGTTGTAGCGCTAAAGTCGCAGCCTTGGTGCTCGTTCTATGGGAGTCCGGGCAATAGCCGGACCGGGTAAGTGATAATCGACTAAAAAGGATGGGGCTGCCGGAACGGCAAAAAGTTCCTTGCGACTTCAGTGTGGACCTGCCGCTTCGCCACTGTGACTTATCAACGTCGTGGTAACCTGACGGTCGTCGCCATGATGGACATCGAACATGCGCACGGGGAAATGTTGTCGGCGTAGGTCGGCAAAGTAATGTTCTAGTGTACTGAACACCACCGGAAACGCGATCTCATCCCAGGGGATGGCTGCTTCCGTAAACAATTCCACCTCCTCGGATTCGATTCCTGCCTCAAAATTCAAATCTAAAAGTTCAGCGCGAAAGAACATATAAACCTGATTGATGCGTGGCAAATTAAATAAAGTATAAAGGCTATCCGGAGAAACCCTAACCGCAGCCCCGGCTTCTTCACGGGTTTCCCTGATGGCGCCATGGAGGCTGGACTCACCGTTTTCCATGAAGCCCGCAGGCAGTGTCCATTTGCCTCGGCGGGGTTCAATCGCGCGTTTGCAGAGAAGCACCTTGTCGCTCCATATCGGCAGCGTGCCCACTACGTTCTTAGGATTCTGGTAAAAAATGGTGTCACAGTTGTCGCAGATGTGGCGAGGCTTTTCATCGCCCGGTGGAATACGAATAACCACCGGCGCGGCGCAGTGTTGGCAGTACTTCATAAGGGCCAGAAGTTCCGGAAAAAATTGCGTGTCACAATTGGAATTTAAGAGTCTACTGCGTTTGCTTGATAAATGTAAAAAGCCGGGGTTATAAAAAGAGGGGTGGAAGAGGGGGCCGGGAACGGGGTCGGATCTAGAGAAGAATTGCTCTAGATCCTATTGATCTGGCAGTGCAGGCGAAAGCGCTTGGAGGTAATGAAAGCTTCTATGTCACGTAGGCGCATCTCCATGGCGCTGAAAATGCGGGTGCATTCGGCTTTATCGTAATAGGTGTCGAAATCTTCCTCGTCGGTGCGAGTCTCTTCAGTCAAGGGATCCTGTGCCGGTATATCCTGTTCGTTGAGGTAACCCTTGCGCACGGCTTTTTCCCGATGGCGGGCGTATTTTTGCTCGCGCTTGTGCGCATGACGGCGCCGTCGTTCCTCTCGGCGTCTGCGCTTGTGTCGGCGCTGCTCCTGTTGATCGCCGTTGTCCATGAGCGGGTCCCGATCGAACACGAACCAGCAGATGATGTAGGCCCAGAAGGTAAAGGGACCGAATACGAAGAGCGAAAGCAGGGTGACGGCGCGAACACTGAACGCGCTGACTTCGAGATAATCGGCGATTCCCGAACAGACTCCGGCGATGCGTTTGTTGCGTTCATTGCGATAAACAGGCTTACGATAATCGAGCTGGCGGAAATGTTCCGCAGGACTTGAGGTGCTGAAGAATTCCTGCATTTTCTCTGGCGTGAGCTCCTTATCCAGGCAAAAGTAGAGGATGAAATAACCGATCAGAAAAGGGGGCCAGGCGACGGCGCAAATAATAAATACGATGCGCACCAGTGCAACCGGGACGTCAAGCCAGTTGGCTATACCGGCGAGCACTCCGAGAAAGCGGCCATTGTCTCTATCCAGATGCATCTCAGTCATTCCGCGGTTCATTCTGCTGGCGCCAGTCCGGCACTTCAGCATCGAGTATGGATTCCAGTATGTCGATACGCTCCTGCATGGACCGGGCCATCTCCGACAGCTCGCGAAGGTTGTATTCGCCTTCTGGTTCAATGGATGCCCGGCGTCGGTTTTTGCGCAGCATAAGAATCCAGACGGTTATGGCTAGCAGGACCATCGCCGTCAACGAGATAATAAAGTCGAATACGCCCATAATTAAGCCCCGTCGACTCCTTTACTGGTTTTTGTTCAGTTTGCTTTTCATGGCTTCGAGTTCTTTGTCGATGGATTCCTGCTTTTCCAGTTCATCGAACTCACTCCGCAAACCGCTATGTTCTGCGTGGGCGCTATCGATCTGGCCTTCCATGAGATCGATTTTCTTTTCGTAATACTCAAATTTGTCCATAGCGTTGTCAATAGCATAGCTATGCAGGTGCTGATTGACATGCAGGCGGGATTGAGTGGCCTTACTACGCATAACAATGGTCTTCTGGCGGGCGCGGGCGTCATTAAGCTTAGCCTGAAGTTGCTCGATCTCTGAACTCAACTTGTTCAGTGTCTCATCCAGTTTCTCAAGATCAGCCACAGTTATTTCGATGCTGGCGTTGATGCTGGATTTTTCCAGAAGTGCAGCCTTGGCAAGATCTTCCCGGCCTTTAGAAAGCGCCAGTTCAGCCTTCTTTTCCCAATCGTTTGCCTGCCTGTTGAGCTGTTCCAGGCGGCGGCTGAGAGATTTCTTGTCGGCTATGACCTTGGCCGTACTGCTGCGAACCTCAACCAGGGTTTCTTCCATTTCCTGAATTACCATTCGAATCATCTTTTCCGGATTTTCCGCCTTATCCAACAGGGCGCTAATGTTGGAATTGATGATGTCTGACAGTCGCGAAAAAATACTCATTACTGATTCCTCAGCTTTCTTCGGTTATGGCCTCGCATTGAGGTCGGTGTTATCTACCTTCAGCAGGGAACGTGCCAGTTTTCCGAAAGAATTTAACATGTTGTTTTTATTCAGAATTAATATTTGAACTCCGCTGAGGCTCATGCTCGAATAGCCAATTTGCGTAACTAGTGGTAATTTTCACTAGCGTTTCCCAAGGATCACGACTGACAATCCATGGACAGCCTAGACAGACCGAAACGGGCACCTCGCATGATCGGTGAATCCGCCAGCTTTCTGGAAATGCAGGAGCACATCTCTGCGGTGGCGCCGCTCCACAAGCCGGTGCTGATCGTGGGTGAACGCGGTACCGGCAAGGAACTGGTGGCAGCGAGGCTGCACTATCTGTCCAGACGCTGGGAGCAGACCTTCCTTAAGCTCAACTGCGCCGCCATGACAGAGTCTTTGCTTGAGGCTCAGCTATTCGGCCATGAGGCGGGGGCGTTCACCGGTGCCACCAAACAGCGTAAAGGATTCTTCGAGCGAGCAGATGCCGGTACCCTGTTTCTGGATGAACTCGCCAACACTGACATGTCAGTGCAGGAAAAAATTCTCCGCGTCATTGAATATGGAGAATTTGAACGCCTGGGCGGAAATGAGACCCTCTCAGTCGATGTCAGGCTGATCGCCGCCACCAATGAAGATCTGCCCCAGCTAGCCCGGCAAAAAAAATTCCGCGACGACCTGCTTGACCGGCTTGCATTCGATGTCATCACCTTGCCGCCATTGCGAGAGCGGGCCGAGGATATCCTAATTATTGCAGAGCACTTTGCCGTGGGCATGGTAAAGGAAATCGGTGGCGAGTTCTTCGTGGGTTTCAGCACAAAAGTCGAGCAACAGTTACTCGACTACTCGTGGCCGGGAAATATCCGGGAGCTGAAGAATGTCGTTGAGCGCGCAGTCTATCAGCATGGGGATCAGGTGATCACACACCTGGTTTTTAATCCTTTCGATTCCCCGTACAGGCCGCAGGTGACCCCCGACACTCACTCGGAAGCCACGATCGTGGTTCCCGAGGCGCCGAACCTTGCCGCACTGGAGGCCTTTGATTTCAAGACCGAGATCCAGAATTATGAAATCAACCTGCTCAAGCAGGCGCTTGAGCAGAATCAGTTCAATCAGAAGAAGGCCGCGGAGTTTCTGCAGCTGACTTATCATCAACTAAGAGGCTATCTGAGAAAATATGATCTGCTCGGCTAGAGGCTGTCGCAGGCCGAGACCCAACGTTCAGGTATTCAAAAATTGGGAAAAGACTCAAAGCGTCTAACCGAGCTTCCCGATAATTGGACAATAGTCGCCTGCGAGGTTAGTTTCACTTTAAACCACGGGCGAGTCGATGGTTGACCGCTACTGAGCTGTTTTCGATCAACATAAAAACTGAAAATTACAAAAAAGGGGGAATTATGAAGCGCTCAGGTTTGTCTTTCATTGGGATGCTAGTTCTTTCCAGCGTGTTCACAAACGGCGAACTGCTCGGACAGCCCATCGGCGTTCCGGTTCAGCCTTTGGCAGCGGGACCCTGGATATTCGATACTGCTGAGCAACACAAGATCCGCGTCAGCGTCGTTGCCAGGGGCCTTTCCCATCCCTGGTCCATCGCATTCCTGCCCGGTGGTGACATGCTGGTTACGGAGCGAGCCGGACGGCTGCGTATGATACGTGACAATGCTTTGGAGCCGGCTGCGATAAGCGGTGTGCCAGAAGTCAGAACCGAGGGGAACGGCGGTCTCATGGACGTTGCGATTCATCCCGATTTTGCGCACAACAGCCTGGTTTATCTCACCTACACCAAACCTGTGGAAAATGGCTGGGGTGCGCCGGCTCTCGCTGTCGGCCGGCTTGAGGGCACTGTGCTCACTGGGCTGCGCGATCTGGTTGTCACCGAGGCCTATGAGGGCAACTCAGGCCTCAACGGGCGGGTAGCATTCGGAACTGACGGCAAACTCTTTATGTCGACTGGTGGCCGGGTAGGGCAAGCTGCACAGGATCCGACCAGCCTGCGTGGGAAAGTCCTCAGGCTTGAAGACGACGGTAGCGCAGCGATCGGTAACCCCTTCATAGGCAGACTGAATTACCGGCCTGAAATCTACACCCTTGGGCATCGTAATACTTTGGGACTTATGCAGCATCCGGTCACGGGTGCAATGTGGCAACATGAAAACGGACCCAATGGTGGCGACGAGATCAATATACTTCTCCCTGGCCGCAACTACGGATGGCCTATCGTCAGCTTTGGCCGCCTCTATTCAGGCGAGCGAATCAGTGATCATCCAACCCGGGAAGGGTTTGAATCTCCGCTGCTGGTGTGGCTGCCTGCGATTGCGGCTTCAGGAATGGCTGTCTACACAGGTGATCAGTTCCCGGCCTGGAAGGGCAATGTGTTTGTCGGCTCACTGCGTATGGGCGGCATTCCCGGCACGGGCCACCTGCAGCGAATCGTCTTCAATGAACGCACCGAAGAGATGCGGCGCGAACTCATGCTGACCGAACTCCATCGACGGATTCGAGAAGTGCGGGAAGGCCCGGATGGGTTTTTGTATTTACTCACCGATGACGAAGACGACGGTGCACTATTGAGAGTAGAACCCGCACCTTAATGATGACGCGCTTCGAACTCAGTTGAGCATGGCCTCATAAACCACGCGCTGGGCGACGTTATTATTGAAGGGCGCCCGTGGTCCGCCGCGTTTCTGCTCCATGTAAAGCATATAGAAGTCGTTTTCCCGATCGACGATGAATATCGTACCGCCGATGCCGCGCCAGCCGAAATTGTGTGGTCCGTCCGGGTCAGCACTGGTTGGCTGCAAGTGGAAACCCAGCCCCCAGTCACCAGTATCACCATAGAAAAAATAGTCGCGCGACACGTCGTCGCCTATTTTCTTCTCCAGCATTCGTTCAAGTGTCGACTCGTCGAGAATGCGCTCGCCCCTGTAGGAGCCGCCGTTCAGCAACATCTCGGCAATGCGGACATAGTCTTCCGTGCTTGAATTCAAGCCGCCGCCACCAGACAGCATCCTGCGCGGCACGGTGTTGTCCGGCATGACGCCGTGAATAGGCTCGGCCACCCGATAGGCATCGGCCTCGTTGACCCAAAAACTGGTGTCGTCCATGCCCAGAGGCTCGAAGATGCGTTCTTCGAGGACTGCGTCCAGAGTCTTGTCAGCGGCTACCTCAAGCACGGCGCCGAGAACATCAGTGGAATGGCCATAGTGCCAGGCCGTTCCTGGTTCGAAGTAGACAGGCAAGGCTCCGATACGGGCGGCGAATTCGCGGGCACTGTAGTCCCCAGAAAGCTCTGACGCATAGAGCTGGCCGAGCTTGCTATCCGGCGAGAATATAGCCTGAATCAACCCGGATTCATGGGTTAGCAGGTTCTCAATAGTCATTTGGTTGCGGGCCGGCCGCCGCTGTCCGCTTTCACTGTCCATAACCTGTAGCTCGGCAAATTCCGGGATGTAGTCTGCGACCGGGTCATCGAGGTCGATCAGGCCATCCTCGACCATAGTCATGATTGCGACGCTGATGATGGGTTTGGTCATGGAATAAATGCGAAATATTGTGTCCTTGTTGACCGGATCCCTGGTACCTTCGGCGCGGTACCCCACGGATTCAAGCAGGCCTACTCCATCGGTGTTTCCAACCAGCAGTAGTGCTCCTGGAATATAGTCACCATCCACGGCCGCCTGCATCTGCATCCTGATTTCATCTATTTCTGACTGATCAATTCCGAAATGCGTCGGGTGAATTCGTTTGATGGAGCTTAGGTTGGTCTCGCTGTGGTCGTCGGCAATGACCTGGCCACAGAAAATGAGAAGACTCAGAGTGAGAGAATTCAGGACTCGGAAGAGCATGTTTTTGGGCATGGTGGTTTTTCTCTACTGTTGTTTTATTTGAGCTGGCCATAAGTTTCGTAGACTATTTTTGGCTCTTTGCTACGTTTTGTTGTTCAAACAAGCCTTCGCCTCCCGCACTGCGGCCTGCAATGGGCGGCGTACGCTCCCAGCGCTTAGAGACTCTCTTGAGTCTATCCCAACGCAAAAGGCCCTACAATGTCGGACGCCATAGGGCCTCTAAGGGATGCTCTGTCGCCGATAGGGAATGTCAGCTGGTCAGGCGAAATCTCGCAGCAGGGAGTTGGTAATCTCCCCGGGGAGGGCATCAGTCTGGTGCTGATAATTCAGATGTTCAGAGCGGATGATCCATGGAGCCCCGGCGCGAGCCGCGGTGATCAGTTCGTCGGTGAATTCAAAGCGCAAGAAGTGGACGGAGGAAGTTTTGTCTTCGGTGGAGCGCTTCAGGTCTTCATTGGCGATCGGGTAAACAGGATCAAAAGCATCGATTTGAATGGAGATCAGTTCCTCGATACCGACAAGCTGATGCAGGCGCTCCCGGCGCTCACGGTCGTCGGGATACTCGATCATGAGCGTGGCTTTGAGATTCTTGCCATCGGGAATCAATGGGTTGTAGGCCTCGAGTTCACCGTTGAGCTCGTCCTCGCTGGTCATGCGTTCGGCCCGCACTAACTCAAGAATCTGATAGCGCATGACCTGGTAGTCCTCGAAGTGCAGTGTGGCATTCGGGCCTAGAGCTATCCTGCGGGTCTTCTTGTGCTCCATGATGGCCTGACGAATCGCCGGTCGCTGTGCCTCGTAGGCTTCGATGGAGAGTAGATCAGATAAGGAAATTTTCTTCATGGAGGTATCGGCCTCATTGCGGGTGTTCATGGCGGTAATTGCTGTTGGAATCTAAAGTCCGTAGGCCAGCCTGAGCATGTCAATTGGATGAACCGTTTTTTGTTCAGTGTCCAGGTTGTTCTCAATGTGTTTGCCGGCGACCGGGCAGTCACTGCCATAGAGATCCGGCTCTTCCTGTTTGATCTGACGAACGATGGGCCTGGCGATCTTGTTGGCAAACTGCAGAGTCTCTTTCTTTACGCCGTAAGTTCCGTCATGGCCCGAGCAGCGCTCGATACTCTTGACGGTGGTCTTCGGGATCAGCTCCAGTATCTGGCGCGTCTTCGGCCCGATATTCTGCACCCGCTGGTGGCAGGCGACATGGTAGCTGACTTTACCCAGAGACTTCTTGAAATCGGTCTTTAGCTGACCCTGTTTGTGCAGCTTGTACAGATATTCGAAAGGATCATGAAAGGCCGCGGCAACAGCCTTGACCTGTTCATCCTCGGGAAACATGAGCGGCAGTTCCTGTTTAAACATCAGCACGCAAGAAGGCACAGCGGCAACCAGCGCGAAGCCGTTCTGAGCAGAACGATATAAAACCGGTATGTTTGCGTCTTTGAGTTGGGTCACCGACTTCAGGTCGCCCAATTCCAGCTTGGGCATGCCGCAGCAATGCTCACGCTCGGGAATGAACACCTCTACGTCATTGTGTTGCAACACTTTGATGACGCTGTCTGCGATGTTGGGCTCGTTAAAATTGCAGTAGCAGGTAGTAAATAGCATCACCTTGTGCGCGGCGTCTGCGAGGGGTTTGGATCGCTCCGGATCCCAATTCAGCACAGCGTGCTGTTGTCGCGCTGGTTTGCGCGCAAACGGGGGCAGCCACGCGGCCTTGTGGATTCCGAGACCACTGTCCAGCGCCTTGCGTACGGTGGCATTGCCGTTGCCGCCGTTGACGAGCCTGTTGAGCAGCGGTTTCGCGGCCAGCTTGCCGACCATGTCAGTGCTGGTGATCAGGCGGTCCCGCAACTTCGAGTTTCCTTTGCTGAATTTGACGGCCTTGGCTCGTAGCATCAGGTGGGGAAAATCGACATTCCAGGGATGGGGAGGAACATAAGGGCATTTGGTGAGATAACACAGGTCGCACAGATAGCACTGGTCGACGACCTTGCCGTAGTCGGCTCTTTCCACACCGTCAACTTCCATGGTTTCGCTTTCATCGACCAGATCGAATAGGGTCGGGAAGGCATTGCACAGACTCACGCAACGGCGACAGCCATGACAGATGTCATAGACCCTTTCCAGTTCCTTATTGAGGGAGTCTTCATCCCAGAATTCAGGGTCATTCTGATTGAGAGGATGGCGTGTTGGTGCATCCAGACCGCCTTCGCGTCCTTCTCCTGACATGGCCGTATTCCTTACTTATAGCCGTTTGTTCTGCCGTAAAACGCATCCTGCCGCCTGTTGGCGGCAGGATGACGAATCGTTAACCTATTTATTCGTCTTATTCGTC
>JGI12109J20283_10711367_pt1 | contig 33821 bp, 29 predicted proteins | sample ElkSlonscriptome_12_FD_20283 | JGI IMG/M metagenome (IMG submission 20283)
TGCTTATCGGCTGGTTCACTTGGAAGGCGCGCCTCTCTGCTTTCAGATGGGAAGCATGGTGCGGATCGGTCGTGCTGTTCGCCTGCGCGCTCCAATCAGTTACCGATTATCCCCTGCGCAACCAGTCGATGCTTGTCCTGGCGGCTTTCGCCCTTGTCCTGCTTGCCCGCGCGCAACCAGGTTTCAGCGCTGACGACGCCGGAACTACAAGACGTGAAAGGACACCATCATGATCGCACGCGCCGCGTGGTTCATTGTCCTTGGAGCAGTGGCTGTCATTACAGCGGGGCTCCAATTTGACCGTCAGTCCCGCTATGCACCCCACCTTGCGTCCAGTGTGCCGTCACCGTTCCGCGCGTTCGCACAACCGCATATCGTCGCGGATGCAATGAACAGCGGCGACAATGAACGTGCCTTGTCGGAAGCCCGCAAACTTGTTGCAATACGCCCGATGCCAGCTGAGCACCTGCGCTTGCTGAGCTTTGCCGAATTTCGAAATGGCGAGATCGAGGAAGGAAGCTACTCGATCCAACTTGCTGCCCGCAGAGGCTGGCGCGACTTATCGGCTCAAATTGCGATGCTGGAGCTTGCACGCGCAGCGGGGGACCAGCCAGAAACAGCACGGCGTTTCGCCGCTTTATTCCTTCATCCGGGACAAGACACAGATGCGCTGAGCCAGATTGCCGGCAACGTCTTCGCAGAAGGTTCCGGTGAAACTCGCGCTGTTTTTGCAGACATCCTCGCGGGCTCGGAACGCTGGAACAGCGCGTTCATGCGCAATGGTGCAGGGGTCATTCCGCCTGCGGCATTCGTTGATATCACCCGGCTTGCCTCAAAAGCCGGTGCGCGCTTCACCTGTAGGGAAATAGACTTAGCAAAACGGCGCTTGAGCCGCATCGCCCCCGAAATGTCCGAAGATTTTACGTCGATTATCGAATATTGCTGAAAAAGTCCGATGGTTGAGGCAACGAGCTAGAAGCTAGCCATCGCTTTTCAAAGCGCCTACATCTTGAGACCAGCATGGATGGAGAACAGCGGCATGTGCGACAAGACCGAATTGGAGCGATGGGCGAAAGAAGCCATTTCACGGCGCCATTTTGCTGCGCTTGCCGGCTCCGCCGCCATCGTAGCGTGCGCACCTGAAGCGGCCAGCAGCGAGACATCGGGATCGGCAGCCTCGCCCGCATTGTCGGAAAGTACGGTCACTTTCGATACCGCTGACGGCACTATGGATGCTTTCTTCGTCCACCCCGCTGATAGCCGCTCACCGGGGGTCATCTTCTGGCCTGATATCGCTTCAATCCGGGAAACGAAACGTGCCATGGCAAGACGCTTGGCCGGCGAAGGCTATGCCGTTCTGGTACTCAATCCCTATTATCGGGATGTGACGGGCGAGCAGTTCTCAGATTTTGCAGATTTCATCGAGAATGAAGGCTTCCAAAAGGTGCGCCCGTGGCGCGAAAAACTCGACGCGGATAGCATAGGCTCGGACGCGGCAAGCGCTGTCGCTTGGCTTGATCAGCAACCCTCTGTCGACACCGCAAAGGGTATCGGAACACAAGGCTATTGCATGGGCGGTCCTTTCACCGTCTGGAGCGCGGCGGCAGTGCCCGATCGCATCAAGGCGGCAGCCAGCTTCCACGGCGGGGGTTTGGTTCGTGAGGATTATGAAAAGAGCCCGCACAAGGTCATTGGAAAGTCAGACGCCGCATTCTTGATTGCGATCGCGAAGAACGATGACGCAAAGGCACCCAAGGACAAGGCCATATTCGCAGCCGCAGCCGAAGAGGCCGGAAAAAAGGCGATTGTCGAAGTGTATTCGGGTGACCATGGCTGGACCGTGCCCGACAGCCCTGCCTACGACAAGGAAGCGGCAGAAAAAGCGTATAATGACCTATTGCAGCTTTATGCTGGTGCCCTCGCCTGATCAGCGCGTCTCGCGATCCTTCTCGCGCTCATTGCTAAGGCCAAATCGACCAAACCTGCGATAGCGTGTCATCCATTTTTCAAGAAACAGGCCGAGGGGTTTTGGAGTAATGCCAAGCTCCTCGAACGTTCTGTGATCCCCTGAAACAGTGCTTCCCGGCTTCAGCAGAGTCCATTGGTCCTTGCTCATCGGCGTGAGCGGCAGGGAGGCGAACAGCGCGGACATGCCATCAGGCATTGCAATAAAAGAGCGATTGCGACCTTGGGCTTCTGCGATGCGCTGGTTGATATCCATCATGGTCAGCTTTTCGGGGCCGCCCAGTTCATAGATGTGCCCGCCATGTGCAGCCGGATCCTCAAGAGCAACGGCCACAGCCTCCGCGACATCATCCGCATAGACCAGTTGCAATTCGGCACTTGGCCCAAACACTGGGAGCACGGGCATCATTTCAATCATCTTCCCGAACATGTTGAGAAAATTGTCATCTTTGCCGAACACGATAGATGGCCGCAGAATTGTTGCTGTCGCGAACGCATCGAGCACCTTCTTCTCACCCAGCGCCTTACCACGCGCATAAGCAGCGCTTGATCCTGCATCAGGCCCGATGGCGCTAATATGGACAAACGCCTCTACATCATTTGCTGCCGCCAAACGCGCCATGTTACCAGGCGCCTCGCCCATGAGCTTCTCAAGGTCTCCGGAAAAATCGCCAACCAGATTGACGACATAATTGGCTCCATGGAGCGCTGCTGCAACGCTCTCTTCGTTAAGAATATCGCACCGGGCAAACTGCAATTGCCCAAGATTGGCGAGTGGCTTCAAGCTGTGGCTGCGCTCCGGATTGCGGCTGGCAATGCGCAGCCTTGCGCCGCGAGCGAGCAGGCTTTGCGCCACATAATTGCCGATGTACCCACTGCCTCCAAATACGGTAACAAGTCGGTCAGTAAGCGGTGATGACATTGTCATGATGGCGTGTCCCTCAGGCGTAACGGGTGGTTGGGTTTTTGCGCGTGTGCCCATGCTCCAATGTGTGTCCTCGGGCAAGTATCGCAAGGCAATAGAGCTATGCCTGCGTTGGCGAACCCACTGCCGCGTAAAGCGATACATAGGCCTGCGCCAACGCCGAACGCGCATCCAGCACCGCCTCGCGTGCGGAAATGAGTTGGCGCTGCACGTCAAGCACATCGAACAACGTTGCCAATCCTTCGCGGTAAAGCGCGTTGGATTGCTCGAATGCCGCCTCGCTTTGCGTCACCGCCTTGTTGAGTTCCACAAGCCTGCTTTGCGCGGCCTCGATAGACACAAAGGCGCTTTCACTTTCGGAAAGCACTTCCAGCAGCACTTGCCGGTAGTCAGCGACGGCTGCATCCAGATCGCGTGAAGCGGCCTCCACTTCCGCCCGGCGTCTTCCACCATCGAGAATTGGTAGGTCCAGCACTCCGCCAACACTCAACAAGGCGCCGGAGAAAATATCGGCAACGCTACCCTGACTGCCGCTGAGGAAGCCTTGAAGCGCAAAGGAAGGCGCAAGATCCGCGCGCTCGATACCGACTATTGCAGCGGCCCTTGCAACATCTGCTTCAGCTACCAGCAAATCGGGCCGTCGCCGCAACAGATCTGCAGGCACACCCACATCGGGTCCTTGGACAAAGCGCGGCACTTCGACCTCAGACACATCTGGGTCAAGCGGCTCTGGAGGATCACCTACCAGCACGCTGAGGGCATTGGCTGCGCGTGTACGGGCCAAGACCAGCGGCCCGCGCTGTGATTGCGTGCGCGCAAGGTCTGCCGAGGCACGGCGCACGTCGAGGTTGGAGGAAAGCCCCGCTTCAAAGCGCAGCTTCACAATGTCGAGCGTCTGGCGTTGCAAATCCGCCGATTCATCGAGCAGGATCAAGCGCGCACCGGTGCGCTTCAGCTCCACATACTGGCTGACCACGGCGGCCGCAATCAGCCGGCGCTGGTCTGCTACGAAATAGCCCGCCGCGTCCGCTTCGGCCAATGCGGCTGCGCGCTCCGCCGACAGCCTGCCGTTAAGGTCAATCTGCCACAGCCCGCCCAGTGAAACCGCGCCTGTATCGGCAAACCCGCCGCCATCATCGAGAACGCCATCAGCGCGTGCCGTGACGCCAATATCGGGCAGAAAGTCGGATTGTTCTGCTCGCACAATCGCGCGCGCGGCAAGCAGGCGCTGGCGCGCTGCCTCAAGCGATTGGTTGCGTGCCAGAGCCGCGTCAACCAAGCCATCCAATTGAATGCTTTCAAAGCCGTGCCACCACACATCTTCAAGCCCACTAGGCGGGCGCGTATCTGCAAAAAAATCACCGCGAAGCGGAATCGTCGTGGCCGGTTGAACCTCCGGTATCTTGGGCGCGACGCAAGCCGCAAGGCTCTGCGAAAGCGCGAGCACAACAAGGCATGCGATACCGGCCCTCACGCAGGCGCTCCCACCAAGTTTGCTTCTGCCTCCTCATGTTCACGCAATTCACGGTTGAGGCGCGCCAGATCAACACTGCGCGGTTTGCCGAAGGGTGCGATCAGCATGTAGAGCGCTGGCACCAGCACAAGCGTGAAGATGGCGGCGATGCCTAGCCCACCGAAAATGACCCAACCAATGGCCTCGCGCGCTTCGGCCCCGGCGCCGCTTGCCAGCACCAAAGGCACCGCGCCAAGTATGGTAGAAATCAGCGTCATTGCGATAGGACGAAGACGTATCGTGGCCGCATCGATGATTGCCTCGCGCACATCGGCCCCCTCTTCGCGGCGCTGGTCAGCGAATTCGACCATCAGGATGCCATTCTTCGCCATGAGCCCGATGAGCATGACAAGTCCGATCTGGGAATAAATATTGAGCGAAGTGCCCGAGGCAAACAGCGCGAAGAGCGCAGCTGCAAGGGCAAAGGGCACCGAGCACAGGATGACAAACGGGCTGGCCAGGCTCTCAAATTGCGCAACCAGCACAAGGAATACAATCAAAAGAGCAAAGCCGTAAGTCAGCAGCAATTCGTTGCCCGAGTCTTCGAGCTGCTCCGCTTCTCCGCGCAAGAGCATATCGATATCCTCGGCCAGCGTTTCATCGGCAAGCGCATTCAATTCCGCGATGGCATCAGCCAATGCAGTGCCGGGCGCAATCGCAGCCTCAAGCTCTATCGCGCGGCGCTGCTCGGTGCGGTCAAGCTCGGCAGCAACGCCCTCTTCGCGGAAAATCGTGAGTGAGGAAATCGGCACCAGGGCGCCCGCATCACTGCGCACGTAGAGATTGCCCAGATCGCTCGGCTGCTTGATGGTAAGAGCCTGTGCGGTCAGAAAGATCGGGATAGACTGATCTTCCACGTTGAGGTCAACGATCTCAGCCCCGTTCACCATGGCGCGCAGGGTGAGTGCAAGGTCATCGAAATTTACGCCAAGGTCTGCCGCGCGGGTGCGATCAATGTCGATGGAAAGCTGCGGCTGGGTTGGCTGGAAAGAGATTTCGGGATCGGACAGAATGTCAGAGCGGGTGGCGATTGCATCGGCAAGCGCTTTCGCGGAGTCATAAATGCCATCGTAATTATTGCCCAAAAGCGCGACTTCAAGTCCGCCACCGCGACCGCCCCAGCCGCCGCTCAAAGTGCCGCGCCCGAAAGCGGACACGCGCGATCCCGGCAAATCATCAAGCGGCCCGCTCACTTCGCTAACGATCTCGGCTTGGCTGCGCTCACGCTCGTCCCAGTCGGCAAGCGCAGCGGTGACGAAGATGCGATTGGGGTCATAGCGCCCGACAATCGAGAGTGTTGATTCCACCTCTTCGCTCTCAAGCAAAGGCTGCAAGACTTGCTCGATCTCGTCCATCTCGCGATCCATGAAATTCAGGCCAACGCCATCGGGCCCACTCGCCCAGACGAAAAAGGTGGCGCGATCTTCCTCTGGCGTAAGCTCTTGCGGGACTTGCGTGTAAGCCAGCCCTGCAATCATCAACGCAGCAAGCGATGCGCCCAGCGTCACAAACGGCCGCGCAACGCACGCTGTTACCCATGTGCGATAGGTGCCCGCGACGCGCCCGGCCCAGCGGGCAAGCGTGGGGTTTGGCTCGGCATTTTCACCAGCCAGATCAATCTTGGCTGCCAGCGCTGGCACAAGACTGACCGCGACGAAGGTAGACAGGATCACCGCAAGCGCCAGGACAAAGCCGAATTCGCGGAACAGCCGACCGGTTTCAGAGGGCAGAAAGCTGATCGGCACGAACACCGAGACCAGCACAGCCGTGGTGGCGATCACGGCGAAGTAGACCTGGCGCGTACCAAGGACGGCGGAGGATTTCTTGCCTAACCCCTCCTCTTTTTGCAGGCGCTGCGCGTTTTCAAGGACGACTATGGAATCGTCAACCACCAGCCCCGTTGCCAGCACAAGAGCAAGCAAGGTCAAAAGGTTGATCGAAAAGCCCAACATCCAAATGCCCGCCACAACGCCGATCAACGCGATGGGAATGCTGGCGCTGGGGATGAGAGTTGGCTTGATATGGCCAAAGAACAGGAAGATCGTCGCCATCACGACAGCCACGGTGACAAGCAGAGTGGTCAACACCTCGCGCACTGACACTCGGATGAAAGCGGCATTGTCAGAGATCACGCGCAGTTCGATTTCGTCAAAGCGCGCATTGAGCCGTTCGACTGCGCTACGAGTGGCATCGGAAATCGCGATCGTGTTCGAATTGGCCTGCCGGATAATGCCAAGGCTGATGACGGGTTTACCGTCTAGGCGCACATAGGATGTCGCATCTGCCGGCGCGAAATAGGCCTGCGCCACATCGCCCACGCGCACTTCATCGCGAATTACCACTTCCGCGATCAGCTCCGGCGTCGCAGCATTTGCCTCGGCACGCACGATCAGGTTTTGCGCAGCGGAATTAAGCGAACCCACAGGCGTGTCGAAGGGCGCCTGCTCCAGCGCGCCTGCCACATCGCTGATGGTAAGGCCAAAGCGCGCCAGGCGATTTGGGTCAATCGCCACGCGCAATTGCCGCTCTCGGGTGCCGAACGGATCGACGCTGGCGACGCCGTCGGCCGCGAGCAGTTCGGGGATGATGTCGTTTTCGACTATCCGGGTCAACTCGGTCACGTCATAAGCATCGCTCAACACCGCGATGGTCATGATGGCCTCGGCGTCCTCATCGGCTTTGACGACACGGATTTGCTCTACCCTGTCAGGAAGCTCGCGGGTCACGCGGCTCACCGCTTCGCGCAGGTCCGATGCCGCAGCATCAAGGTCAGTTCCGGGATCGAATTGCACGCGGATGCGAGTGTTGTTCTCTTCGCTCGAAGACCGGATTGCGCGCACGCCATTGACTCTCGCGGCCGCGTTTTCGAGGATCGAGGTGACCTCTGCATCCATCGTCTCTGGCGCGGCTCCGGGAAGATTGGCGCTGATGGTAACCACGGGGCGATCCACATTGGGCAATTCGCGCACTTCAGTGCCAAGAAATGCTGCGATCCCGGCGATTACGATCAGCAGATTGAGGACAAAGATCAGGAGTGGCCGCTTGACCGCCAGCATCGGAAAATCGGTCACGGATTAGACTCTGTCGTTTGCCCGTCCACCGGGCCTGCGACCTGCACTTCAGCAACATCGCGAGTGATCGGTTCGACAACGGCGACCCGCTGCCCGCCGCGCACTTTCTGCACGCCTTCGGTAACGATCAAGGTCCCCGGATCAATAGGCGCATTGAGCAGCACTGTGCCGCCTTGGCGCGACGATATTGTAACCGGTGTGCGCTGTGCCGTGCCTTCGCGCACAGTGTAAATCGCCGAGCCATCGCCGTCCCAGACAACGCTGGCCTCAGGCACGGCGGGACGTTCGGCTCCGGTATCGACGAAACGTACCGCAAAGCTCATGCCCGGGCGGAAGCGGTCATCGGAATTGTCAATTACTGTGCGCACCTGATAGCTGCGTTGCTCCGCCTCAATGGCGCTATCGACCACTTCAACCCGTGCCTCGATCACGCTTTCAGGATCAGAAAATGCAGATACGTTCACGCTCTGCCCGGCACCCAGACGGCCAAACACGGACTCGGGCGCGGCGAAGTCGACGAACAGCTGGCTGCGCTGATCCAGTTGCGCAATCACCGTTTGCGGATCGACCCTGTCGCCCCGATCGATCTCGGAGAAGCTGATATGGCCTGAGAACGGCGCCAACACTCGCCTTTGCGCCACTGCAACAGCGGCTTGATCGCGTTCGATTTGCGCAGCGGCGAGCGCTGTCTCACCCGCTTCGATCTGGCTCTCTGAAACTGCGCCTGTGTCTTCAATCCGGCGATAGCGGGCAAGCAATTGCTCAGCCTCTTTGACGCGAATATCAGCGAGTTTGAGAGCGAGCGTTTCGCGCCTGTCATCCAGTTGCACCAGCACCTGGCCCTTGCGCACGTAGGTGCCCGGCTGAAAGCGCACCGCGGTGACCCTGCCGGCGCTTTCAGCATAAAGCTCAGCGGATCGTGCGGCGCGTGCTGTGCCGATGGCTTCGACCACTTGCTCTTCGGTGAGAAAGGAAACCGGCTGCGCGGTGACAGTAACCGAACGCTCCACTGGCTCGCTCTCTTCCGACGAGCATGCGGCACAGGCGATTGCCAAAAGTGCGAGCAGGAAAAAGCGCATAGTAGATGATTGCCAGACAAGTTTGCGAAAACGGTCGGACAAACCGAGCACGCCAGAAAATACGGAAGAACACACCTCCGCGCACGAAGCTTTAACGCATGTGTAGTCGACTAGGTTCCGGTCACCTTTCCCGATCAAGCTGATCGGAAATCAAGCATTAACGCCCCGATCAGCGTTTCAGCGTGAGCAGACGCCGCCCATGCGCACCTGCCAGTAGCACGCCGCCGATAACCGTGGGGATCGCTTCATCAATGCCGAACTGTTCGGCAAACAGGCCGAATACTACGAGGCCTATCCCCGAACTGGCCGGAACGAGAAACGCAGCAGTACGCGATCCATGCCCGAACAGAACAATGGAACCCGATGCCAAGACTGCAAGCACCGCAAACACCCAATGCACCCACTCCGCCTCTGCCGCCGCTGCCAGAAACGGCAGCGCAATCGCAGCCACTGGCAGCACCATACAGTGCGCGATACACAAAAGGCTCAGCGCGACCGCAGCACGATCCGTATTCTTTTGTACTACTGCCGAAGCTATGGGAGCCTGTAAGGGTGCCTGAGCGGTCATGGAATGCCTTTGTCCGTAGGTGGCGGATACGGACATTCTGTATTGCCTGCATCCGCACGCATTGCTCTGGCGCTAAATTAGGTCACGGTCAATCAAGGCACGGCTCAATTGTCATTCGCAGGGCGGGGCACGCTGATACGCGGGCGATCGTCAATTTCGCTTAGCGGCCAGAAAGCCGGGATCGGCCGAGCCATGGCACTGCCATCAAGCTCAACCTCCATTGCGCGCCGAACGCCAAAATTTTGCAAGCAGCGCATGAAGGTGGGGCTGAACATCTCCCCCTTCTTTGTGCACGCCTTGCGCGGCGTACCGAGTGTGCCGTTATTGGGATGCTCATCGTGCTGTGAGCCATCTGCGGTGCTGATCGCGATTGGTCCGTATGGATTTGCGAGCCGGAGCGCAGCGATTGAGCCTACTTCAAGCTCGTTCACCAAGAGGCTGTAAGCGCGCAGCGCCTGATCCTGCGCGCTGTCCACAGCATCGACTGCATCATCGGGCATCGAGGTGGTCGGGCCATTGCGCAGCACATACAGCTTTGGCAGCGTGTCAGACCGGCGCGCCGCGGCAAATGCCTCCACGCTCATCACGCCAGATAGCGCGAAATAGCGGCGCTTGAACGCATCGCCGATTTCCGAGATGAACACGGATCGCCGCACTCCGCCATCGAATAGAGTTCGGATATCGGGCGCATCGTTATCATCATCGCCACCGGCCTTTATGACGCGCAATTGCTGGTGGAAGACGGGCATGGCGGAAGATGCAAGTGTTGTCGCAAGCACGCAATCGGTCGCTACCTTCGGCGCGGCACCTTCAGCCTGTAGTGCTGAAACCATGCGCTTCATGTTTACATATTTGAACGCGCCATCGGCCCCTTCGACGATACCCACAAGCGTGGTGATCTCAGATTTGGCGATCTGATCGACAAGGCGACGTTGCTCCTCGCGGTAACCGGTAAAATTGCCGCGCGCGTCCACCTGGCGGTCACGGAATGTGAGGGGCATCTCCAACACATCGCTTACATGCGCTCGCAACTGGTCCGTACCAGCGACCGAGCCCTGAAACAGCACCGCGAGAAAGCCGTCATAGTCCACCAGATCACTCTGGGCTTTGGGCGCATAGCTCGTGATCAATTGCTGCAACGCGGCGATGCGCGTTTTGCGCGGCTGTGTCTTGTCCAGCACTGCCATCAAAAGGATCGATTGCAGGCCTCCTGTGGAAACGCCCGTGATCATGCCGATATTCATTGCATCAATCCGGTCAAAATTGATGGCGGGCGCATGGATCGTGCGGGCGGTTTCGTTACCGCGATCATCGAAAGCGAGGTTGACGCAAGGGATGGCATTGCGATCATCGCCCGGTGCAGTCTTCTGAGTGCAGGCAAGCCCAAGAAACAACCCTGCTCCATAGGCTCCCCATTGCCCTCCGCCAGAAAGCAGCAATACGTTGCGCGCCGGGATCCTGGCTGTGACGGTGATCTTGTTCTCGCCCTCATCACCTGCAGATGCCGGCGCGGGCAATATGGGTTGAGTTACCGGACGGGCGCGGGGCAATGCGCGCTCCTTGGCCTCATATTCGGACTGCATGCGCTGACCCTCTGCTGCCAATGCAGTCTCGTCCATTCCGAACGCGGTATCTCCGATCAACTCGTCAATTGATCCTGACTTTGCGCTGGCTTCACTTTGCGCAGGAGATGCTAATGACCTTGCAGGAATATTGCGACTCATCGCATCGCGTACGCCTTGCTGCAATGCCGCTTGGTCTTCGTTCGCGGTAACAGCATAGCGCTGGATATCGGCTACAAATGGGCTTTGCTTTGGCGCGATGGCAAATTCGTCAAAGCGCTCGCAGACGATGTCCTGCCCGCCTCTGGTAGAAGCGCAGCCCGCCAGCATCACGCTGGCCAATAAAGCGGCAGTGCAAAATCCTCGCGGCATAGTCCCCTTCCCCATTGTCTCGCGCCATCGCATCAACGCTTAGACCGGTTTGTGGGCACTTTATCGCATTTTGGTTGCGAGCGTGATTAAAACTCAAGGATAACAGTGCTGGCGCAGGCAATGACTTGGGGGGATCGGATGGCGACGCAAGTAATCGAAGTTGAAGGCGGGGACTGGCTCGATGAACACCGGACATGCGATCGCCGCGCTCACAGAGTTTTGAAGATCGAGGCGCTTCCTGAAGGGGCGATTGAAGTCGATCTGCCCGAACGCACCGATGTCCTCCGCGCGTTGATGGATGAGCTTGCCGCCGAGGGGGAGCCTATCGCCATAACAGGCTCAGCGTGGTCACAAAGCGATCTGTTCGCCTCACCCGCAACCCGCATAGATACCGCAATGGATCAGGTGGTCTGGGACATTGCGCCAGAATTTCTTGCCGAGGATTTCACAGGCAATCCCGATCATTTCATCTTGGCAACGGGCGGTGCGAAGCTTTCCTTCGTCATGAATTGTCTTGATGACAAGCGGCTCTCACTGCGCACTGCCGGATCGCATAAGGGGCAATCGATCGCTGGCGCTATTGGAACCGGCACGCATGGATCGATTATCGGCGAAAGCGGACTGGAGAGCCATGTTCGCGCATTGCTGTTCGTCAATGGCACAGGGGCAGTGCACTGGATCGCGGATCCCGATTGCCCCGTGCTCAGCGATGACTTCGTCGCGACTTTCGCAAAACCGGCTGACCCTGCCTTGTTCCATGACGCAACAATCCATCTCGGCGGCCTTGGCTACCTTGCCGCAGTGCTGATTGAAGGCGTGCCGCGCTTTGGCCTGTCGTGGAAAAAAGCTCTCCAGCCTCTGCCTTCGGACTGGTGGGAGCATGTGGCCAGCGCCGATTACGCCAGCGCGGCCGCTCCCGTGATCGGCGACAGATTGCCTGCATTCTACGAGGTCACCTTTGACCCAAATCGCGGCGTGGAAGGTGAAGTAATGCAGACAGTCTATTGGCGCGATGATCTGTCCGCGGATTATAACGAGGGCGATGGACCTCCCAAAGAACCCGGCACGCGCGATGCACTCGATATAATTGCTGGCGCCATCAACGCGTTTTCTGCACGCATGATCGAAAACCACGCCGAGCGCGACGATGGTGTGGGCGATGATAATGACGGCATATTCAGCTTTGCACGCCGGCTGCGCCTGCTCGATATTGCTGATATGACCTTTGATGATTTTCGCAAGGAAGTCGCCGAAAACCCCGTATCGATGCGCCCCGAAAGCCTGGCAGCGCTGACAGGCGAATGGAAACCGCGCGATGTGCTTGGCATCCGCATCGATACCTTCAATGCAGCGTTGGCTGTGCCGGTAAGCGAGCTTGCGCGGGCGCTGGAGATCGGTCGCGCCGCTGCGTCAAACTGGCGCAAGCATTTTGTCTTCACGGTGCGGTTTGCCGTAAAGAGCCGCGCTTCGCTGAGCTTCCTGAGATTTGAAGATGCGGCCATCATCAACATTGACGGATTGACCAGGGCAGGGATCGCTGGCTGGATATCACACAGCGATGAATTCACCCGCGACTTTACCAATCGGCTTGAGCAGGCAGGCATCGCTTTTTCCATGCACTGGGGCAAGGACATTCCAAGCGATGCGACCAAGGTTGCGGCCGATTTCGGCAGTGCTGTCACCCGCTACAAGGCCATTCGCAAGGCTTTGGTGCCCGAAGCGCTGCGCGCTATCCTGCGCCCGCCAATGCTAGATCATTGGGGCCTCGCCGATTAGCCCGCCGGTCAAGCCTTGCCGTGCTCAGCCCGCGCAAGTTCATGGAGCCAGTCCGCATGGCGCGGGGCCTTTTTGGTCTCGCTCCATTCGTCCAGCATCAGCGGCGCAACCCGGGTGAGTTCCTGGTATTGTTCGTCGGTCCCGATATCGGCGGCGAGTTCGACCCGGTGCCCGTTGGGATCGAAGAAATAGATCGATTTGAAAATGCCGTGATGCGTGGGGCCCAGCACATCAATGCCAAGGCTCTCGACATGCTCTTTTGCCGCAATCAGTTCCTCTTCCGAAGCCACGCGAAAAGCGAGATGCTGAACCCACGCGGGCGTGTTTTCATCGCGGCCCATATCGGGTTGGTTCGGCAATTCGAAGAAGGCGAGGATGTTGCCATTCCCCGCATCGAGAAACACGTGCATGTAGGGATCGTAGGCGCCCGTTGAGGGCACGTGATCTTCGGCAAAGGCGGTCGTGTAACGCATCCCCAGCGTCTTGGCGTACCAATCCACCGTCTCTTTCGCATCGCGGCAGCGATAGGCGACGTGGTGAACGCCGGCCAGTTGCACTGGGGACGCGCTGCTCATTCGGCGCCCTCTACCTCAAGAGCACCGCGGCGGATCTGGTCGCGCTCCATGCTCTCGAACAGAGCCTTGAAATTGCCTTCGCCAAACCCGTCGTCACCTTTGCGCTGGATGAATTCGAAGAATAGCGGGCCGACCTTCGCTTCGGCAAAGATTTGCAGCAGAAGGCGCGGGCTTCCGCCCTCAGTCGTGCCGTCAAGCAGGATGCCGCGGCTTTGCAGCGCGTTCACGTCCTCCCCGTGGCCCGGCAAACGCTCATCGAGCATTTCGTAATAGGTTGCAGGCGGCGCTGTCATGAAAGGCACGCCCAGCTCTTTCAATTTATCCCAGCACGCTTTTAGATCGTCGCAGATCAGCGCGATGTGCTGGATGCCTTCGCCATTGTAGTGGCGCAGAAATTCCTCGATCTGGCCTTTGCCGCCTTCACCTTCTTCGTTGAGCGGGATGCGGATCTTGCCATCAGGCGCTGTAAGTGCCTTCGAAGTCAGGCCAGTATATTCGCCCTTGATATCGAAAAAGCGGATTTCCTTGAAGTTGAACAGTTTCTCATAATAGTCTGCCCAATAGGCCATGCGCCCTGTGTAGACGTTGTGAGTGAGGTGATCGATTGTATGAAAGCCTGCGCCTTCGGGATAAGGATCAACGCCCGGCAGGTAATCAAAATCGATGTCATAAATCGTCAGGCTTTTGTGATCCGCACCCGCATATCGATCAACGAGATAGAGTATCGCCCCCCCGATCCCGCGAATGGCGGGTATGCGCAATTCCATGACGCCGGTGTCTACCTGAACAGGTTCCGCCCCTTGCTCGATCAGATGCTCATATGCCTTGGCCGCATCCCGCACGCGGAACGCCATGCCACAAGCCGACGGCCCATGTTCCTGCGCAAAATACCACGCCGCCGAGCGCGGCTCGTAGTTAACGATAAGATTGATCCCGCCCTGACGCCAAAGATGCACGTCTTTCGAGCGGTGCTTTGCCACCAGCGTGAAACCCATGGTCTCAAACACAGGCTCAAGAACACCCTTTTCCGGTGCGCAGAATTCGACGAATTCAAACCCGTCGAGTCCTGCGGGATTTTCAAACAGATCGGTACCTGTGATTGGGCTTTGCTTGGTCATCTTAGGCGCTCTCGTATGTTTCAGAATAGTTACGTTTGTAACTAATTACGCGGACCACTGCGATTTGTCAAAGGGCAAAATTACGTAAGGGCCGGCGAAGGTGGCTCGCGTCCCCGAACTCGGACGATGCGCAGAGCGCACAGGTATCTGCTGCTAACCGGCCACTGCGATATTGCGACCGCGTTCGTCCTGCGAAACGGTCAGGCGGGCACCAAACGGCTTGCCGCCTTCAAACAGTGCGGCGGTTGCCGGATCATCAAAATCGGCATTGCCCGCTAAACGCTTGCCTGAATCATCGCGCCCGATCCAGATCGCTTGCGCACCCTTCTTCGTGTGGTTCACTGTATAGGTTTCCAGTATCGCCATGGCGAGCGGCACATCAGCCACAGGCACGCCGTCATTCGCCTTCGCGAGTATCTGAAAACGGTCTCGATCAGACCAATCGGCAGGCTTGGTAGAATAAATGCCGGTTGCATATTTGCTCATCCAGCCGCCATTTGCTCCCACCAGCGCAAATTCGCCACGTTGATTGCGCACAGCCTGCACAGCTTCGGCGATGGCATGCGCGGAATAATTGTTACCCGCACCTCCAAAGAAAGGCAGTCCACCCGTCAGCGTGAGGCCGCGAGGATCATCCGCGGGAAGGCCGAAATGATCAATCTGGTTGAACACGGGAATGGCGAAACACGAATAAAAATCGAGAAAGGCCATATCGCCAAGCCGTTTGCCCGCCTGCGCAAGCGCCGTCTCCACGCTGGCAATGCTGGCCGGGCAGTCGGACAGATCGGGACGCTGCATCAGCGGCAATTCTTCGGCGGCGCTCACGGCATGGATGTGCACCCACCGATTTTCCGGCACGCCAAGCTCTCGGGCTTTTGCGACGCTTGCAATAATGATTGCAGCAGACTGGTTCACCTGATCACGAGCGACTGTCATCCGGACATAGGGTTCAGCCAGAATGCGGTTGCGATCGCTGATTCTTGCCAATTCTTCAGCGGAGCGCTCAATCGGCGCGGCAGCGTGAGGATTGGCGGCTGCTACCTTTGTGAAAGGCGCGAAGAGTTCGCCGATCTTGAAGCGATAGTCTTCCATGCTGAGGCCCAGCTTTGCCCTGCGCGCATTTTCCGCCAGAGCATAAAGCGGGATCGCCCCGCTCGCGCCATGCTTGAACAATTGCGGCTCAAGCAGGCCTTCCAAGCCGAAGCCACGATCCTCAAAATCGCCCGCTACCTCTTCCGACCAATCAGGGCTCTCTCCCTTCGCTGCCAGCGCCAGTGCGGTAGAAATCGCCTCGGCTCCCACGATCGCTGCGCATTCGCTTTCGCCCGCGGCAATGGCTGCTGCAAATTCGCCGACCAATTGCTGGTTCGTCTGGCCGCCCGTTGTTGACAGGATCGCGCGCGCTGGATCCGCGCCCACACGATTGCCCATTGCGCGCGGGACGTTGCTGGCGGTGCCAAAAGGCGGCTTTCTGTCAGGCCGTGACATCTCGAAAGCACGGATGCTGGCCAGCGTATCAATCGCTCCGGCCACTTCACCGCTGGCTCTCGCATCTGCAATGGCCTCGGCGAGCGCGCGCCCGCCAAGGTCCATGTAATTGAGCGCCTCGTATCCCGGTTCGCCCACGCGTTCCGAATATTGGCCAACTCCGATGATAACCGGCGTGCTGTCAGCGACCATGAATTGCTCGCTCCCGATCAGTCAGCGAAATCGTCAACCCGCTCGACGATGATCGCGGGCGCCATGCCGCCTGCTGCGCACATGGTGACAAGGCCGTATCGATCGCCGCGGCGCTCAAGTTCGTCAACCATTGTGCCGATCAGGATGGAGCCGGTTGCGCCGATCGGGTGGCCAAGCGCAATCGAGCCGCCATTGACATTCACCTTGTCCCAATCAAGCCCGAGATCTCGCACAAATTTGGCGGCGACCACGGCAAAAGCCTCGTTGATTTCGAACAGATCGATATCCTCAAGCGCGAGCCCCGCCTTCTCCAGCACCTTTTTCGCAGCCGGCACCGGCGCATTCAGCATGAGGGTTGGATCATCGCCCATATTTGCGGTGGCCACGATGCGAGCGCGTGGCTTCAGCCCGTGCTTTTGCGCATACTCTTTCGACACGACCAAAACTGCTGCCGCGCCATCAACCACGCCCGACGAATTGCCCGCATGGTGGAAATGCTCGATTTCGAGATCGGGGTATTTCTGGTTGACCAGTCCGCGGAAAGTGGTGCCATTCGCATCAAGCGGGACATCGGCGATCTTGGTGAAAGCAGGCTCCAACTTGGCGAGGTCTTCTCTTGTGGTTTGCGGGCGCGGATATTCTTCCCTGTCGAGCACCAGGGTGCCGTCATCCAGCGTTACGGGAACAACGGATTTGTCAAACCGCCCCTCGCTAATCGCTTCGGCCGTGCGTTGCTGTGAACGATAGCCGACCTCGTCCAGTTCCTCGCGGGTGAAGCCTTCCATTGATGCAATCGCATCGCCGCAAATGCCTTGGTGGCTTTGCGGATGGAGCCGTTGCAGACGTTCGTTATAGCTGCCCATCATCGGTGGCTTGACGCCTGCCTGCATCTTCTCTTTGGTCATCGCTCCGGTAAGGCTCATCATCTCTGTGCCGCCGGCAACAACGCAATCTTCCATCCCGCTCATGACCTGAGCGGCTGCCAAAGCAACGCTAGTGATGCCGCCTCCGCAAAAGCGATCAAGCGTTGTGCCAGATGAAGTGACGTCATAGCCCGCATCAAGCGCCGCCATACGGCCCAGATCGCCCGCCTGCATCCCATCCTGCGTGCTGGTCGACCAGATCACATCGTCGACCGTGCTGGTGTCCAGCTTGTTGCGCTCGGCAATCGCCTTGAGAACGGTGGCCGCCAGATGCTGCGGATGCTGTTCTGCGAGCGCCCCCTTGCCCTGCTTGCCGATCCCGCGCGGGGTGCGCACTGCGTCGATGATGTAAGCTTCGCCCATGATGTCCTCTCTCCTGTCATTTTTGAAAATGCGGTTGACGTATCCGTAAGGCCACTGCACTCCTTGCACAACAATCAGTTTCAAATCAAAATCACATTTCTGGGAGAGCGGATCAGTGAGCGAAGAAGTCCTTACCGAAGTAGACAACGGCGTTCTCGTCGTGACCATCAACCGGCCCGAAGCCAAAAACGCGATGACCAAGGCGGCAGCCGAAGGAATCGCAGCGGCTATGGACCGGCTGGACAGCGAAAACGATCTGCGCGTGGGCATCCTGACAGGCGCAGGCGGCACCTTTTGTTCAGGCATGGATCTCAAAGGCTTCCTGCGCGGCGAGAGTCCGACGGTGGAAGGCCGCGGCTTTGGCGGTGTGGTGCAGGCCCCTCCTGCAAAGCCGCTGATTGCAGCTGTTGAAGGCTATGCGCTCGCGGGAGGGCTTGAGCTTATGATAGCGTGTGATCTTGTTGTCGCATCAGCCGGTGCGAAATTCGGCATCCCCGAGGCCAAGCGCGGTCTTGTAGCGGCAGCGGGCGGTGTGATGATGTTGCCCGATCAGATCCCTGAACGCATCGCGATGGAACTGGCTCTAACTGGCGATTTCATCGATGCCCCTCGCGCCTACGAACTGGGCCTCATCAATTCGGTTACCGATGGCTCGGCGCTGGAAGGCGCCAAGGCGCTTGCAACCAAGATCGCTGCCAACGGTCCGCTCGCGGTTAAGGTGTCCAAGCAAATTATCAAGGAATCGCGCGGCTGGGCGATGGACGAGCGTTATGAGAAACAGGCTCAGCTGATCGCGCCGGTGTTCGTTTCGGAAGACGCACGCGAAGGCGCTGCAGCGTTTGCGGAGAAACGTGCGCCGAACTGGAAGGGTAAGTAATAATTACGAGTCCTCGCGCAGGCGGAAACCTCCATCAGCACGCTCGACGCTGATGGCACAGGCATCCCGCCTTCGCGCGGGATCGCACAGAGAATATTAGGAGAGAGAAAAATGCCCGTCATCGATGTCCCCCAGCCCGCATTCATGGAAGACGAGGAAATCTCGATCTTCGCTGACGCAGTCGGCAAGTTCTACCAGCAGCACGCACCCGAAAAGCGCATCCTCAAATGGCGCGAAGACGGCCAGGTAGAGCGCGAATTCTGGAACGAGGCGGGCGAAGCCGGGTTGCTGGGCGTTTCTGTGCCCAGCGAATATGGCGGGCATGGCGGCGATTTCCGGCACGATATCGTGGTGATTGACCAGCAAGCGAAACACGGCGTGGAAGGTTTTGCAGCCTCGCTGCACAACACGATCATCCTGCCCTATCTGGTGCGCCACGGCACCGAAGAGCAAAAACGCAAATACCTCCCCAAGCTCGTGACCGGAGAACTTGTAAGCGCCATCGCGATGAGCGAGCCAGACGTTGGCTCGGACCTGCAGAGCATCAAGACAACCGCTCTGAAAGACGGCAATGGCTACCGCCTCAACGGCTCAAAGACATGGATCTCCAACGGTCAGACAGCGGACTTCATCATCGTTGTCGCGAAAACCGATCCCAATGAGGGCGCCAAGGGCATCTCGCTTATGTTGCTGGAAACGGACGGCGCGGAAGGTTTTCAGCGCGGCAAGAAGATCGACAAGGTCGGACTGGACGCGCAAGACACGTCCGAGCTTTTCTTTGACGATGTTTTCATCCCGTCAGATAATGTGCTGGGCGGCGAAGAGGGCAAAGGGTTCTACCAGTTGATGGGTGAACTGCCGCAGGAACGTCTGGTGATCGCGATGGGGGCAATGACGGGGATCGAGAAAGCGCTCGATGTCACCATCGATTACGTCAAGAACCGCAAGGCATTTGGCAAGACGATATGGGATTTCCAGAACACGCAATTCGTGCTCGCCGATCTGAAGGCACGAGGTACGGCGGCACGAGTGTTTGTGAATGACTGCATCGAGAAACTGCTCGAAGGCAAACTGGATGTGCCCACTGCCAGCATGGCGAAATATTGGGTGACAGAGCTGCAAAGCGAAGTGGTCGACAAATGTCTGCAATTCCACGGCGGCGCTGGCTACACGAATGAATATACAATCGGGCGGATGTATCGCGACACGCGCATCGCCCGGATCTACGGCGGATCGAACGAGATCATGAAGATGCTGATCGCACGCAGCATGTAGTGCAAGGCTGCATCAGCGCCTTTACCACACGAAAAGGGCGGCCCGGTTTCCCGAGCCGCCCTTTCTTATTTCTGGTCCTGAATTAGAACTTCGCGCGAACGACCACACCATAGGTGCGCGGCTGCAGCGAGAAGGCAGAGCGTGAATTTGCCGCACCTGATCCGCGCAGCGTGGTGTTGAACGTCACCCCGCGCACCACATTATCGGTGAGGTTGTTGACGAAGCCTTCGATCGAATAGGCGCCATCGTTAAAGCGGAAACCGGCGCGCAGGTTGATGAACTCCTGCCCGTCCTGCACATCCGCAATGATCAGCGGCGCTGCATCGACAGCGGCCTGCAAGCCGCCAGCGGCGGCAATGGCCGCTGCATCGGGCGGAACGATCCCTTGCGTCGAAGTGCGCTGATCGCCTTCCATGCGGATCTGGCCAGCGAAGAACAGCTCGACATTATCGCTGATCGGCTTTTCCCAGTTCGCGCCCAGAATGGCGATGAAGCGCGGCGCGTTGGTGAGGTCGAACCCGCACAGCGAAACCACCTGGACCGCCGTCTGGTTGCCCGCGCAATCTTCGGGATAGGACGCTTCAAGGATCGTGCTCGATGCCGTGATCGTCAGCTCGGGTGTTGGCCGGATGGCGCTTTCGATCTCGATCCCACGGCTGATTGCCTGGGGCACGTTGAAGGTTTCAAACGCCGTCCCGGTGAATTCGAGCACCTGGAAGTTGGTGAATTCTTCATAGAACAGCGCAAGGTTGAACGTCACCGCATCATCGATCAACTGGCTCTTGAGGCCGACCTCGAACGCATCGACTTCTTCTGAAAGGAAGGTGGCACTGCGCCCGCCTACGGCAGCGGTGGTATCGAGGTTGATGCCGCCTGCCTTGATGCCGTGAGTGAAGCTCGCATAGATGTTGACCGGCGCAGCGAACTGATAGGCAAGGCCCACCGTGTAGATCAGCTCTTCGTCCGAGAACTCTTCATCAAATGTGCGCACCAGCGGCAGCACGGCAGCCTGCGGCAAATCGGCAGGCGCGGCAAAGCCGAAGCAACCCAGCGCGAACACCGGATCAGCCAGCGGCGCAGGAACAGCGCCAGCGGCAAGCGAGCCGAGGATGGCCGGGCACACCTGGTTGTTGGTCCGCGTCTGGCTGAAACCGCCGCTCTTTTCTTCCCAGATATAGCGTGCGCCGGCTGTAAGGATCAGCCCGTCGACAATTTCAAACGTATTGTGCGTGAAGATGGCGTAGCTTTCCGCGTCCTGCTGGAAGCGGTTGAGCGTATCGGTGCCCGCCGGGCTTACTCCGCCGCTGAACAGCTCAAGCGGAGCCGGGCCAGCCGCGCCGCCAAACAGCGCGCCGACATTGGCATCGAATTCGCTGCCGAGCAGGAAGTTGGTGGAGCTGTCGATCTGTTCGTTGGCGTAGAAGCCGCCGAACATATAATTCAGCTTGCCTCCGAAGGTTTCGCCCTGAATACGCAATTCGGCGGTGAAGGTATCGATCGCACCATCAATACCGACATTGAAGATATCAAGACCGGTGAAGTCGGAATCGTAGAATTCCTCGTTCCTGAATTCGCGATACGAACCGATGAAGATCACATCCGCGCTATCTGACAGCGGGAATTCGACTTCCCCCGTAATGCCCCAGTTTTCGATATCGGCCTGCGGGGCGAAATTGGCGGACACCACGCGATTTTGTAGAGCTTCGCGAAATTCGGCCTGGCCGAACGGATTGTCTGAAACAAGCGGTTGGCCGTTGCCGCCATTGGCTCCGAGGCCCACGGCTGCATAGGCGCCTGCAGGCACCAGCGGTGTTTGATAAAGCTCGATCGCACCGCAGCAACTGGAGGTGCTGTTGGAAAAATCACCGATTATCCGGCCGCGAAAACCGCTCTCGGTTTCCCAGCCAAGCTGTGCGCGGACGAGATACTGATCCACGTCGTTGGTATCGCCGATGGTGTTGCCGTTGCGATCCACGACATCAAGAAATCCGTCGCGTTCACGGAATGCGCCGGTGACGCGCAGCGCCAGCGTGTCTTCAACCAGCGGCACGTTGACCGCACCCTGCAGGGTTACCTCGTCGAAATTACCGTAGCCTGCATTGATGAAGCCACCGACTTCGGAAAGATCGGGGCGTACCGTGGTGATGTTGAGCGCACCTGCCGAGGTATTTCGTCCGAACAGCGTGCCCTGCGGCCCGCGCAGAACCTCCACCCTTTCGATGTCGACGAATTCGTTGAGCGCGACGCCCGGACGCGATTGATACGCCCCGTCGATGAAAATTCCGACCGCGCTTTCAAAACCGATATTGTTCGAGGTGGTGCCCACGCCGCGAATGCGTAGCACCACTGAACCGGAAGCGATCTGCGCTTGGCTAGATGTGAAACTGGGCGCAAGATCGGTGACTTCACGAATGTTATCGACGCCCTGATTGTTGAGCGCTTCAGGGGAAATGGCCGTTACCGCGATAGGAATATCCTGAACGTCCTGCGCGCGGCGTGTCGCCGTGACGATAATCACATCCTCGCGCGCGTCGGGAGCCGCGAGCCCCTCGGGCACGTCTTGCGCCTGTGCAAATGCCGGTGACGTGAACGCGCTGCAGGCCATAAGTCCCGCAGCGTAAGCTGCAAGCTTGCGTGTCATAGATTTTCCTCTCTCCAAATCCCCCGGTTGCCCGCATTCAGGCTTTCCGTTGAGCATCAGACTATCAGCGAGTTAGCAGACCGCAAGACTATGTGCGCTGTTGGTGTTGTGTTGTAGTAAAAATGCCACAAAATACGCTGCAACGCAGCATTATTACGCAAATGCAAAATAAGCCCCTGGGTGCGCTTGGGGCGCTGCGAACCTGCGTTAAAAGCCGATCCGCACACCCGCCCAGACCGTGCGCGGCATTCCCAGATCAATCACTCCGCCTGCATTGCGGGTAACGATCTGTTCGTCGAACACGTTCTCTGCCCTCGCGATCAGGGACACACCGTTTGTGAGAGGCACCGAGGCAAACAGGTCCAGCGTAGTAGCAGGGGCGAGCCTGTCCGTTTCCTGGTCATCTTCAAATTGCGCCGATACATGACGCAGTGTGCCCGCCAGTCGCCAGCCTTCCGCGGGCTCCCATGCCAAAGTCGCCGAAGCGGCGAATTCGGGCGTTTGCGGCGGGCGATTGCCATCGAGGGCAGCGCTTGGCCCATCTCCATCGATCGTCGCATCGGTGTAGGCCAGCGAGGTATCCAGGCTGATCTCGCCAAGCACCACTTGTGCATTCGCTTCCACCCCTTGCGCATCGATTGCCTCGAGGTTGCGGCGCTGGCGCAGATTGGGCGCAAGCGTTACATTCGCAATCGCGTTCTCCACCCGATTGTCAAATGCCGTGAACGAGACGGCAACTTTGCGGCTGGGATACCACCCAAAGCCGACTTCAAAACCTTCGAGCCTCTCGTTTTCGAGCGCGGCATTCGCCTGCGTGACGACGGGGAAAACCACGAAGGGTCGGTAGAGTTCATTGAGAGTGGGCAGACGCAGCCCGGTATAGGCCGCCGCGCGCAATTCCAGCCGCCGCGTCGCATAAAACAGCGCGCCCGCACGCCAACTGACCGCCCAGTCCGAACGGTCAGGTGCGATTGTTTCGCTGACCAGTGCGCCTGCAGGATCTCTCGCGAGGAAAAAGCCGTTATCGATCTGCGTGTTGTCGGCGCGCAGCCCGCCGGTGAGCAGCAGCGGACCGATTTGCCAGTCATCTTCGACGAACAGCCCAAGATTGGATGTGTTGCCGCCCGCATTGCGCCGCTCTCGCAACTGACCGGTGAACGCGCTGATCGCATTTTCGAACAACTCCCCCTCGGCCCGGCGATAGTCGATACCGATGCGCACATCATGCGCCTCGCTGAGCGGCGGGCGCACTTCGATCTTGCCGCCCAGCCCCGTTGAAGGCGTGTTGCGCTGATCGAGCACAGGGACAAAGCGCGTCGAGGAAATGATACGATTGCTGAAATTGCGCGCTTGCACATAGGCAAGCACATCCAGTTCCCATGCGCCCCGGCTGACGATACGCAGGCTCGCATCCTGGCCCTCAATCATCGAATCAGCGCCTTCGAAACGGAGAGTGCGGCGATCTTCAAAGACGCTCACGCGCGCTTGCACTTCGACATCGGGAGTGATCGGAGCGACGCCGCGAAGGCCTGCCTGCCAGCTGTCAAAAGCGGCTCTGGCAGAGGCGGGCACGCGCTGGGCTTCTGGCGTGGTGAAAAAGCCTTGTCCCCTGTCCCAGCGCCCGCTTGCCGTCACAAAGCCTGCACCCAGCTTCTGCGTCAGCGCGCCGCTGGCTTCGGTTTCACCACGATCATTGACCAATGCGCTCGCCTGGAACCCGCCAATGGTGGCAGGGCCAGCGCTTTCCAGTTCGATCGTGCCCGCCAGCGCGCCGGCGCCGAACGGCCCTGCGCCCCCGCCCCGCGTGACACGGATATTGCCCAAGACATCGGGATTGAGAGACGTAAACGGCACATAGCCGAAAAACGGATCCGCTACCGGCACACCGTCTAGCAGCACCAGCGCGCGGCTTGTTGCGTTTCCGCCGAGCGCGCGCAGCGTCACCCCCTGCGCGGTTGGGTTGGACGAGCGGCTGTCCGAGCGGCGGAATTGCTGAAACCCGGCAACGTTCCTGAGCACATCGTCAAGTCGTCCAGATCCGCTTGAGACGATCTGGTCACGCGGAATGATGGTGGTGGAATAGACAATGTTGGACAATGCCGGCTCAAGCCCCTCGCCCGTAACAAGGATTACGTTCTTTTCTTCGGACTCATCTTCTTCCTGGGCGGCAAGAGGAAGAGCGCAGACAAGCGCTGCGAACGAAATCGCGGCCTTGCATACGGATGGGCTGATGCGCGGGAATGGGGAAATACAATCGAACATATCAAGGACGAGCGCCTAGGGCATGGATCGCACTGCGTCACCCTAAACCCGCCCGCCTGCCGAGCGGTTTTGATTTCGAGCGACATCTTGTTTCAACCAGACCAGTTGCAATTTGCAATCATGGCTGGAAACCGCGGGTCAAAACCGTTAGTCTTGCGGACGAGAGAGAAGAGAGGCCCGTTTATACCATGCTTGCAACTCCCCCTGATTTCGATGTGCTGATCGTCGGCGCCGGCATTTCCGGCATCGGTATGGCCGCGCACATGGAGATGAAAGCGCCCGGTCATTCGTACGCGATTGTTGAGCGACGCGAAAATCTGGGAGGCACGTGGGACCTGTTCCGCTATCCCGGCATCCGCTCAGACAGCGACATGCACACACTGGGTTTTGACTTCGAACCCTGGCGCCATGAAAAGAGCATCGCTGATGCGCCCGCTATCCTCGAATATCTCAATCACATTGCTGATGAGCGCGATATCCGCAAGCACATCCGCTTTGGCCACAAGGTGGTCTCGGCCGATTTTCGTGAGGATGAAGCGCGCTGGCACGTGGTGATGGAGCTTGAGGACGGCTCGACCACGCATCTCACGGCCAACTTCCTTTATCTGGGTTCAGGCTATTACGATTACGACGAGCCTTATGATGCCGGCTTTGAATTCGGCGATTTTGAAGGGCAGGTGCTTCATCCGCAATTCTGGCCCGAAAATCTCGATTATGCCGGTAAGAAGGTGGTGGTGATCGGTTCGGGTGCGACAGCGGTTACGATCGTGCCATCGATGGCGGATAAAGCGGCGCATGTCACCATGCTGCAACGCACGCCGACATGGATGTTCGCCCGCCCCGCCAAAGACAGGATCGCCAACTTCCTGCGCAAGATTCTACCAGAGGGGCTAGCCTATAAGCTTACCCGGTTCAAAAACATCAAGATGCAGGACCTTGCGTTCAAAACCGCGCGGGAGAAGCCACAAAAGGTCAAGGACGCGCTGTACAAGGGCATCGAGAAAGCGCTTGGCCCAGACTATGACAAAACCGCGTTCACGCCGCCCTACAATCCGTGGGAACAGCGCCTGTGCCTTGTGCCCGATGATGATCTGTTCAAAGCGATGAAAGCAGGCAAGGCCAGCATCGTTACTGGACACATTGCAGGCTTTGAAAAAGACGGTGTGCGGCTGAAATCGGGCGAATTGCTCGAAGCGGATATCATCATCACAGCGACCGGCCTTAAACTCGCGGTCGCCGGCAAGATTGCGCTCAGCGTCGGAGGCGAACCGGTCGATTTCTCGCAGCGCTTTTACTACAAAGGCTGCATGTATTCGAACCTTCCCAATCTTGCGGTTGTGTTTGGTTATATCAATGCCAGTTGGACCCTGCGTGCGGACATCAATTCCGATTATGTCTGTCGCCTTTTGAACACCATGCGCGATCGCGGTGCGTCTATCGCAACGCCTGTGATGACACCGCAAATGGAAAGCGAAATCGAGGAAGAAGATATCTTCGAAGGCTTTTCCAGCGGGTATCTGGCGCGGGCCAAGGATATCAATCCAAAGAATGCGACCGAGTACCCCTGGCGGCTCAATCAGGAATACGTGATCGACAGGAAGCGCATGGCAAACGATCCGGTGGACGATGGCATTCTGGTATTCAACCGTCCCGGAGCCAATGCAGAAGGGGCGGACGAGCAGCTTGAAGCGGCGGAATAACCGTTAGGCGATAGCGGCTCAATATGGAGGTGGAATTGCACGCTCATCTATTCTAGATCGCGCGTATGAATGCTTCTGAAAAAATCTGGACCGCTGGCCTTGTTATCATCGGTGATGAAATCCTCTCTGGTCGCACGCATGACAAGAATATCGGGCAAGTGGCGAGCTGGTTGCAGATTCAGGGCATTCGCCTCGCAGAAGTGCGCGTGGTAGCAGATGATAATAGCGCGATTGTTGAAGCTGTGAACGCTTTGCGGGCTGCCCATGATTACCTTTTCACCACAGGCGGCATCGGCCCCACTCATGATGATATCACCGTTGATGCGGTGGCAGCAGCCTTAGGCGTGCCGGTGGTGATCCATCCAGACGCGCGAGCATTGCTTGAGCGCTATTACGCGGACAAGGGCGGCCTCAATGAAGGCCGGCTGCGCATGGCACGTGTGCCCGAAGGGGCCGAACTGATCCCCAACCGCATGTCGGGCGCACCCGGTATCAGACGCGGAAACGTAATTCTGATGGCAGGTGTGCCGCACATCACTGCGGGTATGCTGGATGCGCTAACCGGCAAGCTGGAGGGCGGCGCCCCGCTGCTTTCCGAAACGGTAGGATGCTGGGTTGCCGAGAGCGAAATCGCAAACCTGCTGCGCGAAACGGAAAGCGCGCACGAAAACTGCCAGATCGGTTCATACCCGTTCTTTCGCGATGGCAAGGTTGGAGCAAACTTCGTAATCCGCTCCACCAGCAAAGAGCAATTGCAAAGCTGCGTCGATACACTGTGCGATGGGCTGGCGACGAGTGGCTACGATTTTACGCCCGGCGGCATTTAAAGACGCTAGCAGTTGCGCGTATCGATCATAATCAGTCGTCTTCGGTCTTGCTTGCACGCGCATCTTCAGCAAGCTGCCGTGCCCTCTGCGCCTCGCGCCGGTTGCGTCCGAGAAGACTGTACCGTCTAGCAATAGTTCCGCGATCTGCAGGGCTTTCGCCGGGATGCAGGCCGAGCCGCACTCGAATCCAGAGAAAAATTGCAGCCAATACAACAATAACGACGCCGACAGCCCAGCCGAGCGTCGCGTCATATCCCGCCGCCAACGCAAAAATGGCCAGCGCCACGATCAAAACGCCCCATTTGGGATCGAGCATGGTGTCTCCTTCGAAGTTCACTCCCGCATTGATGGGAAGGGCCTTCGTAGACGGGCCTTTTGAAGCATGCGTTGCGATTGAGAATAACATAGTGTCTGCGTGCCGGAAAGCGAGGGGTGTGCACGCATGACAGCAATAATTCAGACGATGCTATCATCCATTCGTCGAATAGCGGCTTCCGATTATGCGTCGGCGATAACTGACAGAACATGATTGATGGCGCATCAATCTTGGCTGAACCGCCTTCAGACCAGAGCGCGTGGCTGTGACACGACGCTCAAGAGCGGGCACTTAGTCGCGCGCGCGTTCTCTGCGCCGCATGCGCGTGGCGCGTTCGGCCTTTGCAAAGCTACCATCGGCGGCCGACTTGTTCAGCCACATGGCATAACCGATCGTACCCAGCAGAATTGGCGCGCCAACAAGGGGAGCGATCCGCGATTCAACAAACACGGCGAGGCCGAACGCAAGCGCGGCCATGGCGATGAGGACATAGGAAAAGATTTTCATTTTTATAACTCCTTTGCAAAATCAACGCATCAGAAGCATAACTTTTCCAAAATAGCCGCCTGCAATTCTTTCAAGATGCACTTGCCCCGAACGCAAGAAGGGGCGCGACCCTGTACGGATCACACCCCTTTTGAAAAGATACGGTCGGTGCCTTACAGCGCCGATTTCCAGCGCAGCTTTATGCGCCTTCGACCTCTGCGAGATCGATTTTGAGCCCGGGGCCCATAGTCGAGGTCAGTGAGATTTTCTTCACATACTTGCCCTTGGCGCCCGAAGGCTTTGCCTTCACGACCGCTTCAGTGATTGCCTTGAAGTTTTCTTTCAGCGCGTCGTCGGAAAATGACAGCTTGCCGATGCCGGAGTGGATGATGCCCATCTTCTCAACGCGGAACTCAACCTGTCCGCCCTTGGCGTCCTTCACGGCCTGTTCCACGTTCGGGGTAACAGTGCCCAGCTTCGGGTTCGGCATCAGGCCCTTGGGGCCAAGGATCTTACCCAGACGGCCAACAACGCCCATCATGTCCGGCGTGGCGATCACGCGGTCATAATCGAGATTGCCGTTCTGCATCTCCTCCATGAGGTCTTCGGCGCCGACCTTGTCAGCGCCCGCTGCAGCGGCTTTCTCGGCGTTGTCGCCGCGAGCGAACACTGCAACCTTCACATCCTTGCCCGTGCCCGAAGGCAGCGAGATCATGCCGCGCACCATCTGGTCTGCGTGGCGCGGATCGACGCCAAGGTTCATCGACACCTCGACGGTCTCGTCAAAATTGGCCTTGTGCTCGCGCAGCACACCCAGTGCTTCGTCCACGGTGTACAGCTTCTCGGCATCCAGTGCGGCGAGTGCTTTCTTCTTCTTCGTCAATGTTGCCATGGTTTTAGCCCTCCACCACATCAAGGCCCATCGAGCGCGCGGAGCCCTCGATAATGCGGGTTGCCATTTCGATGTCGTTTGCGTTCAGGTCCTTCATCTTGGTCTCGGCGATCTCGGCCAGTTGCGAACGCTTGATCGTACCGGCAGAAACCTTCCCTGGCTCCTTGGAGCCGGACTTCAACTTGGCTGCCTTCTTGATGAGGAAGCTGGCTGGCGGACTTTTGGTGGTGAAGGTGAACGAACGGTCTGCATAGACAGTGATCGTCGTCGGGATCGGCATGCCTTTTTCGAGGCCGTCGGTCGCGGCGTTGAACGCCTTGCAGAATTCCATGATATTGACGCCGCGCTGACCCAGAGCAGGGCCGATCGGGGGCGACGGGTTTGCAGTGCCCGCGGGCACTTGCAGCTTGATATAGCCTTCAATCTTCTTGGCCATTACTGGCCTCCTTTCGCACTGTTGCCCCGGATTTGATGCCAAGGCTCATGTTAAGCGGTCCAGCGCCCCGTTTCGAAACGGGGCTCCCGCACGGTTTGCCCGGCTGTCGCCAGAGCAGCCGGGCACTTAGCAACTGCGCCCGTTTTTGCAAGTGCGAAGTGCTCCCGCAGATCGCCTCCCTGTCCTGCCGCCCTCGCCCATATCCGGCGCCGCAGTCTCGCACCCCCCCTGCAAAAACGTCCGGAAAATGCGATCGCCGCATTCGACACCGCGCGCGGAGTTGTTCTGAGCAGGTATGACGCCAACAAAGGGGGCGGAATAATGTCGGCGTCATCGATGCGTCTTGATCAGTGGTTTGGCTGGGCTGGCTGATCCTGATTTTCGCGCCGCGCGGCTTTCCCGGCAGGTTGGGCCCCGCGCTGTTCGCCATCCCCCGCTTCATCATCCCGCTAGGCATATCGCTGATCTATACAGGGTTTGCCTTACCCCATATCTTCAGCGTTGAGGGAGACGGGTTTGGTTCCTTGCAGGAAGTGGCGAAGCTTCTGGCAAAACCCGAAATGCTGCTGGCGGGATGGGTCCATTATCTCGCCTTTGATCTGTTCATCGGCGGCTGGATTGCAGCGCAAGCGGACCGCATCGGGTTGAGCCGCGTGGTGCAGGCCCCCATCCTTGCCACCACCTTTATGCTCGGGCCGGTAGGGCTTGCGACGTTTCTTGTCATCAAGGGTGTAAGCCTGCCTTTTGTGGCCAACCCATCACAGCAGCGTGGATCACAATTGTCAGAGCANGCGGTATCGGAACATACGGCCGCAGGGCAGCAAGCCCCAGCATGAGCGCTGCCGTATCTGCGCCCCCCTTCCGGCGANGCCCGTATCAGGCTGCCACGCCTTGAGAGCGATCATATGACGCGGCTGAACCCTTTCGCTGGCAGTTCTGATGGTGGCGAATGTTGTGGTGTTCGCGCCGGCTATGCTGCTGGATACGCGGATGCTGGATTCAGCACCCGTCTGGATCAAAGCGCAGAAATTTCACATCTCGCTGGCCTTGCATTTTTTCACCATCGCACTGCTCGCCCAGCAAATCCCGCGAGCCGTGCGCAACGGGCCGGTGCTGATCGCTTTCAGCTATGCCGCCGCCTTCGCTCTGCTTAGCGAATATATCTGGGTGGGCATTCAGGCCGCTCGTGCGCGGCGTTCGCATTTCAACTTGGAGACGGGGTTCGAAGGCTTGATGTATGCGCTGATGGGGCTGGGTGCATTCTTGTTGATGACAATCGTCATGGCCCCGGCCGTCCAGATCGCGCGCAAGGGCGAGCGTTCGCGATACGGCCTGTGGCTTGGCAGCGTTACCGGTCTCTCGCTCGCCTTCTTTTCGACCCTTTATTTCGGTTTTGAAATGTCGAGCACCAGCCGCTTTGTCGGCGCGCCTCTCGAGGGCGGCGGAGCGACTGTCCCCCTTTTCGGGTGGTCAAGAGAGTATGGCGATCTGCGCCCTGCCCATTTTATCAGCCTGCATCTGATGCAAACCCTCCCCGTGGCGGGATGGCTGGCGGATCGACAGGGGTGGAATGCGAGGCTGGTGGTTGGCGGTGTAGCTACAGCGCAGCTTGGTTTGTCCATTGCCCTGTTCGTGCAGGCCAAGGCAGGCCAGCCGTTCTGGCCTGTTTGAGCAGCGCGTATCAGCGCTCCAATTCGTGCGCGGGCACTTTCATGCCCTTGGTGCGACTGGTAAGATGATACTGGCGACAAAGCCCGCAGCGATAGGCGCGCAGCGTGAACGGGGCGCGGGCCGCGACGTCCTCGGCCGCGCCACGCGTGGCAAACCGTTTCTTGCGATTGCAGATGCCGGGGCGAGTGGTGATCTCCCGGCGCGCCATGTTACTTGGCCAGTTCGACCTGTTCAAAATCAAGCTCGACCGGGGTCGCGCGGCCAAAGATGGAGACCGAGACCTTGACCTTGGCCTTGTCGAAATCGAGCTCCTCCACAACGCCGTTGAAGCTGGCAAAGGGCCCGTCGAGCACTTTGACAGAATCGCCGATCTCGTATTCGACGCTGATGTCTTTCTTCGGCGCGGACTTGGCTTCCTCGACGCCGCCGAAATAGCGGGCGGCCTCACGCTCTGAAATCGGCTGCGGTTTGTTGTTGTTGCCGAGAAAACCCGTCACCTTGGGGGTGTTCTTCACCAAGTGATAGATATCATCGTTCATGCGCAGCTTGGCCAGCACATAGCCCGGCATGAACTTGCGCTCGACCTGCACCTTCTTGCCGCGTTTGACTTCGGTGATGGTTTCGGTGGGCACTTCGATTTCCTCGACACCCTCTTCAAGGCCAAGCCGCTCGGCTTCAGCGAGGATGGCTTCCTTCACCTTGTTTTCGAAACCGGAATAGGCGTGGATGATATACCAGCGGGACATGGGTTTTCCTTGCAGATTATGCCGAAGAAACGGGAAAGGCGCGGATCAGGCCAGCGTCAGGAGGAATTTCACGACAGCATTGAACACGCTGTCAATCCCGAGGAAGAACAGCGCAAGCAGCACCATCATGATGAAGACAAAGATCGCTGTGCGGATCGTCTCTTCGCGGGTAGGCCACACGACCTTGGACGTTTCCGTGCGCACCTGATTGACGAATTCAGGAATGCTCGGCTTCTTGGTCTTCGGGGCAGATGTTTTTTGCGGTTCGGCCATGGTCGGCGCTCTCGTGTAAAATGGTTTTCTGGTCGCTGACAGGTAGGCCTCATCGCCGCCGGGGACAAGATCACCGGGTGGGCTTCAAGGTCTGCGATGTCAGGGAGACGTGTTGCCAATATGCCCGCGAATGCAGAATTGCAAGACGCGTCTTTCGTGCAGGGGCTTTCGTTTTGCTGCGCACGCCTTTAGCGTGGGTTGCCTCGGGGATATTACAAACAGGGAATCTTGTACCAACATGGCAGCACAACCAAGCGGCGCTGAGGCGTGGATCGCGCCCATTACCAATGTCTCGGATTTTATCTGGGTTGGCACGTGGAATGGGCAAGAGATCATCCCCTTCCCGCCGATGACAATCGTGCTTCTTGGTATCGGCCTTTTCATCATGGTGGGCCTGCGCTTTTACCCGATCCTGAATTTGGGCAGCGCCTTCAAGGGGTTGTTTGCCGGGCGCAAGGGTGATGGAGACGGTGAGATCTCGCCTTTCGCGGCCCTTTCCACCGCGCTCTCGGGCCAGGTGGGGACCGGCAATCTCGCCGGCGTTGCAACGGCCATTGCACTGGGCGGGCCGGGCGCGATTTTCTGGATGTGGATCACCGCCCTTGTCGGAATGGCGCTGGCGTTTGCGGAAGGCTCGCTGGCCATTCGCTACCGCGAGACCACCAGCGACGGCGTAAAACGCGGTGGTCCGATGAGCTACATCGTCATGGGTCTGGGGCCGAAATGGACCTGGCTGGCAGTGGTGTTTTGCCTTGGCACGCTGTTTTCCGCTCTTGTCACCGGCAATTCGATCCAGGCCAATGCCGTGGCGGACGGCATGAGCGAATTGTTCGGCATTGAGGAAGCCATTGGCGGCGCGATTGTTGCCGTTTTGGTGTTCGTTGTGATCATTGGCGGGATCAAATCGATCGGCAGCGTCGCTGAAAAGGTCATCCCGTTCATGGCGGGCGCCTATGTGATCATTGCGGCTTTGGCGCTGATCCTCAACGCCTCGGAAATTCCGGCGACCTTTGGCCTCATTTTTGTGGGCGCTTTCAATCCGCAAGCAGCCGTTGGCGGCTTTGCCGGCGCGGCGATCATCATCGCGCTTCGCGCAGGCGTTGCGCGCGGGCTTTTTTCAAACGAGGCGGGCCAGGGCTCCACTGCCATCGCCCACGCCGTTGCGCAGACCAACGATCCCGAATCGCAAGGCCGCATGGCAATGCTGGGCACCTTTATCGATACAATCGTGATCTGCACGATGACTGCTCTGGTGATCCTTTCGGTGCGCGGTGACTTTACGGCCGGCGGAGACGCTGTCGCCTATGCTTGGCAATCGGACCGGGTGGGCTTTGAGATGACCAGCGGAGCCTTCGCTGCAGCCTTCCCCACACTGATCGCAGGCATTCCTCTCGGCACGCTGGTGACGAGCATTGTGTTGATCCTGTTCGTCTTCACCACGCTGCTCACCTGGTCCTATTACGGCGAACGCGCGATCACCTTCCTGTATGATCGCATCCCTGGCTCGACGCGCGGGGGCGAGAGGACACTGCATATGATCTGGCGGGTGCTATGGTGTGTGGTGATCTGGTTGGCCGCAGCCCAGCCATCAGAACTGGTGTGGCGCATGGGGGATATCTCGAACGCGGCGATGGCGCTGCCAAACCTGCTGGCGCTGCTGCTGCTCTCAGGCGTGGTGTTCAAGCTGGCCAAGGGTCAAAAGGATGCAGGCCCGGATCACACAGTCGACACGCCTGAGGAGCCGAACGAATATTGATCGGCTCCCGCGCCGCAGTGACGCCGCGTTGCTCGAGGGTCAGGCGCCGAGACCAAGCCAGTCTCTCAACCGCTGCGCAAATCCTTCGCGCGGCGGGGCCTCCGGGGCCGGTCTCACGATAGCGCGGGGGAGCGCCGCCACGCACATGGCCGAAATAGGCAAGGACCTGCTCG
>JGI12109J20283_10136609_pt1 | contig 33771 bp, 35 predicted proteins | sample ElkSlonscriptome_12_FD_20283 | JGI IMG/M metagenome (IMG submission 20283)
CGGTTCCGTCCCTGGCCACCACTTTCCCAGATTCCAGCATATCGTCTCCAGCAGACGTTTTCCCAACGAACCGCCAGTCCGGCTCCGCCGGGCGGTCAGATTGCCGGCAAAAAGCGCCGGCGAGCTCCGCTTCGCTTCGGTTCCGTCCCTGGCCACCACTCTCCCAGATTGCAGCGCCGAGTTCCTGAAAGACCTTTTCCCACGAACCGCCAATCCGGCTCCGCCGGGCGGTTGGATTGCCGGCAAAAGGCGCCGGTGAGCTCCGCTTCGCTCCGGTTCCGTCCCAGATCGCTGCCTATCCGGCGCTTCGACTCGCATACCGACCAGCCCGATCGGATGGATTCCAGCTCATCGGTCAAGCGCGCAGAGACGCGCGGCATGCAAGCCGTCACACTCGAAACCCGGCCATTTGATGCTCTATCGCTGGCTTGACAAAAGAAAAGGGGGGGGTGATAGCGTTTTTTGGCGCGTTACATTCTCTCGACGCGTTGCCGATCCAAGTCAGTAGGACGAGTAAATGAAATTTGGTGCGTATTTTTGGGCGCTGCTGCTCGCTCTCGCGCTTTCCGTCGGATCGTTTGATGCCGCTGCACAAACCACCGCCGACTGCCCGGACGGCGGAGAAGTTTGCACTGTCACGACCTGTGCTTCGGAGACCTGCTTTGTCTTCATCTGCACGAACGGCGACTGCGTGCTGCAGACCAGCTATCCCAACCCGGGCGGCACCACCCCACCACCCGATGGCATGACAACGCATCAGCCAGGCGCGGAGAAAGGTAATGCCTCCCTACTCGGGGGATTTCATGAATCAGTCTCCGGGAACATGAGGTTCGTCCACTGCCGCCAGAATCGTTGCGCCGTAAGAATGTGTTCGGCGCAGGAGTGCGCGGTCTTCGGCTTTGACCGTGGGGCGTCGTTCGAGATCACCCGATACGAGAACACCGAGGGTGCCGCCGACGCAGCCATTTCCCGGTTCTTGCGCGACGGGCCTTCCGCAATCGTCCCGAACGACCCCGAACGGTAGTAATCGCTGGTCCGTGAGGCCCGCCCGACAGGGACAAAAAGCAGCCCGCCCCCTGCCGGACGGGCCGCCGTTCCGCCCGTGCCCGTGTCGAGAACCGCTGATCACGAAGTCAGCGGGATGTACTTGGACGCCTGCCTCGATTGCGTTCAGCGCTGAATGTGTGCAAGGATCATCGACTTCGCATCGATCTTAGCCGGTACGATGATTGATCGTTTTCGGACATTCAGCGCGATGAGACACCTAATCGCATGGGTTGCGCTGTCGGCGACGCTGGCACCGATTCCGGGCGCGGCAAACGACGACTGGACCCGGATCGTGATCGTGCGGCACGCCGAGAAAGCCGATGACGGCACCTCGGACCCGCCGTTGACGGCCGCTGGCGAGACACGCGCTGCGCGCCTGGCCGAGCTGATGGCCGACGCCGGCATCCAGGGCATCTATTCGACGCAGTACCGCCGCAACGTCGAGACCGCGCGCCCGCTCGCCGAATACCTGGGCGTCGGCATCGAGGTGCGCCCGCTTACTCAAGAAAATGCCGCGGCACACGCGGACTTGCTGGCCCTGGAGATCGTGGCGCGCCACCAAGGTCGCGCTGCACTGGTCGTCGGTCACAGCAACACCGTCGACGACCTGATCGAAGCCTTCGGTGGCCCACAGACCGAAGACCTCGATGAGGATCAATACGACCGGATCTTCATTGTGACGACCAACGACGACGGTCCGGCTCGGCTGATTCGGACCGTTTACCCGAGCGCAAGCGTGGACTGACCGCCGATCTCGCAGCAACGTCCGGGACGGTCGCGCCGGATGTCGATTCCAGAACCGCTGTCAGGAAATCCAAGCGCCAAAAGGTCAGCAAGGAGCGCGGATAGCCTGGGGCATCAGCAGACAGCGCTTATACGGCCCGCGGCAACGACCAGTCGACCGGATCCCTGCCCTGCTGCTCCAGCCATCGATTCGCTTCCGAAAAGTGCCGGCAGCCGAGAAAGCCGCGGTGCGCCGACAGCGGCGAGGGATGCGGGGCAGTCAGCACCAGGTGACGACTCCGGTCGATGCCCTGGCCCTTCTTCTTCGCCTGTGCGCCCCAGAGAAGAAAAACGACGGGATTCGGGCCCTGGTCGACAACCTGAACCACGCGGTCCGTGAAGCGTTCCCAGCCCTTGCCCTGGTGTGCGCCGGCACGTCCGCGCTCGACGGTCAGCACCGCGTTGAGCAGCAAAACGCCGTTCTCGGCCCAGGTCTGCAGACAGCCGTGCTGCGGGATCTCGAAGCCGACGTCGTCGCGGAGCTCCTTGTAGATATTGGCCAGCGACGGCGGGATCGGCACGCCGGGCTGCACCGAAAAGCAAAGCCCGTGCGCCTGGCCGGGCCCGTGATACGGGTCCTGGCCCAGAATGACGACGCGCACCTGCTCGGGGATCGTCGAATCGAGCGCGTTGAAGATGTCCGGACCCGGCGGATAGATCGTCGCACCGGCGCGCTTGCGCTCAAGCAGAAACGACCGGAGCTGGCGCATGTAGGAGTGGTCGAATTCGTCCTGCAGATGGGCCAGCCACTCTTCGCGCAGTTTGATTCGGCCGGGCTTGGACATCGCGCATCGCGCCTCAAGATGGACTTCGAATACGGACCTTGGCCCGTCCATTCATTGTAGGCGCGACTACCGCCACACAGGACGGGTCATTTCAGCGAACAGTGACGAGAGATGACGGCGCACCGTTACAATTGAGGCTTGCAATCTTGCGGTGTCGCGAAGCCTATTTCCGGCGGCTCGGCACGCGCCCGTCAAACATCAGGAAATCGAATGAGCATTCAAACCGATGCGGTGATCGTCGGCGCCGGTCCGGTCGGCCTGTTCCAGGTCTTCGAACTGGGTCTGCTGGGCCTGAAGGCCGAACTGGTCGACTCCCTGGGACAGGTCGGCGGCCAGTGCAGCGAACTGTATCCCGAAAAGCCGATCTACGACATCCCGGCCTGGCCGGTGATCGGCGCGCAGGAACTGGTCGACAAGCTGATGGAACAAATCCAACCGTTCGAACCCGGTATTCACCTGAGCCAGGAAGTCACGGAATTCGAAGCGCTGGACAATGGACGATTCCGGGTCGTGACTTCGAAAGGAAACGAATTCGACGCAGGGACTGTGATCATCGCTGCCGGCCTGGGGGCGTTCCAGGCCCGCAGGCTTCGGGCTAAAGGACTGGACGACCTCAATGCCGCCAACGTGCACTACAAGGTGACCGACCGCAAGCGCTTCGGCGGCAAGCGGCTGCTGATTCTCGGCGGCGGCGACTCGGCGCTGGACTGGACGCTGGACCTGGCGTCGATCGCCGAGCACATCACGCTGGTGCACCGCCGGCACGAGTATCGAGCCGCACCCGCATCGGTAGAACAGATGAAAAAGCTGGTCGACCAGGGCAAGGTCAGCGAACAACAGGGCACGGTCGGTGAAGCGATCGGTGTTCCCGGGAAAATCGATTCGCTGGAACTCAATACGCTGGAGCGCGAAAAGATTCGCGTCGAAGGCGATGAAGTGCTGGTGTTCTGGGGGCTGGCGCCCAACCTCGGCCCGATTGCAGACTGGTCGCTGGAAATCGAGAAGAAGCAGATTCCCGTGGACACGGAAAAATTCCAGACCTCCATTCCCGGGGTTTTCGCGATCGGCGACATCAATACCTATGCGGGCAAGAAGAAGCTGATCCTGTCGGGATTCCACGAAGCAGCCCTGGCCGCGTTCGGCGTGCAGAAGCACCTGAATCCGGACGCGCGGCAGTTTCTCCAATACACCACGACCAGCCCGATCATGCACAAGCGGCTCGGCGTGGAAAAGGCGAACGCGGACTGAGATGCTGGGCTGGATGCGCCGAAGGCGCGTGGCCCGTCGAAGCCGGGAGCTGCTCCCGGAACCCGAGGCCTTCGAACGCCTGTGTCGATCCAAATCCGCGCTGGCCTCGCTCGATGCCCGCCAGCGGGAGCGCCTCAGACAGCGCACCGCCGAAGTGCTGGCCAGCAAGGAGTTCCACGGAGCCGGCGGGCTCCGACCCGATTGGCGGCATTGCCTTCCGGTCGCGGCTCATGCTGCATTGCCGCTGCTCGCGCTTGACCCGGACTGGTATCGCGGCTTCCAGAGCTTCATCCTTTACGAAGACGCTTTCGAAGTCGAAATCGAGGAAGTCGACGACGACGGCCTCGAACACCGTGGGCGCGATCTGCGCGCGGGAGAAGCGTGGGAACTCGGACCGATCGTGCTGTCGTTGACCGACGTTGCCGATTCCGGCCGCGGTGAAGGCTACGATGTCGTGATCCACGAACTGGCCCACCAGATCGACCAGCTCAATGGCGAAGCCAATGGATCGCCGCCGTTGCCTGCAGGGATCGAACAGCAACGATGGAGTCGCGTCATGGCGGATGCCTACCGGCGTCTCGGCCAGCAGCTCGACGCCGGCGACGACCCCGTCATTGACCCCTATGCGGCGGAAAGCCCGGCCGAATTCTTCGCCGTGATCAGCGAGTATTTCTTCGACGCCCCGGAGCAGCTCCGTCAGGTCGAACCGGAGGTCTTCGAACTGCTGGTCGGCTTCTACCGCCAGCGGCCCGAAGCGGCGCCCGCCCTGCGATTCGAAGTCTGATGTCCGCACGCTACGATGCTCCAGGGAGCCCCGGCGGAGGGGCCTGAACCATGCGAAGCCTCAGCGTCTCAGGATGATTCGCTGGCCGTGTCGCGCAGGCGGCGGCCGAGGTCGAACAGCAGTGCTGCGGTCGCGCCCCAGATGCGGTGCTCGGCGTGGACCAGGGTCAGGATCTCGAAGCTGCGGCCGGCAAACCGGACGCGGTCGACCTGGTAGGCATCGGCGTCAACGACGTCGGCCAACGGGACGGTGAATACGCTTTCCACCTCGACGCGATCCGGGACCGGTCGCACTTTTTCCGACAACAGACCGACAACTGCCGTCATTCGATAGCCGGTGATGGTGTCGTAGCGAGAAAGATAGCCGACCGGCGTTACACCGCCGGGGTCGATGCCGGCCTCCTCTTGCGCTTCACGAAGCGCGGTGTCGACCACCGAATGGTCGTGCGCCTCGCGCACCCCGCCGGGAAACGCCACCTGGCCTGCGTGTCGAGCAAGGCGGCTCGAACGCAGCGTCAGCAGTACCGAAGGCTCGTCGGCGGTAATGCCGACCAGCACGGCGGCGGGTCGAGGCCGATCGACCTGTTCGGGAAGATAACCGTCGACCGGCAGCGACGAAATCGTCTGATCCAGAGGGGCCAGAACCCGCCGAAGCCGGCTGTTCAGGTCGCTGGAGCCGGAACCCGGGTCGCGCCCGGGTTCGATCACGAGTCCTGGAACCGGTTACCGGCGCGCGCCGGCAACCGCTTGATGATATCCAGGCGCTGCTCGGGCGAGTACGCCAACCAGTCGGCAATTTCCTGCCCGGTACGAAAGCACCCGACGCAGTAACCGTCGTCGTCGAGCCTGCAGATGTCGACGCATGGCGAGTCGACGGGTTCCAGATTGCAGGCGATCTCGACCATGATCGATCCGATCAGCCGCCGGAGCCGGCCTGCGGATTCTCCAACGCGCCGATCTGCACCAATCGCAGATCGAACTGCAGTGCCTCATTGGGGCCGACCAGCGGCGGATCTCCGCGCACACCGAAGGCCAGCTCCGGCGGCAGGAAGACCTGCCAGTAGGCGCCTTCGCGCATCAGCGGAAGCACTTCCTGCCAACCTTCCATCACGCTATCGACCGAAAAACTGACCGGCACGCCGCGAGCGAAGGAGCTGTCGAACTCGCGTCCGTCGATCTTGGAACCCCGGTAGTGAACGGTGACCGTATCGCTGAGCGTCGGCCGATCGCCGTCGCCCTCCTCGATCACGCGGTACTGTACACCGCTGGGCAGCGTCACGATGCCGTTCTTGTCGCGATTCTGCGCGAAGAATTCGTCGGCGCGAACCTTGTTTTCTTCGGCCAGACGCTGGAACTGCTCCATGCGCTGCTCGCGGACACGTTCGTTGAACGCTGCGAGAACCTGGCGCATCTCTTCGACGGGAATCTGGGGCTCCCGGCCCGCCGCCGCGTCGCGGATGGCGGCAACCACGGACTCGATTTCAACGTCCCACTGGCCGGTCTCGGAGCCGAACTCAAAGCCGATGGCGTAGCCAAGACGGCCCTGGTCTGACTCGAGATCCTGTGCCATGGTCGACGAGGCAAGCGCTGCCAGGGCCAGGGCGGTGAAGAACGACTTGAGCATAAAACCTCCGCTTCAATTAAGAGCATCATTGCAAAATGAACCGGTCCGCTTGCAAAAGCCGGGCCGTTGGAACGCGGCCGGAATCGGCAAAGCGTTCATCAAAAGCCCGAGCTTCGGGTCGCGCGACTCGGAAAATCCAGAAATCGGACGCGGCGCCAGTATTTCGCGCCATGTCTTGTCGATCAAGCGCCGTATTGTACCCGAGGCGGCGCTGCTGCATTTCTTCGACGCCCCCGGCCCCGGTCAGTTCCATCGGTAATTTTCGGTAAATTTTACCGTTTACTTGGTCTATTTCACCCGCCCAAACCGGACCGCCTCCGATAAGCTGTTGATTTTAGGATGCGCAAATGCATGGTCCGATACTTGCAATACAGCGGATACGATTTCCCAGAAACGCCAAGGAGAGCAACATGGGTGTATTTTCGCGACTGAGCGACATCATCAACGCAAACCTGAACGCAGCACTGGAAAAGGCCGAGGATCCCGAGAAGATGATCCGGCTGATGATCCAGGAAATGGAAGACACGCTGGTCGAGATTCGATCCGCGACGGCGAAGAACCTGGCCGAGAAAAAGGAGCGCTCCAGGTTGTTGAAGCGCCTGGAAGAACAGAAGCTGGACTGGGAACGCAAGGCCGAACTGGCGCTTGACAAGCATCGTGAGGATCTCGCTCGCGCCGCCCTGGCCGAAAAGACCGCGCTGAGCGATCGGATCGACCACCTGAAGGAAGAGCTTTCGCACTACGACGATCAGCTGACCCAGTACGACGACGACATCGCGCGCCTGCAGGCCAAGCTGGATGACGCCAAGTCCCGACAGCGAGCGCTGGTGATGCGTCATCGCAACGCGCAGCAGCACCTCAAGGGGCGCAAGCAGATCCACAACGACAAGATCGACGAGATGCTGCATCGCTTCGATTCGGCCGAGCGCCGCATCGACCACATCGAGTCCGAAGCCGAAACACTGGACATGGGCCGCAACGCCCGCACGCTCGACGATGAAATCGAGCAGCTGCAGCGCGACGAACGCGTCGAAGAGCAGCTCGAACAATTGAAGGCCAGCCGTGGCGCCGGCACCTCCGGGGCCGCGGGCCGGGATGCGAAGGAGTCCTCGTAATGGAATGGACGTTCATACCGCTGATCCTGTTTACGGTCATCGTGGCGCCGATCTGGCTGATCCTGCACTACGCGACCCGGAACTCGGCCAGCAAGCGCCTGACCACCAAGGACGAATCGCTGCTGGAAGAGCTCAACGACAACGCCAAGAGACTCGAGGAGCGGCTGCACAATCTCGAGCGCATCCTCGACGCCGACTCACCCGAATGGAGAGCCCGCTCATGACGCAAGGCACGCGCAATCACTTCGACCGTAACCGGCTGTACCGCAACAAGCAGCGCGGTCTCTTCGCCGGAGTCTGTGCCGGCATTGCCGACTGGACCGGCTTCAACCTGACCGCGCTGCGCGTCGCCGTGATCCTGCTGACCATTCCGTTTACTGCGGTCATGATCATCGGCTATATCCTGCTGGCGCTGCTGCTGCCGGTTGCGCCGGATAATCTCTATGCTGACGAACAGGAAGCCGAATTCTGGCGCGAAACCCGACGCGCGCCGGTCGACGGCGTCGCTTCGCTCAACCGGCGCTTTCGCAGCCTCGACGAGCGGCTGCAGCGCATGGAAGCTTGGTTGACCTCGCGGGAGTACCGCATTCGCCAGGAAATCGACCAGTCGTGAAACCGGCACCGGCAATCCTTGTCTTGATTGCCGGTGCCGCACTGGCCGGCTGGCTGCTGACGCTGCTGCCCTCGCCGGTCCAGGCCACCGCCGGCGTCGAAATACCAACCTGGGTCGAATACGCGACGCGCCTTCTTTGCCGCCTGCTGGATCGTGCAACCGATTTTCTGAGCAGGCTGTAGACTGCCGGGTGCTCCTTCACCCGGTCCATCCCGATGAATTTCGATTTCCTCAACGTGGAACACCATGACGGCGTCGCCCGCATCACGGTGTCCCGCCCCGACAAGCTCAATGCGCTGAATGCGGCAACCATCGCGGAGCTGGACGGGGCCATCGCCTCGCTGGTCGGCCAGTCGGACATCGGCGCGCTGGTCATCACCGGCGCCGGCAACAAAGCCTTTATCGCCGGCGCCGACATCGCTGAACTTCGAGGGCTGAGCGCTCTGGACGCGGAACGCTTTGCGGCTCGCGGCCAGGCCCTGATGCGACGGATCGAGACCGCTTCGGTGCCGGTCGTCGCCGCAATCAACGGCTTCGCGCTCGGTGGCGGGCTGGAGCTGGCGATGGCCTGCCACATTCGATACGCCTCGGAGAACGCTCGGCTCGGACTGCCGGAGATCAAGCTGGGGCTGATCCCGGGCTTCGGCGGAACGCAACGCTTGCCGCGCGCGATCGGTCGCGCGCGAGCCATCGAAATGATGCTCAGCGGCGAGCCGGTCGATGCCCGGACCGCCGAGCGCGACGGGCTGGTTCAAGCGGTCGTCGCGCCAGACGAGCTGCTTCCCAAGGCGACAGCACTGGCCGAACGTCTGGCCGTGCAGGCACCGATCGCTCGTGAACGGATTCTTTCCAGCATCGATCGCGGCATGGATCTGCCGCTGGAACGCTCGCTGGAGCTGGAAAGGTCGAACTTCACGGTCTGCTGCGCGACCGCCGACATGAAGGAAGGCACTTCGGCGTTTCTTGAAAGACGCGCACCGAGTTTCAAGGGCCGATGATCGGCTGTCCGGGCATCAAGGAGCTCGGCTGGTCCGCGTAGACAACCTACTGAGAGATCACACCTAGCGCTGCACCGGCTGAGGCTTCTCGATTCCCGGCTTTCCGCGATAGGTCCGCTCGCCGGCTCGCACCCAGGCATCCAGGCGGTTGCCCGGCGGCGGCAGCGGGCAGGTAGTAAACGCGTTGAACGCGCACGGCGGGTTGTAGGCCTGATTGAAGTCGAGTACCACCCGGCCGTCCACCGGCAGATCGCTGTACAGGAAGCGCCCGAGTCCGTAGGTTTCCCTTCCCGAGGTCCGATCGGCAAAAATATAGAACAGGTCGTCGCCCGAATCCACCGCTTCCAGCGTCAACATCCGGCCCTGGTACTCGAAGCGGACTCGGCCCGGATTGGGCTCGTCGATCAACTGTCCCATCACGTTGGCGACCTGGATGGTCTGCCCGGCCGGATGAGCGATGAACTCGGCTTCGACACGCCAAACCGGATCCAGCTCGTAGTAATCGATGCCGGCAAAATCGGTCCGGCTAAGCGCGCGCGGATCGCGAATTCGCAGCGCCAGCGCGCCCCCGGGGTCGACGAGGTGGACACGCATGCCGTCGGCCTCGACCCGGGTCGGATCGCCGTCGCCTCGATCGAGCCGCAGCGGTGCCACGCCCCGGATCGCGCCGTCGATCATCACCCGGCCGATCGATTGCTCGTCGACCACGAATTCAGCGGCCCGGCCGTCCGGCGAAACGCTGATCATGCCCCAGCGATCCGGGCCGCGATCGACGCGCACGTCGTTTTCCGGCGCACTGCCGATCGACACCTTCTCGCCGCTCGGAAGCATGTCCAGCCCGACCAGGCTCAGCCAGCCGTAGGGATCGGTCAGACGGTCGACGCGGGCTTCCCGCCACTCGAGATTCTCCTGCCGGAAATCGCTTCCGGTCGTGGCGCAGCCGGACAATACGGTCGCCATCAGCACGGCGATCGCGATCGAGAACGAAGGGGTCTGCTCAGGCGCGGCCATAGACATCCTCCAGTCGCTCGATGTCGTCTTCGCCGAAATACGTGCCGGTCTGGACTTCGATGATGTGCACATCGTCTTGCCCGGGGTTTTCGAGGCGATGCAGCGACCCCGCCGGTATCTGTACCGTCTGGTTCGCCCCGAGGTCGAATTGCTCTTCACCGACCCGCACGCGCGCGGTGCCAGAAACCACGGTCCAATGCTCGCTTCGGTGCTCGTGACGCTGCAGCGACAGCACGCCGCCGGGCCGCACGACGAGTCGCTTGACCTTGCAATCCTCGGCATCCTCGAGCACGGTATAGCTGCCCCAGGGTCGATGGACCGTACGATGAAAGACCGCCGACTCGTGGTCCTGCCGGGTCAGCTCTTCGACCACTGACTTGACTTCCTGGGCCCGCCCGCGGCTGGCCACCAGCACGGCATCGCCGGTATCGACGATGACCAGGTCGTCAACGCCAACCGCCGCGACCAGTCGCTGGTCGCTCTGCACGAAGGTATTCTTCGAGTCGACCAGCACCGCCTGACCCTGCACCTGGTTGCCCGCGCCGTCGGTTTCGTAAAGCGCGCTGATCGCCTGCCATGAGCCGATATCGCTCCAGCCGCAGGCCATCGGCACCACGGCGCGGCGCGGCGCTTTTTCCATCACGGCGAAGTCGATGGACTCGCTGCGAACTTCACTGAATCGCGAGGCGTCCAGTTCGACCGGATCCGCATCACGATCGGTTTCGGACCAGGTCGCTTCGACACCGGCAAGAATATCCGGAGCTTGCTCGGCCAGCGCGTCGAGGATGGCGCGCGCAGAAAAGCAGAACATGCCGGCATTCCACAGATACTGGCGACTTTCCAGGTAGCGCTGGGCCGTTTCGGCATCGGGCTTCTCGACGAATGCCTCGATGCGCGCGCCGTGGTCGCCCAACGCCTCCCCGGCACGGATATAGCCGAATCCGGTTTCGGCGTGCGTCGGCTTCACGCCCAGGCACACCAGCCAGCCGTCCTGGGCCAGTGAATCGGCCGACTGGACCGCGCTGCGGAATGCGTCGATATCACGAACCAGATGGTCGGCGGGAAGCACCAGCAATCGCGCCTGATCGCCGAATCGCTCGGCAACACCGAGCGCCGCAGCCGCGATGGCGGCCGCGGTATTGCGACCCTCGGGCTCGAGGATGAAGCGGCAATCGGCCTCCGGTGCGGCGTCGCGATAGATATCGCGCGTCAGGAAAAAATAGTCGCGCGCCGTGATCGTCAAAACGTGTTCGTGGTCGATCGCCTTCAGCGCTCGCCGGAGCGTCGCACCGGCCAGCGTCTGTCCATCGGCCAGGCGCATGAACGGCTTCGGGTGCGCCTTGCGAGATACCGGCCAGAGCCGAGTCCCGGCCCCGCCCGAAAGAATGACCGGGATCAGCATGTCGCCTCCTTCCATATGCCCAGACACGAATCAAGCCCCTGCTCGACGCTGGGCAACGTACTGCCAGAGAATGTCTCGAACCGGCTGCAGTCAAGCACGGAGAACGTCGGACGCCGCGCTTTCTGTGGCCAGTTGGCGCTTTCGATCGGTGAGACCTCTACCTGGCCGTCCAGCAATCCCAATTCGCCGGCTCGCTTGACAGCCAGCCGGCCGAACTCGAACCAGGACAGGCTGCCGCGCCCGGCAACGTGGAACAGCTGTGTACCTCGCTCCAGCCGGTGTCGTTCGGACAACACCGTGCAGGTGGCGTCTGCCAGGTGTCCCGCCCAGGTCGGCGATCCAATCTGGTCCGAGACAATGTTCAGCGCCTCGCCGCGCGCGGCGCGCGCCAGGATCGCGGAGAGAAAGTTGCCGGGAAAATGACTGTACAGCCAGGCGGTCCGAAGGATCACCGAACGCGCGCCGGAACGCGCGATCGCGCGCTCTCCTTCGAGCTTCGTTGCGCCGTAGACGTTACCCGGATTGGGCTCGTCGTCTTCGTGCCAGGGCTGCTCAGGCGTTCCGGAAAAAACGTAATCGGTCGAGAAATGCAGCAGCAGCGCATCGTTCTCGGCGCACCATTCGGCGATCCAGCCCGGTAGCTCCGAGTTCAGTCTCGCTGCCGTATCGGGCTCGTCTTCGGCCCGGTCGACCGCCGTCCAGGCGGCCGGATTGACGATTACATCGGGGCGCACGCGCTGCAGTGTCTTGTTCAGCAGGCGGCGGTCGGAAAGGTCAACCTGGAAGTCGCCGCCGGCGTGGTCCGTGCGCGCCACGTCGCCCAGCTTCGCCAGCCGCGGCGCAAGATGGCGGCCGAGCTGGCCCTGGGAACCGGTCAGAAGGATTCGCATCTCGGTAACCGTTCTTTTGAAATCGCGCTCAGCGCAGGTGCAGCCGCGTCCTTGTCCGACAGCGCGCTCGGCGCCAGAGGCCAATCAATGCCGATCCGGTCGTCGTTCCATGCGATGGCCGAATCGAAGTCGGGTCGGTACGGGCGCGTACACAGGTAGGAAAACGTGGCAGATTCCGACAGCACCTGGAAGCCGTGCGCGAAGCCTTCGGGAACCCACAGCTGCCGATGATTCTGGTCGCTCAGTTCGACGCCGGTCCAGGCACCGAAATGGCTTGAATCCGGGCGGATGTCGACCGCCACGTCGAACACCCTGCCGACACTGACCCAGACCAGCTTGCCCTGCGGTTCCGGCCACTGGTAATGCAGGCCCCGCAACACTCCACGGCTGCTGTGGCTGGTGTTGACCTGAACGAAATTCGCCTCGATGCCGTGATCGGCATAGTGCTCACCGCGATAATTCTCCAGAAACCAGCCGCGGTCATCCCCGAACACACGAGGCTCGATGACGCGCACGCCCGGCAGATCCGTGGGCGACACGTTCATGACCGGAGACGCAGCCAGCAGGTGCCGGAGCGGGTCACGTGCCGACCCCTCGGACTCCCAACCGCTCGCCTCGATAGGAGCCGTCCTGAATTCGCTGCCACCAGTCGCGATGGGCCAGATACCAATCGACGGTATTCGCCAAACCGGAGGCAAAATCCATCGCCGGCGACCAGCCCAGCTCCTCGCGGATGCGCTCGGCGTTGATGGCGTATCGGCGGTCGTGGCCGGGCCGATCGGTGACGAATCGAATCAGCTCCCGGCGCGGTCGGTCCCCGGGCACGCGTCGATCCAGCAGGTCGCAGAGGGTCTCGACGACATCGAGGTTGGTGCGCTCGGCGTTACCGCCGATGTTGTAGGTCCGTCCGGGCCGACCGGACTCGAGCACGCGCATCAGCGCGCTGCAGTGATCGGTTACGTACAGCCAGTCGCGCCGCTGCTTGCCGTCACCGTAAACCGGCAGTTCCCTGCCCTCCAGCGCGTTGATCAGGATCAGCGGAATGAGCTTTTCGGGAAACTGGCGCGGCCCGTAGTTGTTGGAACAGTTGGTTATCATCGCCGGCAGCCCCCAGGTCCGATGCCACGCCCGCACCAGGTGATCTGCGGCGGCCTTGCTTGCCGCATAGGGCGAGCTCGGCCGATATCGATGGCGCTCGGTAAACGCGGGCTCATCGAGCTCAAGGTCGCCGTAGACCTCGTCGGTCGAAACGTGCAGGAAGCGAAAGTCGGGGTGTCCGTCGCGCCAGTAGTCGACCGCCGCTTCAAGCAGAACCTGGGTTCCGAGCACGTTGGTTCGAACGAACGCAGCCGGATCGTCGATCGAACGGTCGACGTGACTTTCGGCGGCAAAATTGATCAGCGCATCGGGCTGGAAACGATGCAGCAGCGCACGCACGCATCTCGCATCGCCGATGTCGCCCTGAACCAGCTCGTGCCTTGCTTCGGGGATGCCCGACAGCGACTCGGGGTTACCGGCGTAGGTCAGCAGATCCAGATTGGCAATCGACCAATCGGTGGTTTCAACGGCGTGATGGACGAAATTCGCCCCGATGAAACCGGCGCCGCCGGTCACCAGAAGTTTACCTGTCATCGCAATCCCGGCATCGTCGGATCTGGGCGGCGCTCAGCGCGCTATCAGAACGGAATATCGTCGGCGAGGTCGTCGTCGGGCGGCGCGCTCTGGCCCTGCGAGGGCTGGCGCTGCGGGCTGCGCGACTGACTCGGCGCGTCCATCGGCGCCGAACCGCCTCGGCTGTCGAGCATCTGCATCTCGTTGGCGACGATTTCGGTGGTATACCGATCCTGGCCGTCCTGACCCTGCCATTTCCGGGTCTGCAGTCGGCCTTCGATGTACACCTTGCTACCCTTGCGGAGGTATTCTCCGGCAATTTCGCCAAGCCGCGCGAACAAGACGACGTTATGCCACTCGGTCTTCTCCTGCTGCTCACCGGTCTGCTTGTCGCGCCACTGCTCGGACGTGGCAATCCGGAGGTTGCACACCGCGGTATTGGCGGGTGTGTAACGCACTTCAGGATCGGCGCCGAGGTTGCCGATCAGAATGACCTTGTTGATTCCGCGTGCCATGGCTTTTTCACCTTTCGCGACCAAGCTCGAAAGTCTAGCACAGCACCCGGATTCGGCCGGCCATTCGCGGCTGTCCACGTTGATGAAGTCTCGGACCGTATAATCGCTGGCTATGAGTCAAGTCGGCACACTGACGACGCCAGCCACGCTGGGCGAGATCATGGACCTGACGTCCAGCGATCGGCACGCGATGGATGCCCTGATCCGCAAGCGGCTGCGCTCCGACGTGCTGCTCGTCAATCAGGTCGCTGAATACATCATCAACGCCGGCGGCAAGCGGCTGCGACCGCTGGTTCACCTGCTTTCCGCGCGGGCCTGCGGATATCACGGCGACGCCCACATTCAGCTGGCCGCGGTGATCGAGTTCATCCATACCGCGACGTTGCTCCACGACGACGTCGTCGACGACTCCGATCGCCGGCGCGGACAGCAGACGGCTCACCAGGTCTGGGGCAACGCTGCGTCGGTGCTGGTCGGCGATTTTCTGTATTCCCGCAGCTTCCAGCTGATGGTCGAGCTCGAATCGATCCGGATCATGGCGATCCTTGCAGAAACCACCAACACCATCGCGGCCGGCGAAGTGCTGCAGCTGATGCAGCTCGGCGATACCGATCTCGATGAGTCGGCCTACCTCAAGGTCATCGGCGACAAGACCGCCTGCCTGTTTTCTGCTGCCGCGCGCCTGGGTGCCGTCCTATCCGGTACCGGGGATTCGGTGGAGCGCGCGCTGGCCGCCTACGGTCGGGCAGCCGGTCAGGCTTTCCAGATTACCGACGACTGGCTCGACTATTCCGGGCACGGCGAGTCGCTGGGCAAGAATCTCGGCGACGACCTCGGCGAGGGCAAGGTCACGCTACCGCTGATTCTCGCGCTGCAGTCGGCCGATGCCGCCGATCGAGCGTTTCTCGTCGAGACCATTCGCGCCGGGGGCACCCAGGAGCTGGAGCGGGTTCGGAGCATCCTCGATCAGACCGGCGCACTGGATGAGTCGCAGGCGCGCGCCACGCAGTTCTCCCAACAGGCCTGCGATTCGCTGTCCGCGCTTCCGGCCAGCCCCGAGCGCGATTCACTCGAGCTGCTCGCTCGATTCGCGGTGGATCGCTCACTGTAGTCCCTGCCCGGCCTGGAGGCCGGCGCGCGTCAGCTTCCGGCCGAGTTTCGCACCGCACTCGCGAAGCGCTCTCCGCGCTGCTCGAAATCCCGAAACCTCGGAAAGCTGGGCGCGCCCGGCGACAGCAGCACGGGGCCTCGATCGCCGCGCAAGCGTCGCGCTTCGGCGACGGCCTGCGCCATGTCGCGGACTCGCGAAACCCGTCGCTCCGACACGGCTCCCGACGCGATCAGGCGCTCGGCGATCGTTGATCCGTTGTCCGGCAGCACGACCAGCGCCTCGAGCGGACGGCCGCGGCAGTAGGCGGCCACTTCCGACCAATCGGCGCCACGCTCCAGGCCGCCGGCAATCAGCACCGGGGGCGTTGTGCAGGCCTGCAGCGCAGCCAGCGTGGCGTACGGGGTCGTGGAAATCGAGTCGTTGATCCACTCGATCTCGCCGGGCACCGCGAGACGCTCCAACCGATGCGGCAGCGACCGAAAATTCGACAGCGCCCCGACGCGGGACGCGCGCCAACCGGCGATCGATTCGACCACCGCGAGCGCCATCGCCGCGTTGTCGAGGTTGTGCCTGCCGGCAAGCGGAAAGCCGCCGGGGTCGAGCACGCGCGCGCCGCGTCGATGGACGCCGTCGGCTTCGACCCGGTAATCCGACGAGTCGGCGTTGATGGCGCGAGCCGAGGGCATGCCCATGAAACGCCCGGCAAGCTCAGGGTCCCCTGCGTTGAACCACAGCGGGCGGTCGCCCAGTCGTTCCAGGAGCCGAAGCTTGTCGCGGTAGTACTGCTCGACGCCCCCGTGCCAGTCCTGGTGCTCCGGAAACAGCCGGGTGAAGACACCGATCGTGATCCGCCCGCGCAAATCGGCAAGCTGGTAGCTGGACAGTTCGACGACGAACCAGTCGGCCTCCTCGTCGAGCAGATCCAGCATCGCCACGCCGATATTGCCGCCGAGCCGCGCGCGAAGACCGTCTGCGGTCAGGAGATGCGCGATCAGCGCCGCCGTCGTGCTCTTGCCCTTGCTGCCGGTCACGCCGATCACCCGTGACTCGGGCCGTTCGGCGAACCAGCACGAGGTCGTGCTGGTCACGGGAATGCCGCGCTTCAAAGCATCGGCGACCAGCGGATGCCGAAACGGCACGCCGGGCGATCGCAGGATCCGGTCCGCTGACCAGGCCAGCGCATCCTGCGTATCGGCGAGCATCGGCCAGCGGCTCGGCGCCGGCTCCGGCGCGCGATCGCACAGCACCGCCACCTCGGCATCCGGCTGTCGCGCCAGCACGGCGCGCTCCAGCGATCGGCCCTCGCGGCCGAAACCCAGCAGCAGCGTTTTCCCTCGAGCCAGCGTTTCGAGCTTCATGCGGCGAAGCGCGACGGCCTGCGGTCGGGGCCCTCGGGCTGGAGAAGTTGCTCCAGCGCGGGGACCTCGAGGCCGTCCAGGCGACCGCTGAGCATCCGAACCACCGCGTGCTCACGCCACGCCGGCTGTCGAGCCAGCTCGACGATTGCGGCGCGCGCTTCGTCGGCCTCGCCGACGCACTCGAACGGGCGCGGCCCGTCAAGCTCGAGCAGCTCGGCAAATCCGTCGGCTTGCGCGGAATCGGCCAGCAGGTCGTCGCCGAAGATCGCACGCATCGCGTGCGGCTCGATGAATGGTGCCAGGCCGAGAAACACGAAGCGGCACTTGGGGCAGCTACCGCACCAGCGCTGCGTGCGCGCGCCGTCAAGGTGGAAGTTTCGATTGCAGCTCGAAAATACGTCGTGGAACTCGGTCAACCCGGCGAATTCGCGACATACCGCCAGCTCGCGGTCGCGGCGGAGAATCGAGAACACCGACAGCCCCGGGGCAATCGATTCTCGAACCCAGCGGTCGAACGACTCTTCGAATGCGCAGCTCTTGGCGAACTGGTGATTGACGCGCCGCCCGTCGGCCGCGACCAGCGTCGGCGAATCGGCCGATCGCTCGTTGGCGAACACCACCGAATCGAAGCCCCAGAGCAGCGACGCCACGACCAGCGCCGCCGCGTTGATCGCGGTGATCGGAACGTGGCCGTTCAGGGCGCCTTCGGCGTTCAGGGCGGCCAGCTGTGGGTCGAGGCGCCGCGCGATGATTCGATGACGCGTTCCGGCGCGCTCGGCGACCCGTGCGATCAATTCGGCCGATCCGACCTGCACGGTTTCCGGCTCGATACCGGCCCGGCGAACGCGCGCCAGCGCGACCAGCGAATCCTTGCCCCCGCCCATCGGAACCAGCGTGCGACGCGGCAGCTCGAACGGCACGATAGCCGACGGGTCGGCATGGTGATCGGCACGGAAGACCGGCCAGTACCGTCCCTCGATTCGATTCCGCCATGCCAGCTCTGCCAGTCCGTCGCGGTACAACGATTCGAGCGCCCGAGCCTGGGGCCTCGAGGGAGTCGAATCTCTGTAATGAACGGCTCCGGCGCAGGCCAGCTTCCAATAGCTGACGCCCGCAATCCAGTGCAGCAGATCCAGCGCGGCGTCCAGCGCGGGCTTCGGCGCCGGAAACTCCGGCGGACCGAAATCGAAGCGCTCCTCCAGCAGCAGTTGATCGGTTTCGCCGACCAGCCGATAGCTCAGTTTCAATCGCCCCTGATCGATGTCGAGTTCGCGACCGACGAACTCGAAACGACGCATCGCCCCGAGATTCATCGGTGAATCAGGAAGCTGCCTGGCCGGCCGGGTCCGATGAATCGCCGTCCGCAGCCGTCGCTCGCGGCCAGGCACGAAGTACGGCGTTGACCAGCGTGGCTAGCGGAATCGCAAAGAACACGCCCCAGAACCCCCAGATGCCCCCGAACACCAGTACCGCGACGATGATCGCCACCGGGTGGAGGCTGACGACCTCGGAGAAAAGCACCGGCACCAGCACGTTGCCGTCGAGGATCTGGATGATCGCGTAGGCCACCATCACCCAGACGAATTCCATGGTGAGCCCGAACTGGATGAAGGCGACGATTGCGACCGGAATCGTGACGATCGCCGCGCCGATGTAAGGAATGATGACCGAAAAGCCGACCATCATCGACATCAGCATCGCGAACGGCACGCCGAGCAGCATGAACGTTACGTAGGTGACCACCCAGACAATCAGGATCTCGAGCACCTTGCCGCGCACATAGTTGCCGATCTGCGAATCGACCTCTCCCCATACCTGCATCGCGAGCCCGCGGTTGCGGGGGAGATAGCGACGGAAGAAGCTCAGGATCTGGTGCTTGTCCTTGAGGAAGAAGAACACCAGGATCGGCATCAGCACCAGAAAAACCACCAGCCCGATCAGGTACATCACTCCCGAGGGCGACACCACGACGCCGCCATACTTGCCGAGGTCCTCCCCGATCTTGCCGAGGATCTCGTTGACCTGCTCTTCGCCGACGACCTGCGGGTATTTCTGCGGCAGTTCGGCGATTACCGCCTGGATCTGCCCGATGTAGGCCGGCAGTTCGGTGACCGCCTGGGCAAGCTGCCGGGTGATCATCGGCGTGACGCCGAAGAACAGCACCAGCAGCAGTGCCATGAAGGCACTGAACACGCCCAGCACCGCAACCAGCCGGGGAACGCCCAGTTTCTGGAGGCGCAGCACGATGCCTTCGAGCAGATAGGCAACAACGATGCTCGCAAACACCGGCGCCAGCATCCGGCCGAGCGCCATGACCAGCACCACGCCGATGACCAGCAGGAGCGCCAGAATCACGACCTGCGGGTCGGAGAAGTTCCGGTGGTACCAATCCTTGAGTTGCGTAAACATCGCCATAAGCCGAAGCAATCACCCGGTCCGCTGAATCGCTATTGTCGCATCGAGAAGCAGTGAGGATCGTAGCGCGGAAACGATGAAGACGAGGCCGAGGAACCCGGGGCGAAATTCAGGCTCCGCCGAGGGGGTCAGAATCGCAGATTGAAGCGCGCGGAAATTTCCACTGCCTGATCAAGTCGCTCGCTGACAATGCCGAGGACGTTACCTCCGAAAGCAAACTCGGGCGGCGCGTAGCTGGCCGACAGGTCGATCCGGGCCCGCTCACCGAGCCGCTTGCCGAGCCCGACCAGCAAGCTGTGCTGCGCCAACTCGTTGTCCAGCGCGGCGACCAGCGATGGCGACGTCGGACGCGGTTGCGAACGGGTGTGGAAATCGACCTTGAATTCGAGGTCGCTTTCGTGCTGCCAGCGCATGCCGAGGCTGTAGACGGTCAGATCGTTCCACTCGAAGCGCGGACTGCTGCTGTCGCCCAGCAGCGCGTTGAAGCGAGCCGGCAGCGCACGGCTCGGAAATGCGCCGACCTGGCTGTAGAAGACCTGCGCCACGGCTACCGTGAACAGCGTCCGGTCGCTGGCCTGCAGGTCCAGACCCATGCGCAGCCGCGACGGAATATCGAGGTCGGCCGCCTGGCCGTGCACGCCGCGGATCGTGGCCAGCTCGTCCATGTTGATTCGCGACCGGTAGATCGCGTTCATCTGCAGCCGCGGCAGCAACTCGGAAGCGAAGCCGAGCTCCAGGCCAGCGCCCTGGGATAATTCGCGATTGGCGGCCGAAAAGTCCACCGGCCGGAACAGCCCGTCGTATTCGGCGACATCGAGCATCGAGTGACTGAACTGCTGGGAGGCGAGAACCGCGGACACGCTGACGCGGCTCTGGTCATTGACCCGGCCGCTCAAGCCCGACAGCAGGACCGAACGCTGGAATCCCCCGGTCGTGATGTCCGAGCCGATACCCGGCAGCGTTCCGAAGCGGACGCTGCGGTCGACGCGAGACGAAAGAAAGGTCACGCGTGGTTCGCCCGGCGTACCGATCAGCGGTTGGGCGAATTCCGGAAGGACGATATCGTGATCGATCCGCATCCAGGTGATTTCCGGCACCTCGACGCGCTCGACCAAAGCCATTTCCGGGGTCAGCTTTCGCGCGAGATAGGCCTCCCAGGGACCCAGCTCGAAACCGGCCAGATACCAGACCATGCCGGAAGCCGATTGCGCCGCAGGGAACGCGGCATGCGAAAGCGCTCCGCCGAGAAGCGAAACGAATACCACCAATCCGGTCAGGAAGCGACGCAGCATGAACTCTTGCGGTTGCGTTTGAATGCCCAGACTGAAGTGTACTGGCTCTTTTGGTAAAAATACAACAGCTTCAGGCCGATTTTTCCGGAAACCGTCCGATCCAAGCGTGCTCCGGGCGAATCAGCAACGCCGGATGTTGCAGATTCGCTACAAATGGCCGAGATTTGTTGATTGGCATCCCGTTGGCAGTCAATCCGCGACCCGGCCTGCCTGGTCGGCAATCGGGGACGCATGCAGGTCGAAAGTGCGCGTCCGAAGCCTTGAGGGAGCTGCGCCGTAGCGGATGAGCGACGTGCGCCCCGGAAACGCAACCGGGCGGGAACGGCGTCGCTTCAGGAGGGCGCCGATCTGCGGACGAACGAAACGACCTTCAGCCCGAAAGACGATCGATGATCGCGTCGGCCATGCTGGCGGTGGTGCCGGTACCGCCGAGGTCGGGCGTGACCCGGTCTCCGGCGCTGATCGACGCGCGAACTGCCGCGCGAAGCCGCCGGCCCTGCTCAGGCTGCTCCAGGTGGTCGAGCATCTGCGCGATCGCGAGAATCAACGCACAGGGGTTGGCAATGCCCTGCCCTGCAATATCCGGCGCCGAGCCGTGGACCGCTTCGAACATCGCGATCCGCTCACCGATGTTGGCGCCCGGCGCAAGCCCCAGTCCGCCGACGAGTCCGGCGCAAAGGTCGGAAATGATGTCGCCGAACAGGTTCGTGGTAACCATGACGTCGAATCGTTCCGGATTCATGACCAGCTGCATGCAGCAGTTGTCCACGATCAGATCGTCGTATTCGATATCGGCGTATTCGCTCGCGACCTCTCCGGCGACATCGAGGAACAGACCGGTAACGTCCTTGAGGATGTTGGCCTTGTGGACCGCGGTCACCTTCCGGCGTCCGGCCTTCCGGGCCAGTTCGAAGGCGTAGCGGATGATGCGCTCGCAGCCGGTCCGGGTCGCGACCATCTTGGACTCCGCTCGGCTGCCGTCCTCTGCGGTGAACGCATCGGCGGCCAGGTAGGCGCCCTCGGTGTTTTCGCGCACGGTGATCAGGTCGACGTTGTCGTAACGTGCCCGGGTGCCGGGAAAGCTGATCGCCGGGCGGACATTGGCGTAAAGGTCGAACCGCTTGCGCAGCGTGACGTTGAGCGAACGGAATCCGCCGCCTACCGGCGTCGTCAGCGGCCCCTTGAGCACCAGCTCGGTGCGCTCGATGGACGCCACGGTCTGCTCGGGCAGCAGTTCGCCGGTGGCTTCCTGGGCGGCCAGGCCGGCGCTCTGGAAGTCGAAATCGAAGGCGACCGGCAGGCTGTCGATCACCCGCAACGCCGCGTCGACGATCTCGGGTCCGATGCCGTCGCCGCGAATGACCGTCAGCGGAATACGTTGAGACATGCGGATTCCGTCAGCTCAATCGGACAGCACGCGATCGAGATCGCCGGCCTGCTCGAGCGCGTTGAGATCGTCGAAGCCGCCGACGTGAAAGTCGCCGACGAAGATTTGCGGGACGGTCTTGCGACCGGTGCGAGAAATCATCTCCGCGCGCTTGTCCGGCTCGGCGTCCAGCGAGACTTCGGTCCAGACCGCGTCCTTGGACTTGAGCAGGTTGCGCGCGGCAACGCAGAACGGGCACGCAGCCCGCGAATACATCACGATCGCCTTTTCGGTCATGGTTCTTCCATTCGGGCTTGAGCCCGGAGCATCTGATTCAACCCACCATTATGCCTGTTCCGGTTATCGCGCGCCGGACGACGCGGTCGATTCAACCTGCCCCGGGAGCAGCAGCCACGCGAACATCTGCGGGCCGCATCGTTCAGATGCAGGACTCGGGTGCAGGCAGGCCGCCGTAGCGGCAAGCCAGGCGAATCGGGCCGTCGGGGAACAGCCGGTACAGCGTCCGGCTGGAGGCGTCCTCGACGCCCGACTCTCGCAGCGCCGCCACGGCCATGCGCATCAGCGGCGGATTGCCGTATCGATCGAAATGATCGCGAACGAAGCGAATCAGCCACCAGTGCATCTCTCCCAGCTCGACCCCGTCGCGCGCCGCAAGCTGGCGCGCCACGGCGTCGGTCCAGCCATTGCGATCGAGCAGGTGACCGTCGGCACCAATCGCTGGGCGGTCGGAATCGCGACTCGGATCGCTCACAGCAGGATCACCTGGCGCCGATCGCCGCGCAGCCCGATGGCATCGGACGGCTCGATGCACCGCGCATCGACGTCCAGGGGATCCACCCGATTGCCGGTCTGCGCATACAGCCCCGCGAGATCGAAATCGATGAACTGCCGCCAGGCGGGCGCGAATTCCCCGCGAAGATGCGCCAGCCCGCCGGCGCTGAACAGCACGCGAACATCGAGCTCCAGCGAAGCCGCAGCGAGCAGCCACTCCACGGTTTCCTCGGCCTGCCGCGGCGAGTCGGGCGCAAACGCGATTTCCAGCAGATAGCCGCCGTCGCCCGACCCCTGCGAACAACAAGCGCCGCTCAGACCATCGCTGTCGACGCGCCCGGCGCCGGCAGCGATGCTGGCAATCAGCCGGGTCAGCGTGGAGAGTTCGAACGGCGGGGCCGGCGCACGACCCGGATGACGTCGACACCAGGACGTTCGGCAGACCTGGAACGAAGCGGCGTGTGATCGGACCGCCAGGGTCTTCAATCGGTCCGCGCTCTCCACAGCGTCGCCATGCAGGAATACCAGATTCGACGAGTCTTCGGGCGCGGCGGGAAAATCCCACAGGCGGTCCTCGACGTCCGAACCACATCGAATCAACAGGATCCTGTCAAACTTTGGAATGGTATGCCGTCCAGCCATCGATCGATCATTGCCTCTTCGGGATTCGCGAATTCGTCCTTTGATGGGTTCAAAACTCGGGTCCCCCAGCCCTGGACCGCGAAACATCTGGAGCCGCTGACGGTCACAAGGTATGCTGACTCGGCGCGTTTTCGAACCGGCATTCCATTCTTCCATAACGCAATGGAGTTCTTTTGATCCGATGAGCGATCGGCAGTCCGAACCCGACGCAGACCCGCGACGCGGCGCGCTCGTCAGGGGCGTGATCGTCTGGACCACGGCGCTGGCTCTGCTCCTCCAGCCGGTGTTCGCGACCGCGCGGCAGGAAGTCAAGCTGCCGGATCTCGGCGGCAACGCGGAGGTCCTGCCTCCGGATGAAGCGCGCACCTTTCCCAGCGATTTCCGCAACTTCATGCGCTCGCGGGGAATGCTCATCGAAGACCCGGTGATCAACTCCTATTTCACCGAGATGGGCTTCCGGCTGGTCATGCACAGCAGCGGCCGTACGCAGGATTTCCATTTTCACATTCTGAAGGTGCCTGGCATCAACGCCTTCGCCGCCCCGGCCGGCGTCGTTGCACTGAACGCCGGGCTGGTGCTGGCGGCCGACTCCGCCGACGAAGTCGCCGGCGTGGTGGCCCACGAGATCTCCCACGTCACCCAGGACCACTTGTCGCGCGGCATGGAGGAAGCACGCAGCGTCTCGATTCCCGTCATGCTGGCCACGCTCGGCCTGGTGATGGTCGGCGGCATGGCCGGCGCGCTGGACGGCAACGCGGCCCAGGGCATCCTGGCGACCGGCTCCGGGCTTGCCCAGCAGGCGCAGATCAACTACACGCGTCAGAACGAATCCGAAGCCGACCGCATCGGAATCCAGCTGCTCGCCCGCGCCGGCTACGATCCCGAAGGCATGGTCAGCTTCTTCGATACCCTCAATCGCTGGGTTCGTACCCAGGGCGCCGGGGCGCCCGAGTACCTGCGAACGCACCCGATGACGGTGACGCGCGTCGCCGAGGCACGACAACGAACCGAGCAGATCGCCGATCCGAAGCGGCCGGCGACGAGCGATGAGCGCTTCGATTTCGTGCAGGCGCGGCTGCGCGTGCTGATGACCAATGATCCCGCCGGCGCCATCGAGTATTTCCAGACGCGGTTATCGCGCGGGCAGGGGCGCGAGGCCGCGATGCGATACGGGCTGGCGCTGGCGTTGATCGGGGCCCGGCGAACCAGCGAAGCGCGCGAACAGGTGGAATGGCTGCTGTCGGCCAATCCGGAAGACCAGCTTTTCCGCATGCTCGACGGCGATCTGATGGTCGCCGAAGGACAGACTGCGCGGGCTCTGGAAGCGTTCGGTGCGCTTTATCGCGATTACGGCCACAGCGCCACCGTTTCGCTGGCCTACGCCGAAGTGTTGCTCAGAAGCGACGATCCGGAACATGCCCAGCGGGCTTCCGACCTGCTGCAGAAACAGCTTCGAAGAAACCCCGGCGACAGCCAGGTATCCGAACTGCTGGCGCGCGCGGCAGACCGCGCCGGCGACCCGGTTCGCGCCGCCGAAGCGGTCGCCACGCACTATTACCAGCTGGGCGGCCTGCCCCAGGCAATCGAACAACTCCAGCGCGTCCTCGATCGCAGCGATCTCGACTACTACGATCGCGCCCGGATTTCGGCCAAACTCGACCAGATGCGCCTGGAACGCCTGCGTGCCGACCCGCGCGCCGGCGATCGAGCCGATTCCGCGCGAGTTTCACGCGATCGCAAGAGTTCTGTCATGATTCAGTCATAGCGGCTCGGATAATCGGGTGGAGTCCCCCGGTGTCCGGCAGCCATGAAACCAAGAATTCTGATCGTCGACGACGAGGCAGCCATCCGAAACATGCTTGCATTCAGCCTTGGCCGCGCAGAGATGGATGTCGAGACGGCCGTGGACGGCGACGAAGCGCTCGATCGTCTGGAGCACACGCCTTCCCCGCCCGACCTGATCGTGGTCGACTGGATGATGCCCGGTACCGACGGTCTGCAGTTCACTCGCACGCTCCGCGGCACCCCGAAGTTCGCGCACGTCCCGATCATCATGCTCACCGCAAAAGGAAACGAACGCGACCGCTCCCGCGGCCTGGATTCGGGCGCCGACGATTACGTGGTCAAGCCGTTTTCCACCCGGGAGCTGATTTCCCGGGTCCGCGCGGTGCTCCGGCGGGCTTCGGCGGAGCCCGATGCGACAAATGGAGCCTTGCACCTCCGGGTCGGCGACCTCGTGCTCGACCTGCGGTCGCATCGCGTGCTTGCCGGTGAACGGCCGGTGCCCGTCGGTCCGACAGAATTCCGCCTGCTCAAGCTGTTCATGACCGCGCCGGGACGCGCCTGGAGCCGTCGCCAGCTGCTGACCGAAATCTGGGGCAGCGGACATTCGGTGGAGGAACGAACCGTCGACGTTCATATTCGGCGCCTGCGCAAGGCGCTGGAGCCGACGCGCCACGAACGCTATGTACAGACGGTTCGCGGACACGGCTATCGATTCTCGGACGTGATCTGATGACCGACGCCGCGCCACAACCGGACGACACGGGTGCAGCGCCCCCCGGCCCGGCAGCCCGGGTCGAGCAGGCCGCCACCGCGAGGGAACGCTGGCACGAGGAAACGCTCGACGAACCCAGCCTGTTTCTCAATCGCGAGCTGAGCCTGCTGTGCTTCACCCGGCGCGTGCTCGAGCTGGCGCGAGATCCTGAAATTCCGCTGCTGGAAAGACTTCGCTTCCTTTGCATTTCGTGCACCAATCTTGACGAGTTCTTCGAGGTCCGGGTCGCTTCGATCCGTCAGCGCCTGCACCACGGCGCGAGCCAGCCCGGCGCCGACGGCTTGACGCCGATGGCGACCCTGAAGGCCATCGAACAGGCCGTGGACGAGCTGGTCGGCGAGCAATATCGCGTTCTCAACAGCGAGCTGCTGCCGGCGCTGGAAGAGGAAGAAATCCGGATCATCAAGCGGTCCGACTGGACGCGAAGTCAACATCGCTGGCTACACCGGCACTTCCAGCGCGAGTTGATGCCGGTGCTCAGTCCGCTGGGGCTGGATCCGGCGCACCCGTTTCCGCGCATCCTCAACAAGTCGCTGAACTTTGCGGTCCAGCTCGACGGCTCCGACGCATTCGGACGCGACCCTGGACTGGCCCTCGTGCGAGCGCCGCGATCGCTGCCGCGGCTGATCCGCATCCCGAAGAGCTACACCCGCGGCCCGAACGATTTCGTGTTTCTATCCTCGATCCTGCATGCCTTCATCAACGAGCTGTTTCCGGGGATGCAGGTACGCGGCTGTTACCAGTTCCGCGTCACCCGAAACTCCGAGCTGTTCGTCGACGAAGAAGAGATCGAGGATCTCGCGCGGGCGCTGGAGGGCGAGTTGCTGGAACGCGGTTTCGCCGAGGCGGTGCGTCTGGAGCTTGCCGCGAACTGCCCCGACGAAGTCGCCAAGCTGCTGACCACGAAATTCGGCCTGGATGAACGCGACGTCTACCGATGCGACGGTCCGGTCAACCTCAACCGGATCGTCGCGATTTGCGAACAGGCCGACCGACCCGACCTGCTTTACGCGCCGTTCAATCCGCGCGTGCCCACGCCGCTGGCTTCGGGAAACAACCTGTTCGCCGCCATTCGCCGGCGCGATTTCCTGCTCCACCATCCCTACGACAGCTTTTCTCCAACGATCGAACTGCTGCGCCAGGCGGCGGCCGATCCGGACGTGCTGGCGATCAAGCAGACGCTGTATCGCACCGGCGCCGATTCAGCCATGGTCAACCTGCTGATCGATGCCGCACGCGCCGGCAAGGACGTGACCGTGGTCGTCGAACTCCGGGCGCGCTTCGACGAACAGGCCAACATCACGCTGGCCACTCGCCTGCAGGAGGCCGGCGTGCAGGTCGTCTACGGCGTGGTCGGACACAAGACCCACGCCAAGATGTTGCTGATCGTGCGTCGCGAACGGCGCCAGATCCGCCGCTACGTCCACCTTGGAACCGGCAACTACCACCAGGGAACGGCCAAGGGCTATACCGATTTCGCGCTGCTCACCGCCGACGCGGAGTTCGGCGAGGACGTACAGGCGCTGTTCATGCAGCTTTCCGGCCTGGGCCGGGCTGCCGATACGCGCAGACTCGTGCATTCCCCGTTCGATCTGCACGACTTTCTGCTCGAACGGATCGAGCGCGAAATCGGCCACGCCGAAAACGGTCGACCGGCCGGAATCGATGCCAAGATGAATTCGCTCACCGAGCCCGGAATCATCCAGGCCCTGTATCGCGCGTCCCGCGCCGGCGTGCCCGTCCGGCTCGTGATCCGCGGCACCTGCTGCCTCCGGCCCGGCGTCGAAGGCCTGTCGGACAACATCCGGGTCCGCTCCATTCTCGGTCGCTTTCTTGAACATTCACGCATCTACCGGTTCGTCAACGGCGGCGAATCCGAGGTCTGGGGGTCGAGCGCGGACTGGATGGAACGCAATCTGTTCCAGCGCGTCGAGACCGCCTTTCCGCTGGTCGCGCGCAACCTTGCCGACCGGATGCTCGAAGGCGCCATCGAGCTGGCCTTCGTCGACAATCGACAAGCCTGGATACTGCAGTCCGACGGCAGCTATCTACACGCCTGGCCGGAGCCGGACGAGCCTCCGAAAATCGCCCAGGAGCTGTTGATGCGGCGCGCCGAGAGACACGCCTGACCCATCGCGGCCGGCACGCTGCCCGAAACCGCCGACTTGCCATTGAACCCCTCCATGCCGCACCGCAACCTGTACGCCGCCGTCGACCTCGGAAGCAACAGTTTCCACATGCTGGTTGCACGCCGTGAACACGGCGAATTGCGCGTCATCGACCGCATCCGGGAAATGGTCCGGCTCGGCGGCGGTCTGGACGCGCGCGGTCGACTCGACCCGGACACGCGAGATCGCGCGCTGCGGTGCCTGGCGCAGTTCGGACAGCGCCTGGCCAACATCCCCGCCCAGCAGCTGCGTGCCGTGGGGACCCAGACGTTCCGCCGCATGCGCGACGCCGACGGATTCCTGGTGGTGGCCGAAACCGCGCTGGGCTGCCCGATCGATATCATCAGCGGGCGCGAAGAGGCTCGTCTGGTCTGGCTCGGAGTCAACGAAGGCACCTCTTTCACCAACGAGGCGCGCCTGGTCATCGATATCGGCGGCGGTTCGACCGAGTTCGCGGCCGGTCGCACCATCGACCCCGTGTTCACCGAAAGCATCCAGTTCGGCTGCGTCAGCGTTACCCGACGCGCCTTCGGTTCCGGACGGATTACATCGAAGCGGTGGCGGACTGCGGTCGATGAAGTGGCCTCCGAACTGCAGGCGCTGGCCCCGCCGCTGGCCGCCACGAACTGGCGCACGGCGATCGGGTCTTCCGGAACGATCCGGGCTGTCCAGGGCATGATCGCAAGCATCGACGACACGCTGCCGACACCGATTCGCCTGGAGCACGTCGAACGGCTCAAGCAAGCGCTGATCGAATGCGGTCGCGTCGAAGAAGTCGACCTGCACGGCCTCTCGGGCAAGCGACAGCCGGTGATCGCCGGCGGCGTGCTGGTGCTCGAGGCCTGCATGAAGATACTCGGGATCGACCGCCTCGAAGTCAGTCCGTATGCGCTTCGCGAAGGCCTGCTGCACGATCTCGTCGGCAGGCTCGAGCAACGCGACCCGCGCGAGAAGACCGTCCGCGCGATGGCAGAGCGCTTCGACCCCGATCGCGCACAGGCCGAACGCGTCCGCGATTTCGCGCTGTGCGCTTTCGAGCAGCTGGCCGAATCGTTCGCGCTGCGCGATATCCACCGCGAATTGCTGGACTGGACCTGTCGGCTGCACGAAATCGGGCTCGGCATCGCCCACAGCCACTACCAGACCCACAGCGCCTACATCGTGGCGCACTCCGACATGGCCGGATTTACCCGACAGGAGCAGCAGTTCATGGCTTTTTTGCTGCGCTATCAGCGGCGCAAGCTGCCGGAGGGCGTGCTCGATGAGCTGCCGGTCCGACTCCGCTCGGGCGCGGCGCCGCTGCTGGCCATCCTCCGCCTGGCGGTGGCCCTGGCACGCGCGAGGACCGATCACGACCTGCCCGACTTCGCGCTCGAATCGGATGCCCCGGATCACCTCGTTCTCGCGCTGCCCGAGGGCTGGCTGCCGTCGCGTCCACTTTCGAAGCGCAGCCTGGAACTCGAGCGCAGTCAACTTCGAGCGGTCGGCCTTCGGCTTTCGCTGGCGCGGCTTGAAGCGCCTCACCCGCAAACGCAGACCCCGTTGTCTTGACGGCAGGAAAGCCAGACGGCGCACCAGCGGTCGCGGCGCGTCGGGCACGGGCGGCAGAGCAGATCCGGCGGTTCTTTGCAGAGCGCAGCGTCCTCGAGGTGCAGACGCCGCTGATCACCGCGAGCGGCGTCACCGACGTGCATATCGAGAGCCTGGGTCTGGAAGACGGGCGCTACCTTCGCACTTCGCCCGAGTACGCGCACAAGCGTCTGCTCGCCGCCGGAGTAGGCGATCTCTACGAGCTCGGGCCGGTGTTTCGAGCCGGTGAATCGGGCCGTCATCACAGCGTCGAATTCTCGCTACTGGAGTGGTATCGCGTCGACTGGAGCTGGAGAGCCCTGGCTTCCGAAGCGGTGGATCTGGTCCAGACGGTGTTGTCGGACCAGACCTGGCGGGTGGAATTCGTCAGCTGGCAGCAGGCGGTCCGCCGGGGAATCGGTCTCGATGTCGACCCCGAAAACCCGGATTCGATCCGTGCCGCTGCCGACGGCGCGCCGGACGGGCTGGGGATGTCCGAGACGCTGGACTGGCTGTTCGCTTTTCACGTCCAGCCTACGCTACCCGCCGATACGCTCACCGTCGTTCACGATTACCCCGCGTGCCAGGCCGCATTGGCACGGATCAAGGTCGACGATCCGGCCTGGGCCGAGCGCTTCGAGCTGTTCGCCGGCACGCTGGAGTTGGCCAACGGCTATCGAGAGTTGACCGACCCGGCCGAACAGCGGCGCCGCTTCGAGGCCGACAACCGTCACCGTATGCGCCTGGGGCGTCCGACCCTGCCGATCGACGAGGACCTGCTCGATGCGCTGGCCGCAGGGTTGCCGGACTGCGCGGGCATCGCGCTGGGCTTCGAACGCCTGCTGATGGCCGGCGAACCGGGGCAGCCGATCGATGCATTCACGCTGCTCGGTCAGCGCTGAATTCGCGTTCGATCGGGCTGATGAGTCTGCGAGTCCGACAGCTCAAGGCCCGATGCGCCAGAAGGGCACCGACTGCTGTACCGCGAGGCGAAGCTTGGCGCCGAAGCGCATCCGGTTGGGATTGGAGACTTCAGCGATCGCGGCGCAAGGCTGCCAGACGAGCGCATCGGGCGGAATGCGCATGCCGACTTCGCACGTCGGGCCTTCGGGCTGCCAGACCATGCCCTCGGGCGGACGCTCCGGCGGCGCATCGCCGATGCGAACCGCGACCACGTATCCGTGATCGAATCGGCCGTCCAGGTAATGGATCCTGGCGGCGTTCAAGGGTCGACTGCGCAACATGCCCCCGGCCGATACGGCGCGGTCGCGATCATCGTCCAGCACCACACCACCGTCGGGCAACAGGAACTCGAAGATGGGCGCCGGCCAGTGCGGGACGACCAGCCGGTGCATCGGCAGCACCAAGATCAATGATGCAAACGCCAGCCACGTGGGCGATACTAGCGCCGAAACGATGAAATCTCTGAGACTCGCCGAGGACTTCATCGCTCGAATATAGCACCGGGCTCCCGCCATGAATGACAACCACGAAGCGCTGCTGATCCGACCCGCCAGAACCGCGGAAATGAACAAGCTCGCCGAACTGGTCCGAGGCCGGATACCGGACTTGATGAAGCCGACCGAAGCTGCGCAACCCGAGAATATCGAGCGCGGACTGGCTTCGCTGTTGCCGGACGAAACTCTGCTGCTGGCCATTGCCGACCGCCATCTCGTGGGCCTGGCCGCGCTCAATCTCGATCAGGCCCGGGTGCTGGCGCTGTACCTCGACCCGAAGCGGGCGCGCGCCGACGTGGCCAAGCGACTGATCGCTACGCTGGAGGAAAAAGCGGCCAGCTTCGGAATCCAGCACCTCGAATGCACCGTCAAACCGCAGGCCTGGGGCTTCATGGAGCGCATCGGCTATGAGACTCTCGAGCTGCCTGGAGAAGGACAACCGGTCTCGCTGTTCAAGGGCCTGCTCGGCGACGAAGATTCCATCGAGCGACAGATGGCCGAACTGCACCGCACGCTCGGAATCCCGGCCGATTACGGCGTACGGCATCGCCTGACGATCGTCCCCGAAGCCTCCGAACGGGTGTCGGCAGGCCTGGACATCTTCAACCGGGGCCTCCAGCTCACGCCCGATGCGGCGCGTGCGTGGGAGGCCATGCGAAAGGATGCACGCCAGCACGATATCCGGCTTCAGCCGGTCTCCGGGTATCGCAGCGTCGCCTATCAGACCGAGCTGTTGAGGAAAAAACTCGCCGCCGACCAGCCGCTGGACCGAATCCTGCGCGTGACTGCAGCACCGGGTTATTCCGAGCATCACAGCGGCGACGCAATCGACATAACGACCCAGGGTGTAACCCCGTTGTCGCAGGATTTTTCGAATTCACGCGCCTACGAGTGGCTGCGCACGCACGCTCGACTGTACGGCTTTCGCGAGTCGTATCCAAACCACAATCGGCACGGCATCGAGTGGGAGCCGTGGCACTGGTGCTATCACAAGTCGTTCGATCCGAAAGTTCAGGACGCATAGCGCCTCTGCATCACGCCCCTCGTCCGAGACCGTCGCGGTTCAATCCTTGATCGAATCGAACGCCTCGAGTGCCCGCCGACGGCTGGCCTTGAGGTCGACCCGCATCTGCGGATAACCGATCCGGTCGCGATCCTCGGCATCGATCTTCTTCAGCTGCTTGAGATTCAGACCCTCGAGCTCCGGACACCAGCGGTGGATGTAGGCGGCATCGGGGTCGAACTTGTCGGCCTGGAGCTCCGGATTGAACACCCGAAAGTACGGCGCCGCATCCGCACCGCAGCCTGCAGTCCACTGCCAGCCCTGGGTATTGTTCCCGAGGTCGGCGTCGACCAGCGTGTCCCAGAACCACTTCGCGCCTTCCTGCCACGGGATCAGCAGGTTCTTGGTCAGGTAAGAGGCCACGATCATCCGCACGCGATTGTGCATCCAGCCCTCGTGCCAGAGTTCGCGCATGCCTGCATCGACGATCGGTACGCCGGTCAGTCCCCGTTTCCAGGCCTCGAGATCGTCCGCGTAATCGTCCGGCGCGCGCCATGGAAAATCGGCGAACTTTTCCTGCATGGGCTGATCCGGCAATTCCCGGTTGTGGAACAGCAGAAGCGTCGAGAATTCGCGCCATGCCAGCTCGCGCACGAAGCCCAGCGGGCCGCTGCCTCCCGGGAGCTCGCCGGACGGCTCAAGCGCCTCGACCACCTGAACCGGCGATATATGGCCGAAGTGCAGATACGGCGACAGCGACGAGGTGCCGCGTCGATCGGGGCGGTCGCGCTCACCCTCGTAGTGGGTCACACCGTCGTCGACGAACTCGTCCAGCCGACGTCGACCCGCCAATTCGCCGACTTCCCATCGATCCCGCAGACCGTCGGCCCAGTCGATGTCCGGCAAAAGCGCCAGATCGTCGAGCGACAGCGACCGAAGCTTTTGCGATGGTCCGGAGAGCTCGCGCGGCTCCGGCCGGCTGCTCACTGCGCGCCAGTCGGCCTGCATGCGCTTCCAGTACGGGGTGAATACCTTGTAGAACTGATCACCGTCTCGCAGCAGCTCCCAGGGCTCGAACAGCAGCGCGGCGCGAAAGCTCTCCACATCGAGTCCACGATCCTTCAGATTCGACTTGATCCCGGCGTCGCGCTCGACGATCGCGGGCTCGTACAGCCGGTTCCAGTAGACCGCCGAAGCGCTGGTTTCGTCGATGAGGTCGGACAACACCTCGCCCGCCCTGCCCCGGCGAACAACCAGCGGCGCCCCGCGATCGCCGAGCCGTTCGTCGAGATCGGCCAGGGCGTGGTGCAGCCACCATCGGCTGGCCGCGCCGGGTGCCCAGTCGCCCATTCCTTCAGGGTCATGAATATAGACGGGCAATACCCGTTCGTGACGATTTCGCGCATGGTCCAGCGCCGGGTTGTCAGCCAGTCGGAAATCCCGGCGGAACCAGACAATTGCAGTATCACTCATGCCCTGGATTATGTCCTCGTCGGATCAAGAGCCGGTGACCGCACGCGACGGCAGCTCTACATCGCGCGGCGTCGAGTTTCGCGTACGGCGTCGGCCCGACGTGCCTCCAGCGCCTCGAGGTAACCCGCTTCCAATCCGGTGAC
>JGI12109J20283_10656927_pt1 | contig 33696 bp, 34 predicted proteins | sample ElkSlonscriptome_12_FD_20283 | JGI IMG/M metagenome (IMG submission 20283)
ACGCCCCCACCCGCCGAAACATCCTCACACGTCCGCGGAGTCTCGCGGAACCTCGCGTGGTTGCAGTACCCGGCTCACCGTCATGCGACCGCCGCCGAAATAACCGCAATCGCCTGCATTCGGTCGGTGCCGGCCCGATGGGTCTGTGAGCATGGGGTCGGCGAGGGAAGGTACACATCGCGGACCTCATCTTGACGCGAGCGTAAATGCCCCAGCATTGCGCGTCGTAGCGGCGGCAGGGTTGTGCATCGAGCGCCGACGCTAGCGAGGAGCTCCCGAAACCCGAGGCGAGGATTCAGGGATATCGGCCTGTTGTCCCTGGACTACGCTTTGCGGATCGTCAGTCGCGATCGTCGGCGCGCCCGACCTGAGCGCGATTCCCCGCAGAGATCGGGGCGGAGATAGGCTAGTCGTCGCCGAGCACGGCACCCAAGTCCAGCTCGACAGCATCGAACGGCGGAACCCGGGCGCGGTCCGCGTCTTTGAGCGTCGCGACAACGCGCCACTCTCCCTCGTCAAGCGCATGGACGATCAGCGCCCGGTCCTCGGGCCAAATGACCCAATAGTAGGGCATCCGATACCGGCGCAGCAGTAGCGGGATGGACCGGGTGTCCTTCTTCTCATGACCGGGCGAGACGACCTCGCAGACCCAATCCGGCGCCAGCGCGATCGGCCCGTCGGGAAGGCGCGGCAGGCGCTCGCGGCGATTACACCAACCAGCGATGTCGTGGCAGGGATATTCGTGCGCCTCGTAGGCCACGCCGATCTCGGTCAAGATCCACCAGCCGCCCGGCCTCGCTCCGTCATCGAAAGGGCCAGTTGCCGGTTGACTTGGCTTTGGGCCCGCGCATGGCGCGCCCGCGTCATCGGGCGCCGGACGATTTCGCCACCGATCAACTCGACCCGCTCGTCGGACGATAGGAGGAGGTCCTGCACGGTCTTGAGCTGAGGGGCAGCCATCGGTCACCTCGGATCGGGTTGGGGTGCGGTGGTCAAGCCTCGCTCCGTGCGTCCTGTCCACGCCCATTCCGAATCGACATCGCTCAGTGAAAGACGGCCTCCACCGAGTCAGCGGTGAGGATGCGCTCGGACCAGAGGCGCAACGCGTCATCGTCGGCCGCGCTGACAATCTCACGCACGCCAGCGACGGCATCGGCGCCGAATTTTTTCTCAATCATCCAGAGCAACAAATCGACCTCCCCTTTGCGGTAGCCAATCTGCTCGCCCTGCTGCAAGCCCTTCTCGATTCCGGCCCGCTCGACGGTGGTCACGTATGGCATCTGTTTACTCTCCTCGAAGGCGTAGAGGTCTTGACGGAAGGCGGCCTCCAACCCGCTCGGCAACTGGAGCATCCAGTCGATGACTCGAAACAACTCCAGGATGGTCTTGCGCGCATAGCCACGATCATACATCAGGCGCGTCAGACGGAACTTCCAGGCCCGGCGCATCTCGGCATCCTTGGTCGCCTTGGCGTGGATCTGGGCCATGACCACCAAGGCGAAGACGTTGTCGCTGGCCTCCAGCAGCGGCCAGCGCTCCGGAGTGTCCCAGTCGAGCAGCTTCGCCATCGGGAACCGGAAGTCGATCGCACAGCCCCACAATGCATCTCGGTACCGCTCGGGCCGGAAGCGCGGGTCTGCATCCGCGAGCACGGCGAGGCTCGCCACTGGCACGGCGTGGGTGTCGCGGATGCGGTGGTTATAGACGAACATGCGCTCCGCGAAGGCCAATTCCGGCTCACCCTGCACCTCCACATGGACCAGCACCCAGGCGGGTTGGCCGTCCAGGCGGTGCACGCCCACCAGTTTGTCGGCGTAGCGACGGCCGGTGTGGGCATCGCGGACGATCCGCTGGAACTCCGTGTCGAGAAACCGATGCCCACGCGACCAGTCGATGTCGCGATGGACAGCCGGGAAGAGCAGCGCCAGGAATTCCGGGAAGTAGCCTTCGAGTGCCTCCTTCCAGGGACTGTCGTCGTCAGCACAGGGGCTTTGGGCTTTGTCATCGGTCATAGCCGAGTAGCCTCCGCGGTGGTCTGGATCCGCCGAGCCGACACGTGAACCTCATTCATGCTGCCGGTGGGGACTCCGGTAGCGATGAGAAACTGATCGACGTCGGCCACTACAACCCCACCTTGAAGCGTTCCAGCGCGCTTCTCTCCTTGAGCCAGTCCCTGACCTCCGGCGTGACGTCCCCGAGGGTGGCCGAGTGTCCTGCCACGGCCAACAAGAAGGCAACCACATCGTCTCCTGCTCCCAGTCCCCCGAGCTTCTCTCGTGCGCTGTCCCGTTCGGCGGTCAAGGTGCTGAACTGCTGGGCGCATTGCTCTGGATCGTCCATCGAATCCGCCAAAATCTCTCCCCGCCGGAGCAGGGTTTCCATCTCCGATCCGAGCTCGCGGGTTTCTGGGATCTCCCGAAGAACGGCGCCGAGTGTGCCGGTCGCTGCAAAGGCGTCTTCTACCTTCTCTCGCCACCCGCGCTGCAGCAGCGCCTCGGTCTGGCTGACATGTCCCTGAAATGCCGAGGCCTGTCTTGTGGCCTCTTCCAGTGTTGCTTGGTCGTGCGCCTGGCAGAGATGCGTGCCGATTCCGCGGATCCTGGTCAGGAGTTGACGACTCTGCTCCCGGTCTGTCGGGTCGAGGAAGGCCCCAACGATGGGCGCGAACTCGGCCAGGCGCTCCAGCCGTGCGATCGCACCTTCGGCCTCGGTCACGGCCTGCACTGCGTTGTCCAGCGCATCTCCGAGCCGCTGTCGGTTTTTCGCCGCCGGTATCTGGGCCGCAAGGGTTTCCAGCTCTTCCAATGGATCACGCTCTGTGGTTTCAGGCATCTCGTTGCCCATCCTCCAAGCCTTGCAAGGCTCTATCCGCGGCGGCCTGAATGCGCTCGCCTGCCCTGTGGATGTCCGTGGCGGTGCCGTCGGCCGAGGAGGCGCCTTGGAGATACTCCTGCACATAGTCGAGCAACCCACTCAGCGTCTTCTCGCCGATATCCAGGCTTTTGTAGCAGGCCTGGAGGACGCTCGCGGGTGCGGACAGTGCCCATGCCAAGGCCTCGGCACGGTCCTCGCTCGAGGGAAGATCTCCGTCTGAAACACGGTCCATGAAGGCTTCGACATCCGCGCCGGCATAATCGGCTGCGTTCTCCAAGAAGCCCTGGCCCTCGAGTGTGCGCTTGGCCGTTCGCCATTCCTGGGCCTGTGCTGCCAACTGATGCGGGAAATGCTCGGGGACCGTCTCGACAATGCCGTCGATACGCTGGATGTGATGGCGGATGGACGTCCGTCTGCACAGACGTTCCAGTGATCGGGCCCGCTCCACGAGGCGCTCGGTTTCATGGCGGGGGATGCCCCTGAGTCCAGTGTCCACCTTGGTGGCGATCTCTTGCAGGCGCCTCAGCTCAGAGAGCCTTTCGCCTAGACCCTGCGTGACGTCCGGCTGCGCGAGTGTCCTGAGGGTGTGCCGCAGGCTGAGCAGTGCCTCGGCGAGTTCTTTGTTCACCAGGGCCAGGCTCGTACTTGTGCTCTGCTGATCCGGGGGCGGTTGATAGTCGGGGAGCGTCAGCGAGGCTCGCAGCAGGGATCGCAGTGTCCCGTGCATGCCTCCCGTGGCGTCGACGAGACCGCTCCAACTGGGGACTCGGTCGTCCGGGTTGCTGACCGGTGGCCCTTCGTCGGAGATCAATGTGCGCCATTGTTCCGCGCTCTCGGCCAGGGGCGACACGTTACCCCGTAGCCAGGCCCTTGCGAGCAAGACTTGGGCGGCGGTGGCCGCGATGTCCCAGGGCTCACCGTTCGCCGGGGCCGGCAATCGCTCCCGTACTTTGGCAACGGCCGCCGGGCCGAGCTTTCGGTGGACCGTGGCGTAGGCGCGCCGATGGGCCTCGGCCTCTTGCGGAGGCAGATCCTCCGTGCCGGTGCGTAGCGCTTGATAGGCCTCGATCCCCTTCTTGACCCAAGATTCTCGCTCAAGGACCAAATGCTGGATGCGTGCCGGCTTGGTGTCGCGGAGGATCACCGTGTCTTGCGTGAACAGCCGGGCACGAATCCAAGGGGAGATTCCCAAGTCCCTCCAGCTCAGCTTGTCTACCATCTCGTGGGCGAGCCGGTTGAGCTCTCCGGGTCTCTCGGGCTGCTGGCCCTCGCTCCAACGTGCAATATCCTGCTTCACGCGGAGCAATTGGGTTCCTGTCAGCGGCCGGGCGCCGTCGGGCGTGCGCGGGCGGCCTCTACCTTGTTGATCCCTGGTCCCAGATCGTCCTCCACTGCTGGGTCGTGTTGTGGTATCAGCAGGAGTCGGTCCGTCGGGGTCTTGTGGTTCAGGGGGCAGGGTGACGTGTCCGGTGTCAGCCGTCCCGTCTGCTGTCTCGTCGCCGATCCAAGGTAGCCCGAGCGCCTGGTAGATGCCTTGCCGCACCCCGCCGTAGACGAGGGAGCCATCAGCGTCGCTCAGGGTCCGGGTCGCGGCGCTGCCCTTCTGGCCCCAGTAGGCGATCAGGCGGCGCATGCGCTCGCGGGTGTGGTCGTCGTCGACACGCGCCGACAGGATCTCCGTCATTTGCCCATGTTCGAATAGCCTGCGCTCGTCCTCGGGAATCAGGTCTGTTTCGATCTCTGCGCCGGGATATTCGCTCGCGTCCAAGGCCAGCGGGTGTTGCAGGGTTGGGGAGAGGACCCCTTGCAGCATGCCGCGGGGCGTCTGGTACGTGGCCGTGTGTTGGGGGTCGCGGAGGATGCCGTAGAGTCTGGTGATCGCTTCCCGGGTGAACGGAAAGAGGCCAACGCCATCATCGCCGCCGAACTCGCGATGGCAGGGCTCTCGGTGGGGGCAGGCGTCGCAGCGGTTTGGCACAGGTTCTGGGCCGCCGTTCCAGGTCGTCAGGCCTTGGACGCCGGCGCGGGTGGCGCGCAGGTAACGCGCCGCGAAGGCGATCTGAGACTTGGGTGTCCGGAGCGCCGATACCTCCTGGTAGTCGTGCCTGTCGCTAGAGCCGCCGAGCTGGATGTGATACGTGATGCGTTGGCGGTAGTTCGCCAGCAGGCTCCTATCATCAAAGTAGAACGGGGTCACGCCGACTACGGAGACCATCGGGCAAAGATCCTGCTCCTGACGGGTCTCGACGTTGGTGACCAGCACGTCGATCAACTGCCGGTCCACACCTTCCCAGGCGGTGATGTCCTCCAAGAGCAGCACAAGCCTGCAATCGCGCAACTCGCGGCGCAGACGCAGGAACAGCTCCTTGAGTCCGTCAGCGGAGATGCCCAGGACATTCTGAACGGCGCTGTTATGGCGCTCGTTGAGCGCGTCCACCAACTTGTAGCTGTAGTCGAAGCGGCGCCGAAGCTCCTCTTGAGCGCTGGGAGCCGTGAGCTCTTGACGACTCAGTTGGCGGATGGCTAGCGCTTCCTGTCTAATCGTATGAACGAAGCGCACGGCCCTCGGATGCGGTAGCCTCTGAATTCTCTGCCGAATGACTTGCTCGAGTTCGGCAACATCCTCCAGATTGAATCTGGCGGCCTCCTGATCCCGCTTACCCTCTTTACCGCAAAGCAACTCGACAATGCGCTGCGGCGCGCTCCAGTGGTCCAACAGGGCCTCGTGCCCAATGAGCTGCGCCAATCTGAACTGATCACACCACTTCGCGTCCTCAAGCGGATTCGCAAAATGGTCAGGATGCAATGCCAACGCTAGGTTGGTGAGGAAGGTCCTCGCTTGCCCTGAGAGCGTCAGTGCCTGGGGACGCCCTATCTGGTCAAAGAGGTGCTGGTGCTCCTCCGGCAGCGCCCGCTGCAATTGCCGGAGCGTGCCTTGCAAACTGCCGTCGAGACGCTGAATCAACAGCGGCCGCAGCGGTTCTTCGTCGGGCCAGCGCACCGCAAGCCAGCGGATGAGATGGGACTTACCGGACCCGGGCTCTCCTTCGACGACGCAGAAGGCGTGCCGGGTGGAGGGCGCCGAGAGGGCGTCCAGCAGCCCCTGTTCGGTCGGCGCGGCAATATCTGCGGCCTTCATCCCGGCGATCTTGAAGTCCGCAACAGGGGAATGGGTGGCCAGGAAGACGGGGTCATTTCGCTCCAGCGCCTCGTTGGCCAGGATGACCCGGGCGTCTTCAGCCGTCCAGCAAGCCTTGGTCGGGAGCTCAGCCACGGCTGTCCTCCGTCGGCATCAGTCGTACGACGATGAAGGCGCGCTTTCTGTGGGTCGGGTCGGGATGGAGGGTGAAGGCGTTTGGTGCATCGCCGTACATCTTGAGCTCCAACACGCCGTCGTCATCCAAGTCGCGCAGCGCAGTGCTGAGAACGATGGAGAGTTGCCGTGCGGGCGGGGACCAGCGGATGCGGTTGGCCGCCGTTTGGAAGAGCTCACCGCCATCGAGGTACGCCATCCGCTGGGTCAGTGCGGCTAAGAAGATCTCGGCCGGGATCTCGGCTTCGGTCCCGAAGTGCTCGCGCAGCGCGGCCATCTCCCGCTCCAGCCGGGCCGTGACAGTGGGGTAGAAGGATTGACCGCGAGGGATCGGCAGAGCGAGGCCCAGTCCCATCAAGCCGATCCAGTCGCGCCAGCGCGGGTAGCGGGTCTTGTTGAATCGGCCTTCTTCGTCTTCAGGCGTTAAGTCGACTCTGATCCGTTCCGTCAGACTGTCCGCGCTCTCCCGCTCGATCCAGGTGGTGCCCCTTTCCCTGGCACAGGTTGCGACAAACCAGGCGTAGGCCTCCAGCACTACGCTGTTAGCGTGGTCGAGCGGCGTCTGCACGAGCTTGCCGTGGACCCAGTCTGCGAAGCCCGGGAGCGTGTCGGGCAGATCGTTCGCGACCAAGCGAACAGAGCCGGCGGCGCGATCCGGTTCGATCAGGTCCAGGCTCGAGGCAGCGCCAATGGTGTTCTGGATGGCGGTTCCCGTGTCGTCCGTCGCGAACGGGTCGAGCCAGGTCTTGATGGCCTCGCGGCCGAGCTCGCCGTCGTGGGCCCGCAGGAGCCCGACCAGGGACCAGACGCGCTCCGGCGTGCCTCGGGTATCGGTCATCAAGCTCATGGCGCATCCCTTCCGGTTGCCGTGCCTTCAGCCAACGCCCAATGGTCCAGCATCGCCTCGCCGTAGGGTGCCGATCGCGATGCGATCTGCTCGAGGGGCCTGCCGCGCAGCCTCAGGCCCGGGGGAGCGACCAGCAGGAGCGGCTGGCCTGGATAGGCGGCGCTCCAATCCTCGCAGCGACGATACAGGGCATCGATCTGGCGCGCTTCCCTCGACAAGAACACGGCGGTTGGCAGGCCCATCATGGCCCAGCCTGAGCGGTCGAGCAGGTCCTGGTGTTCCAGGACCAGGCCGGCGGCGACCGGCCTAGTGCTGAGCTCGCGGGCCACGTGCCGGCCGAGGCCTTGGGGCACGACGTACTGCTCGACTCCGGTGGCGGCTAGTCTGGTCAGCAAGGAAGGGAGGCGGCTGTGATCGCCGTCGTCCTCCGGACGGATCAGGGTGATGCCAGCCGGCAGTCGCGTGCTCCGCAGCGGGTATGGTTCTGGCCAGGATTCCGCCAGGCCCGCGAAGGGTACTTGGGTGGGTGGTTCGATGTCGTTGACTCGGCACCAATCGCAGCGCCCGCATTCCTCGACGCTGGGATGTCCGGCCTCTACCGCCTCGAACAGTGCCCCGAGCCGGCACCAGTCCGTCTCGCCGGACAGCACTTCGACCAAGCGATCCACGTCCCGTCGCGCCACCTTCTGCTCTTCATCGCGAATCGAGAAGAGCGCTCTGAGGAAATCCTCGTTCTGCGGTGAAATGGGCAGGATCCTGGTGTCCAGCACCTCGATATGCCAGAGGGGAGCCTCGTGATCCGGCTCTTCGACTGCATGCACGCCGATTGCGCCAGCGCGCTGCAGCAGCGTCAGCAGCGTTCGATTCCAGTCGCGGTTGTAGTCCGACGAGTCGCGCCCTAGACCGGCGCGAACCGCGTCTAGCGGGACAGCCATGAATTGCTTGCCATCGCTGGTGCTATAGCCGCCCCGCTTTCCCGTCTCGTTCAGGATGGCGTGCCATCGCTCCACGGAGGTGTCGATCTTGAGCCATTGGCGGGTTGCCTGACCGTAGGCCACGGAGCGATCGTCTTTCGCGTTCCACTGGTTGCTCGGCTCTCCGTGCCAAACGCAAAGTGCTAGTGCCTGATGACCGTCGCGGCCGGCGCGTCCGATCTCTTGGTAGTAGCGCGCTGGGCTCTCGGGGATGCAGGCATGGACGACGGCGCGCACGTCGCGCTTGTCGATGCCGAGACCGAAGGCCGAGGTGGCGACTACCAGGTCGAGCCGATCCTCGCTCCACTGGTGGATGATGCGCCGGCGCTCTGCGGCATCTTCGATCTCGCCGGTGAACAGCGCGAGGCGCCGATAGCCTCTTTCGTTGCGGAGCCGATCGAACATCGAGCGCGCATGAGCCACCTTGGTGGTGTAGAGGATGCAGGGCCGGGGGATGTGGTCTATCAGGTGCAGCACCCGCTCGTCCCGAGCTGTCTCGGAGGGCTCGGCGAGGAAAACCATGTCGAGCTCGTAGCGGGCTGCTTGGGCATCGATTGGGAGGAAGGCGCCCTCGCGCGCGTAGCCGCGAGCCAGTTCCTTGCGGGCCTCATCCCCGAGCGTCGCCGACAAGAGGACAACGCGAAGTGCCGGGTTGCGCTCGCGCAAGCTCGCGACCAGCGCGGGGATCCGCTGAAAATCCGGGCGAAAGCTCCTGCCCCAGCTCTCGACGATATGGGCCTCGTCGATGACGACCGAGACCAGCCGGGCGCGCGCCGCACTAGGCTTCTGATCCTGCGGTTTCGCCGCCTCTAACAGAGACAACCTGGCCCTGCCCAGAGCCAGCTCGGGCGAGATAAACAGCAGCGGGATCTCGCCTCGATTAAACGAGAGCGACAGCTCTTCTCGTTCCGCCACCCCCAACTCGCCGGTGACGGCGCGACTGCCTTCCAGGCCTGGGATAGCCCTTGCGCTTCGCTCATGGTCGTAGGCCAGGGCCTTGGTCGGAACGATGACGAGAGTACAGGCAAAGGGCTCCTGCACTCGCCACCACAAGATGCCGAACTGGAACAGTAGGCTCTTTCCGGAGCCGGTCGGCATAGTGACCGACAGGGTGGCTGCCGGGGGCATCGTGATGAGGTTTCGAATCGCTGCCTTTTGCGTCGGCGTCCGGTAGTCGGTATAGGGCGTCAGCCGCTCCAGGATCGCGTCCGGAATCGCCGGCGGATAGGGGCGCCGGGGATACGGGTCCAGCTGAAGGGCCTGCTTCACGGCGTCTGGTAGATGCTCGTCGCCCAGCAACAGCAGCTTTGCGTGGTTGTCCGCAGTACGACGCACGCTCAGGCCGAAACGGCGGAGCTGGGGCCAGTGTGATTCGGCGATGCCGAGTCTCTCCACCGGTAGGGAGTAGGTTCCACCGGTCAGTCGGGTCAGTTCCCGCAGGACGGCACCACGGTCGGCGATGGAGGCGTTCGGATCGTCGAGCACGCGCAGGCAGCGACGTGTGCCCAGGAGACGCCAATCGTCGAGGTCGGCTAGACCTGATTCGGCCGTGCCTCCCGGATCCAACAAATCGCTCGGCAGAGGCATCTCGTTCACGACGCCGTTTCCGGAGAGATCGCAGCTCATTGGGATCGGAGCCCGACGATCACCGCCACGGCTTCTACATCTATGCTCTCGTTGCGTACGGCTTCGATGAGCCGCAGCCTCGCGTCGATCTCGCGCCCGGTGGCTTCGGTCGCGTTGAGACCCTGCCGCCATTTGAGGTAGCCGATCTCGGGACCGAGCTCCTCCGCCAGCCGCCTCGCTGCTTGCTCTGGGATTCCCGAGCGTTGCTCGCGGATGTGCTCGACCGCGAGCGTTGTGGCCTGTTCGACCGCTGGCCAGAGCATCCGCGTGTCGTACAACCCGCCGAAGGTATTGGGCGGCAGCTTCTGAAATCGGGCCGCGACAGCCTCGGGCGATCGCAGTTGATAGGTCAGCTCCGCATCCTGGACCAGCGATGCAGCCGGTTCGTTCCCAAGATGCAGCTCCACCAGGGCGGGTTGAACCTCCGGCCAGAGATATCGGTGTGCCCGCAGGCGGAGTCCCTGAGGGAGATCGGCTTCGCCCAGCCCCAGGTCGCAACGACCCAGAACCAGTGCGAACAGGCGTCCGTGATAGCGCGGGCCTAGCTGCATCACCATCACGCTGGCGCGGCCTTCGGACGATTGCGCCAGGTCGTGCATCAGCGCGTCCACCAAGGGATGACCAGGGCCGAGAAACTGCTGGCGTTCGTCCGCCAACGCCAGTTGGCGGGAGAAGGTCCCGGACACGAAGCCGCTCGCGGCCACTCCAACGAGGGGGCGCTGCAGTTGCTCGGCAGACCATACCAGCTTCCAGGTCTGGTCGGGTAGTTGCCGAGTGCTCATGCCAAGCTTTCCGGCCCACTTCGCCAGCGTCCTGCCTTCTTGCCCCCAGTCCACCGGCTCGCCGAGGATCTCGGCGAGGTCTTGGGCATCCTTGAGCTGAAGCTTGGAGGCATCCAGGGACAGATCGAACGATTCGTCCACGTCCTTCAATTCCTGCTCGACCCGCTCGGCCAGCGAAGACCGGATCGCAGCGACCGCGTCGGGGCCCTCGCAGATGGCTTGATTCAGCTCCAATTGCAGACGGGGCAGCGCATACTCCAACCCGCCCACCGACTGCAGCAGGACCTTGAACACATCCCGATGGACATCGAGCAGCGCCGTGTCCATGACGTTAGGCCCCTGCATGACGACCGACACGACCGGCCGATCGCCGCCGCGCCCGAGGCGGTCCAAGCGGCCGATCCGTTGCTCCATGCGGGCAACGGACCACGGTAGGTCGTAGTGGACCAAGGCGCTGGCGTTTTGGAAGTTGCGCCCCTCGCCACCCAACTCATCGGACACCAGCACACGGCACGCGTTGTTGCGCTGGAACTGCAGTGCGACCTGGGCCAACTCGGCTTCTTCCATGCCGTGATGGAAGCACTTAAACGGAAAATCCGGCAATTCCGCCTGAAGCGCCTGCGTGAGCTCGTCCACGACGTCTTTGTCTTGCGCGAACACCAGGACCTGATGCGACGGGGATGCCGCGAGATGGGTCGCGAGCCAATCTCGAAACGCCTGCACGCGGGCGGAAAGCCCTGGCTCGGCCTGCCAGTCCCGCACCAAGCCGAGGGCGTTGTCGAGCCAGGCGCGCTCGTTCGGCAAGGGCCGAGCCTCGCGTGCGACGCGCTCGATCAGCAACGCCTCGTCCGCGGGACCTGGGTCCGCGGTCAATAAGGCGATGGGATCGAACCCTGCCTCACGCGGCGGCCCTTCTGCAATGGCCGTGGAGCGAAGCGCGAGGAAGGCCATGAACTGGCTCGGCGTCGTCGAGAACTTTCTGAAGTAGAGACCCCGAAGCGCTGCCTGCATCGCATCCTGACCGTCGGCGGGCGGCAGGCTGTCTAAGTGATTGGCGACGACAGCCTCGGCTGTGGAGCTCGGATACCGGTGCAGGTCGAGCTCGCGGCTGGACCAATGGCGGTTCTCCCGCTGCAGGGTGCTCCGGCGGGTTCGCACGATGCGATGATCCAGCCGATGATATTCCTGCACGTAGGCCACCAGTTCCTCGGCGGCTCGCCGATCCCCCGCGCGCAGCCGGTCCAGGAAGCCGAGGACGACCGAATCCTCCGGCAGCGCCCCAGCCCATTCGTCGGCGACGTAGGCGAGGTCCTCGGCTTCGAGTGCTTCGCCCGATGCACTCGCAGCGTCGATGAAGCTGCGCGTCAGGTGCAGTTTGTCCCAAACCTCGCGCTGGACCTGGATTCGCTCGTACAGCGCCTGCCGGTCGGTCGGGGCATAGATGTCCGGGGCGACGAGGGCGAGAAGGCCGGCCAGGCTCGTGATCTCCCGCTTCGAGGGCGTCGCCGAAAGTGCCAGAACGCCGGTGCTGCGCTGTGCGAGGTCGTGAAAGAGGTCGTACAACGCCGTACCGGGTGGGAACTGATGGGCCTCGTCGACGACGACCAGATCCCAGGGCTCTTTGGACAGAGCACGCCCCACGGCCGGCTGCGTCTGAAGGACGGTTGTCGTGACCACGAGTCTCGACGAGTGGAGCAGGTCGGTTCGCTCGGAAGCGGACAAGCGAGACCAGGTGGCGGCGTCCAGGTGCCTAAACACGAGAGCCCCGAAGCGCAGATACAGCTCTGTCTGCCACTGTCGCGCCATTCCCCCCGGCGCCACGACGAGCACGCGAAGGTTGGGCTTGTCGGCCATCAGGGACTGGATCACGAGACCCGCCTCGATGGTCTTGCCGAGGCCGACCTCGTCGGCAAGGATGAACCGGGGGGCTCGGTCCCAGAGCACCCGCCTGACGGCATAGAACTGATGACCGAGCGGATGGATGCGCGCACCAAGGAGGCTCGGAATACCCCCCGAATCCTCCAGCCAGCGCGATTCCAAAAGGCGCATCCGCCAGCGCCGCAGGAATCGCTTAGGCCCTTGCCAGCTCAGGGCCTTCAGGATATCGAGCGGCTGGCACGAGGGCGGTGCGATGGGAAGGAGATCGGTTTCGGGGACGGTCGCATCGAGAAACTCGCCATCGGTCGGTATTGCGACGCGATAGAGGCGAGGTCCGGAGTCGGTATCCGAGCTCAGCCGTTCTCGAACGACACTCGGCACCGGCCTTTCCTGCCCGTTGACTACGCATTGGACCGGGGTACCGGGGAATAGCAGATATGGTTCGATCTGAGAACGGCTGGGATCGAAGTGACCCCGTATCCCCCGCCAAGGAAAGTGAACGGAGATCAGGCCGCCGGGCGCCCGGTCGCGCACACGACCGGGGCCGAGCTCCGGATTCTCTACGATCCTTACGAGTGTCTCGAGGAGTATCTCGGACAAAATCCTTTACAAAACCTGGCGGCTAGACGCTACGCGGGACCATACTTTCTCGCCGCGCCCGACATCAACCGGTACCAGCGCACGCGCCGCTACGGTTTGCTCAGGTTTTGACCAAGCTCACAAGACCCGCCTCCCCGTTTAAGGAGCCCCAGCAGATACTGACTCAGCTCCAGATAGTCGCGCGGCACGAATTGCAGGCCGTTCCAAGGACGCTGGTTGCCTGGACCGAAGTCCCACACGCCTTCCGTCCAGGCCGTGCGGCCCTGCAGACGCTCGAGTGCGGGAACGAAGTCCTCAACCGTCACTGCGCCCTGCGCACCATGCAGGTACTCCATCACGTACCCCATCGCCATGATGCCGACGCCATGGACGAGACGGGAGGTACGCGGCTTATGTCCAACCCAGGCGTCTTGGAACACGCTCTGGACGGCACCGAAGTAGTTGCCGATCAACTGGAAGCGGCTTTCCTTGGCATCCTCGTTGGCCGCGAGGTCACGCAAGGCGCCGTCGCTCAGTGAGGCCATGATGAGCTTCTGTATGACCGTGTCCTGCAGGACGCCCGCGGGATTGGTGTGCTGTTTGATCTGGCCGCGCAGGAACGAGGCTTCGTCATAGTTGAGACGCTCAACCAGGGCGGCGGCATCGGACCGGGAGGACAGGCGGTGAGGCAGCCCGTTGACCGTGGGCAGGAGCTCGTAGATGAGGGGCTTCGGCAAAGGGCGCGTGTTGTTTATGAGTATGAACTGCTTGCGCAACTCCTCATCGTTCTCGCAGAGGATACCGGATACGAACACCTCGAAATCCTTCTGCGGGAGATCCGCCAGAGCCGCAAGCCGTTGCTGACCGTCGACGACGAAGCCGACCGGTCCGTCGGCAGTGTCGATGCGGATGCGTGCCGTTGCGCCTTCCCGGGACAGGCTCACGCCGCTGGTGAAGGCGACGACCACAGAATTTGGCAGAACGGCGTCGTCGCGCTCCAAGTACGCGCGGATCTCGCGAATGTGTGCGGCTACCTGGGGGCGTTGAAACCCTTTGAGGGAACCGTCTTCCCGGCGGCCGATGCGGTCAATTTGAGCGAAATTCAGTACGTCGGCCGCCCGAGCACAAAAAGCGAACACCGTATAACGCGCGCTCTGCCGAGGCAGGATCGCCTGGTATTCGTAAGCGCTCACAACGCCAACTGCTGCCGCAGGTGCTCGCGGAAGACACCCAGGTTGTGGATACCCCTCCGCTTATTGCGATTGGAGCCGCGGAAGACGATGACCTCGACGCCGGACTTGGCGCACACGCGGCATCGGCAACGGTCCCAGGGCCGGGCCTCCAAAGTTCGCCGATAGTGCTCCCGCAAGGTATCCATCCTTCGATCTAGGGTGTGCTCCGGCTCGTGGGGCGATCGGTGCACGGGGCGCGCATAGTCGATAACGGCGTCGAGAACGCTCTCCACATCCAGCCGACTCTTGCTGTAGTCGCGCAGCGCAGCGAGGGCGCTCGATTCCATGCGCGCCAGGGTCTCCTGGCGCAGACGCCCAGTCTTGATCTGCCGATTCAGGGCATTGTTCTCGTGGGCTTGAGGTATGCGGATAGCGGTGTAGTAAGCGATCTCTCCGTTGCCATTCCGCAGGTAGTAGTTGCGACGCGCATCCTTGAAGGCGCGGATCAGCGGCGAGGTGGTATCAAAGCTTGTGATACGGTAGCGGCTGAACTGGCCAATATCGTCGGCCTTGGCGAAGCCAAGCAGATGTATGCGGCCGTTCGGCTTGCAGCGAACCACTGCATCGACCGCTTCGACAGCCCGATGGATCGTCTCAGTCTTTAGTGGAACCAACCCGCCAATCGCTAGGTAGCGATACCCCATCGCCAGCAAGCTATGCGCGGCCGCCGCCATGCTATCTGGAGACCAACCCTGGACAACACCTATGGGTGTAAAGCCAGCACCGAGGTCGCGGCTAGCGCGAAAGAACTCGCTGGCAAGTTCCAAGGTGATATCGAAACGCTCTCGGGCAGTCTCTGACCCGCCGCCCATCCCAGTTGCGGCCAAATCGAACTCAAAAATGATGTGGTCGATCGAACAGCCATGACTAAACCCGCCGTCCGCATAAAACTCGACGGTATCTTCAGGCGTGTACGGCGGGGCATCCATGGCGCTGTAAGAGAATGCCCCGCAGTCACCCATGAGCATCATGTCCGCGTGCTCGGGTCGGTCGAGACGCAGAAACTTGCGAGCGCCCACGCGGCGAAAACGCATGGCCTGCGCTTCCGTGTACTTTCCGGGGAAACGGTGATCACCGACGATGGCTCGCGAGACCAACATGCCATCGTAAGGGGCGTAGCCTAGTAGTTCATGAGGATATTGATCGTCCCAATAGGGCTTGCGGGTGGCGGCGTTCTGATCCTTGATGAAGTCAAAATTAGGATCGACATAATCCATGCTGTCGGCAAAGACGAACCTCACGCCATGCTCCTCTGCGATATGGCGGTGTAGTCCAGGTGGCAAAGCAATTGACTCAGCTGGCGTATGTGCCGTGGCGTCTGCTGAATGTCGTTCCAAGCGATGCCTAGATCCTCCCAAACGCCGTCCGTCCAGCGGCAGTGGGGTGCGATCTGCTGGAGAGAATCCAGTATGTGACCCCGCGCATCAGGCTGAACCAAGGCCCGAGTAATAACCCGGTCCATCAAGACGCCCATCGCACGAATGCCTGCCGAATGCATCAGCCGGCTGGCTGCTGGAGGGAGGCCCCAAGCATCTTGAAAGACTTGCCTGACGGCAGACCAATACGCTACAAGAGTCTGGTACATGCCGTCGGTGTCGGATGGGCCGCTCCCCAATGATCGGAACGGCGCCAACGCCCCGTTCGGGTTCTTCAGGCTTGCGCGAATCATGTCGAGGACCGCACTGTCGATGACGATCGCCTTGTCAGGCTCTTGCGTGGACAGCCGCTTGATCAGACCCTGAAAGGGCGACCCGGGGTCTCTGTTCAGCAATTCGCACAGCGCACTCGGAATCTTTCGTTCCTTCAGGTCCCGAGGCAGGTAGGTATCGACCTCCGGTAGGAGTTCGTTGATCAATCGCGTCGGCAGCGGCTTCGCTTTGTTCACCAGGATGAACTGCTCGCGACGCGTCTCGAGATCCGGTGCAACAAAGGCGACCACCGGAACATTCAGGTCGGCGTTGCAGGATTTGGCCAGGGCGAGTGAGCGCTGCTGTCCATCAACGATCCAGGCCACGCGACTACCTTCCTGGCGCAAGGGGATGCTCAAGGTGCCGGCCTCGCCCGCATCCAATGCGCCGTCGGGTTTTCCTCCGCGCGCTAGCGTGAACGTCACCTCCGGCGAGAACGCGAGGATAATGGCGTTGGGAAAGAGCACCTCGCCGTGGTCGAGGTACTCCGCAATGCTGTTGACGTGGCGCTTGATCTCATCGCGTTGGAAGCCCGCCAGGCGTTCTTGATCATCACGGTGAATCCGCGTGATATCCGCGATTTCGGTGATTCGTTTGCCCGGGATAAAGAAGGAGTAGACATCGATCCCACTCCCCTGGCGAGTACGCACCGCGCGCAAGCGTAATGTCTCGTCCGGTTGCTTCTGCTCGAACCGCAAGCGCCTTGCACGCTTAAATAGCTCGACAAAGCGCCCTTGCTCGCAGGCGATCCTTTCCTCGTCCCGGAGCACGCGCAGCATTCTGGCGGACTGGCCGTCGGCGCGCTCCCAGCAAGAAAGAATCACCTTGACGATCTCGTCATCCGCCAATTGCTGCCGCTCCACTTGCGTTGGCCACGCCATCGAGCGCTGGCTCTCGCGCACTCGCCGGGCATGCTCGCTGGCCTCCGCATTCGGAGAGCCCAGCCAGATCTGTTCCAAGAAATGCCGTGCAGCCCGTTGCGAAAAATCGGCTCGTGTTCCGGGCAGCGGGGTGTCGGGACCGTTGAACCGATCATCGTAGGGCATCACCAACGCCTGTAGCCGCTCGGCGATTCCGGTGCCACTCAAGGGTCCGATCAAGCGGACTCGTCTCAAATCGGAAGGCGTGAGGGACAGCAAATCCTTCTCGATGAGCTCCAGATAGGAGCCCGACACACTGATCACGATTTGTTGATCAGGGCGCCCGCTGACGAGGTTTGCAAGGCTTCGCTTGGGTCTTGTTCGGCGGCCGATCTCTGACCACCATAAGGCGGCGTCGAAAGGGCCATCGGTCACCTTCTGCCGAATGCTGCTCTCCGATCCCGCGGAGAGCGTCAGATCGTATGCGGGGACCTCCTCGTCGGCCTGCACCAGGCCCAATCCGGCAGACAAGACCCACAGGTCCGCACCGCTCCGCTCCGCAGCCAGCCTTGCCTCGGCGAAGCCCCTTCCGGCGTAGAGGTTCTTAGCGGCCGCACTCGGGGTCGCCCGCCGTAGCCAGTCGCGCCAGGTTTCGCTGACGTAGGACTGCGGCCCGGAAGGTAAATCCTGGGCCTTCAGCCTCCGAGCAGGCGGGATAGTCTTGCGGTTTGTACAGACCGTAACGAGTACAGCACTCATTGACAAATATTGCAATTCAATAAGTTATCTCTTGCGCACGGAAATTCTTGTGTTTCGCAGCAAAGCAGATTCGCAAGAAACTTGAGATCAGAATGCTTGGATTTTAGCTCGTGTTCGGCCGCGCAGCTAGCCGATACGGAGCCTTTTTTCAAAGTCTCGATCCCCGCTTTCCTTGGTTGCAGAATGCCATACGCGGCTAGACGCGCATCATGCTTCGCGGTCTGAGCGAAAACCTCAATTAGTATTCCAAAACAATGACCTGTTGCATGTCTCCAGCGCGTAACTCTGCGGTAGCGGGTTGCGACGGATCGGTGAAGGCTGCGGGTCTAAAGACTCAGGCGCCGCGTGAAGTGGGCACTGTAATCCTTCGCGTTCTGATGGGCGCGTTCGTCCTTGCCCAGACTGTTGACGGGTTGGAGGCGAGATCCGGCAAACGCTAAGTCATGACGGCAGCGCGGGCCCCAGATGCCCCCAGCAGAGCGTGGCGCCGCAGCCAGGGGTTTCATGGAGGTCGATGCGATCGAGTTGCGGGAGGCGGGCTGCCGCCTCTTCGCGCATCCACAGCGTCAGGCTTGCCGGGTCGGTACCGCTGAGGCGCGGCAGATCGTTGAGTACGTAGTGGTCCAACTGCTTGTACACCGGCTTGAAAAGCTCTTTGACGTCTCCGTAGTCCACCGTCCAACCCATGATCTGATCCAGGGGTGCGCTCAGATGCAGGCGCAGCAGGTAGCTGTGGCCATGCAGCCGTCGCCGAGGATCGCCGGACGGTGCGCTCGCGAGTTGCAGTGCACTCTCGAAACGCTGTTCCTTCCAGATGCGGTAGTGGACGCCATCGAAGTGGCAGCCGGCGGTGGCCGTCTCGTACACGGTGATCCAGGACAGCGTGGGGAGCGCTGGCTTGAGCCGTTGCCAGAGCCAGGCGGAGAGCATTTCGCTGGTCGGATTCTCCAGTCCCGGAATGTCGTTCAGGCAGGCATAGTGGAGTTCCTCGTGAAGAGGCGCCCACAACTGACCCAGGTGGTCGAAATCGACGCCCATGTCTGCGGAGCCCAGATCCTGCTCCGCATGGAGGATGACCTCGAAGCCGTGGCCATGCATGCGCCCGCATTTGTGGCCCTCAGGTACGTTGGGCAACCTGTGCGCAGCCTCGAAGCGAAAACGACGCCAGACGTGGATGTGATTGGCGCGGTCGAGGTCGGCGCCCTGGTGGCGGGTACTCTGGATGCCGACCGACTCGATGTCGGGGACCTCGAGATGTTCCCGTACCCAGCGGGCAAGGTTCTCGTCGGTGGGGACCGGCAGGTGCTCATTGAGGTCACGGTAGTCGAGGACCTTTGCGCACCGCTCCAGAGCCGCCTTCAGAGCGCCCGTCTCGCCCTCGGCGAAAGGCGCCCAGTCCGCAGGCAGTTCGGCCCGCACACGGGCAAGGAAGCTATGCCCGTGCAGGCGTCGCGATCGATGGTTCTCCGGAAGGATAGACACCCGCCGTGCCGCCTCGAAGGGGGCGGCGGCAACGTGGAAAAGTCGCTCGGTCATGGCGCCGACCTCCGGAACTTCGCCAGCAACGGATCAGGGATACCCGCCTCGGCAAACCCCTTCGCGCGCAGTTGGCAAGAATCGCATTGACCGCAGGGGCGCCCATCCTCCCCCGGGTCGTAGCAACTGCTGGTGATCGCATAGTCTACGCCCAGCTCCGTCCCCTTGCGGATGATCTGCGCCTTGGTGAGCTGGATCAGCGGCGTGTGGATCTTGAGGCGCTGGCGTCCCTCCACTCCGGCCTTGGTTGCCAGATTGGCCATCTTCGCGTAGGCGGCGATGTACTCGGGGCGGCAATCCGGGTAGCCGGAGTAGTCGAGCGCGTTGACCCCGATGAAGATGTCGTTCGCATCCAGCACCTCGGCCCAGACCAGCGCAAATGCGAGGAAGACGGTGTTGCGGGCGGGGACGTAGGTGACCGGAATGCCCTCGCCCATCTCGTCAAGGCCTCGGTGCTTCGGCACCTCGATATCACCGGTGAGCGCCGATCCACCGAACCGCCGCAGATCAATGTCGGCAATGACATGCTCGGCAACGCCCATGGTTTCGGCCACACGCGCCGCAGACCCCAACTCCACCTCGTGCCGCTGCCCGTAGCGGAAGGATAGCGCGTAGGGCGTGAAGCCTTCGGTCTTGGCGATGGCCAGGGCGGTGGTCGAATCCAGGCCACCGCTCAGCAGGACAACCGCCTTGCTCATGCCTGCGCCTCACTGATCCCCGAAGAGATCGCGCCGGACTTTGTCGGAACACTGGATAGGCTCGATCCGGTTCGCATGTCTATCTGCCTCACATCGACTGGCGAAAACTCAAAAAGCTGACGCAACTCGCTGGTGCCTATTGGCGCCTCAGGGCGATGCTACGAATCGTCCCCCGATGCCTTGCCTAGCAACTCCAAACCACGAGCTTCTCTCCCAGCTCCACGCTGAGCACGCAACCTGAATCGGGTCTCGGCGTCGGCCTCAGCTAGGATGACGCTGGACATCTCGTCGAAGAGCCGGGCCACGCTGGTGCCTCGGGCACGGGCGACGATCTCCAGCCGTCGAAGCTTTTCCTCTGGTAGATCCAACGTAAGTGCGGTCATTTTCGTACCTCCCGCAGCAAATCTTCTGGTGTCATCAGTTTGAGCGCCGGAAACCGCAGGTCCATTCGCTCGAGATCACGCAGGTTTCGTGTCACGATCGCCTGTGCCCCGCCGGCCACGGCGAGTTCGACCAGGTGATTGTCACCTTCATCTGGGACGTTGGGACGCCATCCGTAGTAGATCCTGGTCCAGCGGCAACGCGCCAGGAAGATGTCGAGCAACTCGTCGCGCTCGGCGGAACCCAAGCGGCTGCGCTCGAACAGGACGTCTCGACCCAGGACATCCTCGTACTCGGCAAGCAACGCGGTTCCCATGAGCGGCACGATCTCGCCACGGAGACATCGGGCGATCACCTCGTTGGAGGCCCCTCCACCGAGACAGGCGCCAACGAAGACGTTGGTGTCGATCACGGCGATGAGTGGCGATTCCGTCACGCCAGCGCCTCCAGATAAGGCCGCATGACGTTGGCGACCCGAACCAGTCGCGCGTGACGCCACAGCTCATCGATGCTGACCCGGCGATCATATCCACCCCGCCCCAGTGCCTCCTTCAGGGCCTCCAGCGCCGCGTCAAGACCGACCTTGTTGCGGTATTTGAAGCAGTCCGCGACGGTTCGGGCGACGTTGGTGACACGCACCGGAACGCCGTCGATGCGATGCTTGTCGATACCCTCGCGCGTCGCGGCCTCGGCAAAGCGAGCAACCCGGATCGGCGGATACGCCAGGCGTGGGGCTCGGGCCTTGTTCGGGATCGCGACCCAGACCTCATGCGGCGCCTGGGTCGTGAGCTCATGGAACCGCAGCGCCGAGAGCAGGCACACCACGCTACGCGGATGCCTACGGGCAACCTCCGCGAGCGCCGAGTATTCGGACACCTCACGGCCCGGCAACGCGTAAAGTCCTCGAGCGACCCGTTCGAGCCGGCCCTTTCGGACCAAGCGGGTGAGGGAGAGCCTAGGCAGTCCACGAGATTCCAGATCCACTGGACGGAGCAGACCCTCGTCTCGTGCCAGAGCAAGGATGGCGTCTTGTGTTCTCGACATCGGGCGAGCATGTTCCTGTTGACGTGCTGAGGTCAACAAAAGTCGACAGTTAGGAACGCGACTTCGGCCGTAGTCAGAATTGGATCTTCCCGAACAGCAAGGCGTGGCCCGAACACGCCCCGATCCAACGCCTCCGCTCGATGGCGTCGGTCCATGACGACGGCAAAGAACGGTGTCTCGGCGAAGACGATTCAGCGCCTGCTCGGCTTCGGGTCCTACCAGACGGCCTGGGCCATGTTGCACCGCTGTCGTTCTGCGATGGTTCGCCCGGATCGTGATCGCTTGAGCGGCCAGATGGAAGTGGACGAGACCTTGGTTGGTGGCGAAGCGCATGGCGGCAAGCGTGGTCGTGGTGCGGAACGCAAGACGTTGGTCGCCATTGCCGTCGAGGTGCTCTCTCCCAAGGGATTTGGGCGTGTGCGAATGCGGTGCGTCCCAGATGCCCCGGGGGCGAGCTTGGTGCCATTTGTTTGCGATTCGGTAGAGCGTGGCGCGACGATATTGACGGATGGCTGGGGTGGCTACAATGAGCTTGCGACGCACGGATTTACCCATCAGCGAACGATCGTCTCCCACAGCGACGATCCGGCACACGTCTCTATGTTTAAAGCCCCGTGCCAGGCGACAGCTGTGCGCACGCTGGGAGAAGTGCCTCTGACGGTCATTACGTCCTTGTAAATAATGACATTGATCCTCGGAATCGGAGGCTGGCATGAGGAATGCCGGTTGGCAGTCAAGCAACGAGGTCAGCTCGCTGCATCCCCGACGTCAATCAACTGGAGAGAGTCATGATCAAGTCCATCGGCCTCGCCCTCGCCATCGCGACCCTCTTTTTTTGCTACGCTCACGATGGCCGATGACATCTATTTCGGCCTCGCCGACGGGAACTCGGACCTCTTCAGCGGGTACCCGACGCGTGAACAGCGCACCGAAGACCGGATCGGGATGCAGCCGGGCGTTGGCGATCACGTCGACATCTACCGCGGTCCCGGCCGCGGCAATGCCGACCTGTCCTGCTCGTTCCGAGATCTCGCATTCTGGGTGACTGTTCAGTTGGCGCCACCGATCGACGGCGCTTCATCGCGGGATTGCTAGGTGTCTCGAGCGGCCTGGCCGGTTGCGCCCGCTCCAAATCGAAAACCACCGCGGTAGGCGACGCCGGAGCGGACCGGTTCGGCGGGCCGATCGCCGCCGACGCGGAAAGCTGCCTGCCGATGCCTTGCGCTGCGCGGTCCTCAGCGATAGTCCGGATTGGGGTGACCGAAGTGGCAGCCGGCATCCCACTCGGATCTTTGATTTCCATGGGCCGGGATCCCATCGGCGTTGCGCAGCATGCGCGCCATGTGCATCAGGTTCCAGGTCATGAAGGTGGTGTTGCGCTGGGTGAAGTCGTTCTCCGGGCCGCCCGAGCCCGCGTCGGCATAGGAGGGGCCGGGACCGGCCTCGCCGATCCAGCCGGCGTCGGCCTGGGGCGGAATCGTGTAACCGAGGTGCTGCAGGGCATAGAGGACGGTCATCGCGCAGTGTTTCACGCCATCCTCGTTGCCGGTGACGATGCAGCCGCCGACCCGCCCGTAGTAGCGATACTGCCCGTACTCGTTCAGCTGGCCAGATTCCCCATAGAGCCGCTCGATGACGCGTCGGCACACCGAGCTCTCCTCGCCGAGCCAGATCGGCGTGCCGAGGATCAGGATGTTTGCGGACATGACCTTCTCGGAGAGCGCCGGCCATTCGTCATCGGCGAAGCCGTGCTCGCGCATGTCTGGATAGACGCCCGGCGGCAGGTTGTAGTCGACGGGCCGCAGCACCTCGACCGCGACGCCGCTGGCCTCCATGATCGCGCGCGGCACATCGAGCAGTCTCTCGGTGTGCGAGAGGGTTCCGCTCGGCTTGAGCGTGCAGTTCAAGAGCAGGGCCGAGAGGCCCGAGAAGTCAAAGCCGTGCCCTTGGCATAGGGCTCGCTGCTTGGCATTCAATGTCATCGTTGTCCACCCTCTTCTTGCATGGCGGGCACGGCTTCCCGCGCGGTTAGGTCGAGCCCTCGGGACTCTACCGCGCACGGTGGGCGAAGGCCTCGTCGAGCGGGGTGCCCGGCGAGGTGATTGGTGTAATTCGAGAGCATCTTCATCCCGACGCCGAGGACCACCTCGAGCACGTGGCGGCGGTCGAAGCCGGCATCGAGTAAGGCACGCAACTCGGTCTCCGGGGCCCAGCCTCGATGATGCACCGTGGCGCGGGTGAAGCGATAGAGTGCGGCCAATCGCGCGTCGGGAAGTGGCTCAACGGCCGTGGCGACCGCCGGTGGCGACGAACCAGATGGCCATCAACAGCAGCACGACCTGGAACTCCATCCCGCCCATCGGGTGCGTCTCCGACGGGACGAAGCTCCACTGCCCCCAATGGACCATCGCGATGGCACCAATCAACACCGGGATGGTGACGCCCCCAGCGAGTCGCGTCAGCCAGTCGCGCCAAATGAGACCGCCGGCGAGTATGGCAAGGCCGCCGCCGACCTCGGCCAGCGCGACCAGAACGGCGACCAGGTAGGGCAGCCCCATCATCGCGGCAAAGCCGCCCGGATCGACGAGCTTACCGACGCCATGGAAGAGGAACACGGCGGCAAAGCCGACCCGCAACAGCCAGTGGCTATGGGCCGTGATATCCCAGGATTGCGTGCCCGCCGCGCGCTCGGCGCGAAAGACGTGTGAAGCGGTTGTCATCGGTCATCTCCAAGGTTGCGCGTTTAACCATCACGGGGATCGAGGATCGAGAGGGCCTGCCACCTGGAACCTGTCGGGGCCCGGTGCCAGGCACCCTGCTCCGCGATCAGTAGCTCAGGTCCGAGGAGCCGCCAAAGGCCTGGTAGATGTCGGGCCGTGGGCCGTTGTCCCCGGACGTTTCCAGGCGGCTGAAGAGATCACGGTTGCCGTCGGCGAGGCCGGCATAGATGTCGCGGCGATCCCCGACGCCGGGCTGCACCGCAACGACGCGCTCGGCAGACCGGTGCCCGTCGAACAGGTCGGCATTGCCCTGGGCCAGGCCGTGATAGACATCATCGGCGATGGCGGTGGTCGCAAAGAGGGAAGCGGCGATCGCGAGGGTGTACTTGATCATCATCTGTCTCCTGAATCTGCTGGTTGGGTTGAGAGCCGCCGCGCTCATCGGCGGTGGCTTGATCCCAATTTTGCAGACGCCGTGCCAACCCTCTTGTGCGCCCTTATAAGCAATTTACAATCAAGATCTTAGTTTCTAACGCGGCAAGCTGAGAGAGACGTTCGGAACCGCAACACCCGTCACGATGCTTCGATTCCGATAACGTTTCGTTACATCGAAACGTGAAGGTGGAATCCTTGCAGTAGTCGCGCAGCGCCGAGGAAGCCGGTAGCGTCGGCCTGCTTCAGGCTGTAGCCCGCCGGCAGCGGCTGGGAGCGGTCGTAGACCGAGATGTTATCGAGCCCGAGAAAGCCGCCCTCGAACAGGTTGTGGCCGTCGGCATCCTTGCGGTTGATCCACCAGGCGTAGTTGAGCGGCAGCTTGTGGAACACCCGCTGCAGAAAGCCCTTGTCGCCCGTGCCCCGCTGCACCCGCTCGGCGCGAAACACCTTGAGCGCCCCCATCGCATGCACCGGCGGGTTGGCATCGCCGAAGGCCCATTCATAGGCCGGGACCTGCCCATTGGGGTGCAGGTAGCGCTCGCAGAGCATCAGCTCGATCTGGTCCTTGGCGAAGTCCATGTCCACCAGGGCCAGGGTCGGGCAATGGAAGGCCAGGTCCCAGGCGGCAAACCACTCGAAGGGCGGATCCTGGCGGCTACGGCGGGCGTTCTCCTCGACCAGGCGAGCGTGAGCCCGGGCAGCGCGATCACCGGCTCGCTCCAGCAGCAGGTCGAAGCCCTCGATCCCGGCCGGCTTCACGCTGAATCGCCCGCCTTGGGCGCGAATACCGAGGGTGACGGCGCCGTCGAGAGTCATGGTCAGCCGGTCGCCGTCGGCCTCGATCACGGGCTGGATATGATCGGGATATGAGACCGCGTGGTGGTCCCGGCGGTTCGCCAGCAAGGCCACTCGCAACCAAGCGCCCCAGGCCACGCCGTCGTCCAGCCATAAGCCAGGCTCCACCACCAGGTCGCCGATGGCGTATCAATCGTCCCGAAAGTGATCGGAGGCGGGTCGCTGCGACCGTCGGCGGGAGGGATCCCGCCGTCGAGCTGACACGAACGTCCTTGCAGCGTGTCGCGGCGAGCCGTCTCCGATGACTTTTGCAACCCTCAGTACTTCACCGAGCAGCCATAGGGTCGGGTCACCGGGCGACTGATCGGCTGGCCGGCCTCGAGCTCGCTCATCGCGAGACGCACATAGTTGGTCGCGGCGGGGATATCGGCAGGATCGGTGGTCGCCCGGTCGTCGATGCCCCCCATATAGACCAGCGTCCCAGCCTCGTCGATCACGTACATGTGCGGCGTTGTGCGGGCCCCGTAGGCCCGCCCGATCGTGCCTTCGGTATCCAGGAGGACGGCCGTTGGCGCGGCGTCTCGCTCCGCCGTCAGCGCGTCGGCCTCCGCGGCACTCACATGTCCCTGCGTGCCCGGCGCGGAGGAGATCACCGAGAGCCATACGTACCCAGCATCGGTCGCCTCTCGCTGCAGCGTCTGCATGTTCCCGGCACCGTAATGCTTCTTGACATAGGGACAGTCGTGATTGGTCCATTCGAGGATCACCGGCTGGCCGGCGAGGTCCTCCAGTGCCCAGGTCTTGCCGGCGGTATCGACGCCGGTGAAGGCCGGTGCCGGCGCGTCGACCTCGGGTGTGGCCAGGGCGGCGCCGCTCAGGCTGCACAGGGCCACGGCCGTGAGCACAGCAGCCAGTCGAGTCTCGAGTCGTAACATCATTGGATCTCCGTCGGTGGGTGTCCTCGCTCAGCGTTCGAGTGCATCGAGCACGATTGATTCCGTCAGCACCTGCGGCAGCACCTTCGGCTCGGCGCCGGACGCATAGTAGACGTAGATCGGCACGCCGCTGCGGCCAAAGCCGGCCAGGTAATCGGTGATCCGGGCGTCGCGGTTGGTCCAGTCCCCCTTCAGGTAGAGCAGATCGCCCGCGGCGAAGGCCTCGACGACCGTCGGGCGCGACAGCGCCACGCGCTCGTTGACCAGGCAGGTGATGCACCAGGCCGCGGTCATGTTGACGAACACCGGGCGACCGGCCGCGCGGGCCGCAGCCAAGCGCTCGGCCGAGAAGGGCGTCGACGTCGGGCCCGACCGCCCCGCGGGCGTGGCCGTCCGCGGTTCCTCGCCCACTGTGCCGCCCGACCCACCGTCGGAGGCGCCCGGGGCGCTGGGCGCGAGATCGATCGCCAGCCAGAGTGCCGCGGCCAGAGAGACGCCCGCCGAGACCTGCGCCACCCGCTGCCAGCGCCCTTGGCCGGCGCGCGAGGCCTCCAGCAGCCAGAGGCCGAGCGCGAGCAGGACCAGGCCCGCCAGCGCGGCGCCGACCCCGATCGGCCCGGCCTGCACACTCAGCACCCAGAGCAGCCAGGCTGCGGTCGCGAACATCGGAAAGGACAGCAACTGCTTGAGATACTCCATCCACTGGCCCGGTCGCGGCAGCCGCCGCGCCAGCGTCGGGCTCAGCGCCAGCAACAGGAAGGGCAGCGCCATGCCGAGCCCGAGCGTGAGCACGACCGCCAGCGCGGCCGGCCAAGGCTGGGCCAGCGCGAAGCCGAGCGCGGCGCCCATGAAGGGCGCGGTACAGGGCGCGGCGACGAGGGCCGCCAGCGCGCCGGTCATGAAGGCCCCCAGGTGGCCGCGGCTCGGCCCGGCGGCACCGATCCCCATCAGGCCGGCGCCGAGCGTGATCGCGCCGGCCAGGCTGAGACCGAGCGTCAGGAACAGATAGGCCATCAGGACGACGAAGCTCGGCGACTGCAGCTGGAAGCCCCAGCCGACCGCCGCGCCACCGGCGCGCAGGGCCAGCAGCAGGATCGCCACCAGCGCGAAGAAGGCGAGCACCCCGGCGCTGTAGGCGAGCCCGTGCCGGGCGCGCTCGGCGAGGCCCTGCTGGCTTTGCTGGGCCAAGGCCAGCGCCTTGATGGCCAGCACTGGAAAGACGCAGGGCATCAGGTTCAGCACCAGCCCGCCGAGCAACGCGAAGAGCAGCGCCAGGGGCAGCCCGAGCGCGGCATCCTCGACCGTGGTCGGAGCGCCTCCGCCCGGATCCGAGCCAGCGGTCGGGTCGACCGCCAGCTCGGCGATGGGCCCGGACGCCTCGGCCAGGGTCCGCGAGGCATCCACGGGCAACGCCTCGGTGCCGTCCGCGTGCTCGACGACCAGCAGCCCCGTCGGTGCCGCCGAGGCCGGGGCCTCGCCGGGGGTCAAGGTCATCAGCAGCCGGGCGCCGTCGATCGCCCAGGGCTGGGCCGCGGCGTGCTCGAGCAGGCCCCATTGATCGGCGAAGAAGGCGATCGAGGTGGGCTCGGGGGGCAGCGCCGCGGCCGGCACGCCGAGTCGCATCGGGTCCTCGCCGCGCGCCAGGGTCGCGGCGATGCGGCCGCTGCTCGGCAGTCGCGCCCGCGCATTCGCGAACAGCTTCGCGCGTGCTCGATCGGCGTCCTCGGCAGCGGTCGCGCTCGTCTCCAGGACCAGCTCGAATTGGCCCTCCTCCGGGATGCAATGCGCCTCGCAGACCAGCCAAGTCGCTTCTGCCCGCACCTCGATCGGCTCCCCGACCGGCCAATCGGCCGTGACCGAGAGCGGGATCAGATGCGCGACGCGTCCAGCGTAGCCGTAGTTGGCCAAGGGCCCGACGCGGATCAGCGAGGGGTAGGGCCACTGGATCGGGCCGACCTCGACCCCGGGCGGCAGCTCCCAGGTCAGGCGCGGCGGCTCGCCGGAATCACCGGGATTCTTCCAGTAGGTGTGCCAGTGCGGGCGGATGTCGAAGACCAGCGCCAGCTCGAGGTCGGAGCCCGGCGCGACGGCGCCGGCCTCGGCGATCAGCTGGGCGCGGAGGTTCCCGGTCGCGACGGCCTGGGAGACCCCCAAGCCGCGCATCACGGCCCAATCACGGGCGTCGGGCGTCTCGCCCGCGTCGCCGGGCAGGGCCGAGGCGCTCACCAGCGACAGGAGCAGGGCGAGCAGCACAGAGATCTCGCGAACCGCATGCCAACTCCGCGATGCGCTTCGCCGGTCGGCGCGCCAGCCGAGCAGGGCCGCAGGCCTCGTTCGGCCCCGCCGGGTCATCCGAGCCGGCCCGGGGTGCGACGCGCGCGCAAGCGGCCGGCGCCGTCGATGTTGGTCGGCGATGCCACGGGGCACGTCAGCTCCTCTGCATCGCGTCTCTCCTTCGGCGCGGCCACCGCTTCCTGCGATCGCGCGCATCGGGATCTATTCGACGGCCGTCGCGATGATCTCGGCCAGCACCTTGTCGATGTCTTCCAAGATCGCCGCACATTCGTCGAGTCGGTGCCGGGAATCGAGCCAGGCCGGCGCATTGTAGGCCACCTGTGTGACGCCGTCGGCGCCTTCCCAAATCAATAACTTCAGGGGGAGGTCGATCGCGACGGTCGCGTTGCAGTGCATCAGTCGCGTGCCTGCCGCCGGGTTGCCGAAGATCAGCAGTTCGGTCGGAGGCAATTCCAGACCGGCTTTGGTTGCCCCGGCCGCATGGTCGATGCGGGCGAAGACCCCGAGACCGCGTTCGGCAATGGCCGTCTCGGCCCGATCCGCGGTTTCGGCGACATCGTGCGGGCTGGTTGTCGCCATCAAGCCATTGCTCTGTACATCGCCGGCGGGTGTCCAAGTGACGGGTGAGATCAGGATCAAGCCGAGGCCGAGCATTCCGAGTTTTTGCATCTGGTCTGTGCTCCAGTGAAGAGCGGCCGTGCCGCCGCAGTCGGGGTCGAGCACCGAGGTGGCGGGGTCGGTGCCGAAGCGGCAGCCGCCGGCCATCAGATTCGCCAGCGGGGCGCCGCTGATGCCGGATCGGACCCGCACCGCGCCCATCTCGCGCGACACCTGCTCGCCCGGCGGCCGAGATCCGGGCGCGAGAGGATGGCGCGCGGCACCCGCAAGGCGTGGAAGTCGAGCGACGCGCAGGCCCGGTCGATCCAGCCCGAGATCGGATGCTCGGCGGTGGGCGGATAGGGAAAGTCGGCAGTGGAGCGCGGCTCCTGGGCCGGGTGCGGCTCGGGTCGCGGGGTGACGTGCCCCGAGACCCCGATCAGGCGCTCGACCCGATCGTAGTAGGGCTCGAGGTCTGCGTAGTCGATCGGCCCGAGCTCGGTGCGCTGGCGAAAGTCCACCGGCTTGAGCCGATGGAAGAAGCCGCTCATGAGGTTGCTGGAGCCCCCGACCAGGTTGCCGTTCCAGAAGTCCCAGCCGGACTCCGCGGTCGGTGTCGCCGTCCAGCCACCCTGGCCGTCGGCCTCCTCGATCACATGCTGCTCGTGACGCAGCTCCGGGGTATAGACGCTGCGCCGGCAGCAGGCCAGCTCGTCCTTGTAAGAAGTGCTCATCGTGCAGCCAGGGGCCCTTCTCCAGCACGATGACGCTTTGCCCCGCCTTGGACAGCGCATAGGCGACCGGCGCCCCGCCGGCGCCGCTGCCGATGATGCAGACATCACAATCGGTGGTCATGGGGGCCTCCTGGATCGGGCCTCACAGCGGCAGGCGCGGGTAGATGGTCGCGGCGCTCGGGCGCGGATAGCCGGGGGTATGCCCCAGCCAGCGCCTGGATCTCGCGTGCCCCGGGGCTGTCCGGCTCGGAGGGAAAGAGGTGTTGCTGGACCGCCTCCAGCAGCGCCCAGCGGTGTTCCGCGTCGAGCTCGGCTTCGACGGCGCGCGCGGGGCCGGACCCAAACAGCGCGACGGCCGAGACGCCAGCGAGGCCGGCCAGAAAGGCGCGGCGGGTCACGAGCGATGCCAATCGGCCAGTTGGCGCGCCGCCGTCAGATCGGCATCAGGTCCGCCATCTCGTTCACGGCGCATGGTCACTCCCGCTGTCGGAGACTCGGTCGAAGGGACGATCCAAGGATCGCCATCCGCGTGGGCGACATCGATCGATGCCGCCCGAATCGCGTCGCTGCCCGGTCACAAGACCGGGCAGCAGGTCCGTTTCTTTCACCGAGGTCCATCCCACGGTCGTTCGCTCAGGCATTCCAAGGCTTGTGACGCGGCGCCGAACAGCGCCGTCCTCGGCTGCGTGATCGCCTTGACCGGGATGCCCGCAGCGGGCGACGGGCCCTGGCGCAGCGCGAACTGGGCGGTCGGCGGACAGGCTCAGTATCGCCACGATCAATCACTGCCTGCACGAGGCGGGGCGAGCAGTGGCCTCGGTGGTCGAGGAGCAGCTGCTCGAGGAAGTGGGCGCCAGCGAGCTGCTCCACGTCGATGAGATGAGCAACCCATCACCGAGCAAGTGCGCCGACGGGTGCTGGCGCCCAACTCGCCGCTGCGCGCGGCCGTCACCGCTTACGGGCGCGAGGACGCGGCCAGCCCGCAGGCACCAGCGAGGTTTGGATTTCCTATTCGCGGTCAGTCCGCTGGCCCACGGTTCTTGCCGCCGTGCCCATCCTGCAAGACCACTCGCTGACGCTCGATGATGCGGCGGAAGCGATCGCTGATGGCCGCCCAGTCCACGACGTCCACGGTCCAGGGCAGATCGGAGTCGGCGAAGGCCTCCTTAAGGGTGGCAAGGGCATCGATGGACATCGGCTCGTCGCTGATGACGGCAAGATCAAGGTCCGAGTAGCAGCGCGCGGTTCCCGCAGCACGGGAGCCGAAGGCCCAAACCGCGGACCCGGGCACATGCCGGCGCAAGATACCGCGCACGATGGCCCAGTGCTCGGGCGCGATTGCGATGGGCGGGGTGTGCCGAGGGTCGGCGCTCACGACATGCGACGCGCGATCTCATCGCGGAGATGCTCGGCTTCGAACAGGAACTCCGGGATACCGGCGACGACCTCTAATGCCGTGTCCTCGTCATAGGTGTGGCTGGTTCTTGCCCGCATTTCCCGATATCCGCGCCACTTCGGCCAGTCGCCCCGCAACAGGCCCTGGTCGCTGCCGGCACGGATCAAATCTGCGAAGGTCAGGGCGTGAATCGCATCGGGCGATGGCGCCGTGGCAGACAGATAGCGCCGCAGCGTCTTGTGGCTCAGCTCGTAGGTGAATTCGAAGCGCTGTATGAGTCCGTCGCGTATCTGGGTGTCGCTGGTGTCCTGCGCGTAGCGGACGAGACCTTCGCGCAACCGTTCGACGGCCTTGTCCAGTGGGCTGATGTCAAGCATGAGGATCGAGTCGTCATTTAGCATCGCAGGAGACATCGCCATGCGGTCGATTAGATCGCATGGACATACTCAGATACAAGCCCGAGCACGACATGCCTAGGCCCGTGCCGGGGCGATGAGCGCCTGCACACCGGTGGGCTGTGCTCGACCAGGATTCAGCGTGACGAGCCGCTCCAGGGCCAGCGTCGCCAGCCCCAGGGCATTGGCCTCCAAGTCGTTGAGGAACCGCACCGAGTGCGGAGGCGCCGAGCGGCGCCGATCGGCACCAGACCTGTGCCGCGCCATCAGCCGGTGTCGACCTCGTCGCGGGTGCGCGTGAAGCGCAGGTGCGCGATATCCGGCGGGAACAACATTGCCCAGTTCCATTCCAGGAAGATGCGGACCTTGCGGGCGATGGTCGGGATGTAGAGCAAGTAGAAGCCGCGCCATAGCAGCCAGGGGATGAAGCCCGATAGATTGAGGCCGTAGATGCGGGCGACCGCCCGGTTGTGACCAATGGACGACATCAATCCCTTGGGCCGATAACCGAAGGCCTGGGTCGCCTCGCCACGTGCGCAGCGGGCGATATTCGCAGCGAGCCACGGGCCCTGGCGCAGCGCGAACTGGGCGGTCGGCGGACAGAGGGCGCCGCCTTCGCGGCAGTTCGGGACCGCGGCGCAGTCGCCGATGGCCCAGACGCCGGGCAGGCCCGGCACGGACAGGTCGGCCTCGACGCACAGCCGGCCGGCCTCCCGGGGGCCCGGAAGCGCTTCGATCAACGGGCTTGGCGTCGTGCCGATGGTGCTGATGAGGGTACCCGCGTCGATCCGGGTGCCATCGTCGAGGACAACACCCCGCTCGTCGATGGCGCGACCGCGGCGGTTGAGACGGATCTCCACGCCGCTATGCCGGGCCAGCTCGCGCTCGGTGAAGCGCCCCAGGCGCTCGGGCAGCTCCGGCAGCAGGTGTGGGCCGCCTCCTCGAGCACGGCATTGATGAAGTCGATCTCGCGCATCTCCTGTCCCGGCGCGGCATAGTAGGAGACGTTCTCCAGCGCGATACGTCGCTCGAGGACCTCTTGGACTCGGGGCACGCGCGCGGCGACGGATTGCACGGCCTCACCTGTGAACGGGATGGGCATCAGGTCGTAGAGGTGGCCGTCGTCCGAGCAGTCGCTCAGGTGCTCGGTGCAGGCGCGGATCTGGTGCTGGTCGAGGAAGGTCTTGATGCGTTCCACGCACCCGATGTCGAGCGGCGCTGGCGCCCCGATCGACAACGACAGGCCGTGACAGACGAAGGGATGGTGCTCGCTCATGCTGCGCAGCAGCCGCCCCCAGCGTCCGCCGACACCGATCCAGTTCTCCGGCGCGACCTCCGAGAACGAGACCTTTGGCGGCGGCTGCTCGGCCGCGGCGGCGAGAAAGGTGCGCCGCAGGCCGAGACCGGCGCCCTGAACGGGATGGGATCGGTCGTTCATGGGTGGCTCCTCACCTTGAAGGGATCATAAGGACGGCGGGACCGGAGGGTCGGATACCTTGGCCCGTCAATCTGTAGCCCGCCCTCACGGCATAGGACCGGGCATGCGCATCGGGTATTTCAACGACGACGAGCCCAGACCGATGCGTCCTCGGAAAGGGCGGCCAGGCCCGGCGACCGGCCGTTGTTGCGTCATCGAGTCGGGAGGCGAGTCTGGCCGCTCAGCCGGACCGCCGGTTTGCTCGGGTGGAGGCATCACGACCGCCCGGCGCTCCCGTCTCGGTCGGCTCGCCGTCCGCGGCGACAGGCTCCCACGTGCGATCCACGCCGGCTGCGCACTCCAGCAGCAAGGCGCTGTAGAGGCTGCCCTCGAAGGCCTGCGCGCGGCGCAGCGCCCGAGCGCAGGGTGCGCATTTGGCAGCATGGGCTTGGTGCGCCGCCGTCAGATGCTGCGGATCAATCAGGAGTTGGCGACGAAAGGATCGGCAGTTCACGCGCTTGCGCCCCCTCCGCGGATTGGCGGACATCTCGATACCGGTTGGACCCGTCGAGACCCGCAAATATTTCGCCCCGATGATGCCAAGTGCTTGTCGGTGCGGCGTCTCAGGCAGGGCGGCCGCCTTCATGCGCAAGATCGCGGCCCCTACCACGAAATCGATGCGTCGAAAAGCGGGTCTTGGTGGGTATCGCCATGCCCACCGCACGCCTCCCGGGATGAGCCCGAGTCGCTGCCCGGCGCGGTCGCCGGCCAGCGTGCGGCAAGGGATTCAACCCCAACCAGATCCATCAAGCCGACGAGGAACGATCCATGATTGCGCTCGCCAAACGACTGCACAGTCTGTTGGATGCCACCCGCACGCTGGATTTCCTGGCGCCACTGGCCCTG
>JGI12109J20283_11279921_pt1 | contig 33691 bp, 33 predicted proteins | sample ElkSlonscriptome_12_FD_20283 | JGI IMG/M metagenome (IMG submission 20283)
GCCGTAGGTTTCCTCGAGGATGCCGGCGAGCTTTTCGTGCGGGTATTCGATCGGCTCGACCCCCGCCTTGCGCCTTCCGAACAGCGGGATGTTGTCCATCGGACCCGGTCGGTAGAGCGAGACGAGCGCGATGATGTCGCCGAAATTGGTCGGCTTCACCGCTTTCAGCGTGCGCCGCATCCCTTCGGATTCAAGCTGGAATACGCCCACCGTGTTGCCGACCTGCATGAGTTCGTAGACCGCCGGATCGTCGAGCGTAAGGGCCCCCAGATCGATGTCGATGCCGCGCAGGGCGAGGAGGTCGACCGCCTTCCTCAGCACAGACAGCGTCTTGAGGCCGAGAAAGTCGAACTTGACGAGGCCCGAGCTTTCGACGTGCTTCATGTCGTACTGGGTGACCGGCATGTCCGAGCGCGGGTCGCGGTAAAGCGGGACGAGCTGCGACAGCGGCCGGTCGCCGATCACCACGCCCGCGGCATGGGTCGAGGAATTGCGCGGCATCCCCTCCAATTGCATGGCGAGGTCGATGAGGCGCCTGACCTCGTTGTCGTTGTCGTATTCGCGCTTGAAATCGGGCGCGCCGTTCAATGCGCGCGGCAAGGTCCACGGGTCGGTCGGGTGGTTGGGGACCATCTTGCACAGCCGGTCGACCTGGCCGTAGCTCATCTGCAAAATGCGCCCGCAATCGCGCAGCACCGCGCGCGCCTTGAGCTTGCCGAAAGTGATGATCTGCGCGACGTGATCGTGCCCGTATTTCTTCTGGACATAGCGGATGACCTCGCCCCGCCGGGTTTCGCAGAAATCGATGTCGAAGTCCGGCATGGAGACGCGTTCGGGATTGAGGAAGCGTTCGAACAGCAGGCCCAGCCGAATCGGGTCGAGATCGGTGATCGTCAGCGCCCAGGCGACCAGCGAGCCCGCGCCCGAACCGCGCCCCGGCCCCACCGGAATACCCTGTTCCTTGGCCCACTTGATGAAATCGGCGACGATCAGGAAGTAGCCGGGAAAGCCCATCTTGACGATGATCCCGATCTCGTAATCGAGCCGGTCAAAATAGGCTCGGCGCTCTTCCTCAGCCATTTCGCCATAGGGTTCGAGCCGCACCTGAAGCCCGGCCCGCGAATCCGCAGCCAGCATCGCCGCCTCGCCTTCCAGGTCGCCCGCAAGGCTCGGCAGGATCGGCGCCCGGTCGGGCGGCGCGTAGGCGCAGCGCTGCGCGATCACGAGGGTGTTCGCCGTCGCCTCGGGCAGGTCGGCGAAGATTTCGGCCATCATGCGGTCGGACTTCACGAAGGCCTGCGGGTTCGAATGGGGGCGGTCCTCGGCCTCGATCTGGGAGGAATGGGCTATGCACAGCATGGCGTCGTGCGCCTTGTGCATGTGCGGTTCGGCGAAGTTCGCCGGATTGGTCGCGACGAGCGGCAGTTCGCGGGCATAGGCGAGGTCGATCAATGCCTCTTCCGCCGCCTCGCAGACCGGATCGCCGGCCCTGGCGATCTCGACATAGAGCCTGCCCGGAAATAGCCGGTCGAGCCGGTCGCATACCGCTTTCGCCGCGCGGTCCTGACCTTCGGCTAGCAGCCGGGTAAGCGCGCCCTCGCCCGCCCCGGTCAGCGCGATCAGCCCGTCGGTGCGCCCTTCCAGATCGTCCATCGTGACATGCGGATCGAATTCGAGCGGCCGGTCGAGATGGGCCCGGCTGACGAGGTGGCACAGATTGTCATAACCGCGCTCGTCCTGCGCGAAGAGCGGCAGGTAGTCGATCGGGATCTTGTTGGAGCCGATCGCCCCTTGCGAGGCCGCGCCCGAAGGCCCGTCGCGCGCGACGCCCAACAGCGCGCCGACAATCGGTTGCACCCCCTCCCCCTTGCAAGCGGAAGCGAACATAACCGCGCCGTAGAGCCCGTCCCGGTCGCATATGGCGATGGCTGGAAAGCCGCGCTCCTTCGCCAGTTTCGCTATACCCTTGGGGTCGATTGCCCCTTCGAGCATCGAATAGGACGACAGGACGCGGAGGGGGACGAATGGGGCGTAACGCATGCGCGTAATCTAGGAAATGATCGCGGATTCGATAAGCGCACCGGCCGCCTACTTCTCCACAGCCGGACCCCCTGTCACAGCAGCTTCTCGATGTCCTTGGCGATGGCCTCGGGCTTGTCCTGCGGGCCGTAGCGCTTCACCACCTGGCCATCACGGTCGATCAGGAACTTGGTGAAGTTCCACTTGATCGAGGTCGAGCCCATCAGACCCTTCGCCTCTTTCTTCATCCAGTCGAACAGCGGCGAGGCATCGGGGCCGTTCACGTCCACCTTCGCCATCAACGGGAAGGAGACGCCGAAATTGACCCGGCAGAATTCCGCGATCTCGTCGGCGCTGCCGGGCTCCTGCGCGCCGAACTGGTTGCAGGGAAAGGCGAGGACTTCGAAATCGCGTTCCCTGAACTGCTGGTAGATCGCCTCGAGCCCGTCATATTGCGGGGTGAAGCCGCATTTCGACGCCGTGTTGACGACGAGCAGGACCTTGCCCTTCTTGCTGGCAAGGTCGAGCGGTTCGCCGCGATTGGTCGTGACGGTGAAATCGGCGATGGTGGTCATGGATGATCCCCTGCTTGTGAAGCGCTGACCCCTTGCTCCGCCAGCCGGAGGCCGGGTGTCAAGCGCCAACACCGCCTGCCGTCAGATGCGGCCGGGGAAATCCGACCGCTTGCTCAGTTCCACCGCCTCGGCCGCCGAATATTCCCGGTCGCCCGCCTTTTCGATGACGTAGCGGCCGCGATCTTCCTTCGGCAGCGATACGATGTGGCGGATCATCTCGGCGAAGGTCCCGCGGCGGATCGCCTTGGCCCCGTCGAAAATGCCGTCGCCGTCATCCGCGGCGTGAAGCGCGGCGCGGTCCTGCCACGCGGTCTCGTCGCTCTTTTCAGGCGTGCCGTCATAGGTGCTGGGATGGTCTGACATGTTCGTTCCTCCTTCCCTTCACCAACAGTCAGGAGCCGCTTCGGGTCCGCACCTATTCGAGATGGCCTTCCTTCAGGCGCACGACGCGGTCCATCCGGGCGGCGAGCCGTTCGTTGTGGGTAGCGACCAGTGCCGCGCTGCCTTCGCCCCGCACGAGGTCGAGGAACTGGGCGAGCACGGTGTCCGAAGTCGCCTCGTCGAGATTGCCCGTCGGCTCGTCCGCCAGAACCAGTGTCGGCCGATTGGCGAGCGCACGGGCGACTGCCACGCGCTGCTGCTCGCCGCCCGAAAGCTGGCTCGGCCGGTGGGTCAGGCGGTGGCCGAGGCCGAGGCTCGAGAGCAGGCTGTCGGCGCGCTCTTCCGCCTCGGCGCGCGTCGCGCCCGCGATCATCTGCGGCATGACGACGTTCTCGCGCGCGTCGAAATCGGGCAGCAGGTGGTGGAACTGGTAGACGAAGCCGAGATGCTCGCGCCGCAGCCGGGTGCGCCCGTCGGTCGGGAGCTTCTCGGCCTGCTGCCCGGCAATCGCGATCGACCCCGAAAAACCCCCTTCGAGCAGGCCCACCGCCTGCAACATGGTCGACTTGCCCGATCCGGACGGCCCCAGCAGCGCGACGATCTCGCCCGGCATGATGTCGAGATCGACCCCGCGCAGAACGTCGATGCGCTGGCCGCCCTGCTCGAAACTGCGCGTAAGGCCGCGCAGCGCAACGATCGGCGTGCCTTCATTGCCCCTATTCATAGCGCAGCACCTGCACCGGATCGGTGTTCGCTGCCTTGAGCGCGGGATAGAGCGTCGCAAGGAAGCTCAGCACCAGTGCGAGCGCGGTGATCGCGACGATCTCCACCGGATCGGCGCGCGCGGGCATGGTCGACAGGAACCGTACCTCCGGGTCCCACAATTCCTGGCCCGTGACGAAGGCGATGCCCTGGACGATCTGTTCGCGGAACAGCAGGACCAGCGCGCCGAGCAGCAGCCCGGCAATCGTCCCGATCGCGCCGATCGTGGTTCCGGTGGTGACGAATATCTTGAGCAGGCTGCGCCGCGTCGCGCCCATCGTGCGCATGATGGCGATGTCGCGGGTCTTGGCACGGACCAGCATTACGAGGCTCGAAAGGATGTTGAAAGCGGCGACCAAAACCATGAAACTCAGTGCAAAGCCCATCGCGGCACGCTCGACCTGCAGGGCCTCGAACAGAGCCGCATTGATCGTTTTCCAGTCGGCGACGACGGCGCGTCCGGCGAGGCTTTCCTTCACCGGGGCAAGGATTTCGCCGACCTGGTCCGCATCCTCGACCGTGACCTCGATCATGCCGATGCTGTCCTCCATCAGCAGCAGGGTCTGCGCGGTCGGGATCGGCATGATGATGAACTTCTCGTCATAGTCGTAGACGCCCACCTCGAAGATCGCGCCGACTTCGTAGGGGACCTGCCGGATCGAAGTGCCGAACGGGGTCGAGCGGCCCTGCGGATTGATGATCGTGATCGTGTCGCCCACCCGCGCGCCGATATTCTGGGCAAGCCGCGAACCGATCGCGACCGCGCCCGCTTCGGGGCCGTCATCGCTGCGCAGGCTCGGGCCGGCATCGAAGGTGAGCGCCTCGATCTCGCCCGCGACGACCTTTTCGCCCAGCTCGTCGATATCCTCCTGCGTCTGTCCGCGTACGAGGATCGCAACGGTCCGCCCGTTGAAGCTGACCAGCAGCGGCTGTTCGATCAGCGGGCTCGCGCTCGTCACGCCGTCCGTCTCGCGCACCTCCTCGAGGACGCTTTCCCAATTGTCGAGCTTGCCCCCATAGGCCTGGACGATCGCATGGCCGTTCAGGCCGACGATCTTGTCGAGCAATTCGCCGCGAAAGCCGTTCATCACGCTCATCACGATCACGAGCATGGCGACCGAGAGCATCACCACGCCGACCGAGATCCCGGCGACAAGCGCGATGAAGGCCTCGCCCTTGCCGGGCCAGAGGTAGCGCTTGGAAATCATCCATTCGAAAGGGGAAAGCATTGTGGGTGGAATATCTCGCCGATGACTGCTGAACGCTGCCTGTAGGCGCTGGCCCTTTTTCCCGCAATGCCGTGCGGCGATGGCAGGGCAGAGCGGGACGACCGCAGGAATGCTGTCATGAAAAAGCAGGGCATGGGAGGGGTCCGCACCCTTGTAATCCAGCGGTAACATCGCCATTGGGAAGGCGACGGTCGGGGGGCAGCTGAGCGGGTTCGAACACCATGACCAATTCCACGCAGAAGAGCGAGGCTCCCGAACGGGTCCGGGACCGGCTCGACGCGAATCTCACCCATCCCTTCCTCGATGCGGACGGCGACAAGCTGCGCGAAGAATGCGGCGTGTTCGGCGCGATCAACGCCGCCGATGCTTCGGCTGCGACCGCATTGGGCCTCCATGCGCTCCAGCATCGCGGACAGGAAGCGGTCGGCATCACCAGCTTCGACGGGCGGGAATTCTATTCGCGCCGCGGGCTCGGCCATGTCGCGGAAAACTTCTCCTCCTCCGAAGCGATCGGCGAACTGCCCGGCCACATGGCGGCCGGGCACGTGCGCTATTCGACCACGGGCGGATCCGGCCTGAGGAACGTGCAGCCTCTCTATGCCGAACTAGCGAGCGGCGGTTTTGCGGTCGCGCACAACGGCAATTTCTCGAATTCGCAGGCCCTGCGCTCCGATCTCGTGAACAAGGGCTCGATCTTCCAGTCGACCTCCGACACGGAGGTCATCATTCACCTCGTCGCGACCAGCCGTTATCCGACCATCGCCGACCGTCTGATCGACGCGCTGCGCCTCGTCGAAGGCGCCTATGCGCTGATCGTGATGACGCCCGAAGGAATGATCGCCTGCCGCGACCCGCTCGGCATCCGTCCGCTCGTGATGGGCCGGATGGGGGATGCTATCCTTTTCGCTTCCGAAAGCGTCGCCTTCGACGTGGTCGGCGCGGAACTGATCCGCGAGGTCGAACCCGGCGAAATGCTCCAGGTCGGCTTCGACGGGGAAATCCGCAGCGTGCGCCCGTTCGGTTCGCCCAAGGCGCGGCCCTGCATTTTCGAACATGTCTATTTCAGCCGCCCCGACAGCTATTTCGCCGGGCGCAGCGTCTACGAGGCGCGAAAGGCGATCGGCACGCAGCTTGCCATAGAGGCGCCCGCCGACGTCGATCTGGTGGTGCCCGTTCCCGACAGCGGCGTCCCCGCCGCGATCGGCTATGCCCAGCAATCGGGCCTGCCGTTCGAACTCGGCATCATCCGTTCGCATTATGTCGGGCGCACCTTCATCCAGCCATCGGACAGCGCCCGCCATTCCGGCGTCAAGCGCAAGCACAACGCCAATCGCGGCCTTGTTGCGGGCAAGAGGATCGTGCTGATCGACGATTCCATCGTGCGTGGCACGACCAGCATGAAGATCGTCGAGATGATGCGCGAAGCGGGCGCGAGCGAGGTCCATTTCCGCGTCGCCAGCCCGCCGACGGCGCATTCTTGCTTCTATGGCGTCGATACGCCTGAACGGTCAAAATTGCTGGCGGCGCGCATGGAACTCGAACCGATGCGCGAATTCATCAAGGCCGACAGCCTCGCCTTCATATCGATCGACGGGCTTTACCGGGCGGTGGGGCAGAAGGACCGCGACAAGGCGTGCCCGCAATTCTGCGACGCGTGCTTCACCGGCGAATATCCCACCTCGCTGACCGATTTCCGCATGACCGAGCAGCGCGCCGCGCAGCTTCCCTTTGCCGATCCCAAGGCGGCCTGATAGCAGCGCCCTTCCCGACGTTTCCAAGGCACAGCGAGATCCATGACCGACGCAAAACCCCTCGCGGGCAAGACCGCCCTCGTCACCGGCGCCAGCCGCGGCATCGGTGCCGCCACCGCGAAAGCGCTCGCTGAAGCGGGCGCGCATGTCATCCTCGTCTCGCGGCGGGTCAAGGCTCTGGAAGAGATCGAGGATGCGATCCATGCGATTGGCGGAACCTCGACCATCGCCCCGCTCGACCTCACCGAAGCGGACAGCGTCGCGCGCCTAGCCGGCGCGATAGGGGGCCGCTGGGATACGATAGATGTTCTTGTTCTTTCAGCAGCCTACATGCCAGACCTCACACCGCTTTCGCAGGTCGATCCGAAGCAGTTCAACCAGGCGATCATGACCAATCTGGTCGCGACGCAGGCGCTGCTCGCCGCGTTCGATCCGCTCCTGCGCAAGGCCGAGGGCGCGCGCGTCATCGGCCTCACCAGCAGCGTCGGATCGGACCCGCGTCCCTTCTGGGGCGCCTATGCCGCGACCAAGGCCGCCTTCGACAATCTGCTCGAAACCTATGGCGCCGAGGTCGAGAGGTTGAGCCCCGTGCGCGTCGCGGTGCTCGATCCGGGCGCGACCCGCACCGAAATGCGTGCCCGCGCCTATCCGGGCGAAGATCCCGAAACGGTCAAGCCGCCCGAAACGGTGGCCGCGCGAATCGTCGAGCTCGTGCAGGAGGATTTCCCCTCGGGCCACCGCGAGAGGGTCGACTGAAGGACGCACCGGCTCGTTTCGGCAGCGTGACGGCACGGCCCATCGCTTTCACCGGGCCCTTACCGTCTTGTTAACCAACCGCTGAAATGAGGCATTAAGTCTCATAGGTGAATGTGTTGCCTGAGACCAACCGGCAAGAGACCAAAGCTGATTGGACAAGGGATAACGCAATGCCCCTCGACACCGACCGCTACCGCGTCGTCGCGCAGGAAGATCGCTGCGGCGAGCGCACCAAGCTTACGATCCCCGCCACGCTGAGGGCGTCGGGTGGCCGCGCCTTTCAAAGCGTGGTCCACGACCTGTCGATCTCGGGCTTTTCGGCGGCCTCGATCAACCGAATGCATGAAGGCCAGGTCTGCTGGCTCACCCTGCCCGGCCTCGAATCGCTCCAGGCCGAAGTCGTGTGGTGGGACAATTGCATCGTCGGCTGCGCCTTTTCGGAGCTGCTGAGCCCGATCGTGCATGACAACATCCTGCAGCGTTACAGCAATACCGGCGTCTATCGCCCGATGGCGTAAGGCGGGGCCGGCGGCCCCGGCCCGCACCTATTGCGCCGCGGCGGTCCGGGTGATCAGCCGGAACCATTGCCCGCGATATTCGCTGGTCGCGCTCGGCCAGTTGCTGACGATCGCGACGACCATGTCGCGCTCGGGTACGAGCGTGATCGATTGGCCGAAAATGCCCTGCGCGCCGAAATTCCCGCCCGGATAGGTCCACCACTGGTAGCCGTAGCCGAAGCCGTTGCCGAACTCGGCCTGTGACGCGCTCGCTTCGGCGAACCAGCCTTCGGGCACGACCTGACCTCCGGAAACACCCTCACCGCCTTCGAGCACGAACTGGCCCATGCGGGCATAATCGGACAGGCGCAGGCTGAGGCAGCAGCCACCGATATTCCCGCCGCGCGGATCGGTCATCCAGAACATCCCCCCCGCGAAACCGGCCGGCTCGACGATCTTTTCCTGCGCATATTCTGCAAGCGGGAGGCCGACGGCGTTCTCGACCAGCAGGCCGATCAGGTTGGTCTCGCCCGTCTTGTAGACCCATTTCCCGCCCGGCTCGGCCTCACGCGGGAGCTCCTTCATCTGGGCGACGATCGCGTCCTCGCCATAGCGCAGGACGAATTCGTTCATCCGCGCAACGTCGCTTTGAGGGTCGGTGTAATCCTCGTTCCACGCGACCCCGCTCGTCATGGTGGCGAGCTGGCGCACGGTGACGCCGTCATAGGCCGAGCCTTCGAGGCCGGGAATGTACTGCGTCACGGGATCGTCGAGACTGGCGATGAAGCCGTCCCGGATCGCCGCGCCGAGCAGGGTCGAAGTGAAGCTCTTGGCAACCGAGAAACTGGTCCAGCGATCGTCCGGCCCGAGGCCGAGCCCGTATTCCTCGAACCGGACCCTGCCACCATCGAGTACCATGACGCCCGCAGCCGAGCTTTCTTCCATCAGCGCACGAATTTCCTCTGCAAGCGCGGCGGGCAGCGGTTCGCCGCGAGCCAGCGTGCGGGTCTTCGAGGCAGCGGGGACTTCGTGGCCCTCGAACCAGTTCTCCATCGCCCGGAAACGCGCCGAACGCTGCGCGTCGTTCCAGAACAGGACCTGCAGTTCGGACGGGTCGCGTGCGGGCGGCGTGATCCGTTGGACCTCGGCCAGCGCCGCAGGCGTGCTCGCCATCGCGTTGTCGGCGCTGCCATAGCTGCCCGTGCAGGCCGAAGTGCCGGCAAGGCATGCGGCAAGGAACGCGCCAAGCGCGCCGCGATTGATGGTCATGTCTTTCATTCCCTCTCCTGTTCCCCGATCAGCGTCACCTGGTGCACATCGATCGTGCCGGCGCGAAAGCCGCCCTCGCAATAGGCGAGGTAATAGCGCCACAGCCGCACAAAGCGATCGTCGAACCCGCTCGGCAGGCGGTTTTCCGCGACCGCAGCATCGAAACGCTTGCGCCAGGCGTTCAGAGTGCGCGCATAATCCTGCCCGAAATCGGCCTGGTCGTGCCATGCAAGCCCGCGCTCAGCGGCAAGGCGGCGAAATTCGCTTCGCTTGATGAGCAGGCCGCCCGGAAAGACATAGGCCTGAATGAAATCGGCGCTTTGCGCATAGGTTTCGAACAGGTCGTCGGCCATGGAGATGAACTGGATCGCGGCACGCCCGCCCGGCCGCAGGCAGCGCGCGATGCAGTCGAGAAATTCGCTCCAGTATTCGCGGCCCAGCGCCTCGACCATCTCGACGCTGACGATGGCGTCATACTGCCCTGTGACGTCACGATAATCCTGCAGCCGAAAGTCGATGGCGTCGCCGCGGCAAGCCTGCGCCCAGTCGAGCTGTTCGCGGCTGAGGCTGATCGCCGTCACCGCGGCTCCTCCGGCTGCGAGACGGTGAGCGAGCCCGCCCCAGCCGCAACCGATCTCGAGCACGCGGGCAGGCTTTCCCAGGCGTGCAGCGATCGCATCCAACTTGCGCGCCTGCGCCTCGACGAGAAAGTCCGCGCCGCTTTCCTCATCGACATCAAGGGCGCTTGAATAGGTCATGCCGGGATCCAGCCAGGCGGCGTAGAAATCATTGCCGATATCGTAATGCGCGGAAATGTTGCGCGCCGCGCCCGCGCGGCTGTTCCGGTTGAGACGGTGGGCGGCCATTGCGAGCAGGCGAAAGGGCCCGGACGAACGCGCCGTACCGCCCAGACTGCGGGCATTGGCCGAGAACAGGGCAAACAGAGCGACCATGTCGCTCGCTTCCCACTCGCCAGCTTCATAGGCGCGGTACCAGCCGATCGAACCCTGCGTCGCCAGTCTTACGAGAGCGCGCCAGTCCTTGAGCCGCACTTCGACCTCGAAACCGGGCGCGTGGCCGCCCAGCAGGCGGGTCGTCCCGTCGGGAAGGTATGCGCGCAGCGAACCGGCCCGAAGCCGGGCGTCGATCCGGTCAAGAATGGTGCGAAAGGCAGGCGCCAGCAGGCGGGCGAAAAGGGGCGAGGCCAATAGCGAAGGCGACGGCGCAAAGCGCGCTCCGCCGGCCAGAAGCCGTTCTCCCCTGATCTCTCCCGCCTTCATGCAGGCCTACATAGGCTCGGCCCGCAGCCGGGAGCAAGCCGGGGCATGTCCCAATCGTCCCGCCCCATTCGGCCAGCCCGATTCCAGAGGCCGATTTCACAGGCCGATCCGACCGGCCTATTCGCCTTTCATCGCCTTGTAGGCCGACATGGCGCGTTCGCGACCCGCCTTGTGCGCGATGATCTTGCGCGGATAGCCCTTCGGCCGGCAGCCATGCGCTTCGGGATCGTGGATATGGGGCGCATCGAGCCCCGAAAGCTCGGGCACGTAACGGCGGATATATCCTGCAGCATCGAACTTCTCGCTCTGAGTGAGCGGGGCCATGATGCGCACGAACATGTTGGAATCAACGCCCGTCCCCGAATTCCATTGCCAGTTGACCGAGTTCGAGCCGTAATCGGCATCGACGAGGCAGTCCCAGAACCACTTTTCGCCTTCGCGCCAGTCGATCAGGAGGTGTTTGATGAGAAAGCTCGCGGTGATCATGCGCACGCGGTTGTGCATCCAGCCGGTCTCGTAGAGCTGGCGCATCCCGGCATCGACGATCGGATAGCCGGTCATGCCCTTCTGCCATGCCTCGAGATCGCGCGCGGCGTTTTCGTCGCCGGAGGGGTCGCGCCATTGGAGCGCGTCGTAATCCTCGCGGTAATTGCGGCTGCCATAGCCGGGAAACTGGCAGATGACGTTCTGTGCGTAATCACGCCAGACCAGCTCGCTTTCATAGCTCTGCCAGCCTTCGGAACGGTGATGCTTGAGCGCGTGCCAGATCTGCACCGGGGTGATCTCGCCATGGTGCAGGTGGGGCGACAGGCGCGACGAGCCGTCCGCGCTGGGCAGATTGCGCTTCGCCTCGTAATCGCCGACATCCGCGTCCCATTCGGCGAGCCGATGGTGCGCGGCCTCCTCGCCCACGTCCCAGAAGGCGGCGATTCCGCCGGACCAGTCGGGTTTCGTCGGCAGCAGGTCCCAATCCGCGAGATCGTCGCTTTCCGGCCAATCATCGGGCGAGGACAGCGTCTCCGGTTCAGGCACCGCGTCGCGCGGCGGGAATTGTGCGCGCATCGCTTTGTAGAAAGGTGTGTAGATCTTGTAAGGCTCACCCGACCCGGTCGTCACGTGGCCCGCCGGGAAGAGATAATTGCCGTCGTGCAGCGTCAGGTCGAGCTTTTCGGTCAGAGCGCCCTGCGCCTTTCTCCACCATGGTTCGTAATGGCGATTGGCATGGACCGTCCGCGTGCCGAGTTCCCCGGCCAGCTTGCACAATTCCTCCACCGCATCGCCGCGCCTCAGCACGATCCGGGCATTGCGCCGGCCGAAGCTCTTCGAGAGGCTTTCGAGCGAGCGGTGCAGCCACCAGCGCGACGCACCGCCCATGGCATGGTGGCCCGCTGCGGCATCGTCGAGCACGTAGACCGCGCAGACGGGGCCACGCTTTGAGGCTTCGTGAAGGGCGGGGTTGTCGGCCATGCGCAAATCGCGCCGCAGCCATACGATCTGAACGTCACTCATGCCGGCAAAAGCGCATCAGGGCGCGTCCAGTTCCTCACATTTGTGTGCCGGAACGGCGACGCTGAACCGGTCGCGCGCGCGCGGATCGTAGAAGCGCGCATCGCGCAGGATGACCGACCCGTCCTCCGCCTTTTCGGCGAAGGGCGCGCGCGACCAAGACAGGAAGGCACGCGCTTCGTCCGAAGCCTCGGCGGCATCGGCGGGCAGGCGGCAGATCGTCGCAAGCGGGGCGTGATAGCCATTGCCGAAAGGCTTGCCCTCCCATTCGGTCGAATACCAGCGCCCGTCCTCGGTCCGGATGATCCGCTCGCGTTCCCAGAAGAACAGCGGCACGGGCGAGGCGATCGCGATCTCGGGCTCTGGGTCATAAAGCATCGACTTGTGATAGGCGGCATAGTCCGAGATCAGCCCGTTGAAGGCGACATAAAGCAGCGTCAGGCCAAGCGCGGTCTGTGCGATGAGTTCGCCGCTGCCCGGTCCTTCGCGCTTTTCCCGCCGCAGCGAACGCCACAGCGAGAAACCGAGCAGCGCCCACAGCCAAACATCGATGATGAACAGCGTGTCGCCATAGAACCACGCGGAGGAAAACGGTTCGAATATGCGGATGCCGTAGACATTGAGCCAGTCGAGCGCGGGATGCGTCAGGCAGCCGATCAGCGAGAGCCAGTAAAGCCATGCGAAATCGACCGGCGCGCGCGCCTCGGGCCGCTTGCCGCGATTGTCCTGCCAGCGATCGAAGCCCCACAGGACGGCGGCAAGGATGAGCGGCAGCACCATCCATGCGATTGGGCCATGAGTGATCCCGCGGCGAAAGCCGAGATGCTCCGCCCCGTCGAGCCAGAAGAAACATGCCGCGTCGATATCGGGCAGGTTCGCGCCGATCACCAGTGCCGGCATGGCAAGCCCGGTGCGGCGCTTCAGCCCCGCCTGCCCGACCAGTGCCCCGACGAGGCTGTGGGTAAGATTGTCCATGTCCCCCTCGCCCCTCGCGCCCTATCGCCGGGCCTCGAAATCGCCGCGCGACAGCGGCGTCGCGGCGGTCGTCCCGGCGAGATAACCGCCCAGCACCGTGAAGGGCGTCGCCAGCCAGTCGGCGAAAGCAAGGATGCTGAGCAGCATCAAGAGCAGTCCGAAAACCAGCTTTGACAGGGCAAGTGCAACGACGATCCGGCGCTTCACACCCGCCGGCGCATCGGGCGGATCGAAGCGCCGCTCAACCGCCCCGCGCGAGGCGAAGCCGGCGATCGCGCCCACCGCGATGCCGAAGATCGCTGTCTGGACCTGGTTCGCGAATGGCAGGAAATAGGCGACGAACATCGCGCTGGGCGCGAAAAGCAGCGGCAGCCGCGTTCGTGTCCGGACCGAATATTTCATTGCCTCGCGTATCTACCTCGCTTGATTCTGGCCGCCTTGCGCGATTGGGCGCGATTGGCCAGTGGAAATGCGCCTTGCCCCGGCCTATCAGCCTTGGCGGAAACAGGGAGAGAAAACACCATGAACGATGCCGCCCCCTTCGTCAGACCCGACATGCGCGCCTTTCTCGATGCGCTCGCCGCGATGGAGGGACCGGCGATCGCCGACATGACTCTCGAGGAGGCGCGTGCCAGCTACGTGGCCCTTCATGCCATGGCAGACAAGCCCGCGCGCGAACTTGCCGTCATCCGCGACCTTTCCTGCCCCGGCCCGGCGGGGGACATTCCGCTCCGGCTCTATGACGCGCGCGAGAGGCGCGCGGCCGGCCCGGTGGTGACTTTCTTCCATGGCGGCGGCTTCGTCATCGGCGATCTTGAAACGCATCACGCGCTGTGCACCGAGCTTGCCCACCTGCTCGACCTGCCGGTGGTCGCGACGCATTATCGCCGCGCTCCCGAAGCGCCCTTCCCCGCAGCGATCGACGATTGCGAAGCGGCGGCGCGCTGGATCGCGGGCAGTCCCGGCGCGCTGGACCGTGAGGCGACGGGGCTTGTCACGATCGGCGACAGCGCCGGGGGCACGGCGACCATCGCGGTCGGGCAATTGCTCGCGGCGAACCCTGCCGATGTGCCGGTGGTCCTTCAGGTCCCGCTGTTTCCGCTCGCGGCCGACGCAATGGGTTCGGCCAGCCTCGATGCCTTCGCCGACGGGTTCGTCCTGACCAAGGCCGCGGTCGAATTCTTCGACGCAGCCTATCAGGGCGACCGCACGGACCCGCGCGCCTTTCCGATCCTTGGCGACCATTCGACCGCGCCGCCGACCGTCATCGTGACCGCGGGCCTCGATCCGATTCGCGATTCGGGCCGCGATTACGCCAAGGCGCTGGCCGAGGCGGGCCGATCCCACGTCTTTCTCGAAATCGAAGGCGTCACCCACAGCTTCACCAATCTGCGACAGGCCGTGCCCAGCACTCAGGCCGACCTCGAACGGGTTGTCGCGGCGATGCAATTCATGCTCGGAGCCTGAGCCAAGATGACCACTTCTCCCGGCGACCTGCCCTATCGTCCCTGCGCGGGCTTCATGCTGCTCAATGAAGAGAACCGCGTATTCGTCGGCCAGCGGATCGAAAAACGCGCCCACGGCACGTGGCAGATGCCGCAGGGCGGGATCGATCCGGGCGAGGACAAGCAGACCGCCGCGCTGCGCGAACTGGGAGAGGAGACCGGGATCACGCCCGACCTGGTCGAAATCATCACCCCCGCTTCGAAACCGCTGCGCTACGACCTTCCGCCCGAACTGCTCGGCAAGGTGTGGAAGGGCAAATATCGCGGGCAGGAGCAGCACTGGTTCCTCGGCCGCTTCCTCGGCAGCGAGGGCGACATCGATCTCGAAGCGCACGACCCGCCCGAATTCAACGCCTATCGCTGGATCGAACCGGAGCAGCTTCCCGAGCTCATCATCCCGTTCAAGCGGCAGGTCTATCGCGAGATCCTGGAGGAATTCCGCGATCACCTGCCCCGCTAGAAATGGCCGATACTAGAACCGAAAGGTGATCCGTTCGCGATCGTCCTTGGCGCGTGCCGCCCTGAAGCTATCCATGGCCTCGACCCGATCGAACCACCTGTCGATATTGGGATAGCCCAATTCGAACGCAGCTTTGTCGCGCGCGGCGAACATCGGATAGACAAGGGTGATGTCGGCGGCGGTCAGGTTGTCGCCGCCGAAAAAGGGCTTTTCAGCGAGATCCTTCTCCATCTGGCCGAACAGCGCATCGAGCCTCGGATTGACGAACAGCTTGCGCACCTGGCCGAAGATCGCCTTTAGAAGCGCGCTGATCGGCCAGGGTGTGCGGGTTTCGAGCAGGGTGAGCACCATCGAGACCATCTGGGTCGACATCAGCGAACCCTGCGCCGCGTGAAACCAGAACAGGTGCCTCGCACGGTCCGCGCTTCCGGGTGCGGGGCGAAGCGGGCTGTCGGGATGTGCGTCGAGAATGTAATCGATGATGGCGTTGCTTTCGGCCAGAACAAGATCGCCATCGGTCACGACCGGCGCCGTGCCGAGCGGAGACAAGGCCTTGTAATCATCGGGCGCAAGATTGCTCTCGGGATCGCGCCTGTAGCTTTTCAGCTCATAGTCCGCGCCCAGTTCCTCGAGCAGCCAGAGGATGCGAAAGCTCTGCGAATATTCGAGATGGTGCAGCGTCAGCATGGCAATGCCCGGCAAGCGGATCGTCAGTTGGCGGCCGCGGTGCCTTCGCCGGTGTCCACTGCAAGCCGCTGTCCGGCGGGCGGATTCGCGCCTGTCGCAATGGTCGAACGCAGCGCGACCGTTTCGGGGCAGCTGTCGCCGCACATGCTCTGCAGCCGGGCGAGATTGCGCTTCGCCTTTTCGATCGCGCCCTTTTCGACAAGCGCGGCGCCCTCGCCCGAAATGGCGGCGAAATTGTCGGGATCGCGGGCCAATGCCTCGCGGTAATAACGGATCGCCTTGCCCTGAAGGCCGTTCTGGCGCGCGGCTTCGGCAAGATGGACGAAGATCGGGGTATAGGCAGGGTCGACCGCCAGAGCCGCTTCGAACGCATCGATCGCGCCCTGCGTGTCCCCTGCGGCGAGCGACGCCTCGCCCTGCTGGATCAGCGTCTCTGCCCGCACATCCGGTGCCTTGTCCCCTGCGCTCGTCACGCTTGCCGTGGTGGCGAGAAACAGCGAGAGGGCGGCGGCAGCGGGCGCAAAACGCATGAACAGCTCCTTGATTGCAGCAGGCCGGGATCGGGCAGGCTCAGCCATAAGGCATAGGGCTAACACGCCGAGCCGCAATTGGCGACAAAAAACCCGTCTGTGCCGTGATGGAACGGGTCGAGCCGAGTGCCCTCCCCGCGCGGTGTTCCGAGCGGAAGGTTAACGGCGCGCGGCTCGAAGCCTTCATGGCGGGCGAGAAATCCGTCGATGCGCTTTGATCCTTCCTCGTCCAGCAACGAACAGGTGACGAAGACGATCCTCCCGCCCGGACGAACGAGCTGGGCCGCGATGTCGAGAAGGCGATCCTGGAGGGCGGCGTATTTCTCCAGCGTGCGCGGGGTCAGGCGCCATTTCGCCTCGGGCTTGCGGCGCCAGGTGCCGGTGCCGGAACAGGGCGCATCGACGAGCACGAGGTCAACCTTGCCCGCGACATCCGCCAGCGCCTCGATCTCGCGGCCCGGATCGAGCAGCAGCGGCTCGATGAGCCCGGCCCCTGCCCGCCCGGCTCTGGGGGCAAGGTTTCCGAGCCGACGCTTGTCGGTGTCGCAGGCGATCAGGCGACCCGAATTCTCCATCGCGGCGGCAAGCGCCAGCGACTTGCCCCCCGCGCCCGCGCACAGGTCGATCACCGTCTCGCCCGGCCGGACGCCGGCGGCAAGGCAGGCGAGCTGGCTGCCATGGTCCTGAACCTCGACTAGGCCCTCGCGGTAGGCGTTCCATTCCTCGACCCGCGTGCCCGGCGAAAAGCGCAGGCCCTGCGGTGCGGCGAGATGCTCGCCCGGTTCAGGCAGGTCGATCGCGCTGCGATCCGCTTTGAGCGAGTTGACCCGTATATCGAGCGGCGCGCGCCCCATAAGCGCCTGCGCCGCCTCGCCCGTAACGCCCGACCGCGCCAGCGCCGCGACCAGCCAGTCGGGTGCGAGGCCCGGTTTCGCTTCGATGGCCCCCGCTTCGATCGGCGCGGGACCGTGCGGCGAACCATCGAACAGGTCGAGCACGTGGTGATTGGCAGGCTCGGCCCGGCCAAAGGCGAGCATCGCATCGCGGCCATTGCCCGGCACCGGCCCTATCGCGCGGATCACGGAATAGACCAGCTCGCGCACCGCGCGGCGATCCTTCGACCCGGCATAACGGCGGGCGCGGAAATAATCGGCGACAATGCGGTCGGCAGGCGCACCCTCGCCCTTCGCCGCCTCGATCACCGCATCGAGCACCTCGATCGCGGCCTGAACGCGCGCGGCGGGTGTCATGAAAGAACCCTAGCGCGTCGGATAGTTCGGCGCCTCGCGGGTGATTGCGACATCGTGGACGTGGCTTTCCGACAGGCCCGCATTGGTGATCCGCACGAATTGCGAACGCGTCTGGAGGTCGTCGATGGTCGCAGCGCCGGTATAGCCCATCGCCGCCTTGATCCCGCCGACAAGCTGGTGAATCACGTCGGCGACTGGACCCTTGAACGGCACCTGCCCCTCGATCCCTTCGGGCACCAGTTTCATCGCGGAGACGTCCTGCTGGAAATAGCGGTCGGCGCTGCCGCGCGCCATCGCGCTGACCGAACCCATGCCGCGATAGGCCTTGTAGGAGCGCCCCTGGTAAAGGAACACCTCGCCCGGGCTTTCGGCAGTCCCGGCAAGCATCGATCCGACCATCACCGTGCTCGCGCCCGCCGCGAGCGCCTTGGCGATGTCGCCGCTGGTGCGAAGACCGCCATCGGCGATCACGGGCACGCCGGACTTCTTGGCCTCCGCAGCGCTTTCCATGACCGCGGTCAGCTGCGGCACGCCCACGCCCGCGACAACGCGGGTGGTGCAGATCGAACCCGGGCCGATTCCGACCTTCACTGCGTCCGCCCCCGCATCGATCAGCGCGCGGGTCGCCTCGGGGGTGGCGACATTGCCGGCGATCACCTGCACCGCGTTCGACAGCTTCTTCGCCCGCTCGACCGCACGCGCGACCTCGCGGTTGTGGCCGTGAGCGGTGTCGATCACGATCACGTCGACCTCGGCATCGATCAGCGCCTCGGTCCGGGCAAAGCCCGAGTCCCCCACCGTCGTCGCCGCCGCGACGCGCAGGCGCCCGGCGGCATCCTTTGTCGCATCCGGATAGGTCACGGCCTTTTCGATATCCTTGACCGTGATGAGGCCGATGCAGCGATAATCGTCATCGACGACAAGCAGTTTCTCGATCCGGCGCTGGTGAAGCAGGCGGCGCGCCTCTTCCTGGCTGGTGCCGATCGCGACGGTCGCAAGATTGTCGGTCGTCATCAGCTCGCGCACAGGCTGGGCCGGGTTCTCGGCAAAGCGCACGTCGCGATTGGTCAGGATACCGCAAAGCTTGCCGTCGCGGTCGGTCACGGGGATGCCGCTGATGCGGTGCTGTTGCATCAGGGCCTGCGCCTCGCCCAGAGTCGCATCGGGGCTGATCGTGATCGGATTGACGACCATCCCGCTCTCGAACCGCTTGACCGCGCGCACCGCGGCGCATTGTTCTTCGATGTCGAGATTGCGGTGGAGGACGCCGATCCCGCCCAATTGCGCCATGGCAATCGCCATGTCGGCCTCGGTCACCGTGTCCATCGCACTGGAAAGGATCGGGATGTTGAGCGCGATGCCGCGCGTCAGGCGAGTCTTCGTGTCGGCCATGGAGGGCAGGACCTCGCTTTCGGCCGGACGCAGCAGCACGTCGTCGAAGGTAAGGCCGAGCGGGATGTCCATGAGCGTCACTTTCCTGAAGAATTGCAGACCGGGCGAAGGCCCGGACCGGGAGAATCGTGACGGCCCATGTAATCGCGCATCGGCGCAAACGCTAGGGCGCTTTCGAATGCTATCGACGCTTGCCCGCGATTCAATTGCCCGCAGGCAGGAAACCGGTGTCCGCAAGGCGGCGCACCAGTTCCTCATGCAGCAACAGGTCCTCGATCGCCCCGCCCAATTCGATCCGGCCCGGCTCGTCCGAGGGACGGTGGTAATCGCTCGAAAGATAGGGGCCCAGAACCTTGCGCGAGGAGAAGGAGCTCGACAGCAGCACGGCCGGCACGCCCTTTTCGATCAGCGCCCAGCCATCCTGCCGCCTGAGGAAGCTTTCGGCGAAATCCCGGTCGCCGGTAGGTCGCCCGCGCTCGGCGAGGAATGCCCCGACGACGCCATCGAGCGCGGTCCGCCCCTCGCCCACGAAGCCGAGCGGGGTCCCGGCGGGCGCAACCGCGACGGTGTCGAAATTGAACGCGGCGACGATGCTCGAAAGCGGGATCGGCGGGTTCTCGGCAAAGGCCTTGGCGCCGAGAAGGCCCGCTTCCTCGGCGCTGGTGGCGAGCACGTAGATGTCGCGCTCATGCGGGCCGGAAGCGGCGAGGCGGCGCGAGAGTTCGAGCATGGCGGCAATGCCCGACGCGTTGTCGACCGCGCCGTTGCAGATCGGATCGGGCGCTTCGCCGCATTCGCCGAGGTGGTCCCAGTGGCCGAGCAGCACCACCGCGCCTGCTCGCGGCTTCGTTCCGGGCAGGAGGCCGATGACGTTGGCGCTGGTGAATTCGCGCCGCTTCGAGGTCGCCTCGATCGTCACGCGCGCCGGGATGGTGGTCGGGGTGAAACCCTCGCTCCGGGCGCTGCGTTCGAGCGTGCGCCACGCTTCCTCGCCGAGCACGCGGGCCATCGCCTCCTCGGTGACGAATGCGGACAGGCGCACCTCCTCCTCGCTCGCCAGCAGCAGCCGCTCGCGCCCCTGGGCTTCGCGGGCGGCGGCGATCTCCTTCTCGTCATCGACCACGGTGACGATCGCCACCGGGTTTTTCGCAAACAGCGCCTCGCGCCGCTCGGGACTGACACCGGGCTCGCCGAGCATGACGAGGATCTGCCCCGCGGCGGTTTCTGCGGACACGCTATCGGCCTCGCGGCCGACGAAGACCAGTTCGCTGCCGAGATCGGGCCCGGCCTGCACCAGCACGCGGCGGCGGGTGGTGAAGGCGACGCCTTCCTCGTCGGGGACCAGCACGCCGCGCGCGCCCATCTCGAACGACAGGCCGCTCGCCTGCGGGGTGGTGGCAACGAGCTCGACCGGCGCGCGCCAGGCGCTGCCCGGATCATTCGTGCCCGAAACGAGCCCCGCCCCTTCCAGAGCGGCAATGATGAATTCGACAGTCTTCACCTCGCCCGCGGTCCCCGGCTTGCGGCCGCCATATTCGTCGCTCGCCAGCACGTCGATGTCGCGCACCAGATTGGCGCGGATCGCCTCGATCTCGGCGGCGGGGACGCGCGGCGCGGGCGTGGTCGCGCAGCCTGCCAGCGCGGCTAGGCCGACCACCGTCGCGGCGAACCGCATCAGGCGTGCGGAAAGCCTCATTTCGCGGTCCATCCTCCGTCCATGCTGAAATTGGCGCCGGTGATGTTGTCGGCCGCCTTCGAGCACAGGAACACGGCCATCGCGCCGACGTCTTCGGGCTGGACGAATTTCTTGGTCGGCTGCCCGGCGAGCAGCACGTCGTCGATGACCTCTTCGCGCGTCATGCCGCGCGCGGCCATCGTGTCGGGGATCTGGTTCTCGACCAGCGGGGTCCACACATAGCCGGGCGAGATGCAGTTCGCGGTCACGCCGTGTTCGGCAAGTTCGAGCCCGATCGTCTTGGTGAAGCCGGCAATGGCGTGCTTGGTCGCAACGTAGGCGCTCTTGAACGGCGAGGCGGCGAGCGAATGCGCGCTCGCGGTGTTGATGATCCGTCCCCAGCCCGCCGCTTTCATCCCCGGCACGGCGAGGCGCGTGGTGTGAAAGGCAGCCGTCAGGTTGAGCGCGAGGATCGCGTCCCATTTCTCCGGCGGAAAATCCTCGACCGGGGCGACATGCTGCATCCCGGCATTGTTGACGAGCACGTCGACATCACCGACCTCCTCCATCATCGCCGCGATGGCGCCCGGGTCCATCAGGTTCGCGCCGTTGAAATCCGCGTCCAGTTCCTCGCGCAGCCGCTCGATCTCGTCCGGGTCGCCAAGGCCGTTGAGGACGATCGACGCACCTTGCGCCTTCAGGGCGCGCGCGACCGCAAGCCCGATGCCCGAGGTCGAACCCGTCACCAGCGCGCGCTTGCCCGCCAGCATGGATCCGTTCGCGGCATCGCCCTTGAGCATTTCGTCCTTCTCCTGCACTCGGTTCGTCATGGCGCAGGCTTTCGCCAAGCGCGGCCCGCCTGTCCAGCGATTTGCGGGATTTGCGGTGCGGTAGGGGAGGAAACAATGCGGCTCGATTCTCACGACACGTCGAACATCAAGGTGCGTTCCAGCAGCGGCGGGCGCGCGCGCAAGGCGGGCGGCCTCGGGATCGTCGGGATCCTGATCGCGCTCGCTGCGGCGTGGTTCCTCGATCTCGACCCGCGCCAGACGATCGGCATGGTCGAAGGCGCGCAGCAGGCGCTGCCGCAGAGGGGCGCCGAGCCGGACGCGATGAGCGAGGCCGAAGTCTGCGCGATGGGCCCCTATGCGAGGGAGGCCTGCGATGCGCTCGACAGCCTCAATGCGACCTGGGAGCCGGTCTTCGCCCGCGCGGGCGCACGTTTCGAACAGCCGGTGCTCGACCTCTATCGCGGCGGGCAGGTGACGACCGAAGGCTGCGGCAGCGCGTCATCGGCGGCAGGCCCGTTCTACTGTCCGGCGGACATGGGCATCTACATCGACACGGGCTTCTACGACCAGCTTGCGACAATGTCGGGCACGCGCGGCGACTTCGCGCGTTTGTATGTCATCGCGCACGAATACGGCCACCACATCCAGAACCTGACCGGCATCGCCGGTGCGGTGCGGCAGGCCAAGGCTCAAAATCCCAGCCGCGCAAATGGCCTGCAGGTGCGCATGGAATTGCAGGCCGATTGCTATGCGGGTGTCTGGGCCGGGCTCAACCGGGACCGGATCGAACCTGGCGACATGCAGGAAGGCATGGCGGCGGCAAGTTCCATCGGCGACGACACGCTGATGCGGCAGGCCGGGCGAAGGATAGACCCGGAAAATTTCACCCACGGCACCAGCGCACAGCGGATGGCGGCGCTGAGGCTGGGAATGGAGGGAGGCGATCATGCGGCTTGCGATGCCTATTTCGAATAAGGCGCTTGCGTTCATCGCAGCCGCCTGCCTGACCGCCCCGTCATACGCGCAGGTGGCAAAGCCCGATGCCGATGTCGAGGACATCGCCCGCACCCCGCTGGAAGACCTCAATATCGACGGGGATGAAATCCCGCCCGTGCTGATCGAGGCGGCCGAGGATCCGTATGCCCGCGAGGCTCTGACCGATTGCAACGCGATCGTCGCCGGGATCGCGCGGATCGACCGCGTGCTCGGCCCGGATTACGATTATCTCGGCCGGCCCGAAGGCGGATTGAAGCCGGGCCGCGTCGCCAAGGGGCTGGTCGGCTCGCTCATCCCCTTTCGGGGCATCGTGCGCGAAGTGACCGGCGCGGCGGGCGAAAAGCGCGAGCTTGTCTATGCGATAACGGCTGGCATGGTGCGGCGCGGCTTTCTCAAGGGGCTCGGAATGGGGCGCGGCTGCGACTATCCGGCCACCCCGCGCACGATGACGATGGAGGAGGAACTGGCGGCGGACGAACAGCCTTCGCAGGAACAGGCCGCCGAGGAGCAGGCCGCGCAAGACCCCCCGGCCGATCCAAGGTGAACGCATGAATGGGCGGGCACGCCTCGAGGCCGCCCGCCCCTCCCCTTGCAGGCCTGCCTCCGGGTCAGCTGACCGCGTCTTCCCAGCTGTCGATCTGGCGGTCGAGTTCCCTCAGAACCTTCTTGCGCATCGAGGCCGACATCTCGCGGTTTTCTGCGATCGATCGGCGCGCTTCCCTGATCCCCTTGAGCGCCTGTTCCATCACCCGCGCCTGGCACAGCTTGACCACGGTGAGGCCGTCCGCATCCGTCGATGTGGTCGCGACCTCGTCGCTGGCGGGATCGCATTTCATCTCGATCACGGTGCGCTGCTTCACCATGGTGTCGCTGCCCGCTTCGGCCATGGCCTCGGCGACGATCGCGGGTACGTCCTTCAACGCCCTGTCCGCCGCGGCGAGGCCTTCGCGAACCTCGACCATGATCGCCTCGATCTCCTCCTCGCTCATTTCGCCGTCGGCACGCTTGGCGCGGATGACTTCGGTGCGCGTGCCGAGCGCGATCGCGCGTTCATCCTTGCTCACCGTCTTGCCGTCACCATCCGTGACGCGCTTGACGACGACCTTGCGGCGCTTGCCGTTCTCGTCCTCGGATATCGTCACGTATTCGGATTCTTCCTCGTGGAAGACCTGCGGGGTCGCCCTGTCGGGGTCGACCGTCTCGATCGCCTCGGGCGCGGGCGCGGGCGGTGCCTCGGGGGGCTGGGGAGGAGCAGGCGGCTGGGGCGGCTGGGGCGCATCGCCGGGCGTTTGCGGTGCCTCGGGCGCGACGGGCGCTTCGGGCGCGCTGGCTTCGGCGTAGCTGATCGAAGCGGTCAGCGGCAGGGCCAGCACCGCCGCGCCCAGCGCAAGGCGGCCGGCCAGGCGGCGGCGGGGTGACAGGTCGGACATCTTAAGGCTCCTCAAACGGTGGATGATCGATTGCTCGCCCAGCACCGGGCAGGCCATGGGCGCGGCAAGCGCGACATTCGGTCCGGCGGCAAAGCTCGCGATGAGGCGGGCATAGGCGGCGCGTTCGCGCTGCCCGCGCGCGGCCATGACGCGCGCATCGCAGGCCGCCTCCTGGTCGCGCCGCAGCGCCAGCCAGCCATAACGGCCGAGCGGATTGAACCAGTGCAGCGCGAACAGCGGCTGCACGGCGACATTGATGACGAGATCGAGCCCGCGATGATGGGCGAGTTCGTGTTCGAGCGCGAGATCGCGCGCAGTGCGGTCGGGCTGGGCCATGAAACCGGGCGGCAGGGCGATCACCGGATCGAGCACTCCGAAGGCGAGCGGCGCGCGGGTTCCTTCCGTCTCGAGCAGGCGGATCGGGGCAATCGGCCCGGTGATGCGGCCTACCTCACGTCCCTCTTCCATGAGTTCGTCGCGCAGCGCGAAATAGTGCCGGAAACGGATCACCAAGAACACGGCCGCCCCTGCCAGCCACAGCGCCAGCGTTGCGGAGGCGAGCCATTCCCAGTCGATCGCACCGATCTCCGGCAGCGGCGCGGATGCTTCTTCGGCGGGTTCGGCCATAGCGGCAGGCTCGAAAGCGACCGGGGCGAACTCGACCGAATTCGCCGGCGGCCCGGCCTCGACGGTCACGGGTTTTTCGGGGGCGAGCCAGGCGGGCAACGTGATCGGCGGCATCACCAGCCGCCCCATCGGCAGCGCCCACAGGGCATAGGCCATGCCCGGCCCGAAGGCCTTCGCAACCGGGCGGCGTATGACGAGGACGAGCGCGATCAGCACCCCGGTCCAGATCAGCGTATCGATGAGCCAGCCACTCATTTGCGCATCTCCTTGAGGAGCGCCTCGATCTCTTCAAGGTCATTCTCGCTGAGTGCTTCTGCCTCGGCGAGATGGGCGAAGAGCGAGGCGGGCCGCCCGCCGAACAGGCGATCGACGAGACGGCGGGATTCGCCGCCGACATAATCGGCGCGCGCGATTTTCGGGCTGTAGAGATAGCGCCGCCCGTCGGGGCGGGTGGCGATCGCGCCCTTCTGCACGAGGCGCGAGAGCAGCGTCTTGACCGTCGCGAGGCTCCAGTCGCGGGTTTCGCAGACGGCATCGCAGACCTCGGCCGCGGTCAGCGTCCCACGCGTCCAGAGCGCCTCCATGACGGCGTGTTCGGCTTCGCTGATCCGGTCGGGCGCGGTAAGGTGTTCGGGTTGGTTGCGATCGGTCACGGGAAAAACGCACTCCCTGTTTGCGACTACATCTGTAAGCGTGGCGATTACGGCTGTAAACATTAAACCCGGATGAACCGGGTCCAACGCCGCTTGCGCCTCGACGAAGCGCCGATATCATCTGACGGATGACGCATCGCACCCCGCCTTCCGGCTTTCTCGTCACCCTCGTTGCCGCGCTGGTCGTCGCGCTGCCGGCCAGCGCGCAGGAATTCTTCCCGCTCACCAACCCGGCCGATCCCGGCATTCAGGATGAAGAGGAGATCGGGGAGCTGATCTTCCGCGGCGCGCTGGAGATCGAACCGGACGAACAGGAGATCGGCGGCATTTCGGGGCTCGAATGGCACGAGGGCAAGTTCCACGCGGTGAGCGACGACGGCCGCTGGCTGACGATCGTTCCCGACGACATCAATCGCCGCCTAGTCGATGTCGCGGCGATGGAAATCGGCCCGCTGCTCGACACCGATGGCGACGAGATGAAAGACAAGGCGCGCGCCGATGCCGAGGCGATCGCGCGCCTGCCTTCGGGCGAATGGCTGATCGCCTTCGAGCGCGAACAGCGCATCTGGCGCTATTCCGATTACCGCGCCGCGCCCATTGCGACCGAGGACCGCGCGGCGATATTGCTCGAACAGGCGTCCGGCAATAACGGCATCGAGACGCTAGCCGGGTTCGAAGGCGGTTTTCTCGCCTGCGGGGAATGGGTGAGCTCCGACCGGCCGAACTGCGTGCGGGTGGCGGGATCGAGCGCCAGCCTCTTCCACCTGCCCGCCCCCGAAGGCATCGCCGAAGCGGGCGGCGTTCCGACCGATGCGGCCTGCAAGGCGGAAGGCACGTGCTATGTGCTTTTCCGCAGCTATCGCCCGGAGGAAGGAAACCGCGCGGCGATCGTCGAAGTCGCAGACGGCGTCCCGCCGAAAACGCTTGCCGTGCTGCGCCCGCCCATGAAGCTCGATAATTTCGAGGGACTCGCCTTGCGCGAACAATCGGGCAAGACCTATCTCTACCTCGTCAGCGACGACAATTTCCGTAATTGCGCCGAAGACGACGCGCCCGGCTGCCAGCGCACCCTCCTGATGAAATTCGAGGTGAAATCGGACGCGCCCCCTCCCCTTCCGGCCGCCGCGACCGTCGCGGATGACTACGAGACGACGCTGGTCGTGATCGAGACCGAGCTTGGCGACATCACGGTCGCACTGGAAACCGAGCGTGCGCCGATCACCGCGGCGAATTTCCTGCGCTATGCCGCAGAGGACCGCTTCGACGGGACGGTGTTCTACCGCTCGATGAAGCTCGACCGCGATCCCCAGCCCAACGGCCTCATCCAGGGGGGAACGCAGCAGGACCCGGACCGCATCCTGCCCGGCATAGAGCATGAATCGACGAGCGAGACGGGCCTGTCCCACACCAACGGTGCGCTATCGATGGCGATGGGCGATCCGGGTACGGCGAACGGCGATTTCTCGATCATGCTGCAGGACCAAACCGGCCTCGATGCGCGGCCAGACAGCGACAATCCCATGTGGCGCAATGGCTATGCCGTGTTCGGCTATGTCGTGGACGGGATGGACGTGGTCGCCGAAATCCACGCGCTGCCCGGCGATCCGGACAAGGGCGAAGGGGTGATGAAGGGCCAGATGCTCGCCGACCCGGTGACGATCATCGACGTGCGGCCGGCGGAGCCGGCTGACTAGCGAGCTTCGCCTTCGCGGCTTCGAAGGTGGAGCGCCCGACCGGCTCGCCCGCCGTCGCGGGCAGGCTCGCCTCGAGTTCGGCAAGCCAAGCCTTCGCTCCGTCGCCGATGCTGAATTGCGGCAGCGAGGCGAACAGGCGCAGGTTCGCCTCCCAGCCCGCGATCGTGCGGTTCGCCTCCTGCGCAGCCTCGGCCAGCGATTGCGGCTTCCTTAGCGCGCGGTTGATCATCGCGTCGCCATAGAAGGTCCAGTCATTGTCCGCCTCGCAGCCGAAACTGGTGCGGTTGCCCGCAGCCGCGGTCACGATCGCGCTGTCTAGGCTTGCGAGTTCGGGGATGAAGATGCCCGAATAGCAGGCCGAGACGATCAGCACCCGCCGCTCGATCCCGAGCTCCTCGAGCACCGATTTGAGCCGCGCCGGGCTGAGGATGCCATAGCCGGTATCGCCGTAATGATAGGTCAGGCCGAACGGCGCGCCGTGGCTGGTCGTGTAGAGGACGAGCGCGTCCTCATTGCGGTCCATCAGTTCGGCAATTCGTGCAAGCCCCAGGATTAGCGAGCGGATCGAGCCATGCGGCCGATCGTCGCGCGCGCCATCTGGCCCGGCGAGGACCAAAGTACGCCCCTTCGCGCCATAGCGTCGTTCGAGCACGAGCCCCGCCTCGCGCGCCTCGCGAGCGAAGACCGGATCGCTGTCGAGCGCGACGGTCACGACATAGGCGTCGAGCGTGCCCCGCCTTTGCGGCTGGAGCGCTCCCAGCGCCGCATCGAGCCGGGCGCGCTGTTCGAGCATGTCGGCCACGCTCATCCCGCGCTGCATCTGGGGGCCGAGCGCCATGCTGGCTTCGGCGACCTTGCGGTCCTCGCCGGTCGAAAGGTTCGGAAATGGCGCGGTGTGCGGCGGGGGCTGGTTCGGGTTGGCGGCAGTCTGCGCGTGGAGCGGGGCGGCGAAACATGCCGCCCCGCTCCACGCGCAGACTGCCGCCATGCCGACAAGGATGGATGCTCCCCTCAACATCGCCGAGCAAGCTGCCCGCCCCGACACCGCCGGTCAAGCAGGAAGCATCGGGTCATCACTCCTGCAGGTGCGCGCGACCTACTCCGGCGCACCTATCGCGAGTTCGCCCGCGCTGGTCCGCGCGACGACCTCGGTCACGCGCGCCCGGGGGCCGAACGCTGTGTTCTCATCGGGCCGGAAGAACACCCGGGGGCCGTATCCATTGCTCCAGTCAGGTCGAAAGAACAGGCCGAGCCGGACGCTCTCGCCGGGCGCAAGAGTGCGGGCGGAACAGTTGAAGGACCAGTCGTCATCCCCGAACTTGATCGCGAAGCCGGCTTCCCGCACCTCTTGGTCCCTAGCAACAGAAGGGTCGAGCGCGACCACCATCTCCGGATGGTCCGGACACAGGGCGACCTCGCTCGGCTCATCCGCCGCGTTGAAAAGCACCAGATCGTAGCGGCCCCATTGCGATTGATCATTGCGGAACTCGCTGCCGGCATAGACTGCAGAAACAGTCGCAGCCGCCGCGATCAATGCTTCGATGAAAATCATGGCGGCAAACTGCTTTTGCGCTTGGGTAAAGCAATAGCGCTATATGGTGATAGCATCCTCGACACCTTCGCCGAGCGCAATGATGCTTCCCTCCTTGACGAAGAACCTGCCGAGCGAGGTCTCGAAGATTATCGGACGGACGGTGCGAACGCCGCCGCCCTCCCACCAGCGAAAGTAGATGCCAAGCATGACGCTGTCGCCCGGCGCGATCGTGCGTTCGCGGCAATCAAAGCTCCAGCTTTCGCCGTCGATCGCAAGCGCGCTGGCTTCGAGTTGGTCGAGCCGCGTGCGGCCCAAAATGGTGTTCTTGTAATACAGCTTCGCGTCGGTCGGACAGAGCGAGAGCGTCCGCTCCTCAGCCCCTGAATTGGTGAAGCGGAAATCGTAGCGATGCCAGAGGCTGTTTTGCGCATCGCGCCGCACCCGGTCGACGAATTCGACGGTCACGTCCGGCACCGAAGCCGAAACGGGCGACATTGCGAGTGCCGCCGCGCCAAGTATCGGAAAGACCATCTCCCTGTCTCCTCGTGCTTGTGGCTGAAAAGATTGCCAAAAACACCTTAATCCCCGATGAATTTCGGGATCCGGACAGGATGCTGAGGCGGCGGGCGAACCCGCCGCCTAAGACGATCAATACACCCGCGCCTTGGGCTCGATATAGGTCGCATCCTCGGTCAGCGTGTATTCGTGGACCGGGCGGTAATCGATGCGGATGTTCGACCCGCGCCCGCCCCAGCCGTCGAACCAGGCGATGGTGTGCTTCATCCATTCCTTGTCGTTGCGTTCCGGATAGTCCTCGTGCGCGTGGGCGCCGCGGCTTTCCTTGCGGTTGGCGGCCGATGCCATGGTCACGTTCGCCTGCGCCATCAGATTGTCGAGTTCGAGCGTCTCGATCAGGTCCGAGTTCCAGATCAGCGACTTGTCGGAGACGTGGATGTCCTCCATCCGCTTGTTCTGTTCGGCGAGCTTCTTGACGCCTTCGTCCATCAGCTTCTGATCGCGGAAGACGGCGGCGTGCTGCTGCATCGCCTTCTGCATGTCGGCACGGATCGCCGCGGTGGGCGAGCCGCCTTCGGCATAGCGGAAATGGTCGAGCCGGGTGAGCGCGAAATCGGCGCTGTCGGTCGGCAGTTCGGGCTGGCTCGCACCCGCCTTCAGGTTTTCCCTGAGGTGGATGCCGGTCGCCCGGCCGAACACGACGAGGTCAATGAGCGAGTTCGAGCCGAGACGGTTGGCCCCGTGAACCGAGACGCAGGCCGCTTCGCCCACGGCATAGAGGCCGGGGACGACCGTATCCGGATTCCCGTCCGGGCCGAGGGTGACGACCTGTCCGTGATAGTTACATGGGATGCCGCCCATGTTGTAATGCACGGTCGGCGTCACGGGCAGCGGTTCGCGGGTCAGGTCGACGCCGGCGAAGATCTTGCCGCTTTCGGTGATGCCCGGCAGTCGCTGCGCCAGCACGTCGGGCGCGATGTGGTCGAGGTGGAGGTAGATGTGGTCCCCATCCGGCCCGACGCCGCGCCCTTCGCGCATTTCGAGCGCCATCGAGCGGCTGACGACATCGCGCGAGGCAAGGTCCTTTGCCGACGGGGCATAGCGTTCCATGAACCGCTCGCCCTCGGAATTGGTGAGGTATCCGCCCTCCCCGCGCGCGCCTTCGGTGATGAGGACGCCCGCGCCATAGATCCCGGTCGGGTGGAACTGGACGAATTCCATGTCCTGCAGCGGCAGGCCTGCGCGCAGCACCATGCCGCCGCCATCGCCGGTGCAGGTGTGTGCGGAGGTGGCGGTGAAATAGCACCGGCCATAGCCGCCGGTCGCCAGCACCACGCTCTGTGCGCGGAAGCGGTGGATCGTCCCGTCGTCGAGGCACATCGCCATCACGCCGACGCACTTCTTCTCGCCGTCGACATCGGCCATGATGAGATCGAGCGCGAAATATTCGATGAAGAAATCGGCGTCGTATTTGAGGCTCTGCTGGTAGAGCGCGTGGAGCATTGCGTGTCCCGTGCGGTCAGCGGCTGCGCAGGTGCGCTGCACGGGCGGGCCTTCGCCCATGTTCTGCATGTGCCCGCCGAACGGCCGCTGGTAGATCGTCCCGTCCTCGTTGCGGCTGAAGGGCACGCCTGCATGTTCGAGTTCATAGACCGCCTGCGGGGCCTCGCGGGCGAGATATTCGATCGCGTCCTGATCGCCCAGCCAGTCCGACCCCTTGACGGTATCGTACATGTGCCAGGTCCAGTGGTCGGGCGTGTTGTTGCCGAGGCTGGCCGCGATCCCGCCCTGCGCGGCAACGGTGTGCGAACGCGTCGGGAAAACCTTGGAGATGTTGGCGGTGCGAAGGCCGGCTTCGGCCGAACCCATGGTCGCGCGCAGGCCGCTGCCGCCCGCGCCCACGACGACCACGTCATAGGAATGGTCGATGATCTTGTACGAACCCTTCAGCGAAGGGCCTGCATCGTTGGCGGGTGCGCTTGCCATTAACCTTGTGCTCCGAATGCGAGGGTTGCGACGCTGAAGATGGCGAATGCCGCGCCGCCGATTGCCGCGAGATTGAGCGCCGTGATGAGCGCGAATTTGGACCCGGGTTCGTGGATATAGTCCTCGATCACGACCTGCAGGCCGAGCCGGGCGTGCCAGAACAGGCTGATCGCGAGCAGCGCCATCGGCACCGCCGCGATCGGTTGGGCGAGCCAGGTCGATACGCTGGCATAGCCGAAATCGGGCAGCATCAGGAAACTTGCCAGCAGCCAGGTCATGACGATGAGATTGCCCGCCGCCGTGGTCCGCTGCAGCAGCCAGTGATGCGCGCCTTCGTGGCTGGGGCCGAGGCCGCGAACGCGGCCGATCGAGGTTCCGTTACCCATCGTTCAGATCCCCTTCGCCAGCAGCAGCCAGGACCACAGCGCGATCGTCAGCGCCGCGGCGATGATGGGCGAGGCGACCGACCAGAAACGGTTCACGTCAAGATCGTAGCCCGCCCCGATATCGAGCACGAAATGCCTGAGGCCGCTCATCATGTGGTTGAAGAAAGCCCAGGAAAGGCCGAACAGCACGACATAGCCCGGCAGCGTGCCCATGATCCCGGTAAAGGTCGCATAGGCTTCCGGCCCGCTTGCTAGCGCACCCAGGAACCAGGCCAGCAGCGGCAGGCCGACCAGCGCCATGGCCGATCCCGTCACCCGGTGCAGGATCGAAACCAGCATGTGCGGTCCCCACCGCCAGATCTGGAGATGCGGAGAAAGCGGTCTTTGGCTCATGGTCATTCGTGCTCGCATTGATATCCCGGCTCTCACTTAACGATGCTGTGCCTTGTGGCAAGCGGCCAGCGCTCGACAGCGCTTGCAAATTTCGGGATAGGGGATTGCATGAGTGTCATTCTTGTTACGGGTTCGAGCCGGGGCATAGGCGCGGCGACGCGGCAATCGCTGGCGGCGCGCGGGGTCACGGTGATCGGCCATTCGACGCGCGGTAGAGCCGGCGAGGAGGGCGGCATCGAGATCGCCGCCGACTTCACCGATCCTGCCGCGCCGCAAATGCTCTGGGAGCAAGCGCTCGAAGCGGGCGGCGGGCGGATCGATGCGCTGGTCAACAATGCCGGATTGTTCGAGGCTTCGCGGCTGGAGCGTTCCGATATCGAATGGCTCGATGCGTGGGAGGACACGCTGCGCATCAACCTGACCGCGGCGGCGCAGCTGTCGCGGCTCGCCGTGCTCCACTGGATCGATGGCGATGCGGGGGAGGACGGGGTGCGCGGGCGGCTGGTCCATGTCGCAAGCCGGGCGGCATATCGCGGCGATTCCCCCGCGCACTGGCACTATGCCGCGGCCAAGGGCGGGATGGTCGCGATGCACAAGACGATCGCGCGAGCCTATGCGAACATGGGCGTGCTTGAGCTACGCGATCACGCCCGGCTTCACCGATACGAGCATGGCGGGCGACTATCTCGAAAGCCGGGGCGGTCCGGGCCTGCTCGCCGACATCCCGCTCGGCCGCGTGGCCGAGCCGGACGAGATCGCATCCATCGCCGCCTTCTGCGCACTCGACGCGCCTGCCAGCATGACGGGTGCGGTGATCGATGCGAACGGGGCGAGCTTTGTCCGCTGACGCCGCCTCCGGCGAGACCTGGAAGCTCACCGCCCATGCCGGAAAGCGCGCGGTGCAGCAGGCGCTGCTTGCCCATGACGTGATCGAGGACTGGGACGCCGAACTGGTCATAGCTGGCCGCGAACTGGCCGAGGACCGGCCAGAGGACTGGGTGCTCGAAGGCTGGTATCCGCGCGAGCCGGGCGCCGAACAGGAAGCGGCCCTGGCGGGTCTCTTTGCCGATAATCCGCCCGAGATCGCGGTCGAACGCCTGCCGGCGCAGGATTGGCTGACTCTCTCTCAGCAGAACGTCCAGCCGATCCGCGCCGGACGGTTTCACGTCCACACACCTGAATTTCCCACAGATCCGGACGCGATCGATTTTGTCATTCCGGCAAGCCAGGCCTTCGGTACCGGCCAGCACCGCACCACGGCGGGCTGCCTCGAAATGCTGGGCGAGATGAAGGCGCGCGGCGTCGTCGCGCGGCGGATCGCCGATATCGGCACGGGGACCGGGCTGCTCGGCTTTGCCGCGCTGCGGCTGTGGCCACTCGCCCATGCCACGGCTTCTGACATCGACGAGGTCTGCGCCGGGGTCGTGGCCGAGAACGCCGCGCTCAACCGCATCGCGCTGGGCCCCAGACCCGGCCAGATGGCCTTCGTCGTCGCCGAGGGGATGGATCACGAATTGCTGCGCGTGAATGCGCGCTACGATCTGCTGATCGCCAATATCCTTGCCGGGCCGCTCGTCGAACTCGCGCCCGATTTCGCGCGCCACACGGCGCCCGGCGCAAGCGTGCTGCTGGCGGGGCTTCTTGCAGGCGAGCAGGAGACCGCAGTGCGCCGCGCCTATCGCCGCACGGGATTCCACCTCGTCGCTCGCATCCAGCGCGGCGACTGGGCGATCCTGTGGCTGCGCAAGCGCCGTGGCCGCTAGGGACCTGCGCCGCTGGCTGCTGCGGGCCGCGCTCGCCCTTGTCGCCCTGCCGGTCCTCTTCGGGCTGACGGCATGGATCGGCTCCTCGATCCCGCGCAATGCGCATTGGCAAGAGCCCGAAACCGGCGTCACGATCATGGTCGGCGACAACGGTGTCCACACCGAAATCGTCATGCCGATCCTTGCCGAGGGGCATGACTGGCGCGCGCATTTCCCGCCCGCGGACATCACTGCCAGCGCGCGCCCCTACACCCATGTCGCGGTGAGCTGGGGCGAGCGCACCTTCTTTCTCGAAACCCCGACCTGGGCCGATTTCGAGCTCGGCAATGCGCTGGGTGCAATCACCGGAGGCGAAGGCCTGCTCCATGTCTCCTGGTATGTCCGCCCCGCCCCTTCGGAAAACTTCCGGCGCCTGCGCATCAG